>FWWL01004123.1_pt1 | contig 19559 bp, 15 predicted proteins | sample 2228331 | NCBI WGS metagenome assembly FWWL01 (sample SAMEA103939775, study PRJEB20133) | metagenome | reverse complement strand
ATATGAATATAAGCCACCAAAAGAAGTTGAAGTTGAACAAAAACATCCACAAGAACCAGGATCACCTTATTCTAGAGAGATGAGGTATGATATGCTCGAATACGTTAGAAGAAAATATTCTCAAACACCCCCAACACCAGAAACAACACCAGAATCACTACTTTTGCAGCCTACAGAGTATGGTGAACATGGGCCATTTCCTATTGATTATAACACTGTAAATAATTATTTAACGGATTGGGAAACTCAAGCAAAAGTTTTTTCTGATCAAATGAAAAGAGGGGATTTATCTTTAGCTGATCTTGAGGATTTGAGAAATACTGTCCAAGAAAAATGGGGTTCGATCATAAGAGAATCCAAATCTATTATTTCTCAAAATCCAGACTTAATAACAAAAGTAGGTAATATTAATGAATTTTGGGGTTATCTTAATTTAAAAATTGAAGAATTAAATAAACTTTTTGAAGAGTTTATCAGCAATGATCTTCCTAAAAATTTCAGTCTTTCTCAAAAAGAGACGGTTTCGTTTTTAAATCTAAAAATTGAAGATCTTACCAATCCTGATAAATATCAAGGATTAATTAAGAATCCAAATTATGAGTTTTTGACAAGAAATAATATTGTTCGCTTTATTGAAGATGTTGTCAAACCAAATTTGAAAGGTGAGGAGAAAAAAACGGTAGCTGAATTTCTTAAGAACTTTTTCTTTGAGGGAAAATTTAAAGGATTTGTTAAATAAGATAATAATTTTAGATTAATTTGTCGGAGCGCCGAGATTCGAACTCGGGCTACATGCTCCCAAAGCATGCGTGCTGCCACTACACCACGCTCCGTTGATTTTTTCTTATTTTTATTTTAAATAAAGATAAAAGAGTTGTAAAATCCCCTCGTAGCTTAATGGATAAAGCAGCGGTCTTCTAAGCCGTTGATGCAGGTTCGATTCCTGCCGAGGGGGCTAAATTATCAAACTCAAAAAGAAAAAGAAACTACTTATTAAAACGGTACCAATCCCAGCAGAAATATTTTGAAAAAGATTATTGATTATTAATCCACCCTCTAAAGAAATTATTGAAAGAAAAATTGAAAGGGAAATAAAAATTTTTAAATTTGAGGCAATATTTCTTGAAGTCACGGCCGGGATAATAGAAAGAGCACTTATTAAAAGAACGCCTACAAAATTAATACCAATTGCAATTGTTAAAGCAATCAGAAAAAGAAGAATGAATTCAATTTTATGACGATTTATTTTAACACTAAAAGCAAGATCCGGGGCGATTGTGCTTAAAATAATTTCTTTTTGATAAGCTAAGCCAATAAGGATAATTAAAAGAGCTAAAATTGCCTGAATGATCATTTGATTAAAGGTTAACTTTTCAACATCACCAAAAAAAGTTTCTAAAAGTTCATGTTCAGGAATTAAAATAGCACCAAGAGCCAAGGTAAAAACAAAAAGAACGCCTGTGATTGATTCAACTGCCAATTTTGTTTTATGTTCAATAAACCAGATTAAAATAATGCCGCCGATAAGAAAAATTAATCCTCCAAGAAGCGGTTGAAAATGAAAAAGAATTCCTAAAGCAATCCCGGGCAAAGCAATATGAGATAAAGCATCAGAAACTAAAACCATTCTTCGAAGGACTAAAAAAGATCCGATTAAACCACTCGCCGTGGCTACTAAAATACTTGAAATGATTAAACCGATAGTATTTAAACTTTCCATAGTTTAATGATGATGATGAAAGAGGGTATGGTGTTCACCATAAAGTTTGGTAATTAAATCGGAAGTTAATTCTTTTTCGGGAATACCATAACACATCATTTTTTGATTAAGACATAAAACATAATTAGCATGGCGATAGACAGCGTTTAAATCGTGAGAGACAATAATAAAGCCCATTTCAAAATGATTTTGAAGATTGTGAATAAGATGATAAATAGTAAAACTAGTGCCCAAATCAACATTTTCTGTTGGTTCATCAAAAAGCAGAACCTCAGGTTTATGAAGAAGTGCCCAGGATAAAAGAACTCTTTGAATTTCACCTCCAGAAAGATGGGCTAGTTTTTTTTGAAACCATTTTTCGTTTAAACCTGCAAGTTTAACAATGTTCCAATTTTTTGGTTTTTTTTCCGGATTAAGTTTTAAAAAATCACCAACGGTAATGGGTAAATAATGATCAACTTGAAATCTTTGAGGAAGATAACCAATTTTGACACCCGGTTTCCAATAAATTTCACCTTGACTAATAGGGACAATTCCAAGTAAAGCCTTTAAAAGAATAGTCTTTCCACCCCCATTAGGTCCGATAATGGCTAAAATTTCTTTTTTTCTTAATTCAAAAGAAATATCTTTAATAATTTCTTTATTATCAATTTTAACTTCTAGGTTATTGACTTTTAATAAAAGATCTTTTTCCATTTTTCTTGATCATCTTAGTATTTAAATTATAATAGAAACTACTGTTTTTCCAAAATTTTGATGATGAAACTTAAGGAATTTATTTTAAATTCTTTAAATATTGATTTTAAAACTCTAGAGCTTGGTGAGCCCAATCAAGCTTTTTTAGACCTGGTTAAAAAAACAAAAATAAAAACTGATGATCTTTTTTATCAATTCCTCAAAAAAGAAAAACCTCAAAAAAGAGCTAATTTAGTTTTTTTAATTCGCGCTCTTGATTTTCAGCTTTGGCGTTTTCCTAAAAACTGGGAATTTTTTAAGGGCCCAAATTTTTTTAGTCTTTTAAAAAGAACTCAAAAGCTTTTTTCCTTTGATTTTCAGAAAATAAATTTTTCAATTTTTAAAAGAATTATTTCTCCGAAAGAGGACTTAAAATTAGCCAGAAAAAGATTTTTTGTTTTTAAAGAAGTTTTGTCTTTTTTAAAAAAATATGATTTTGATTTTAACAAATTTTTTGAAGAAAATAAAAAACCTTTTAATTTTTCTCTTGGTTTGACTCAATTAAAATCTTTTCAAGATTTTTATCGAAATTTTTATTTTTTAAAACCAAATCAACTTTTGTATTATGAATATCTTTTAGCTTTTGATAAAACTAAAGAGTTTAAAAAAGAATTAGAAGAACTCACGATTTTTAGTGATGATTATTTAGCGAGGCTTTTTATTCATTTTAATCTTATAAAACCAAAACCGAAATATTTTCAATTAATCAAAAATCGTCAACTTATTAAAAGCAAATCCCGTTTTGAAATTGAATTTCGGGCCGCTTCTGTTATTTTAGGAGAAAAAATTTCTCGCCATCTTCATTTACCAAGTTATTTAGTTGATAATATTTTATGGGAATTAAGCCAAAAATTAGCTTCAAAAAATAAATTAAAATATCCAGGTCCAAAAGTAGAGACTATTTTTTATTGAGATGTTTGATTTTCGAGTTATTAAAAAAAGCAAAAAATCAAAAGCCCGTTTGGGTGTTTTAAAAACTCCTCATGGTTTGATTCATACTCCGGCTTTTGTTCCGGTGGCCACAAAAGGTGCCTTAAGGGGCTATTTTTTTGATAAAGCCTATAAAATTGGAGCCGAAATTTTTATGATGAATACTTTTCATTTTTTTCATAATCGGCGTTTTGAAGTGGTTAAAAAATTTGGTGGTCTTCATTCTTTTTTAAATATTGATTTTCCCTTAATGACCGATAGTGGTGGTTTTCAAGTTTTTAGTTTAGGATTTAGTTTAGAGCATGGTGTTGGGAAAATTGCTAATATCTTTCCTGAAGAAAATAAAAATCCTCAAGTAATTATTCAGAAAAAACCTAAAAAATCTTTTATTAAAATTTTTGAAGAAGGTATTGAATTTCTTTCGCCTTTTAGTGGTGAGAAATTTTTTCTTACTCCAGAAACTTCAATTAAAATTCAAAAAATTTTAGGGGCCGATATAATCTTTGCTTTTGATGAATGCACTTCTCCTCTTTCTTCTTATGAATATACTAAAGAAGCTCTTTTAAGAACTCATCGGTGGCTCCTTCGAAGTCTTAAAGAATTTTTAAAAACAAAATCAAAACAAGTTCTTTTTGGTATTGTTCAAGGTGGCGCTTATAAAGATTTAAGAGAAGAATCAGCTAAATTTGTTTCCTCTTTGCCTTTTTTTGGTTTTGGAATTGGTGGTTCTTTGGGAAAATCAAAAAAAGATATGTTAAAAGTTTTAGAATGGACGATTCCTTTATTACCTGAAAATAAACCCCGCCATCTTCTTGGGATTGGTGAAGTTAAAGATCTTTTTTTAAGCGTTGAAAGAGGGATTGATCTTTTTGATTGTGTTATTCCGACCAGATTAGCTCGTCATCATGTTTTTGTCTCAAGGAAAGGAGTTTTTAATATTCGCAAAAGGATTTATTTAAATGATCCAAAACCACTTGATCCTGATTGTCAATGTGATGTCTGTCAAAAATATTCTCGGGCTTATATTTCTCATCTTGCTCGAGAAAAAGAGATAAATAGTATTTTCCTTTTAGTGGCACATAATCTTTATTTTTTCTTAAATTTAATGAAAAAAATTCGAAAAGCTTTGAAGGAAGATAATTTGGATGAACTTAAGAAAAAATATTTTCGATATTTTGACTAGAATTAAAAATTTTTTATAATATTTTTAAGCCTTAAAAGCCGCGGTAGCTCAGTGGTAGAGCGAGGGCCTGAAGAGCCTTGCGTCGGGGGTTCGATTCCCTCCCGCGGCACTGAGAAAATTAAATTTTTATTTTTCTAATTTCTCTAATTTTTGACCTAATTCTTCTTCAAATAATTCTTCAAAATCTTTTATTTTTTCTTGAATCTTTAATAATTTATCGATAATTCTTTTGGCTGAAAATTCAAAAATAAGAATAATCAGAAGAATAAAAATTATAATGATTTCAATCTGATGGAAAATTTTTGATGTTTTTAAATAATAAAGACCAGAACCAACTGAATAACTAATTAAAGTCATTGTTGAAAACCAAATTAAAAGTCCGGTTAAATAGCTTTTTAGAAATTGGGTAAATTTTGTTTTAAGCCAACCTGCAAAAAAAAGAAGCATTAAATTAGTGCCTGGTAAAAACTTGGCTAAAATAAAAAGTTTCGATAAATGTTTTTTAAGGTAATAAAAATATATATTAAGATGTTTTTTAGGTTTTAATTTCCGATAAATCCGCCAGCCAAAGCGAGTTTTTCTTATTAAACGAGCTAAAAGAAAAAATAAATTTTCGGCTAAAAAAAGACCTAATAAACCACCAATTAAAAAATCAGTCCAGGAAATTGTTTGATTTAAAATTAAATAGACAAAAATTAAAATTGCTAACTCACCCTGAATAATCATCCCACCGGTTAAAAATAAATATTTCAGTGCCGGATATTGACTGATTAAAAATCCAATGCTATCTAACAAATTACTCATTTTTAATTACTTTAATATTCTAAGCTTTCAACTTTTAACTTTCAATCTTTCAAATCAAAAACAAAAAACAAATCAAAAAATCAAAAATTTTAATATGTCGTAATCAGATTACGCCAATATATGTCGTAATCAGATTACGCCATATTATGATTACTTCGTATTAGACGAGATAACCGGAGGTAGAAGCAATTTTAATCAATTATCGAAGTTGAAGTTCTTATAAATAAAAGTTGCCTTGTTGGTTACTAATTTGTTATAATATAAAAAATAAAATTATGGTGTCCGTAGCTCAATTGGCAGAGCGTCTGTCTGTGGCACAGAAGGTTATGGGTTCGAGCCCCATCGGACACCCAAAATGAAAATGAAAAGAAAAATTTTATCAATTTTAATAATTTCGGGAATGATTTTTGCTAATTTGACTTTAGCCCAAACTTCTTCGCCTTCTAATTTACCTCCTTTTGATCAACAAAAAATTCAATCCTCTGATTTTAACAAAAACAAAAAATTTAATTTAACTTCAACCCCTCCTTTTTCTGATTTTCAAAAAAGAATTGAGGAAAAGAAATTAGAATTAAAAAACCGCCTTCAAAAAATTAAAGAAGAAAGAAAAAAAGAAATTGCTCAAAGAATTTATAATCAAATTAATGAATTAAATAAAAGACTAACTGATCATTTTTTAAAAATGGTAGAGAAATTAGAATTTGTTTTAGAAAGGATTAAAGAAAGAACCGATCAAAAAGAAAAAGATGGTCTTGATGTTTCTGGGGTGAGGCAATTAATTAATGAAGTCCAGACAGCAATTGATAATTTTAAATTAAAAATTGAAGAACAAGCTCAAAAGATCTATTCTTTTAGTTTTGAAAATGAAACAGAGTTGAAAGGAAAAATTGGGGAGATGCGTCAAGCTTTTCACCAGGATTTTGTGAATTTAAGAAATGTCTTTTTTGAAACTCGAAATAAAATTCATCAAGCAGCTATTTTATTAGGTCAAATTAATAAAAATCAACCCTAATTATGAAAAAAATCATTCCTATTATTGTCGCAATTATCTTTCTTGGTGTTTTAATTTATTTCTTTTTAACTCCAAAAAAATCACCAGAAATTCAAACTCTTCCCGAGAATTTACCTCAATCACCATCATTAGTTGAAACAGCTCCTCAAAATCAAGATTTATTAGATCAAATTCAAGAGATTCAAAATCTTGATCAACAAATCAATCAAGAAATTGAAAGCAATCTTCAAGAAATCGATCAAGAATTAAATAATTTTTAAATTAACAATGCTTCCTTTAGAAGAAATGCTTTTGAGAATTGGTGTAGCCATTGTTCTTGGTTTTATCATTGGTTTAGAAAGAGAATTAGTTGGCAAAGAAGCCGGTGCCCGGACAAATATTTTAGTCGCCAGTGGTGCCTGTATCTTTACTTTGATAGCTTTATCGCTTCCTTATTTAGTAAGTCAATCACCAGCTCATTTAGAAGAAGTCATTGCCCGAAATAGCGGTTTTTTAGCGGTGATTGCAAATATTATTGTGGGAATTGGTTTTTTAGGGGCTGGGATTATTATTAAGCATAATGAACATGTAAGAGGTTTAACGACCGCCGCTCTTGTTTGGTTTACCGCAAGTATTGGGATTTTAGTTGGTCTTGGTCTTTATGTTTTAGCAATTATTACAAGTCTTTCGATTGTTTTAATTCTTATTTTTCTAAGAAAAATTGATCTTTTTCGATTAACCCATCACGAAGTTCACGAACATCAAAAATTAGATTAATTTTTAATTATTACTTTTTATTTAGATGATAGTTTAATTTAGAAATTATTCTTTTAATTTTTTCTATAAAAATATGAAATCAAAAAAAATTTATTTTGATTATGCCGCAACCACCCCTCTTGATTTAAGGGTTTTAAAAGCTATGCTTCCTTATTTTAGAGAAAAATATGGGAATCCAAGCTCAATTCACTTTTTTGGTCAAGAAGCAATTTCCGCTCTTGATCAAGCCAGGAAAACAATTGCTCAAGCCGTCAATACCGATTTTCGGGGAGTAATTTTTACTGGTTCAGCTACCGAAGCTAATAATTTAGTTTTAAGAGGTCTTGTTAAAAACAAAAAATTAATTAATCTTTTTCAGAATCAACCGCCAAAAATTATTATTTCTTCTATTGAGCATGATTCTATTTTAGAAACGGCTAAAGATTTAGAAAAAGAAGGAATTGAGGTTGTTTTTCTACCTGTTGATCAAAATGGTTTTGTTAAAAAAGAAATTTTGGAAAAAAATATTGATGAACGAACAATTTTAATTTCAATTATTTTTGCTAACAATGAAATTGGGGTTGTTCAGCCAATTGAAGAATTATCAAAAATAATTAAAAAATTCAAAAAACCCTATCCTTTTTTTCATACGGATGCGGTTCAGGCTTTTCAGTTTTTTAAAATCGATTTTCAAAAATTAGATATTGATTTTGCTACGATTTCTAGTCATAAAATTTATGGTCCTAAAGGCATTGGCGCTTTATTAATCTCACCTCATCTTTTTCAAGTTAAAGAATGGTTAAAGCCAATAATTACTGGTGGTGGTCAAGAATTTGGTTTTCGTTCAGGCACCGAAAATGTTCCTTCAATTGTTGGTTTTGCCAAGGCTGTTTCGATTGTTGAAAAAACAAGGGAAAAAGAATTTCAGAGAATTTTTAAATTAAGAAGATATTTCTGGACTCAGCTTAAAAAAATTAATCCTTCTTTAGAAACCAATCCTAAAATTCTTTCTGAGATTATTTTAAAAAATGATCAAAAAGCCCCCTTTTTACCGAATATTTTAAATATTTATTTTCCTCAAAGTGGAGCCGAAGATTTGTTAGTCACTTTAGATCTTTTAGGAATTTCTATTTCAGCTGGTTCGGCTTGTTCTGCCCGATTTTCAAAACCTTCTCATGTTCTTCAGGCTTTAAGATTTCCTTTATCAAGAATAAAAAAAAGTTTTCGCTTTAGTTTTGGCCGTTTTACTTCTTTAAAAGAAATCAAAAAAGCCTTGACTTTGATAAAAAAGCTTTCCTAAAATAGCAAATGATGGAACCTCAAAAATTAAAAAAATTAGTTTTAATTTTAATTATTTTTGGTTTGATCAACGGTTTTTTTGATCTCGGTTATTACTTTAATCAAGCCAAGGCCAATCTTTTTGATAATTTTTTAGATTTTTTTAGAAAAACTTTTAATCCTCAAGATTTTTCAACTTCTTCTCAAACATCAACTCAATCTCAAATTTCTCAAAATCCAGAAATTTCTCTTTACAAACCAGTAGAAGATTATGAAATGGCCGTGATTAAAGCGGTAGAATCAGCTCAAGATAGTGTTGTTTCTATTATTATCTCAAAATATCTTTCTGTGATTGAAAAATGTCCTTATAATCCTTTTTTTGATTTGCCGCCAGAATTTAAACAATTTTTTGAAGAAGATTTCTTTGATCGTTTTTATGTTCCTTGTGATAAAGGGAAAAAAGAACTTCAAAAAGTTGGGGGCGGAACCGGGTTTATTATTTCTGAAAACGGTTTGATCATCACCAATAAACATGTCGTTTATGATAAAGAAGCGGAATATACGGTCTTAACTAATGATGGAAAAAAATATAAAGCAAAGGTTTTAGCTTTAGATCCTTATCAAGATATCGCTTTTATTAAAATTGAAGCCACTGGTTTAAAACCAGTTAAGCTTGGGGATTCTGATTCTTTAAAACTTGGTCAGACAGTGATTGCGATTGGTAATGCTTTAGGGGAATTTCGAAATACGGTTTCAGTTGGCGTTGTTTCTGGTCTTTTAAGAAATATTACTGCTTCTGGTCCTGGTTTTGGTTCTGAATTTATTCGGGGAGTTATTCAAACAGATGCCGCCATTAATCCAGGAAATTCGGGTGGTCCGCTTTTGAATTTAAAAGGGGAAGTCGTTGGGATTAATACCGCCATCGCTAGTGGGGCCGAAAATATTGGTTTTGCTATTCCCATTAATTATGCCAAAAGAGCTATTCGTTCAATTCAAGAAAGTGGTGAAATTAAAGTTCCTTATTTAGGTGTTCGCTATCTTATTATCACGGAGGAATTAGCTAAAAAAGAAGGTCTTTCGGTTGATTACGGGGCTTTGATAAGAGGCAATGAAGATGGACCAGGAGTGATTAAAAATTCACCTGCTGAAAAAGCTGGTCTTCAGGCAGAAGATATTATTTTAGAATTTAACGGCGAAAAAATTACCAAAGATAATCCTTTATTTACGATTATTCAAAAATATAATGTGGGTGATATTGTTACTTTAAAAGTAAAAAGAGGTGAAAAAATTCTCGAATTCAAAATTAAACTTGAAGAAAGACCAGCTAATATTTAATTAACCCAAATTTCAATGAGATCACTCATAAAATTTAAATATGGCGTAATCTGATTACGCCATATTAAACCTATCGAAGTTGAAATCCGATAGATTTAAAAAATTGAGTTAAAATTGAGTTGATTGACATAAAGATAATTTCTTTTTAAAATTCTTTTGAAATGGCTAATTATAATTTTCATCGTTTTACAATAAAAGCCCAGGAAGCTTTACAAAATGCCCAGGATTTAGTTATCCGCTATAATCATGGCGAATTAAAAGCTCTTCATCTTTTAAGGGCACTTTTAGCTGATGAACAGACTTTAGTGAGGCCAATGCTTATTCGTTCCAATGTCAATTTAAATGAATTAGAAAGAGAAATTGATAATAAACTTCAAATGCAGCCAAAAATTTTTACTACGAGCCCAATTGGCCAACTTTATCTTTCTCAAGAACTCATGAAAGTGATCGATCGGGCCGCCGAAATTGCTTTAAAACAAAAAGACGATTTTATCTCTTGCGAACATCTTTTATTAGCCTTAGTTGACGTTCCTTCACCGGCTCAAGATCTTCTTTTTCGTTTTGGTGTTCGAAAAGATATTTTAATGAGAGTTTTAGTTCAGCTTCGGGGTTCAGTTCGAATCACTGATGAAATGCCGGAAACTAAATTTCAAGTTTTAGAGAAATACGGAGTTAATTTAACCCAAAAGGCTCGGGAAGGTAAGCTTGATCCGGTAATTGGTCGGGAGGAGGAATTGAGAAGAGTGATGCAAATTTTAAGCCGGAGAACAAAAAATAACCCCGTTTTAATTGGGGAACCCGGAGTTGGGAAAACAGCGATTGTTGAAGGTTTAGCTCAAAAAATTATTGCCGGTGATGTTCCTGAGTCTTTAAAAGATCGAGAAATCATTATGCTTGATCTTGGTGCCTTGGTTGCCGGAACTAAATTTCGAGGTGAATTTGAAGAAAGATTAAAAGCTTTTATTAAGGAAGTTCAAAATTCAGCTGGCCGGATCATTCTTTTTATTGATGAAGTTCATATGATTGTCGGTGCCGGTGCCGCTGAAGGAGCTCTTGATGCTTCTAATCTTTTAAAACCAGCTTTAACCCGAGGCGAATTACATGTCATTGGCGCTACCACTATTAAAGAATATCAAAAATATATTGAAAAAGATCCCGCTTTAGAAAGACGTTTTCAGCCAGTGTTAGTGGAAGAACCTTCCATTGAAGACAGTATTGCCATTTTGCGAGGGTTGAAAGAAAAATATGAAATTCATCACGGTTTAAAAATTACTGATGATGCCCTTGTGGCTGCGGTTAATCTTTCTGTTCGTTATATTACTGATCGTTTCTTACCTGATAAAGCTATTGATTTAATTGATGAAGCGGCGGCGGCTCGGCGTTTAGAAAGTGATAGTCTACCTCAAGAATTAGAAAAAATTAGAAAGGAAATTACTCGTTTAGAAATTGAAAAATCAGCTCTTCTTTCAAATGTTAAATTATCAAAAGAAGATCAAAAAAGATTAAAACAAATTGAAAAAAAATTAGTCAGACTTAAAAAAGAAAATAACGAACTCAGTGCTCAGTATCATTCAGAAAAAATGGCTGTTGATCAATATCATCAGCTTTATAAAAAAATCGATGATCTTAAAAGAGAAGCGGAATTTGCTGAGCGGGAGGGAGATTTAGAAAAAGTGGCAAAAATTCTTTATGGGGAATTACCAAAAGCCGAGAAAGAATTTAAAATGTTTGAAAAACGTTATCTTCAAGGTAAAGAAAGAAAATTTGTTAAAGAATATATTGATGAAGAAGATATTGCCGAGGTGGTTGCTCGTTGGACTGGCATTCCGGTTCATCGTTTGTTAGAATCGGAAGCGAAAAAATTATCTCGGATTGAAGAAGTTCTTTCAAAAAGAGTTGTTGGTCAAAAACAAGCAATTGAAGCCGTGGCGCGGGCCTTGCGACGTTCTCGGGCTGGTTTAGCTCCGGAAGATCGACCTTTAGCCTCCTTTATGTTTTTAGGTCCCACCGGTGTTGGGAAAACAGAATTAGCGCGAGCTTTAGCGGAATTTATGTTTAATGATGAAAAGGCTTTAATTAGAATTGATATGTCTGAATATATGGAGCGCCATTCCGTTTCCCGGCTTATTGGTTCACCGCCAGGTTATGTTGGCTATGAAGAAGGTGGTCAATTAACCGAGACTATTCGTCATCGGCCTTATAGTTTGATTTTATTTGATGAAATTGAAAAAGCTCATCCGGAAGTTTTTAACATTTTACTTCAAGTCCTTGACAATGGTCGTTTAACCGATAGTAAAGGAAAAACAGTTAATTTTCGAAATACCATTATCATTTTAACTTCTAATGTTGGCAGTGAGTATTTCCGCCAAATGTCGAGTCTTGGTTTTGGCCGAGATGAAGATGAAAATAAAAAAGAAATTGAAAACTATCAAGAAAAAGCCCTCGCTGCTTTAAGAGAAACTTTTCGACCAGAGTTTTTGAATCGCCTTGATGAAATTATTATTTTTAATCCTTTGACGCCAGCTGATATTAAAAAAATTGTTGAAATTCAATTAAATGAAGTTAAAAAACGAGTGGCCGAGAAAGGGATTGAATTAAATATTTCACCTGAGGTTAAAAATTATTTAGCTAAAAATGGGTTTGATTCTGAATATGGCGCCCGGCCCGTTAAAAGATTAATTCAAAAAGTTATTGTCGATGCTTTAGCCGAAAAAATTATAAGAGGCGAAATTTCCAATGATAAAAAGGTTAATATTATTCTTAAAGAACCAGATAAAGTTGAAGTTGTTGTTTGAAGTTTTTTCCGTGGCCTTTCTTTTTTTTCTGAGTGTTAATGCCCCAAAAAATTTCTGGGGATTTTTCATTTTTTTAATTTCTTTATTTTGGTTTTTGAAAATTTATTTTCGTTATCTTCCTCAGGTAAAACGTCTTTGGTTTTCTTTTTTCCTTTTACCAATTTTATTTTTTATAGCTAATTTCAAAATCAAATTTCCTTATCATTCTTTAATTTTTTCTTTAATCTTTGCTTTTACTTTTTTTCTTCTTTTAGGCATCATTAATTTTTCTTTCAAAAATCCTTTAAAAGTTTATCACTTTTTTCAAACTTTTATTTTTATTCTTCTTTTTTTGTTATTCTTTTATCTTTTTTCCTGGTCAACAAGTTCTCCTTTAATTTTTCTTTTTCTTTTTTTAGTTTTAACCTTTCTTTTTCGAGAATTTCTTTATTTTGACTTTAACTTTTCCTTTCAAATTTTAAACTTCAAAAAAATCTGGTTGATTAGTTTGGTCATCGGTTTTTTGGCTCTTCAAATTATCTTTTTTTTGACTTTTTTGCCTTTCGGTTTTATCAACGCCACCGCTTTAATTGTTTTATGGCTTTTAATAAACCGTGATTTTTTTGCTGCTTTCAAAGAAGGCCGGCTTAATTTTGGACTAGTCATGGAAGAATTAACTCTTTTTATTTTGGCTTTAATTTTGATCTTTGTAACAACTTTTTTGACTGATCGTTTTATTTATAAATAACCAAAAATCCAAAATTTATCCACAACTTGAATTTTTGAATTTTGAAATATTTTATATAATATTATTAAAGCTTAGGGTGAGGCTAAGCTTAGGTAACCTAAATAAGGGATTTTTAAACTTTAGTCCTAAGAAAGCCTCGCTCTAAGAACGAGGTTTTTTAATTTTAGCTACCGAACCTATTCTTTACTTATCTGCCTCTGATCCTCACTAAGGAGGCAAAAGGTTGGTCGAGATAAGTAAAGAATAGTCCAGAATTTTTAAAAAAGGTCGGGGGTGATTAACCCTAAAGATTAAAAAAATAAAAAGTCGAAAAATTAAAATAAAATTTTATGAGTCAAAAATTATCCCGAAAGATTGCTTCTATTAGTCTTTCTCTTTCAACAATTATCTGGCTTTCGGGAGTTTCTTATGTTGTCCCAGTTGCTTCGGCTCAAAGCATTGATTTAAATGCTTTGCTCCAGCAACTTCAACAACTCCAAAGCCAGATTAATGCTTTATTACAACAGCAAGGAGGAGGTGCACCACCTGTAAGCGCTCCTGCCTGTGAGTTTACCCGCAACCTCACGGTGGGTTCTCGAGGCGAGGATGTGAAATGCTTACAGAAGTACCTCAACTCCGCTGGTTTTAAGGTCGCCGAAAGTGGTCCGGGTTCACCCGGTAATGAAACCACTTATTTTGGTCCGGCAACTAAAGCAGCGGTGGCTAAATGGCAGCAAGCCAATGGGATTTCACCAGCAGCTGGTTATTTCGGACCCCTTTCTCGAAATAAATATAAGGAGTTAGCTGCCGCCATACCACCAGTGACGCCACCAGCTCCTTCTCAGCCTTATCTTAAAGTTTCAGCGGAAGGATTAGCTCCTGGTAATTTACCAAGTGGCTCTTTATATAATAAAGTCCTTCGCTTGAAATTCTCAGCAGGAAGCAAAGATGAGAAGGTAACGGGTCTTATCGTCACTCGCGGTGGTTTTATTGCTAACACCAACATCACTGGAGTCAGTGTTTGGGACGATGATGGGAATCGCTATGGGAACATTGTCACGGCTTTAACCGCTGATGGCAAAGCGACCATTTCTTTCCCATCAACACCTTTTGTTATTCCTGCCGGTCAATCAAAATATCTTAATGTCGCTATTAATCTTGATAGCGGTGCCACAAGTGGCAGTGTTAACTTCTCTGTCGTTTCGATTAACGATATTTCCGTGAGTAGTGATTCTTCAGTCCCAAGCGGACCATTTCCTCTCTCTGGTCCAACCTTTAATTTAGTGAGCGGTAGTGCTTCTTTAGCTCAAGTGAGTCTTCAATATCTAACTCCAGCTGGTGGTGGTTCTTCCGGATCACCTGGAGAAGTTGAAATTGGTCAAACTCAAAGAGAAGTGGCTAAAATTAGAATTACCGAAAACTCTTCCAATGAAGCTGTTAAATTAGAACAAGTTACTTTTTATGTTGAAGGCACGATTCAAGAAAGCACCGATCTTTTGAATTGGAAACTTTATTCGCCTGAAGGAAATGTTTTAGCAAGCGCGGAAAAACCAGTTGGTCGTTATGTCACTTTCAAATTAGCTGCTCCTTATGAAATCGACCGAGGCTTGAGTCGGGATTTAACAGTCAAAGTTGATATTAGTGACGGCGCTAATCGAACCTTCCGAGTTTACATCCAAAATGATTATGATATTGTCCTTCGGGGAGCGACGACTAATGCCGCTATTTCTATTAGTTTACCCCAAGCACCCGCTCAAGCTTACTTCAAGATGAAACAGGGTAATTTAACTGTGACTAAAGCGGCCAACAGTCCAAGTGGTTCGATTGCTCCGGGAAGCCAAAATGTGGTTTTAGCTCGTTTCTCTCTTAAAGGAGTAGGTGAAACCTTAGAAGTAAGAAAGATGAGATTATCGATTTATCGAACCGGTGGTGCTCCGGCTCTTACGGGTTCAGTTTATGTAAGAGATGCTGATTCAGGCGTTAATTATTTAAGCGTTTCCGCGAATCAGTCCGGTCTTCAAACAACCACTCAACCTTCTTCTTATACTAATTTAGTTGAACTTAATCTTTCTTACTATATCACTATTTCCAGTGGACAAACTAAAACCATTGAAATCGTTGGCACTGTTCCTCAAACCGCCAGCGCTGGTAGCTATACCGCTTATGTTGGTGATTTCTATGTCCGAAGATTTTCTACCAATGACTACACTAATCTTGCTCAAGCCCACTATAGCGGTAATTCTTTAAGTGTTCAAGATGTGGCTTTGAATATTTCTAAAAATACTGGTGTCACGGATGCTACTCGGGTTGCGGGGGCGACGGGTCAATTAGTTGGTTCCTTCTATTTCAGTGCTGTTGGTGATGATATTCGAATTTCTGGGTTAACGCTTAGTATTACTAATCCTTCAAACTATCAAAATGTCGTTTTGAAGAGTGGTGATCAAGAGTTAGCCAGCATTGGGACACCGGCCGCTTCAAATCCTGTAAGCTTTACCTTAACCGTTTCGAAAGATCAAAGTGTTCGCATTGATGTCTACGCTGATATTGTTTCAAATGCTAGCGGTAATTCTCAGGTTTCAATTGCCCAAGATTCTTTAAGTGGCTATGGCGTAAATTCCAATAAGACTATCAGTGGTCCTGCAAGCGCGGTGGCCGGTCAAACCATTACTATTGGTGTCGGGAGTATTTCCGAAAGTTTGAGTCCGGCAACGCCAGAAGCGGCTTTGGTTTATGGAAGTGCTGAACATCAGGTGGCTACCTTTAGATTTACTACTCAAAATGATAGTTTCACGATTACTGAATTAACTGTTAAATTAAAAGCCACTTCCAGTGATCTTGCGGCCGCAGCTATTAATCAAGTAAAACTTGTGGATCAAAATGTCTCCCAACCTTTAACTTTTGAATCAGGTGTTGGTTACCGAGCTAAATTTGCGGGCTTAAATATTCAGGTTCCAGCTGATAGTTATAAAGATGTCAAAGTTGCCCTTGTCTTTAATGATATTTATGGCTCGATTGCAAGCTCAACCGGTGCTGAAGTGACTTTGACTTTGGATGGTTACAAATATAAATCAAATAGCACCGGTGTTGAAAATCCCGATAATGATGATGTTGATGCTAAAGCTACCTATGTCTTTAGAGCGGTGCCAACAGTTTCGGGAGTCTCGGGAGCTAGTTTAGATAATAATGAACTTTTGAAATTCAGTATTTCTCCAACTTCTGGTCGAGAAATTAGTTGGAAGAAAATCGTCTTTAGGATTGCTAAATCAGCCAATATTAGCTTCAGCACCTTTGAGTTAAGAGATGATCTCAATAACTTAATTGCTGGTAGTTATACCGGAACTTCCACCTTTGCCACTACTAGTCAGGCTACTGGTGATCTTGATTTTGAAGCGAGCGATGAACAACATCTTGCCAGTGGTAAGACTTATGTTTTGAAAGCCACTGATATTTCTCGAACTGGGAGTGTTTCGGTAAGTACGGCTATCAATGTTGACACTTCCGCTCAAAGTTCAAATACTTATGCAACTATTAGTGGTGGTGCTTCTAACTTTGTCTGGTCTGATAAATCTTATATCTCTCATAGTTTAACGACTGCTGATTGGCATCCTGATTATCTCGTCAAGAATTTACCGGTAAGCGCTACTGTTTCTGCTCAATAGTTTCTCCTGTTTCTCTGATTTCCCCAAAAAGCCCCGAGAAAGGGGCTTTTTGGTTTTTTATACCCTTAAAATTTCAAAATCTATCGAAGTTGAACTTCAATAGGTTGCAAGGGATTAAAATTTATTAAATTGATTTTTTTTCTTTTTTTGTTTATATTAAATTAATCGTGAAGTAAAAAGGAGTTTTGAGTCGAAATTGACTTTTATTTTTTAATAGAACCAGTTTATGAATTATTTTCGAATTGCTCGTTTTTTCCTTTATCTCATTCCTTTTACGGTTATTTTAGTTAATCCGGCGACTCTTTTTCCTTTTATTGTCACCAAATATAGTTGGTTTCGGGGTCTCATTGATCTTTCTTTAATTTTTTTAAGTCTAGGTTTAATTTTTGATCATCATCGTCAGGAAGCTTTTAATTTCTACCAACGTTTAAAAATCGCTTTTAAAAATCCTTTAGTTTTCATCGTCACTTTATTTGTTTTCTTTTTTGTATTAGCCAGTTTATTTGCTTTTAATCCTCAAATGGCTTTTTGGTCTAATTTCGAAAGAGGAGAAGGTGGCCTCCAGATGATCCATCTTTGGCTCTTTTTTCTTCTTTTAGTTTTACTTTTTAATAATGAAAATCAATGGCGACTTTTATTTACCCTTTCTTTAATTGCCGGAATTTTTGTTTTGCTTTATGGTTTGGGAGCGGCTTTTGGTCAGGAAGGTTTTGTCGGCTCTCGAATTCATCCAGGTTATCGGTTAGAAGGAACTATTGGTAATCCAGCTTATGTTGCCTCTTATGAAATTTTTTTGATGTTTTATGCTTTATATCTCTTTTTTAGCGAAGGAAGTTTAAAAAATGCCCTTCTCCATCGCTATCATTATCTTCTGTTTTTCTTAATTTCTTTAATTACTTTTTGGCTCGCTGCTACCCGGGGTGGTTTTGTTGGTTTAATAGCGGCTATTTTTGCTTTTGGTTTTTACTTTGCTTTGATTAAAAAAAATTGGCGAAAATGGATTATTTTTGGTTTGATTCTTTTAATTTTAATTATTGGATCTTTAGTTTATTTTCGAGAAACTCCTTTTGTGAAATCTTTGCCCTCTTCAAGATTATTTGAACTTTCTTTTCAATCAGAAACTTTTGTCAATCGTTGGTTTGTTTGGCAAATCGCTTTGAAGGGTTTTAAGGAAAGACCAATTTTAGGTTGGGGACCAGAAAATTTTATTTATCTTTATGATCGTTACTATCTTCCAGAATTTTGGGTCAAAGGTAAAGAAAAATCTTGGTTTGATCGCGCTCACAGTATTTATTTTGATTATCTTTCTGAGACTGGGATTTTAGGCTTTCTTTCTTATATGGGAATTTTTTTGGTTTTTTATTGGCTTCTTTTAAAAAAAGGATTAGAAGAAAAATTTCAATTTTCTCAAATTCAAAAAGGTCTGATGATGGCTTTACCTATTGCTTATTTAGTTCAAGGATTAGTTCTTTTTGATGTTTTACCTATTCATTTAAACCTTTTCCTTTTTCTTGCTTTTTCGGTTTTTAAACTTGATTTTCGTCAACCAATTTTAAAGACTCAGTTACCAAAAACAAAATCTTCAAATATTAGTTTTCAAATCTCAATTCCTTTTAAAATTTTTTGCTTTTTATTGATTATCCTTTCTTTTTGTTCCATCTATTTTGGCGTTTTTCAAGCTTATGCTAAAAGTGCCAGTTATATTAGTGCTATGAGAAATTTAAGTCAGGCAAAAAATTTGGGAGAATTGTTAAAAATTATTGACAAACCCCTAAATCTCCCTTCTCAAATTGGCCAAGAAGAAGTCGTGAAGTTTACGACTCGAAATCTTTTAGGAATTATCGAAGCTCAAAATGAAACTGTTTCAAGAATTATTGTTGAATATATTGAGCCTTATCTTTCTGAATTTTCCTATGATGTTCGTCATTTGTTAAATGGTGGTTCTTTATATTTTATTCTTTGGCAAAAAAGTCAAAAAGAGGAAGATTTTAAAAAAGCAGAAGAATACTTCCTTAAAGCTCATAAAATCGGCCCAAACATTCCTTATCCTCTTTATCATCTTTTAATCCTCTATAAAAAAGCTGATAAAGAAGATAAAGTTAAAGAAATCTCTGAGAAAATTTTCTCTCTTTGGCCTAATGAACCCGAAGCCCTAAAAATCTTAGGTAAATAAAGGAAAAATCTCAACCCCCTCTTGACAAAATTTGAAAATTTGCTATATTAAAAATAGCTTTTTTAAAAATTAAAAAAAGGAGGATTTATGGAATGGAAAGGAAATACTGCTGAAATTGAGATTTTAAAATTAAAAAAAGCTAGTAGGAGAATACAAGAGAAGAATTGGATTTTAAAACGTGAAGCCTCATGTTTAAAATTACCATTTAGAATTAGAGTAGTTATGATTAAAAGAAAATGGAGTAAATGTTTTTTTGTTGTGTGTGAATATGAGAAGAATTATCAGGAGTATTATTATATTCTAGATGATAGGGATCATATTTACTTCCAAATAATAGTAGGAGAGAACCAAGATATTTTTTTAAAATCAAAAATAAACGGCGAGTTTAAGGTTTTTAAAATAGGAAAAGTCCAACAAGGGAAATTTCAACCTGATCACCTGGTCTTTTAGTTTGTTTAGTTTAAGGTTTCATTTCCATTTTCCCGGCTTGGCCG
>FWWL01005529.1_pt1 | contig 19582 bp, 17 predicted proteins | sample 2228331 | NCBI WGS metagenome assembly FWWL01 (sample SAMEA103939775, study PRJEB20133) | metagenome | reverse complement strand
AATGTAAAAACCTTGGGTAATTTCATAACATTCTGGAAAATCCAAGGCTATTATCAATTGTTCAAAGCCATAATTAGAACGCTACTGAACATCTCTTTTGAACATCTCTTTTAAAAGAAGCATTTGACTTTTACACAGGTATTGCACCTGCGGATTCTTGGGTTTTTATTTCCAATAAATCAGGACCATGACATTACCATGAACATCATCTGAACCTTGGTACTACCGAAACAATCGTCGCAATATGTAGAGCAAATAGCCACGATGATCCCAAAATGATTTGCAGCAAAGCCCGCTGCGTGATATGCTCAAACTAATGAGTTGGCAATTTATTTTAGGAATTTTAGTTGGCCTTGCTGCAGCATTTGCTGCGCTCAATTGGTTCCTGAAGCGTCCAAAATCTGAACGCCAAATCCTTGAAGATAAGATCCAGGCTTTTCAAGATAGAATTAGCAAAGAACTACGTGAAGAAATGCAACGGATGCGCGAAACTCTTGAAAGTTCCAAAGAGACGCTAGGCGAGCGGTTTGAGCGCACTTCACATATGATGCAGGAACGAATCAAGGAGTTTACATTGGGTGTTACAAAAATGCAAGAGGCGCTTGACCGGGTGGGAGAGCATGTCAAAGATGTAGCTTCATTTCAGGAGCTTTTTAGATCTCCGAAACTTAGAGGGCAGTGGGGAGAAGCCTCACTTGCAAATATTCTCTCCCAACACTATCCCAAAGAACTCTTTGAACTCCAATATATGTTTAAAAATGGGGAGCGGGTAGATGCGATTCTGAAGCTACCCAATGGTTTTTTGCTGCCAATCGATGCAAAATTCCCAGCAGAAAACTTTGCCAAGATGACAGAAGCAGAATCAGAAACTGCAAAAAAAGAATTCAAAAAAGCTTTCATTCAAGACATAAAAGCACGAATCGAAGAAGTAAGTCAAAAATATATTTTGCCACAAGAACATACTACTGATTTTGCACTTATCTATGTACCTGCAGAAGCAATCTATTATGAAATCATCAACCAAATTGCAAAAGAAATTGATCTGGTAAGCTGGGCGCAATCAAAAAATATCATTATGACCTCACCAAATACCCTCTATCTTACACTCCGCACTATTGAACATTGGTACAAAGATGTCCAAATTTCTAGACAGACCAGAGCCATATTGAATCGCCTAGCAAAGGTTCTGCAAGATGCTCAAAAACTTGCTGATGATTTTGGAAAACTTGGTAGGCACTTGGATAGTGCAAAATCTGCCTATGAGTCATCAGAAAAACGCCTTAGTATTATGGTAGAAGGAGTACAAAAACTAATATCATCCAATCAAGATACAAAACAACTTGAAATATAAAAATGAAGTGCCGTAATCATACTTACTGCATAATTTCACAAACATAGTGGAGAATTCTGAACTTTATATTTCCAGATTTAATTTTTGATTTTATTTAATTTTTGATTTTTTGGTGTCGCTCAATCTAAGCCATGGCTTGGATTGGGCGAAAGATAATAACAACTTTGAATTTTACATAATGCTTTTTACATAATGTTGTAAAATTTTATATCTACTTGAAAAAAAGTGCATTTTTCTGTATACTATTTTGTTTCATGCAGGATTTTATAAGGATTCGTGGAGCTCGAGTACATAACTTACAAAACATTAATGTTGACATTCCAAAAAATAAACTCGTTGTGATAACAGGGGTATCGGGTTCGGGCAAATCTTCTCTTGCTTTTGACACAATCTATGCTGAAGCAGAACGCAGATACATCGAAAGCTTATCAAGCTATGCCAGGCAGTTTCTGGGCATAAAGGATAAGCCGGAAGTAGATAAAATCGAAGGACTTTCTCCGGCAATAGCAATTGACCAAAGATCCCTTGCAAAAAATCCTCGCTCAACTGTTGGAACAATTACTGAAATTTATGATTATCTAAGAATACTATTTGCTCAAGTTGGAAAACCACATTGCCCGAACTGCAAAAAACCCGTCTCAAAACAAACTCCGAGCCAAATTACCGACTCAATAATTGAATTAAAAAAATCAAAGGCGGATGAACTCTGTTATATTTTGGCTCCGGTAATTGAACGAAAAAAAGGTGAACATAAAGCAATTATTGAAGAAATTCTTCGCTCGGGCTTTCCTCATCTGAGATTTGACGGCATTATTTGGAGAACAGAAGAACTGCTAAATTCTGAAATAGATAAAAATAAATATCACTCCTTAGAAGTTGTAGTTGATAGGTTTCAACTGGAAAAAAATCTGGAACGCTCCAGAATTGCTGAAGCAGTAGAACTAGGACTTAAAGTTGGGAAAGGGATAGTGCTTGCACTCATCGGAAAAAAAATTTATATCTTTAGTGAACAATTTGCCTGTCATGAGTGTAAAATTAATTTGCCTTCGATTGATCCAACACTTTTTTCTTTTAATAATCCCAAGGGTGCCTGTACGCAATGTCATGGCATAGGAGCATTAATAAAAGTTGATCCTCAACTTGTCATACCCAATAAAAACCTCACTTTGGCAGAAGGAGCTATTAAACCATGGATGAGCGCATCTCATCGAGTTGGAAGACAATCCTGGTACTGGTGGCAATTGAGCGAACTTGCAGAAAGAATCGGTTTTTCGCTTGACACTCCTATCAAAAACCTCCCCCAAGGAATAATCAATAAAATCCTTTACGGAGATGGTGAATTTGAGGGAGTTATTCCAAATTTGGAACGCAGATGGCGAGAAACTGACTCAGAATTCACTCGTGCAGAAATTGAAAAATATATGATCCGTGTTACTTGCCCATCATGCAAAGGAAAACGCCTGCGCCCAGAAGCTCTTTCTGTACTAATTTTGGACAAAAATATTGCAGAAATCTCAGCCTTTTCAGTAAAAGAAGCAATAGATTTTTTTGAGAAATTGAATCAGGCTCTTGATTCCAAACAAAAACAAATAATTGCAAAGCCTCTCTTGAAAGAGATTTTAAATAGGCTCAATTTTCTCCTTGAGGTAGGTCTTGACTACATTACTTTAGATAGAGAGTCCACAACACTGGCTGGCGGAGAAGCACAGCGCATACGCCTTGCCACACAGATCGGATCGGGACTTTCAGGGGTTATCTATGTATTAGATGAACCTTCAATTGGTCTTCATGCTAGAGATCAAAATCGTTTAATTGAAACCCTAAAGCGCCTACGAGATTTAGGAAATACTGTTATAGTGGTAGAACATGATAAGACAACCATTAAATCTTCGGATTGGGTTATTGATATCGGTCCTGGAGCAGGAAAAAATGGAGGTAAAATTGTATTTGCTGGACCTCCTTCAAAACTTGAAAAAGCTGAAACCTTAACAGGCAAATACCTTGCTGGAAAACTTTCAGTTTTGCAAGAATTGCAAACCAAAGATGGAAAGACAGATAGTCAAACAAAATTTATTGAAATCATTGGTGCAAGGCAGAACAATTTGAAAAATATCAATGTAAAAATTCCTCTTGGGAAACTTGTGTGTATCAGTGGAGTATCTGGTTCGGGCAAATCATCTCTGATCACTGACACCCTTGGGCCAGCCCTGCTTAAACATTTCTATGGAGCAAGAGTAATTGCCGGAGAACATCAAAAAATTACTGGGCTGGAAAATCTTGATAAAGTAATCATTGTTGATCAATCGCCAATTGGAAGAACACCTCGTTCAAACCCAGCTACCTATACCGGTGCCTTTTCTTATATCAGAATGCTTTTTGCAAATACCCATCTTGCCAAAATGCGAGGATATACACCAGGCAGATTCTCATTCAATGTAAAAGGCGGAAGATGTGAGGCTTGTGAAGGACAGGGTTCCAAAAAAATTGAAATGTATTTTTTGCCAGATGTATATGTTGAATGCGAAGAGTGTAGGGGATTGCGCTACAATAAAGAGGCGCTTGAGGTTGAATGGAATGGAAAAAATATTGCACAAGTTCTTGATATGACAGTATCTGAAGCACTAGAATTTTTCAAAAAGATTCCTCCGCTTGCCAGAATCCTAAAAACCCTTTGTGAAGTCGGTCTTGACTATATCAAGCTTGGTCAAAGTGCACCGACCCTTTCTGGAGGAGAAGCTCAACGAATAAAACTTGCCAGTGACCTTTCGCGTAGAGCCACTGGAAAAACTCTTTATATTTTGGATGAACCAACAACCGGACTTCATTTCGACGATATTCGCAAACTCTTGAAAGTACTGCGGAGGCTTGTTGAGCAAGGAAATACTGTGTTGGTAATTGAACACGAACTACATGTTCTTGCTAGCGCTGATTGGATTATAGATCTTGGTCCTGAAGGAGGAGAAAAAGGAGGATATATTGTGGCTGAAGGCAGACCAGAACAGATCATAAAAGAAAAAAGGAGCTATACTGGGCAGTACCTTCGTTCATTTTTTGCCAAAATATAACAAACCCAAGCATGGATCATCTTCAAAAATCAATTCTCAAGACCGTTGCCTACTGGGATATTCTTGACTGGCCGCTCACAACCTTTGAGATCTGGAGATATTTAATAAATCCTCGCAGAATATCTTTTCATGCCAAGGATAGATATTCGCTTAGCGAAATCAGAAAAGCGCTTAACTCAAAAGAACTTTCAAAATATCTTAAAGAATCGAATGGTTTCTGGTTTCTTTCAGACAGAGATCCTAAAATTGTAGAACAAAGAATTGAAAGAGAACTGCTTGCTGATCAAAAATGGAAAAAACTTAGACGTCGTATCAAATGGCTACAGATGATTCCTTATCTGAAACTAATTTTAGGATCAGGATCAATGGCAGTAGGAAATGTCACTGCTGATAGCGACTGGGATCTTCTGATTATTACTTCTTATCATCGCATCTGGACGTGTCGACTCTTACTTACTTTATTTACTGATATGCTTGGTTGGCGTAGAAAAGATGAAAAAACTACCTGCGATAGATTTTGCTTAAATCACTACATTACAGAACATTCCCTGCTCATCAATCTTCCAAGTTTGTATAATGCTCAAGTTTATGCGCACCTAATTCCTATTTATGGAAATCTTTCTCTTTATAGAAGTTTTCAGGAGAGAAATGCCTGGATTAAATCTTATCTTGCACACTACCCATTAGAATTTATTCCTCATACAAAATCGATCAATCCTTCACCAATTATGGAAATGATCCGCAATATCCTTGAAAAAATTTTGGACACCCAATTTGGAGATTTATTAGAAAAAAAGTTGGGTATGTTGCAAGCAAAAAAAATTGCCGCAAACCCCAAAACCGCTACCCCTGGTGGAAGAGTAGTATTTTCATCAGAAGTTCTAGAATTCCATCCTGACTCTAAAGAGAGAATTATACTTGAAAAACTCAATCAACGCCTAAAATCCCTTGGCTTTGCAGAACTTGCAGATGAAAAAGACTCGGGGCTGATATAGTAGTAGCGCAAGTGTGGACTCATACCAAGGTCTTGACAACTTCTTTTTCTCGCGTATAATTAAGCGCTGGAAAATAATTAGCAATCAAAGGTCGTAAGTGCTAAACTGAAAACTGATCTTATTAAAGGTTTAATATGAAAATTATTCCCTTATCAAATCACATCCTAATTCAACCAATCGAAGAAGAAAAAACTACCAAATCCGGCATTGTAATTCCAGAAACTGCTGAAAAAGAACAACCTATCAAGGGTAAAGTTATTGCAGTTGGTCCGGGCAAAAGAAATGAAAAAGGAGAAATAATGCCTATGTCAGTTAATGTTGGGCAAATCGTTCTTTTCAAAAAATATGGCCCGGATGAAATAAAACTCAAAGATGAATCAGGTAATGAGGTCGAATACCTGATCGCAGATGAAGAAGATATTTTGGCGATCATAGAATGATCGCAAATCACAAATTTAATTAAATTTAATTTTAATTAAAAACTATGGCAAAACAAATTCTTTTTGAAGAAAATGCAAGAAAGGCCCTAAGAAGGGGGATGGATAAACTGGCAAAAGCTGTAAGAGCTACTCTTGGTCCTCGAGGAAAAGCGGTTGTAATCGACAAAGGCTATGGCGCACCTCAAGTTACTTTTGATGGTGTTACTGTTGCCAAGGAAATAGAACTTGCAAACAAATATGAGAATCTTGGTGCTGACTTTATCAAACAGGCAGCAGAGAAAACAGGTGATAATGTTGGAGATGGTACAACCACTGCAGTTGTTTTAGCTCATGCAATGATAGATGAAGGAGAGAAATTAATTCTTGCAAAGGGTTTTAATGTCATACAACTTGCAGAAAAATTAAGAGAAGCAGCAAAAGATGTAATTGAAAAACTAGAAAAACAAAAAGAGGTTATAGAACAAAAAGCAAGAGTTGCTGAAGTTGCTACTTTATCTGCTAAAAATCCCGAAATTGGTAATTTGATTGCAGAAATATTTGAGAAAGTTGGCAAGGACGGGGTAGTAACGGTAGAAGAATCTCAAACAATGGAGTTATCACATGAGATTGTAGAAGGAATGCAGTTTGACCGCGGCTATATCTCTCCCTATATGATTACCAATCCAGAAAGAATGGAGGCAGAACTTGAAGATCCTTATATTCTAATTACTGATAAAAAAATTTCTTCTATTGCTGATATCCTTCCTACACTTGAAAGAGTAGTGCAGACAGGAAAGAAAAATATAGTAATTATTGCAGATGATGTTGAAGGAGAAGCGCTTGCAACATTAATTGTCAATAAACTCCGCGGAACCTTCACAGCCTTGGCTGTAAAAGCACCTGGATTTGGTGACAGAAAAAAGGAAATGCTAGAGGATATTGCAATTGTAACAGGAGGAAGGGTAATTTCCGAAGATGTGGGGCTTAAACTAGAAAATGTCGAGCTTTCAATGCTGGGGCAAGCCAGAAGGGTTGTTGCAACTAAAGATACTACAACAATTGTTGATGGCAGAGGAGACAAAACTGATATTGAGAATCGGATCAAACAAATTAAAGCTCAAATTGCAAAAACAGAATCTGAATTTGACAAAGAAAAACTTCAAGAAAGATTAGCAAAACTTGCTGGAGGAGTTGCGGTAATTAAAGTCGGAGGAGCTACAGAAACTGAAATTAAAGAAACAAAATACCGCACAGAAGATGCAGTACATGCCACACGAGCAGCTCTGGAAGAAGGAATAGTGCCGGGTGGAGGAATAGCACTATTTAATATCTATGCAATGCAAAAAGACCGCCTTGGAGAAGAAAGCGATGATGTAGAAAAAGCAGCAGCAAAAATACTTGCCAGAGCCCTTGCTGCACCGCTGACAGCGATTGTAGAAAATAGCGGTGGAGATGCTGAGAAAATAAAATCAGAACTCATAGAATATAAAGCAAAAACTAAGGATTACTGGTATGGCTACAATAGCGTCAGCAATAAACTTGAAAACCTGAAAGAAAAGGGAATTATTGATCCGCTCAAAGTTACCAAGACCGCATTTATAAATGCAGTGTCTGTTGCTGCAAATTATCTTCTAATTGGAGCTGCAATAACAGATTTGCCAGAAAAGAAAGCTACTAAAGCAGCAGGAGAGATGCCTGAGATGGGAGAGATGGAAGAAGAATTCTAAAATTTGCTAAAATATAAATAGTATGAATTACCTTTATTACCTTTTGGGGGTAGCTATACTTATTACTGCCTGGATTATTGTTTCCTATAATGGATTGGTTAGGCGCAACAACCAAGTTAAAGAAGCATGGGCAGATATTGAAGTTCAACTCAAACGCAGATATGACCTTGTACCAAATTTGGTAGAAACAGTCAAAGCTTATATGACGCATGAACGCCAGGTATTCGAAAATGTTACCAAAGCCCGCAATGTTGCAATGGCTGCAAAATCAGAAAAGGAAAAATTAGAAGCAGAAAATGCCTTTACCCAAACCCTGAAAACACTCTTTGCTGTTGCCGAAAACTACCCGGATCTGAAAGCAAATCAAAACTTCATTGAGCTCCAAAGAGAACTCAGAGACACCGAAGACAAAATTCAAGCAGCTCGCAGATTCTACAACTCAAATGTCCGCGACTATAATACTGCAATTGAGACATTTCCAAATAACATCATTGCAAAGACATTCGGATTTAAGATGCATGAACTCTTTGATATCGATGAAAAAGGTCCGGAGGGACAACCGGTTAAAGTTCAATTTTAACTGATTTTATGACTCTCTATACCCAGGCTTCACGAAATATTCTGAAAACCTATATCCTAATGATGATTTTTTTGACTATGGTTATTGGCATAGGATGGTTATTTAGTCAATATTATGGTTTGCCAGAAATTCTTTGGTTTGCTGTAATTTTTAGCTCTGCTGGCGCAATAATTTCTTATTGGTATTCGGATAAAATAGTTTTGGGTATTGCTGGAGCAAGAGAAATTGCTAGAAAAGAAGATTATCCTGAGCTTTATCGGATTGTTGAAAACCTCTCTATTACTGCCGGACTTCCTATGCCAAAAATTTATATTCTTGAAGAAAGGGCGCCAAATGCCTTTGCTACTGGCAGAGATCCTAAACATGCAGTAGTGGCAGTCACCAGAGGTCTTTTGGAAAAACTTGATAGACAAGAACTGGAGGGGGTTATTGCACATGAACTTGCACATATCGGAAATCGCGATATGCTTGTATCAACCGTTGCCGTAATACTGGTGGGTTTTGTTAGTCTACTTTCTGATATTTTTATGCGTTCACTTTGGTTTGGGAAAATAACGCAGGACAGAGACAGGCGCGAAGTAAGTCCTCTCTTAACACTTTTTGCGCTACTTGCTGCAATTCTTGCGCCAATTGGAGCAATGCTGATTCAGCTTGCAATATCCCGCAAGAGAGAATTTTTAGCTGATGCTACCGGTGCATTGCTTACGCGCTATCCAGAAGGTCTTGCTAGAGCTCTAGAAAAAATTGCTCTTGATCCTACACCAATGCGCTATGCTCGCCCAGCAACTGCCCATCTTTATTTTGAAAATCCTTTCAAAAGTGACATACCAAGACAAAAAACTCCCTGGATTGTAAAAATTTTTATGACCCATCCTCCAGTAGAAGAACGCATTAGAGCATTGCGCAAAGCATCTCAATAACATAAAGTTAAATTGAACATTGCTTTTAGGGTGGGGTGCCAGAGTGGTTGAATGGACTTGCCTGGAGAGCAAGTGTACCCGCAAGGGTACCGTGGGTTCGAATCCCACCCCCACCGCCGAATAAATATGAGCCCAGTTGAAGAAATAAAATCTCGCCTTGATATAGTGGAGTTTATCCGCGGATATTTAAAGCTAGAGAAAGTGGGGCAGAATTGGAGAGCGCTGTGTCCGTTTCATCATGAGAAAACTCCCTCATTTTTTGTATCTCCTTCCCGCCAATCCTGGCATTGTTTTGGAGCCTGCCAGAGCGGCGGAGATATTTTTTCATTTTTGATGAAAATAGAAAACATTGAATTTCCAGAGGCGCTTAAAATCCTTGCACAAAAAGCAGGAGTTACCCTTTCTAAAGAAGATCCAAAACTTCGTTCGGAACGCAACCGATTGCAAAGCATTCTTGAAAGCTCGACAAAATTTTATGAAAAAAATCTTGCTTCTTTTCAAGCTGCTAAAGAATATCTTAAATCTGAACGTGGCCTGAAGGAGGAAACTATTAAAACTTTTCGTATTGGTTGGGCAACTAACGAATATAGAGGACTTCTTGAGCATTTGGTCAAACTTGGATTCCAACCACAAGAAATTGAGCGTGCAGGATTAATAACTAGATCTGAAAATGGAGGGTATTTAGACCGTTTTCGCAGTCGGATTATGTTTCCAATTTTTGACTCAACTGGCAGAGTAGTAGGATTTACTGGAAGAATCTTTGCAAAAGAATCCGAAGATCAAGCAAAATACCTTAATACACCAGAAACTATCCTTTTCCAGAAATCTAAAATATTGTATGGATTGCATCTTGCCAAATCAGCTATCGCAAGAGAAAATTTTGCTCTACTTGTTGAGGGCCAAATGGATTTTTTGGCTGCTTGGCAGGAAGGAATCCAAAATGTCATAGCTACTTCAGGAACCGCACTCACTAATGCACATCTTAGACAACTCAGGCGTATCTGCGACACACTTATTCTTGGCTTTGATATGGATGCAGCAGGCGAGAGCGCAACAGAAAGAGGGGTGTTGTTGGCAGCATCAAATGATTTTACACTCAAAATTTTAACTCTTCCTCAAGGCAAAGATATTGCTGATTTTGTGAATTTAAGACCGGGAAAACTTCCTGAACTTCTCAAATCATCAAAACACCTAATGCAATATTATTTTGAAAAACTGCAGCAAAAATACGATCTGAACAATATTTTTGGAAAAAAACAGGCAATCGCATATATTATGCCCCGACTCAAAACTCTTGCGAGCGCATCAGAACGCGCGCTCTGGATAAATGAACTTTCTTTCATAATGAAAATAAAGGAAGATATACTCTTTGAAGAGCTTCAGCGCTCACCCTCTTTATTGGAAAATGAATTTCCAACTCAAGAAGAAAAGCCCTCCTTGATTGAATCTGTTCAAAAAACAAGAAAAGAACTACTTGCAGAACGCGCTCTTGCTTTTGCAGTTTGTGTGAACTCAAAACCACCATTTTTTGCAGAATATATCTCATACTTTCCGGAAAAATATCGCGAAGCTGCCTATGAAATACATCTCGGATCTACGAGTGAATCTGATTTTGTTAATTATCTTTTAATGCTTTCAGACTATGAGCGCTCAATTAATCCAGACTTGAATATTATTGAGGAACTAGAACTTACTCTCAGAGAACTCAAACGAGAGGCTCTAAAAGAAAAAATTTCTCTGATTAGTTCTGCTATTAAAGATGCCGAAAGGCTTGGTGATGAAACTCAACAAAAAGATCTTTTGCAAGAATTCAATCAGCTTACCCAAGAACTTCGTAGTCTATGAATCTATGAAAAAAAATCTTCTAAAATCTAAAAAATACAAAAAGAAAATCAAAAAGAAGCGCAAAGCTCCGCTATTTAGCGCAGCAGAAGAACTTGCAATCACAGAACTGATCTCAAAAGGAAGATCGCGGGGATTTGTAACAGAGGCAGAGATTTTCAAAATCTTTCCTGAAGTAGAGCAGAAAATTAACCTGATTGAAGAATTATATGATCGCCTAGAGAGATCAGGGGTGACAGTTCAAAGATATAAAACCTTACTTGAGCTTCCAGAGGGAGAGATATCGAAAGAAGAATTAAGGAAAGCAACTGAACTTGAAAATATAGGAGAAAGCTCGGATTTCGTTCAGATATACCTTAGAGAAATCGGAAAAGTACCTCTGCTTACTGCTTCCCAAGAACAAGAACTTGCAAAACGGATTGAGGCAGGAGATGAAGAAGCTCGACATAGATTGATTCAGGCAAACCTTAGGCTGGTAGTTTCAATTGCTAAAAAATATATCGGAAGAAGCCCAAATCTAACTCTTCTTGATCTAATTCAAGAGGGAAATATTGGTTTGGCAAAAGCTGTTGAGAAGTTTGACTATCGAAAGGGGTATAAATTTTCAACTTATGCAACCTGGTGGATTCGCCAAGCAATCACCAGAGCACTTGCTGATCAAGGACGAACCATCCGCATTCCTGTACATATGGTTGAAACAATCACAAAATATGTTCAAGTAAAGCGTAGATTATTGCAAGATCTTGGCAGAGACCCTCTTCCAGAAGAGATCGCAGCTGAAATGGGAGAGCCAGTTGAAAAAATTCGTCATATTATCAAAGTAGCACAAGAAACTATTTCTCTTGAAAAACCGGTTGGAGAAGATGATGAAGACTCTACATTGGGAGAATTTATTGAGGATAAAAAAAGTTTATCACCGGAACAAATTGCCTCAAGAAGAATTCTCAGAGATAGGCTGCGTCAGATTATTATGGATCTTTCTCCGCGTGAACAAAAAATTTTAAAACTACGCTTTGGACTTGAAGATGGTATACCCAGAACCCTAGAAGAAGTTGGGAAAGAGTTTGGTGTAACAAGAGAACGTATCAGACAAATTGAAGCAAAGGCATTAGAGAAAATCCGACAACACGGAATCCTAAAAATGATAGAAGAATAAATGAAATACAAAAAAAGAAGAACAATCAATGTATATGTTCTGATGGGAGGACCATCTGCGGAATACGATATTTCTATTCGCACAGCCCAGATGGTAATCAAAAACCTTAATCATAAAAAATTCAGAATCATACCAATATTAATCACAAAAACTGGCCGTTGGCTAGTTTCTCCTGAATACAAAAAGATAATAAAAGAATCATCAGATAATAATTTAAACTCCGTCATAGCCCATGAGCGCAAAAAATCCATACCACTGAAATCAACGCTAAACTCCAAAAATCCTCAAGAGGTCGCATTTATTGCTATGCACGGTCCTTATGGCGAGGATGGCACGATCCAGGGTCTTTTGGAACTTGCAGGCATTCCTTATACCGGTTCTGGAATATCCGCATCTGCTTTGGCAATGGATAAAGTCCTTTCAGCAAAACTTCTTTGCTCTCAAGGCATAGCTATACCGGAATTTATAAGCTTTGATAAAACAGAATGGAGGAAAAATAAAAAAAGTATTATTGCAGCAATTAAAAAACTTGGCTTGCCTACTGTTATAAAACCATCAAATCTTGGATCTTCAGTGGGAGTTACAATCATAAAAAATTATTCTAATTTAAAAAAAGCAGTGAGGCTTGCTTTTTCATATTCTCCCAGAATAATGGCGCAAGAATATATTAAAGGTAGGGAAGTAACCTGCGCAGTAATTGACAAAGGAATTCCGGGAACAGAAATGGCGCTTCTTCCTACAGAAATAATTCCAAAAAGAAGTTCTTTTTTTGACTATACTGCTAAATATACCCCTGGCGCATCTGAAGAAATCACTCCTCCATCTCTTCCAAAACCAATCATAAAGAAAATCCAAAAGACTGCACTTTTATGCCACAAAGCTTTGGGCTGCTCTGGAATGTCTAGAACAGACATGATTCTTTATAGCTCCCCAACCAAATCTAAACCAAAATTGTATGTCTTAGAAGTAAACACCATTCCAGGAATGACAGAAACCTCACTTCTGCCTCAGGCGGCAAAAGCATGCGGAATATCTTTCCCAAAGCTTCTGGAACAAATCATTGTTGCAGCCTTAAACAGATATAAAAGATCAAGATTGACTTAATCTGGTAACATTAAATCAACTTATACAGCAATTTGAGCCTGGATTGGAATTTTTGTATACTATAAAGGTATGAAATACCCTTTCACTCTTCCCAAACTTTCATATCCTTATGATGCACTTGAGCCCTACATTGATGCAAAGACTATGGAATTGCACCACAGCAAGCACCACCAAGGATATGTTGATAAACTAAATGCTGCAATAGAGAAGTGGCCGGAAGGAAAGATATTGGAATTGGAAGAAATTTTAAAAAATCTTGATATAGTTCCTGAATCAATTAGACAGGCAGTAAGAAATCATGGGGGAGGACATTATAACCATTCGCTTTTCTGGAAAATTATGAAACCTGGTGCGGCAGTAGAACCAAAAGGAGATTTAGCTAAAGCTATTGAGAATAATTTTGGAAATTTCTCTAAATTTAAAGAAGAATTTACTAATGCAGCCTTGGGTGTATTTGGCAGCGGCTGGGCATGGCTGGTAGCAGAAAACTCAATGACTGCAATTGAAAATGCTAAGTTAAAAATTATAACAACTCCAAATCAAGACACTCCTTTGGCAGCAGGGTACACACCCATTGTTGGAATCGATGTCTGGGAACACGCCTATTATTTGAAATATCAAAATAGAAGACAAGAATATATTGAGGCTTGGTGGAATGTCTTAGATTGGGAAAGTATCAATAGAAAAAGCGAATAAAAATTAAAAAATCTGAAACTGAGTCTTGGATTTCTTGTTTTTAAAGTAGCCGTGCAAAAAATCTGCTCCGCTTATAGGCTTTCTACCTTCTGGTTGGACCCTTTCAAGAATAAATGCGCCCCTGCCGCATTTAACCAGAGCCCTGCCTTTATATTCAAAAATCTCACCTGTCATTCTATTCTCAAATTCTTTAAGATCTAGAACTGCTTTTCCATTAAGTATTTTTAAAATTTTCACTTTGCCTTCCTGGGTTTTCATCTCGGTCCATGTTCCTGGTTCAGGATTAAATGCTCTTACCATACGCTCAATTTCAATCTCTGGTTTACTCCAATCTATTTTCGCATCCTTGAAACCAAACTTATGGCAAAAAGTGGCTTGAGAATCATCCTGAGGAGTAGGGGATATCTCTGCTTTTAACCACTTTGGCAAAACTTCAACTAACAACTTTGCTCCCAACTTAGCAAGTGCATCATGCAAAGTTAGAAAATCAGCATTTGAAACTTGGATCTTATCATCCAATATTTTTAGTTCTTTTTGAGCAATTATCGGTCCGTGATCTACTTTCTCATCAATAAGGATAATTGTTACTCCTGTTTTTTCATCTCCTGCCAAAATCGTTGACTGAATCGGAGTAGGACCTCGCCAACGGGGAAGAAGCGATGGATGAACATTTAAAATCCCTTTTGGGAAAATATCAATCAAAGCTTTTGGAACAATTTTCCCATATGCTGCAAGAACTCCAACATCCGGTTTCAGATCTTTTATCTTTAACAATACCTCTGGTTCTTTTAGGTTTTGGGGCTGGAATATTGCAAGTCCAAGTTCAAGAGCCTTACTTTTGACAGGAGAAAAAGAAGGTAGCCGAGTTTTAATTGAAATAGAATCAGGATTAGTTATTACTAAAAGAGGCGGCATTCCAGAATAAACTAATTCTTGAAGTATAAATGTAGCAAATCTAGAGGTCCCGAAAAATATAAGCCGCATAATTTAATAGAATCCAGAATTAAAATAAATAAAAATTTGCTTCTAAAGCTGGCAGCTAACTAATGCGTCAAGAAGTTTTCTTAGCTCAATAGTAGCTACTGCCACCACTTTATCTGCTCCGCCATAATAGACAAAAAGTTTATCATTGATTACTATAGCTGCACATGGAAAAACTACATTATTTATTATTCCTTCCTTCTCATAAGGAGCCTCTGGTTCAAGAATTGGATAGGTAGTTCTTGAAATAATTTTCAGTGGATTTCTAAGATCAGCAAGAACAGCACCAACTCTATAAAATCCATCTTCTTCCGATACTCCATGATATAAAATTAACCAGCCAATTTTTGTTTTAATAGGAGGAGAAGCAAGACCTACTTTTTTCGAATCCCACCAACCAGGTCTTGGTTTTAACCAACGATATTCTTCAAGCCAATTTGAACCGGAAAAATTTAAATTGTTATGAACAGATATATCAATATCATCGCTACCGCTTCTATGGATAATAAAATATTTTCCCGATATTTTTTCAGGAAACACTGCAGCATCTTTATTATCTATTTGCGGGTAGGAAATAATTACTGGCTTTGACCAATTCCAATTCTCGTCTAAAAAATCTTTTACTTTGATTTTGGTCAGAGCAACTTTTGGAGGATTTTGACCATCAAATGCAGTATAGAACATATAGATTTCATCTCCAATTTTTACCAACCTAGGATCTTCTACTCCTGAATTTTCTCCTGGCTTTAGTTTTTGCTCAAAAGGTTCTCTGGGAACATAAACGGGATTTTCTGATCTTTTCTCAACAATAATTCCATCTTTAATTTTTGCATATCCTAGAACTGAAACATTATCTTGAGACATTGCACGATATAGTAGATGAACTCTATTATCAAGATATATCGCTCCTGGATTAAATGTTGCTTTTGACTCCCAGGGATGATCTTTATTTGGCTGAATTATTGGATTTTTTTCAAATCTTTCTAGTCTTACGATTTTTTTCTCTTTATGTAAAAGACATTCTAGAAAGGATTTAGTCTCTATTTCTGCCAAACAACAGGTAGTATCACATGCTCCATAATAGAGCAAAATTTTTTCTCCTTTTATTATTGCTCCAGAAGGGAAAATAACATTCGGCACCATTCCATATTTTTCATAATATTCTTCTGGTATAAGTATCGGAAAATCTGTCTTGGCAATAATTTTAAAAGGGTCATTTAAATCAAGTAAAAAAGCCTCAATTCCAAATAATCTAGGATTGCTAAAATAATTTCTAATGTACGAATAAAATATAAGCCAGCCATATTTTGTCTTCACCGGCGGAGTCCCTACCTCAATATGATCTTCTGATCTGCGCTGCAAGGGCAAAACATATCTGCCATTTAGTGCTTCCTGATACCATTTTCCCCAATATTTTTCATTCCAAAGTTCTTCTTCTTTTCCAAAAGATGCAAGACATATTTTTGCAGGAGGATTGTCTGTATTGATAGTTAAAATTGCCCAAATTTTTCCATTTATTCTTTCGGGAAAGAGTGCCATTGCTTTGGCATTGAAAGGTGTAATAAGATGCTTTTCACTAATTTTTTTAAGATCTTTACTTATAGCAAGTCCGACTCTAATACAGTCTTTCTGCGGAGGCCAGCAAGAGAGTGCAGTGTAGAAAATATAAAACTTTCCGTTTAGTTTTGTTACCCTCGGATCCTCACAGCCAAATTTTTCCCATTCAAATTCAGGCACAATAAAACGCCTTCTATTTTTAAAACTTATACCGTTCGTAGATTCAGCAATTCCTATATCAGAAATAGCTAATTTAATCCTAACATTAGCATGCAGATGAGGCAGGGATAATGCTCTATAAAGAAGAAAAATTTTTGCACCATGCCTTATAGGGCAAGCATTGAAAACTGCTGCTGCTTCCCACGATTGTTCTTTATTTGGGACAAAAATTGGATTTTTCTTAAATCTAGAAACTATCATCACTTAGCCAGAGGTTTTACTTTAAGTTTTGGTTTTTCCTTTTTAAGAAGAGATTTAAGAAATTCTTCTGTTTCAGTATAAGCAACTCCAATATAATTGTCTGCTGCTCCATAATAAACAAGAAGCATACCGTCTTTTATAATTGCGCCAGTAACATATACAATTCCTGATTTAAAACCATGCAATTCATAATTCTCTTCAGGCTCTAAAATTGGTCTGGGAGAGCGGTACAAAATTTTAGTTGGATCATCTATATCAAGAAGCATCACCCCAACTTTATATGCTCCTGGATTTTCTTTAGCTATTGCATGGTAGAAGACAATCCAGCCATAAGAAGTTTTAATTGGTGGCGCTCCAACGCCTTTAAGTTGTAGTTCCCAGATATTGCTATTAACTTCACCGCACTCGTACTTGCTTTCAATATATTCTCCTTCTCCAAATTCAAGAGAATCTCTAAATGCAATGGATATCTGAGGGCAGAGACTGTGAAAAATTGCATACTTGCCATTAAATTTAGCAGGGAAAATTACCCAATTTTTATGAATCTCTCCGGGCTTTGAAATTAACTTTGGGAATCTCCAGTTCCAATTTTTATTTAGGAAATCATCAACTTTTATTGATGTAAGGGCAACTCCCAATCCATTGTCGCAAGCAGTATATGTCATATATAAAACATCTTCGTCATTGACCCTAACAATTCTAGGATCTTCTGCTCCTGCTACGCTGCCACCAGAAAAATAAGAATAAATATTAAAAGAGGGGGCATGGGTTAATTTATGCTCATAAACTGGGTAGGGGAGTCTTTCATCAATATGAAAACCATCAGATGAAGCAGCATACCCTAGACGTGAAATTCCATCTCCCCCAATCGCCCGATATAAAAAATGTACTCTTGAGTCAAGCAAAATTACTCCTGGATTGAAAGTTTGCCATGCTTCCCACCATTCTGATGTAGGAGAAATTATTGGATTTTCATAGAACTTAGTTAGCTCGCTGGGTCTAATTTCTGCTTTAGTTATCTTTTTTTCTCTTGCTTTTAATGATTTTTTTGTAACTTTAGTAGTTTTTTTAGAGCTTTTTGAAGATTTTGATTTGGGCATTTTATTTTTAAAAAAAGTTTTTCCATTAAAATTCTAAATAAACACTTAGCTTACTGCAAACCTAGATTTTCCACATCTATTGCCTAAACACATTCTTTGCCCTGTCGATAAATAAAACTCCATTGAGATGGTCTATTTCATGCTGAAATACTCGCGCCAAAAGACCCCAAGCCTTAATCTTGACTTTTTTTCCCTCAAGGTTTGTTGCCTGAATGACTATTTTCTTTGCCCTTTCAACAGGACCATAAATACCGGGTAAACTCAAGCATCCCTCATCCATCTCTTCCTTTTGATCAGATAACTTCAGAATTTCAGGATTAGCAAAAGCATAGAACTTATTGTTTAGTTCAGCAACAAAGAGCTGTAACGGCACTCCAATCTGCGGAGCTGCAAGACCTATTCCTTCTGCCTCCTTCATAATCTTTCGCATTCTCCTGACAAGCTCTAGAATATTTTGGTCTATTTTCTCAACTCTTGAGGCTTTTTCGCGAAGAATTTTAGCTTCTTTTCCTGTAACGATTTTTGGATGGCGCATATCTTTTTTTATCTTGCAAAGTTATTTTTGGTGTCATTTTTTCCAAAAGCGGTGCTCGCAGCGCGTGATATTGCCTCAATATATTTTTTTGTTTTCTTATGTTTGAAAGTATGCCGAGAAAATACTTGATTTTGTCTTTAACATCGCTTCGCACTGTTTTCCAAAATGCTTCTTCAACTCTATTCTTACCAAATTCTTTAATCAGCTTCATATATAGCCCAAAGCTTTTTGGTCTGTTATCTCCAAGTTCTTTTCTGATTTTGTCTGCAAAATCAACAATTTCTTGATCTTTTCTTGCTTTGCGTAAAACCGGCATTTCGTGTACTATTATAGCTGGTTTTGAGCAATATGCATATAAAAAGACATCGAGTATTTATCGCAATCCCATGCAAGAAACCAGTACTAGATCTTATTGTTGAATACCAAAAAAAATGGAATAAACTACCGGTTCGTTGGATCAAACCAAAAAATCTACACTTAACACTTGTTCCTCCTGCATATTTTTCGGATGATGAAATTGTTCAAATAATTGCTAGGCTAAAACAAGTTATTGCAGGAATTCTTCCATTCAATATTTCGTTTGACAGCTTTATTTTTGCGCCGCCGGGAAAACCAAGCAGAATGATTTGGCTAACTGGACCAAAAGACCCCAGGCTGCAACATTTAAAAGATACCATCGAAGATGCAATGGGGGTAAAAAAACAATCCAGACCTATCTTCCCACATATAACAGTTGCGCGAATGCCAAAAAATGAATGGAAAAAATACGGGTCAGAATCAAACAAAGAAGAAAAGGTAAAGGTTGCGATGTTAGTGGAAGAAATAGCAGTAATGGAAAGTATACTTTCCAAAACAGGAGCAGATTATTTTATACTTGAAACTATACCATTTAAAAAGAATCAATGAATAATATTCATTTTATAGGAATCGGTGGTATTGGAGTAAGCTATCTTGCGCAATGGTATCTTGCAAGAGGTTTTGAAGTTAGCGGCTCTGATATTGCTGAAAGTCCAATTTTAAATCTACTAAGAAAAAAGGGCGCAAAAATTTATATTGGGACACATCACGCAAAAAATATTCCAGCAAATACTAAACTTGTAATTTATACTCTTGCTGCAAGATCATCTAATCCGG
>FWWL01004125.1_pt1 | contig 19596 bp, 21 predicted proteins | sample 2228331 | NCBI WGS metagenome assembly FWWL01 (sample SAMEA103939775, study PRJEB20133) | metagenome | reverse complement strand
AAAACTCATATTGTTGATGACTATTATTGAGTTTATATCTGAAGTCTTTTTATTAAAATCAGGCGTAACTGCACTTCCCACGATATGGATGGAGTGTATGTTGTCTCCGTATTCTTTCAGGATCTCCCTGATGAATGGCTCTATTCGTTTAGAAACAAATGGATTCAAGGATTCAAGGCTTATATCCATACTATAAATTATAACACGGATTTAAAAACCCAACATTTTTTCACCTCCTTTCCAAATCATAAATAATCACAAAGTGCCTGCTCCTATTAGAGGCAGCAGGACAGAAATAGTTATGACCTTAAGCCTCTTTCTCATATTTTTACCCCTTTAAGCAGTGCTGAATTTGTGACAACAGACAGTGAACTTAATGCCATTGCCGCTGCTGCGATTATTGGATTGAGTAATCCAAAGGCTGCAATCGGTATGCCGATACTGTTGTATATGAATGCCCAGAAAAGATTCTGCTTTATCTTTTTCATTGTCGCCCTGCTGAGCCTTATGCCTTTGATAACATCACTCAGATCATCTTTCACAAGTACAATTCCACCTGTCTCCTTTGCCACATCAGAACCGCTTCCTATTGCTATTCCTATGTCTGCCTGGGCAAGTGCAGGGGAGTCGTTTATACCATCACCAACCATTGCAACAATCTTTCCCTCTGCTTGTAATTCTTTAATTACCTTTGCCTTCTCTCCTGGAAGAACATTGGATATAATTCTTTCAATTCCCACTTTAGAGCCGATTGACCTTGCTGTCTTCTCATTGTCACCTGTAAGCATAATTACTTCTATTTTTTCATTCTTAAGATCCTTAACTACATCTTTTGCATTTTCCTTTAATGTGTCTGCCACAGCAATGAATCCCATAAGTTTTCCGTCTGATGCAATAATCATTACTGTGTTACCTTTTTCTTCAAGACCTGATATTACTGTTTCTTTATCTTTTATATCTAAGCCGATAGTCTGCATAAGTCTTCTGTTGCCTATAACTATTTCCCTTGCCTGAGCCTTAGCCTTAACTCCATGACCCGGGATGGCTTCAAATGACTCTGGATCAGGAATCTCAATACCCATCATGTTCGCCCTTTTTATTATTGCCTCTGCAAGAGGATGTTCCGATCCTTTTTCTGCCATTGCAGCCAATAACAGGACATCCTCCTCTTTTATATCAGACATAGGTACTATCTCTGTGACCTCGGGTTCTCCCTTTGTAAGTGTACCTGTCTTGTCAAATACTACTGCATTCAGTTTCTCAGCCCTTTCGAGATATTCAGCGCCTCTTATTAGTATTCCGAGTTCCGCTCCTTTGCCTACACCGACCATCAATGCAGCAGGGGTTGCTATACCCAGGGCACAGGGACAGGCTATAATGAGGACAGCCACGAAGGATAAAAGACCATTTGTAAAATTTCCAGAAATAATCCATATGGCAGAAGATAGGAATGCTATGCCTATGACTGCAGGGACAAAATAAGAAGCCACCTTATCAGCAAGCCTCTGGATCTTTGAAGAAGATGCCTGTGCCTCTTCCACCATCTTTATTATCTGATTCAATGTTGTGTTAGCGCCAATTCTCGTTGCCCTGAACTTGAAAGTACCGACTTTATTTATCGTGCCTCCGATCACCTCATCTCCAGCCTTTTTTTCAACAGGAACGCTTTCACCGGTTATCATCTTTTCATCAACAGATGAATACCCCTCTGTCACTATGCCATCAGTAGGGATCTTTTCCCCTGGCCTGACAATAACAATCTCGTCAATCATGACTGATTCAGCAGGTATTTCGACCTCTACACCATTCCTGATGACTCTTGCTATCTGTGGTTTTAAATCGAGCAATTTCCGGATGGCAGCAGAACTTCTCTTTTTTATAATCTCTTCCATGTATTTTCCAAGAAGTACAAATGCAATTATTATTGCTGACACCTCAAAGTAGACATTCTTCTCTTCAACAGGCAAAATACCGGGGAAGAATACTACAAAGGCGCTATAGAGATACGCTGTAGATGTACCGAGGGCAATAAGAAGATCCATATTTGCTACTCTATTTTTTATGGCATGCCACGCGCCTATAAAGAAACCTTTTCCTCCAAAAATCATGATGGGGGTTGTGATGATAAATAGCCATACACCCCATGTGAACCATGGAAGCCATGGAATCGGAACCCATGTGAGTATTGTGGCACCAGCTGCAAGACCTAAAAATACTGCTGCCCTGAAGATTGCAAGTGCAAGGACTCCTGTGAGGGCAATGGTAACGCGCTTTTTCATTGTCTTTAATTCTGCTTCAGGGGACTCAAATGTCCTCACACAGTTTTCGCTACAGAAATAGTATGTCCTTCCTCCAACCTCCCTTTTAATGGAACGGTCTTTTGGGATGACCATTCCGCATATGGGATCTTTAGCCATTTCTGCCATGGCCTTTACAGTAGTTGCAATCATCTCTTCAGCCTCAGGTATACCAGCGGGTTTCACATCAGCATATGCAGAGGGGTCTTTATCAAAATCTTCCTTGCATCCCTTTGAGCAGAAGTAGAATGTTCTGCCTTTATATATAGATGTGGCTATAGCCTCCTTATCCTCTATAACCATCCTGCAGACAGGGTCAACAACTTTCATGGTGGCTCCTTTTTAAATTACACTATTCTTAATTTATTTACTATCATGCTAATGCATTACCACATATCTTAGTTGTATGATCCTTCTAACCCCTTTCTGTGAATTAAACCTGTATGATTTGTCTTACAGGTTCCATAAGGCAATCTGACAGGTATATCTCCCATTCCTTCTCAGGCGTATTTCTTAAGAATCTCATTGATATCCACACTACTTAAATTTTACCATATTGTGTATGAGATAAGGACTTTTGCGACATTCCTTCTTTCTCAATTATAAACTGCATTGGTGTCTTTTTGTTGAGCGATTTATGAACTCTTTTGGTCATGTTTGCTGCAAAGGCATTTGAAATCAGTACTAACATAAACATCATCATCAAAATAAAATACTTTTTCATATAAACTACCACCAGTTATAGTTTTAAACTGGCAATACATATCATCCTATCCATACGGTTTTTTCGAATTCCTTGATGCCTTCCACAATATGGTTTGTTGTACCCCTGTAGCCAACCTTGAGTTCTGTTTCGAGGTTATACTTTTTCAGACATGTTCCGCATGAGAATATCTCCACACCCATTGCTTCTAACTCCTTGAGGATTGGTATGATCTCTTCGTTTATTGTGGTGAGTTTTACCCCTGCATTGAGAAAGAATATGGTATGAGGGACTTCTTTTGTCACCTTCATCGTCTCAAAGAATCCCTTCATGAGGATTGCACCGAGTTCTTCTTCTTTGCCCATCGCATCAGAACTTATTATCAATAATACATCTTTTTTCTTTTTTAACTTCTCGCTTACGATTCCTTTTCCTTCACTCTCATGACTTTCTATCTCACAGGGGTAGCCCTTTACGATCTTTACCCTCCAGTAATTATCCTCTTTCTGATTTTCTGTATAAAAGCCATTTTTATTTGCGAATCTTGTGAGGTTTTTCACTGATGCCTCATTATCAACAAGGATCTCAATGATCCCTTCGCTTATCTTTGAGAGTGCCTCTTCAGCCATCAGAACAGGTCTGGGACAAACCTTACCCCTTGCATCGATTAACATATATCCTCCGAATTATCTGTCTTTTTTATGTATAGGCAAAACATATATGGCATGAAAATAAGTTGAATAGTCTCCCATGGTTTAAAGAAAGTCCCTTAAGAGATCCTGTTTTTAAGAACAAAGCCGTCCCTACTGGTACATTAACATTATACTTTAGGAGCGACATTATAACTCCTTAAATGTTATTTTATAACCAATATTAAATCCATAAAGATCCTCATTTAAGGGTCTTCCATCAACCTCTGCGTATGGATACATGAAGTAGTTTAGTGGTTCTGCTGACTGGGCTGGATTCAAGATGATATCCCTTCCTGTACCGAAGGCTATCCTGTTTTCATCTACTGCACCAAAATAATAATCCCTCAATGGCTTTGCCTCTTCTAGGGTGAGTTTCTGTTCAAGTATCGCCTTTCTTACATCGGCAGGGTCAACGACGACCCATCCATAACCAGGAAGATAAAACTCTGCCCAGCAGTGTTGTGCCTTTGTCATATCACCTTCTTTACCTTTTGGTATGCGTATTCCAAATACCTCCCTTGCAGGAACTCCTGATGCCCGTGCAAGGGCAACAAAGACAGAATGAATGTCAGCACATTTACCTCCCATAGTTATAAGGAGTCTTTCGACATCTCCAAAGCCACAACCTTTTACATTTGGATCCCTGTACATATTCTCTACAATCCAGTCATATATTGCCTTTGCCTTTTTGAGAACGGTCTTTTTATCTCCTGTTATTTTTTCTGCATATTCTCTTACCTTGCCTTCAAGAGGCATCATCTTTGATGGCCTAAGATATATTGCAAATTCATCCTTAGAAAATGGTAGTTCCTTTTTAGGAAAGTCCTTGGTTATGACCTCTTTTCTCTTAATCTTGAATCTATAGGTGAGTAGCCTTTCTTTTTTCTTGCCATTCCATTCAGCATAAAGAATGGTATTTCCGTAATGGCCTTCCCTATAAATACCTGAGTATGAGAAATTACCAGATATCTGGATATCCGTGATATCTTGATTTAAGTCAGATACTGGATAGGGCAACCACAGTCTCACCTGATTAGCATCCTCATGGGCTGTGAGGTTGATATCAATTATCACCTCAACAGCCCTTTCTTTAGCATTCACAGGTATGGTTAAGAGAGAGGACAAAATGATAATTAAGATTAATCTTATCAACATATATCCCTCCCTTTACGGTTTAATTTAACAAATTTTAATCGGCTCAAATCCCCTTTGTCTAATAGTTATTTACTATCGAAAGATTTTAAATGATAGATACTCTCTATCTCTCTTTCAAGAACCCCTCATTCATATGGATTTTTTTAATGTAAATATGTAAAAATAATAAACTGCGAAAGGACTTGATGTCCGGATAATTAAAATACAGGAGGTCTTGACGATGTATCTTGTAAAGGTAGACATCGATAAGTGTGAGGGATGCGAGGAGTGCGTTAATGTCTGTCCTCAGGGTGTCTTCAGAATGGCAGACGGTAAATCAGATCCATATCAGACAAGCGAATGTGTATTCTGTGAAAGTTGCATAGGTGTCTGTCCCACATCAGCAATAACTATTACAGAGATGTAGGCAGGGTTCCCGGACCATAGTTAATGGTCCGGGTAAAAATAATCTTGATTCTCAAGAGGAGGAATTATGGCTACAGATAAATCAAAGGCAAAGTCAAAGGTTAAAAGAAATAGATCTGCATTGAAGAGAGATAGACAGGCAAGAAAGAGGCATCTGCGCAATAAGGCTATGAAGACAAGGATCAAAAATCTCTCGAAAAAGATCGAATCAGCCATAAGAGAAGGAAACAGGGATGTGGTGACCAGTCTCTTAAAGGAGGCAACGAGTCTATTGATGAAGGCAGCCTCAAAGGGTATAATACATAAGAATACCGCATCAAGAAAGATCTCGAGGTTGACGATCAAGGTTAATAAGTTTCTCAGTTCTCAAGCAGCCTGATGAGTGAAAGGTCAAAATATTCTCTGTGTAACTTTGCCTTAATTGTGAGCTCAAAGAGGGATTCAATTATTTTTTGATAATCCGGTGTACTGGAAAAATATCTATTAAGTGCACCGATGATGATCTCGGGTTCCATATTTATGGAACGGATAATCTTTATGACCTCCCTTCTGTTCTTCTTTTTTATCTCTTTTATAAGATCATTCAAATCATAATCTGAATATGATGTGAGTAAATCCTTGATCTCTTGAAGGTCAAATCCTGTCTCGCCTGTTGAATAAAGTTTCAAAAGTTCACAGAGAAGAAGGGCTGGTTCACTTCCTGTAAATTCAATTATATAATTTATTGCCTCATCACTCAGATTTATGCCATACATGGAAGCCCTTCTTTTGAACCATTGTGGTACCTCTTTTTCATAAAGATTGAGTTGAATCTGTATTGCCATATTTAATATATTCCTGACGCTGTGAGTATCTTTATTCCTGTAAAGAAGGACTATAGATGTATCTCCGATCTCTTCGAGTAATGAGGCGAGTCTTTTTATTTCATCATTTTTAAGTGTCTGTAGATTATCAATCACGAAGGTCTTCTCCTTACCAAAGAAAGAGGGAGTTCTCAAGGATTCCAATATACTTACAAATCCTTCTGTTTTACCACAGTCATGTATCTCCAGAGAAAAGATTCTTTCATCTGGGGGTATGGATGACCTTACAAGGTCGATCGCCTCGAGAAAGAGGAAATCATCATCTCCATAAAGAAGGTATTTTGCTTTTTTCTGCTTCTTAAACCTCTCTAAGAACCTAAGAAGGCTCATCTCTGTCCTTCTTTTATTATCATTATGACTTCCTTTGAGATGTCTCTCAATAATCTCTCCATTTCTCTGTCCCTCATTGCCATTATCTCTTCTATGGTTATACCACTTACATAATCACTCAAAAAAGGGTGTGTTACCTTCCTTTCTATTATCTTTTTATCAGGTATTACAATACTGAAGTACGATATAATATTTATCTCATAGAAATTTTTTCCTTCCTTTTCTGCCACTATGTCCATCTGAACATCTTCGATTCTTCCAGTTATTGTTATCGAGCCTTCGTTATCCCTGAGATTGCATCCATTCTTAATGAGTTCATCTGTGAGGACATATCTCAATCTGTCCTCAATACCTGGTATGAATGTGGAATTTCTGATCTCTTTAATATGTACACTGCATTCCATATTGCCTGACACGGTCTGGTACCTGTAACCGCATGATGAGATTATGAGTAATATAAGCGGTATGGGGATATATTTTATTATCTTCAACATTACTCAGTCACTATATTCACAAGTCTCTTTTTTGCGATTATGACATTCTTTATTGTTTTGTTGGCAAGCATCTCTTTCACCTTATCGAGTGCAAATACCCTTTCTTTTATCTCTTCATCATCGAGACCCTGAGGTATCATCATCCTTGCCCTTAATCTTCCATTTATCTGGATTACGAGTTCGTACTCTTCTTCCTTTGCAAGTTCCTCAGAATACTGGGGCCATGCTGTATTGAAGATCGATGGCTGATAACCCATGATACACCATAGTTCCTCGCTTATATGTGGTGCAAATGGCGAGAGCATTATTATGAGATTCTTAAGACTGAATTTTAATGCCCTGTAATCGTCTTCGTTTGCTAATTTTGTATCCTGGATGGCGTTCATCAGTTCCATCAGTCTTGCTATGGCTGTATTGAAGTGAAACTCTTTTTCTATATCGAGAGTTACTGACTTTATTGTCCTGTGCGTGAGTCTCACAAGGGGATGGTGCTGGGGATATTCTTCATCGGTCTTTCTTATATTATCCTTATGGTTATTTACATAATTCCATACCCTATGGAGAAATCTGTAGACACCTTCCACTCCACCTGTTGACCATTCGAGGTCTTTTTCAGGAGGGGCTGCAAAGAGGCTGAATAATCTTATGGTATCGGCACCATATTTATTGATCATATCATCAGGGTCAACGATATTCTTCTTTGATTTTGACATCTTTTCTATCCTTCCCCTTTCGACTTCCTTTCCACAGTGGATACATCTGCCATCCTTCTCCTCATTTGGAAATAGCCATCCATGTTCAGGACATTTAATGGTCTCCATGCATACCATTCCCTGAGTGAGGAGATTCTTGAATGGTTCACTGAAGTTCACTATACCGAGGTCTCTGAGTACCCTTGTGAAGAATCTCGAATAGAGAAGATGCAGAACAGCATGCTCTATTCCACCAATGTATTGATCAACTGGCATCCAGTAATCTATCTTTTCTTTTATGAGTGGCTCTTCTTTGTTTTTCGAGGTATATCTCAAAAAATACCATGATGAATCAACGAATGTATCCATGGTGTCTGTCTCGCGTTGGGCTCTGGCATTGCAGTAAGGGCATCTGATCTCCAGGAATTCCTTTGATTCCTTAAGGGGAGAGCCTCCTTTTCCTGTAAATCTTACATCCTCTGGAAGGATCACAGGAAGCTGGTCTTCTGGAACAGGTTTTATGCCACACCTTTCACAGTATATGATCGGAATCGGTGTCCCCCAGTATCTCTGTCTTGATATACCCCAGTCCCTCAGCCTGTAATTCACCCTCTTTCTACCAATACCTTTTTCTTCGAGATACTCTGAAATCCTCTTTCTCGCCTCATCGCTCAGGAGCCCTGTGAATGGTCCTGAATTGATGAGGATTCCTTCGTCCTCATAGGCAGAGTCGAGGTTTTCTCCTCTGTATTTTTCAGGACCATCTTCAGGCACAATCACCATCCTGATTTTTAGACCATATTTTTTTGCGAATTCAAAATCCCTCTGGTCGTGGGCAGGTACTGACATTATTGCACCCGTGCCATATTCCATGAGAACAAAATTAGCGATGTATATAGGAACCTTTTCATTATTTACTGGATTTATTGCATAATAACCTGTAAAATGTCCTATCTTTGTATTCGTATCGCCATAAATGGATTTCATCAGGTTAAGGACATCTCTATCTTTCACGAGCCTTTCAGAAAGGGGGTGTTGAGGTGCGATGCATACAAATGTACAGCCCCAGAGGGTATCGGGTCTTGTGGTGAATATATTTAACTCCTCATTGATTTCGTCAATAAAGAATCTCACCTCAACACCCTCACTTTTACCTATCCAGTTTTTCTGCATGGTGATGACCTTTTCTGGCCATCCCTCGAGTTCATCACAACCACTCAGGAGTTCCTCAGCATAGTTTGTTATTCTTAAGAACCATTGTTCGAGCTCCCTTGTCGTAACCAGGGAATCGCATCTCCAGCACCTGTTCTCTATAACCTGTTCATTGGCGAGCACTGTTTCACACGAGGGACACCAGTTTACAGATGAACTCTTTCTATATGCAAGACCTCTTTCGTACATCTTTATAAAGAACCATTGATTCCACCTGTAGTATTCTGGAAGACAGGTTGTTACCTCCCTTGACCAGTCATATCCAAGACCGAGTCTTTTCAGTTCTCTTTTCATGTATTCTATGTTTTCGTATGTCCATCTTGCAGGGTGTACGCCGTGTTTTATCGCTGCATTTTCAGCTGGAAGTCCAAAGGCATCCCATCCCATTGGATGGAGGACATTGTATCCTTTCATCTTCATGAATTTTGCTATTACATCTCCGATGGCATAATTTCTCACATGGCCCATGTGAATTCTTCCTGATGGGTAGGGAAACATTTCGAGGCAGTAATACTTTTTCTTCGATGTATCTTCTTCTGTCTTAAAGAGATTATTATCTTCCCAGTATTTCTGCCATTTAAGTTCGATATCCTGAGGATTGTATTTCATGCTCAATATAGAACCTCCTTTCTTAAATCAGTGCAAAGATCAATATCAGTGATAGTATAATGAAAATTGCAGGTCTTTATAAGTTTACCTGCTTTTTATTAGCATTTCTTTTTGTATTTTATGCCTGACACCATATCTATAATAACACAGGATGATACTCATTTCCTGCCATATATAAATATGGCATCCTCTCCAAAGGATGGTATAAAGACATGTGCCTCCTCAATACTATGAAATCTTCCATGCATCATCTTCTTAATAACATCAGGAAAATCTCCTGTATATATACTTATCCATGCACCTGGTTTCAGGATATTCTCTGCAAGTGGTATCAGTTCCACATAGAGGTTGTCTATCTCTCCGTCTGGAAGAATCGGGGAGTCAGTCAGATCAACCACAATGCCATCTATATCTCTATCTTTTTTCTCAATTCCCTTAAGGAATCTAAGGGCATCATCAAAAATAATATTCACCCTCCGGTCATCAAAGATCTTCTGGTGCAGATATTCCTTTGATATCTCGACAACTTCCCTGTCAATATCTACTATGGTTATTGTGAGAAGAGGATTCATCTTTATTGCTGTTTCTGCAATCTTTCCGTCACCACCACCGAGTATAATAATCTCTCTATCATTCTTACTCATTTTTTTCAGGATGGATGAGTCATATATATTATGGTCCTTTTCTGAAAGCTGGATTATATTATCAAGAAAAAGACATATTCCAAACTCTTCGGTATCATATACCGATATCTTCTGATATAGAGATTGTTTTTCCAGAATGACCTTTTTTATATGAATGGTGAAATAAGAGCCATCTCTCAAGTAAACAGGCATTTCCATCACATCATCTCCTCTGATATCAGTGTTTTTAACTCAGGATACAGGGTTATTTAAATGTTGTCATTATTCCATCTATTTTGTTATTATAATAAAAATGGCATCTCATAGTGAACTTAACCCACAGCAGCAAGAGGCTGTCCTTTACACGAATGGTCCTCTTCTACTACTTGCAGGTGCAGGTAGTGGAAAGACAAGGGTAATTACTCATAAATTTGTTCATCTTGTGAAGAACAAAAAATTGAAACCCGAACAGATTCTTACCGTAACATTTACCAATAAAGCCGCTGAGGAGATGAAGAGCAGGATATCTCAACTTTTAAAGACTGATACACATGGTCTCTGGATAGGTACCTTCCATTCTCAGTGCAACAGGATATTGAGGAAAGAGATTAAGGCTCTTGATTACAGTCCTGACTTTTGCATTTATGATGAGGATGATCAGTGTAATCTCATGAGGCAGATTCTCAGGGAATTCAGGATGTATGAGGCATTGTATAAAGGAGTTGTAGCAAGGATAAGTAATCTCAAGGCGCATCTTGTGAGTCCTGAAAGATTCGTTGCTTCAGGTGATAGTTATGGTTTTGATGAAAAACTTGCCAGAATATATGCTAGGTATCAGGCTGAACTTAAAAAGGCAAATGCCCTTGATCTTGATGATCTGATAATGCTTACTGTAAGGCTCTTTGAGGAGAAACCGAGAATTCTCACAAAGTATCAGGATATGTTCTCTTACATACTTGTGGATGAGTTTCAGGATACGAATGTGGCTCAGTACAGACTTATAAAACTTCTTGCAGAAAGGGATAGAAATATCTGCGTGGTTGGTGATGATGACCAGAGCATTTATAAATTCAGAGGTGCAAATGTTGGCAATATCTATGACTTCGAGAGAGACTTTCCAGATGCGAGGATAATAAAACTCGAACAGAATTATCGTTCTACACAGAATATACTTGATGTCTCAGGGGCAGTTATTTCAAGAAACGAGATGAGAAAGCAAAAGAGACTCTGGACCGAAAGAGGTTGTGGTGAGAAGGTTTATTGTACTGTTTTACATAATGAGGAGGATGAGGCAAAATATATTGCAAGAATGATAAAGGATATCTATCTGAAGGGGAATTATAAATACAGGGATTTTGCGGTTCTTTACAGATTGAATATTCTTTCAAGACCGATTGAGGAAGCATTGAGGGCAGAGGGAATACCATATAAGGTTGTTGGAGGATTGGCTTTTTACCAGAGGAAAGAGATAAAGGATATGCTTGCTTATTTAAGACTTGCTATAAATCCCAGAGACAATGTGAGTCTGAGAAGGATTATTAATGTCCCGTCCAGAGGAATTGGAACGGCAACTATAACAAAGATAGAAAATGAGGCAAAAAAGAATTCTATCAGTCTTTTTGAGTCAATAAAAAGGATAATTTCAGGTGATGTTATAACAGCATCTCTAAGAACGAGTCTTCAGGAATTCGTTGATTTTATTGAGGAACTTAGGAAGATGAAGGATGCGAGGGCTGAAGAGGTATTGAGATTTGTTCTTGAAAAGACATCATATATGGACGGACTCGAAGAGGAAAGAATGGAAAACATAGAGGAACTCATCTCATCCGCAAGGGACATCTCTTTAAGAGAGTTTCTTGATAAGACCTCTCTTTTTACCAATCTTGATGATTTGCCCTCCTCCGATGTTGTTTCTCTGATGACCATTCACACAGCAAAGGGTCTTGAGTTTCCTGTGGTATTTATTACGGGTCTGGAGGAAGGCATCCTTCCATATTTTAAAGCCACCGAGGTGCCTGAGGACATTTGCGAGGAGAGGAGACTCTTTTATGTTGCGATGACCAGGGCAAAGGATATGCTTTTTATGAGTACAGTAAAATTAAGAAGGCTCTATTCAAAGGTCCAGGAACAGGAGATTTCAAGATTTCTTTCTGATGTACCAAAGAAGTGTACCCACTGGATTGACAAAACAATAACAAAGTCTGAGAAAAAGGTGGAACTTGTTAAGGAGGTAAAGAAGGTTGATGTCCCCTATCCAGCAGGTTGCAGGGTCAGACATCCTGTATGGGGCATCGGTGTCGTGAGGGACTGTTATGGAGAGGGAGATGATCGCAAGGTGAGTGTCAATTTCCAGACTGTTGGATTGAAAAGACTCGCTATTAAATTCGCAAATCTGGAGAGGTTATGATGAAGATATTAAAGGATGATGTGAGATATATAGCGAATCTGGCAAGATTAAGGTTCGAGGAGGATGAGATAGAGAGATTTGCCTCTCAATTGAGCAAGATCCTTGATTATATGGAAAAACTGAATGAACTCCATACAGAGAATATAGAACCGACATCCCATGTCATCCCATTGAAGAATGTTATGAGGGATGATATTGATAGGGCTTCCCTTTCCCTTGAGGAAGCACTGCTTAATGCCCCTGATAAGAAGGGAAATTTTTTCAGAGTTCCAAAAATTATTGAGTGAGGAATCCCTCTGAGGATGCTCAGAACAATTCTCAGGGCAAAGATACATCTGGCTACTGTTACTGATAGCAATCTTATGTATGAGGGAAGTATCACCATTGATGGAGAGATCCTGGAGAAGGCAGGGATAAGACCTTATGAACAGGTTATGGTCAGTAATCTTAATAATGGAGAGCGTTTTGAGACATATGTTATTGAAGGCGAGAGGGGTTCTGGTATTATAGCCCTGAATGGTCCAACTGCAAGAAAGGGAGTTCCAGGAGACAGGATAATAATCTTTAATTATGCCCTTGTTGGTGATGAAGAGATCGATGATTATACACCCCGTATAGTATTTCTTGGTGAGGGAAATAAGATTTTAGAAGTTAAATAATCTTTTATTTTCGAAATCTTCTTTCGCTGTTGTTCTGAGGGCATGGAATGTTCAAAATGGTGATGAGGTGTTAAATAATTCTGTTCTTTTTCCTGTTTTTTTAAGAGGAATTAATAAATTTCTAACCAGGGAGTAAGGAGAAACTTTACTATATAAGTACTCTTGTGATAGAATAAAAAACTTTAGAATTTATTTTTTAAACCTCATTACATCTTCAGATTAAATTCTGATTTATAAGGAGCGATGAAAAGATGAAGGAAAGAGGACACAGGAAGGTTATTCATGCAAGGGATGCACAGGCTCTGGGAATAGATGTTGGAGGAACCAGTATAAGGGTGGCGAGTGTTGCTATGGATGGCAGTATTGTGAAGAAGTTGAAGGAGCCTACCGAAGATAAGCCTGTGGAGAAACTTCTCGGTATGCTCAGAGATTTTGATTATGATTCGATCACAGGTATCTGCATTGCAGTGGCAGGGCTTATTGACAGAGAACATAAAAGGGTTGTCAAATCGCCAAATATATTATCCCTTGAGTCAATCGATCTCATCGAAATAGTGAAGAAGGAAACAGGTGTGAAGAATGTCATACTCGAGAATGATGCCAGTGCTGCTGCCCTTGGAGAGAGATGGGTCGGGGCGGGTAAAGAGATTGAGGATTTTGTATTATTCACCATTGGAACAGGTATAGGTGGTGGTATTATCTACAGGGGTGAACTTATGGATGTCTCTTCTGAGTTCGGGCATATGACTGTTAATATGTCAGGTGAACCCTGTATGTGCGGAAATCGGGGTTGCCTTGAACTTTATGCATCTGGTAGGGCGATTGTAAACAGTGCCCTCAGGTATCTTGAGCAGGGAGTCGAGTCAGAGTTGAAGAGGTGTTGTGAAGGAAACTATTACAGACTTACTGTGGAAGATATATACAGAATAGCCCTTGATGGAGATGCCCTGGCAAGGGAGGTTATAAAGGAGGCAGGAAGGTATCTTGGTGTTGGTGTGGCCAATATAATAAATATTCTAAGTCCCGGGACGATAATACTCGCTGGAGGTTTGACATCTATGTGGAATATTTATATACAGGAAGCAATAAATGAGGCATCAAAAAGGACATTTGAAGAGCTATTTAAGAATGTCAATATCATCCCTGCAGGACTGGGGGATGATGCTGGGATAATCGGTGCTGCAAGAAAGGTCTTTCTTACAGTTCAATCAGATAATGTCTAAAAAAGAGAGGATAAGGAATTTTTCTATAATTGCCCATATCGATCATGGTAAGTCCACACTTGCTGATAGACTCCTCGAATTTACAGGGGCTATCTCGAAGAGAGAGATGGCCCCACAGGTCCTGGACTCAATGGATCTCGAAAGAGAAAGAGGTATTACCATTAAGGCTCATACCGCAACCCTTTATTACAATGCCCTTGATAACAATCAATACATACTCAATCTTATAGATACACCAGGTCATGTAGATTTTTCATATGAGGTCTCAAGGAGCCTTGCCTCATCGGAAGGGTGCCTACTTGTTGTCGATGCAACTCAGGGAGTTGAGGCTCAGACCATAGCAAATGCATATCTTGCGATGGAACATAATCTCGAGATAATACCAGTAATCAACAAGATAGACCTTCCTTCTGCAGACCCTGAAAGGGTCAAAAAAGAGATAGAGGATGCACTTGCTCTGGATTGTACAGATGCCATACTCGCTTCAGCAAAGGAGGGTATCGGGACGAGAGAGATTCTCGAGAGTATCGTAAAGAGGATTCCGCCTCCCCGTGGAGATGTATCGTCACCATTGAGGGCTCTCATATTTGACTCATGGTACGATAATTATCAGGGAGTTATAGTGATAGTCAGGGTCTTTGATGGTTATATAAAAAAAGGAATGAGAATAATGCTCTTTTCCACACATAGAGAATATGAGGTCTCTGAGGTTGGGATACTTACACCAGGGATGAAACCTGTGGATGAACTCATAGCAGGAGAGGTCGGTTATGTGATAGCAGGTATTAAAAGGGCATCAGATACAAGGATAGGTGATACAATAACTGATGCATCCCGACCTGCCCTGGAACCACTCCCTGGTTTCAGGGAGATAAAACCCATGGTCTTCTGTGGACTCTATCCATCCCAGTCAGAGGATTATGAATCTCTGAAGGATAGTCTTGAGAAGATGAGGCTCAATGATTCCTCTTTTGTATTTGAACCAGAAACATCGAGCGCCCTTGGTTTTGGTTTCAGATGTGGTTTTCTTGGACTCCTTCATATGGAGATAATAAAGGAGAGACTCGAAAGGGAGTTTAATCTTTCACTTATAAGCACAGCCCCAACAGTCGTTTACAGGGTTATCACTGATAGAGAATTATATATAGACAATCCTTCGAAGTTGCCTGAAAGGTATAATGCCATTGAAGAGCCTTTTGTTAAGGTCACCATATTTGTTCCAGAGGAATATATTGGTGCTATTCTTCAACTCTGTCAGGAGAGGAGAGGAATACAGAAGGAATTTCATTATGTTGGTACAAAGAGAGTGATGGTTGTGTATGAGATGCCACTTAATGAGATATTATGGGATTTTTATGATAAATTAAAATCAGTATCAAGGGGATATGCATCGATGGATTATGAGTTTATCGGGTATGTACCTGGAGACCTTGTAAAGCTCGATATACTTCTTAACGGTGAGAGGGTCGATGCCCTTTCCTTGATAATTCACAGGGACAGGGCTTATTATAGAGGAAGACAGATAGTCAGTAAACTCAGAGAGACGATTCCGAGACAGTTGTTTGAGATTGTTATACAGGCTGCAGTGGGAAGCAGGATAATAGCGAGGGAGAGTATAAAACCTCTGAGGAAGAATGTACTTGCGAAGTGTTACGGTGGAGATGTTACAAGGAAGAAAAAACTCCTTGAAAAACAGAAAGAGGGAAAGAGGAGGATGAAGCAGGTGGGCAAGATCGAGGTGCCTCAGGAGGCATTTCTCAGTGTATTGAAGGTGGAAGAGGTATGAAGAAGAGTAAAAAAGAGATACTAAAGGAGTATCTACAGGCTATCATTACTGCCCTCATCATCGCTCTCTTTATAAGGACATATGTTGTGCAGGCATTCAAGATACCTTCTGGTTCTATGGTACCGACACTACTTGTTGGAGACCACCTTCTTGTGAATAAATTCATTTATGGCATAAAACTTCCCTTTTCTGATAAGAGAATACTTACTATAAGAAAACCACAGAGAGGTGATATAATAGTCTTCAGATATCCTGAGGACCCAAGCAGGGATTTTATAAAGAGGGTTATTGCTGTGGAAGGAGATGTGATCGAGGAGAGGAATAAGGTTGTCTATGTTAATGGTGTACCTCTCAATGAACCTTATGTCCAGCATACTGATAGAAGGTTATCCTCTCCATTCGAGCCAAGAGATAATTTTGGTCCGTTTATAGTACCAAAGAATAAATTATTTGTTATGGGTGATAACAGGGATCAGAGTTACGATTCTCGCTACTGGGGTTATGTGGATATGAAGGATGTAAAGGGAAAGGCATTGATACTCTACTGGTCGTGGGATAGAGAAAGAAACTTTATCAGATTTGAAAGGATAGGTAAACTCATAAAATGAGATGGTTTAAATCAATATTCTGTCTTGGATTATTTGCTATCATCATATATTCAGGCATTCAACTCGGAAAGCCATATTTCAGATACTATTCATTTAAGTCGAAGATAGAGGATATCTCTAAGTTTGAACTCGAAAGAGATAAGATTATGAATGAGATTATTAGAGTTGTGAATGAGATGAATATCCCTGTTAAAGAGGAGGAAATAGTACTTGAGGGTGTAAAGGGCAGGTATGCTGTGGAGGTATCATGGTCTGAGAAGGTGAATCTCTTTGATATATATGAGAGAGAATATGATTTTTATTTAACAGTGGGAAGGTGATGTTTACAGGGATAGTCGTAGAGAGGGGGAAGGTCGTATCGATGGTGAGGCAGGGCGATTTTGCAAGACTCACTGTAAGGGCAGAAACCGCAAGGACTTCGAAAAGAGGAGACAGTATATCTGTAAACGGGGTCTGCCTGACAGTGACTGATATAAAGGAAGATACAATGACCTTTGATCTCTCACACGAGACACTGAGGGTAACAAATCTTGGAAGACTCACAATCAACGAATATGTGAATATAGAACCTGCTCTGAAGATTTCAGAGGGCTTAAGCGGTCATATTGTTACAGGTCATATTGATTGTATGGGTGTCATAAAGGCAAGGAGGAATACAGGTAAGGTATTACAGTTTGATATCATGGCGCCAAGGGAGTTTATGGTATATCTCATTCCAAAGGGCTCTGTTGCAGTTGATGGTATAAGTCTTACTGTCGTTGATATAAAGGAAGATGTATTCAGTGTTGTAATAATACCCCATACTGCGATGATTACTACCATTGGCTTGAAGAAGGAGGGTGACCATGTCAACCTCGAAGGTGATATAATAGGAAAGTATGTCCTCAGATATCTTGAGTCCCTTAATCTCAAGAGGAGACCTCATGTCTTTGCAGATTATGGTGATTAAAAGATTATAAGGAGGCAGTATTATGGAGTATAAATTCAATACCATTGAGGAAGCGATAGAGGATATAGCAAATGGCAGGATGATCATCCTCGTGGATGATGAGGACAGGGAGAACGAGGGAGATCTCTGCATGGCTGCTGAGAAGGTCACTCCTGAAGCGATAAATTTCATGGCAAAGTATGGAAGGGGTCTTATATGCTTGAGCCTCACTCCTGAAAGGGTGGAAGAGCTTAAACTACCCATGATGACTGATGAGAATTCATCTCCCTACGGAACTGCATTCACCATATCCATCGAAGCGAAAAAGGGTGTGACGACAGGTATATCAGCCCATGACAGGGCAAGAACCATACTCACAGCAATAGATCCAAAGACAAAACCAGAGGATCTTGCAAGACCAGGGCATGTCTTTCCTTTGAAGGCAAAGCCAGGAGGAGTTTTGCAGAGGGTTGGTCATACAGAGGGTTCTGTTGATCTTGCAAGACTGGCTGGTCTCATACCTGCTGGTGTGATATGCGAGATCATGAATGATGATGGAACGATGGCAAGAGTTCCTGAGCTTATGGAGTTTGCCAAAAGACATAATCTCAAGATAGTAACAATCAAGGATCTTATCAAATACAGGATGAGGACAGAACGACTCGTAAAGAGGGTTGCCGAGACAAATCTTCCAACAAAATATGGGGAGTTCAGGGCGATAGCATATTCTAATATGGTGGATTCGAATATTCACCTGGCTCTTGTTAAGGGAGATATAGGTAATGAGGATAATGTGCTCGTGAGAGTGCATTCAGAGTGTCTTACAGGAGATGTATTTGGCTCAAAGAGGTGTGATTGTGGTGAGCAACTCCACAGGGCGATGGAGATGATCGAAAGTGAAGGAAAGGGAGTGATCCTCTATATGAGGCAGGAGGGCAGGGGAATAGGACTCGAGAATAAATTGAAGGCATATGAACTGCAGGATATGGGGCTCGATACTGTCGAGGCGAATATTAAACTCGGTTTCAAGCCTGATCTCAGGGACTATGGTATAGGTGCCCAGATACTCGTGGATCTTGGAGTGAGGAACATGAGACTCATGACAAATAATCCCAAAAAGATTATAGGTCTTGAGGGATATGGACTCAGGGTAGTGGAAAGGGTGCCTATAGAGGTAAGGCCCCATGATAAGAATATAGTGTATCTTAAGACAAAAAAGAAGAAACTCGGACATCTACTTGAGAATGTCTGAAGGAGGAATTTATGAAGATAATAGAAGGTGATCTTCAAGCAGGGGGTTTGAGATTCGGAATAGTGGTGAGCAGGTTCAATGACTTTATCACCACCAGACTCCTCGATGGTGCGCTCGATGCATTAAGAAGGCATGGTGCAGCGGAGAATGATATCGAGGTTGTTAAGGTTCCTGGTTCATTCGAAATTCCCTTAATAGCGAAAAGACTTGCAGAGAAGAGGTCATATGATGCGATCATATGTCTTGGTGTAATTATAAGGGGTGCAACACCTCACTTTGAGTATGTTGCATCTGAGGTTTCAAAGGGCATTGCCATGGTCTCACTCGAGACAGGGGTGCCTGTAGCAATGGGAGTTATTACTGCTGATACAATAGAACAGGCAATAGAGAGGGCAGGTTCAAAGAGCGGAAACAAAGGATGGGATGCTGCAATGGTTGCTATAGAGATGGCTCAGGTTATAAAGAAACTCTGATTTGATGAGAAGAAGACTCGCAAGAGAGTGTGCACTCCAGATCCTTTTTCAGTACGATTTCACGAAAAAGAGACCTGATAGAGAGACCCTCGAGCGTTTCTGGTCTCAGAAAGAGGTAGAACCTTCTGTAAAACAGTTTGCTGAGGAGATATCCATAGGAGCAATAGATAATCTTGAAGAGATAG
>FWWL01005526.1_pt1 | contig 19599 bp, 16 predicted proteins | sample 2228331 | NCBI WGS metagenome assembly FWWL01 (sample SAMEA103939775, study PRJEB20133) | metagenome | reverse complement strand
CCATCGGATGGCGCGCACCTGATTTTGATGTCGGTCATCACCGGAGGGTAATCTCTGCCGCATGGCAAGCATCCTGTCGATATTCCTGCTGATCGGCACGGCTCTCCTGTTGGGGGCGATCCTGCGTATTCGTACCCGGTTGTTATGGGTGCAGGGAGTGGCACTGACGGCATTTGCCACGCTGGTGCTGGTTTTTCACATCGCCAATCTCTTCCATGCCCTCAACCGTTTGAAAATCATCCTGCTCATCCAGAGCGTCTTCTTTGCCCTGACACTTGGCTGGTGGTGGCTGAAAGACAAACCGCCGCTTTTCCCCCGTCTGCTGATCACACTGGAAAAACCCGCCTGGAACGACCTGCCCTACGGGCTCATCGGGCTTGCCGTCATCGCTTCCGTGGGATTTGCAGCCGCGCTGGCGTACACCGTGCCCCCTAACAATAATGACGCCCTCTCCATCCATCTTGCCCGCGTAGGGATGTGGCAGCAGTTGGGCAGTTACTTTCCGTGGGAAACTGCGGTCGTGTGGCAATTATCCTTCCCGGTCAACGCACAACTGGCATCCCTGTGGACAATCCTGCTCAGTGGGACGGATCATTTTGTGGCTTTCATCCCGTGGGCGGCAGGTCTGGCAGGCGCCCTGGGGGTAGCGGCTCTTGCCCGTGAACTGGGATTTCGGCGCATCGCCGCGCTGACAGCAGGGCTGGTGTGGCTCTCTCTGCCGGTGGTCCAATTACACCTTTCTTCGGTCCGACACGATCTGGTCAGCGCCTGGCTGTTCACCCTCGCGGTGCTGTTCTTTTATCGATGGGGAAAAGAACCCCATCAACGCACCTGGATGATTCTCTCTGCGCTTGCCGCCGGACTGGTGGTGGGGACAAATTTTTCCATCATCTTCTACCTGCCCGCTCTGGCTGTGCTGTTCCTGCTGGGATGGCTGGTATCCCGCACCCACTCCTTCCGCATGCTGACCCAATGGGCAATCGCGGCAGGGGTGGCTTTTTTAATCTTCAGTTCTCCCATCTACTGGAGCAACTGGCTGAAGTTTGGGTCACCTTTAGGTTCTCGGGCAGAAGCCATGACCAGTCAAACCGTGCTGAATCAGGTATCTCTGCCTGAATACCTTGCACTGAACACCACCCGCTGGCTTTACCAGATGATCGACACCGCCGGATTGCCCCAACCCCTGTGGGGTTACGGCATCAAAGCCAAAGCATGGGTTGCCCATGCGCTGGCAGGTCCATGGAATGATCGCATCGAAGGCACAATTGCCACCTACAGCGGACACGCCTTCTCGTGGCGCAGGGTGTACCTGCTTCAGGAGGACGAAGCCTGGTATGGTCCACTTGGCGCTTTGCTCATGTTACCGGGAAGCCTGTGGGCGTTCTGGCAGGGAGTTCAGAAACGTCACCTGCTGTTACTGACCCCTTTTCTCCTGCTCCTCAGCGGGCTGATTTTTGGCACGCTCTTCCGACCGGGCTGGACGCCATACGACGGGCGGTATTTTATGCCGGTTTCCGTCTTTGCATTGGCGCTTCTTCCCTACGTACTGGAACAGGGCAAAGGACGTATCCTCTGGCGGGTGCTGGTGGCGGCAGTGACGCTTTCCAGTGTATGGATGTGTGCCACCCAAAACCCCACCCGCGAGGTGATGGGGGAACGCACCGTCTGGAACACCACCCGCACTTTCCTGTTGACCCGTCAGGCATACCTGACGTTACCGATGCTGGATCTGGCGGATCAATCCATCCCATTGGATGCAGTGGTGGGCATCGCCACTGAGAAGGGGTTTTACTTCGAATATGGGCTGTTCGGAGAGCACTTCACCCGAACATTGATTCCCGTGTACCCACCGGAGAGAATTGGAAATGAGAAATGGCTGAGGGAGCGCGGCATCGAATATCTGCTGATCGAGGTCAGCGAAACCTATCCTACAGCAATTGCCCCCTCCTACAAATATCTGGACAGCCGCGGAGACTGGGTGGTGTACCGCTACCAGCCGTAAAAGCCTTTCAAAAGTACCCGCTTCCCCCTTCAGCAGAGATGGATTTTTTTCGATTCACGGACACAATCCAGCAATTTTCAAGGTACAATTCAAATATCCCTGCAAGAAAGGAATGAATTCACCGGTATGTTGGCACAATCTTTGACCTCATCGAAAGGTACAGTGTGGACGTTTCGTCAGGCTGGAGCGGAAGAGTGGCTGCCGGCAACTGTGCCGGGCGGCGTGCATACCGATCTGCTGACGCTCGGACGCATTCCCGACCCGTTTGTGGCGGATAACGAACTCAAAGTCCAGTGGGTCGCCGAAAGCGAGTGGGAATATCGTGGCGTGTTCACCGTGTCTCCGGAACTGGCACAAGCCCCACATGCATTCCTGGTTGCCGATGGCATTGACACCCTCGCAGATGTGAGCCTTAACGGCAACCTGTTGGGCAAGACCGAGAATGCCTTCCGTCAATACCGCTGGGACGTGGCGGGGCTGGTCAAGGCGGGAGAAAACGAAATCCGCGTGCTCTTCCGCTCGGCGGTCAAGTTCTGCCGCCAGCGCAATCAGGAAAAGCCGCTGACGCCCAAAACCGGCATGTCGCTGGAAGGATCGGTGTTCGTGCGCAAAGCCCCCTGCCAGTTCGGCTGGGATTGGGGTCCCAAACTCCCCCCCATCGGCGTGTGGCGAGATTTGCGCCTGGAAGGGTACACGCTGGCACGTCTGGATGATGTACACTTCCGTCAGCGTCATGAAGGCAAAAAAGCCTTCATCTCCGCAGAAGTCAAGCCCGAAGTATGGGGCGATGCCCCGTTGACGGCGCATCTTCGCGTGACTGCCCCGAACGGCAGGAAAACCTATGAAACCAGCGCACCCGTTGAGGGCGGAAAAGCCCTGCTGCAGGTTGCCATCTCCAACCCGCAGTTATGGTGGCCCAACGGTTACGGCGATCAGCCTCTGTACCGTGTGGAAGTGTGGCTGGAATCCTCACAGGGCGTGGAAGACCAGAAAACCGTGCAGATGGGACTGCGTACCATCGAACTGCGCCGGGAACCCGATGAATGGGGCGAATCCTTCACCTTTATCGTCAACGGTGTACCGGTCTTCATGAAAGGCTCAGACTGGATTCCCGCCGATTCCTTCCCTACCCGCCTGACCGAAGCACACTACGAGCATCTGATTCGCTCCGCCGCCGAAACCCATCAAAACATGCTCCGGGTATGGGGCGGCGGTATTTACGAGGACGAACGGTTCTATGACCTGTGCGACCGCTACGGCATTTTACTGTGGCACGATTTCATGTTCGCCTGCTACATCTATCCGCATGACGAACCTGAATTCATTGAGAATTTACGCCACGAGGTAGAGGACAATGTCCGCCGCCTGCGCCACCGCACCTGCATTGCGCTGTGGTGCGGCAACAACGAGATGGAGCAGGGCTGGGCAGATTGGGGCTGGACCAATCCCACCGATCCCCTGCGGGTGATCGAACGCGAAGCCTACGAGCGCTACTTCTACCACACTCTGCCCGCCTGGGTAGAAAAACTCGACCCCGACCGCCCTTACTGGCCCAGTTCGGCTTCTTCCAACGAGCCGTTTGTCAACCCCAACAGCCAGGACCGCGGGGATATGCACTACTGGGACGTCTGGCACGGGCGCAAGCCGTTCACGGCTTACCGCACGGTGTATCCGCGCTTCATGAGCGAGTTTGGCTTCCAGTCGCTTCCCCCGCTGGAAACCGTCCGCACCTATGCAGAGCCTGAAGACTGGAACATGACCTCGTACATCATGGAACATCATCAGCGCAGCGCCAGCGGCAACGGACTGATCATTGCCCAGATGACCGAAACCTTCCGCATGCCCAAAGACTTCCCCTCACTGGTGTACCTGAGCATGGTCCTGCAAGCCGAGGGCATCCGCTACGGGGTGGAACACTGGCGGCGCAACCGCGACCGGGTCAGCGGGACGCTGTACTGGCAGTTGAACGACTGCTGGCCCGTGGCGTCATGGTCGAGCATAGACTATTTTGGGCGCTGGAAAGCCCTGCATTACGCGGCAAAACGCTTCTATGCGCCGGTTCTGCTCTCCATTGAGGATCAGGGAACAAAAATGAAGGTTCACCTCACCAGCGACCTGACAACCTCATGGGAAGGCAAAGTGCGCTGGGCACTGGTTTCGGTGGACGGGCAGATGGTGCTTTCGGGTGAAGTGCCGGTACATCTGGCGCCGTTATCCTCTCAGGCGGTCTTCTCGCAGGATTTCGGCGGGGTGGTGTGCGGCGAGGAAAATCGCAGCCGTGAACTGGTCTTCATGGCGGAACTGTACCACAACAATGAACTCGTGTCCCGCTCGCTGGCAACCTTCGTGCCCAACAAGCATCTGCAATTGAGCGATCCGCATCTGGAGTACTCTCTGCACCGTGAGGGCAATCAGGCGGTCATCGTGGTGCAAGCCCGGAAACTGGCGCGCTTTGTTGAACTGAAACTGGAAGGGGCGGATGTCATCTTCAGCGACAACTACTTCGATGTGCCCGCCGGGTTCAGCGTGACCGTCACCTGCCCCATCCCCAAGGGCTGGACACTCAAGAAGATGAGCAAAGCCCTGCGGGTGACCTCGCTGTATGAGTCGTTTGCCTGATTCTGATACCTGAACGCCTGTTGCCGTCGGAGAGGTATCCGCCTCTCCGACGTTTTTTAACGCCGTCGAATCAAATACACCCCCCCATCCTCACTGCGATATAAGGTCTCCATCTCATATAAGCGGGCAATGTCTTCGGGCGCATAATAATGGGTGTGCACTCCTGCTTCATACCAGATCAGCACCCCCATCTCCCCCTGAGGAAAATCCGGTAGATACTGCTCCAGAGGATACTCAATCGCATAATGGGGATGACGACTCCACGGCGAGCCTGAACAAACCCTGCGGGTGTACAGAAAAACTGCGGTGGGGTAGTTGCTGTACAAAGGCAACCCTTCGGGAATGCCCTGCGCCTGCAGGTATGCCGTCACCCCCGATTGACGAAATTCGGGCGTATTGAGGTAATTGTAAAGGGGCGCCCCGGAAGAGCGGGTTTGCTGAATCACCTCAACCCATTGCTGGACAGAAGGGATAGCCCAGATCAAACCAACCACAACGGGGATCCCCCAGCAAAGGGTTCGCCAGCGCTTTAGCGCCTGAGAGATGCCCTCCAGCCCGGCAAGAACCACCATCAAAAATGAGGGGTAGAGCGGCGCCATCAAACGGGCATCCAGGCGGGTAATATCGGCCTGAGTGGACGAAAGCAGGAGAAACCCCAAATATGCCACTCCCCAGAGGCTCAGCAAACCCGCTACCCTTGCGGATGTGCCGACCAAGCCACCTGCCCGCCAGCGCAAACCAATCCATGTGGCTCCCACGATCAGCAGGGAAACTGCCAGCCAGCCCCACGCCGGGAGAAAACCATCGGGAAAAAGCCACAGGCGCATTTCTGCGAATGCGGCATCTATGTTCTCCACCAGCGTACGACGGGCAGGGGGCGGCGCACCAAATGGATGTCCAAATAAACGCAGGTTGCGTCCCATCCACACCGCCATGGGCAGGAAAGCCACACTCAGGAACAAGACCATCTTTTTCAGACGTTTGCGTGGGGAAATGGGAGAGAACAGCCAGGCCCACCCCATCCCAAACGGAAGCAACAACACCCCGATGTACCGATCCAGCCAGGCAAGCCCCGCAAGGACGCCGGCAAGAATCACCCGTGGCGTTCCTGTTCCTTTTGAAACGCCCCAGAAAAACGCCAGAACCAGCACGATGAATAACAAATCGGACAGCAGGTGAATGGACAGGGGGAAAACGGAATGCGAAATGCCCAACACCCCCGCACCCAGCAATCCCAGCCAGCGGCGGGCAGGAAACAGGTTCATAAACAGACAACCTGTCAGGTACACGCAGACACCCAGCAAAAGGGCATTCACCCATCCACCCGTCAGCAATGGATCTGCAGGGAATAACGCCAGCCCCGCCAGCACAAGCGGATATAGGGGAGGCCAGAGGCGAAAAGGGGTTCCGTCAAAGGTCAGGAAGCCCTTACCCTGACTCAGATGAATCCCGGCAGCAAGGTATTCCACCGAATCCCGCGCTACCCCTGCCCCGTAAGGAGCAATGGCAAACAAGGCGCTGAAGGTGACCCAAAGGGAAATTACGGCTAACCAGCGTTTCATCAGGGAACGCCCCACAGGCGCACCGTACCGTCCTGCCCCAGCGAGAGGAGCAGGCGACTTTGAGGCGCAAATGCCAGCCGGGTGACCGCACCATGATGCCCGTAGAGGGTACGCAGAACCTCACCATCCCCCGCCCAGCGCAGTTCGATGCGCCCATCCTGCCAGCCCACCGCAAGAAAAGCGCCATCGGGCGAAACTGCCAGCGCAGTGGGCGACTGCTGAGGATCGTAATCGGCTTGCCAGAAGTCCGCGCCATCGCCCACCAGCACGCCCCGCAAAACCTGATTTCCCGCCACGAACAGCACCCCGCCATCCGGCGAGAATGCCACATCTTCCAGCCCCGCCCCGCCGATGACGCGCACCAGCGTACCGTTCAACTGGCGAAGATACGCTCCATTGGATGTGAGCAGAACCAGTTGCTGACTGGTAGGCGAAAAGAGGATGCGCGTTGCCAGATAGGGCTCTTCGATCTTGCGCAAAAGCAAATCCCGCTCAAGGTCATACAGAACCACCTGCCCGTTTTCCCCGCTCCAAGCCAGCCAGCGCGAATCGGGAGAAAACGCCACCGCCCAGAGACGCGGACCAATCTCTCCCAGGCGAGACAGATAGCGCCCATCCGAAACACGGTAGAGATGCGCCATTCCCTCCTCGCTGGAAGTCACAATGGTTTGCCCGCCAGGGAAGACATCCACATCGCGAACCATACCGCTCAACCCCTCGGTAATGGTGCGAAGCAGTTGTCCATCCTGAATCTGGCGTAATTCCACCCTGCCGAAACCCGCCAGCGCCACCCACGAGCCATCAGGCGCAATGACAAAGTCATTCAGCGGAGCAAAGTGCTCACCGCTGGACGCCAGACGTTCACCGGAAGCAATTTCCCAGACATCCACACCAGAAGACATCAAACGAGCGCCATCGGATGAAAAAAGCAACTGCGCCGGCTCGGTTTCCCCCTGCAGGGTCATCCGCGGCGCCCCTGCAGCCTGCCAGAGGCGCACCACACGGTTGGCAAACCCAGCCGCCAGAAAATCGCCCGCAGGGCTATACGCAAGGCTGATCAACGCCTGATCTTTACCCTCTCCGCCCGAAAGACGGTAGGTAAACTGCCGCACCCCATGCGGCACGGTAAAGACTTCAATGCGGTTGGTATTTTGAAAATCATCCCGCTGATCCGGATACGCCACCGCCAGCAAAGTCTCGTCCGGAGAAAAAGTCATCTTTCCCGGCGGTGACTGCGAAGCCGGGAGCAAGGTCAGCGCTTCGCCAGTACGGGCATTGACCACCTGCACCAACCCGCCGCCGTGCAGTGCCGCATAGTTCAGGTCGGGGGAGAGCGCCGCCTCTTTCACCGCCGAACCCGGCGAAGGCAGGCGGAGGGAATCCACGAGTACACCGCTGGAGAGATCCCAGCGTTCCAGCCAGGCGGCATTTTTCCCAGCCGAATCCGCGAAAAGCAGGGCGAGGGTTGCACCATCTCTGGAGAGGATCATCTCCATGGCTCGAGAGGCGCCCTCAGACGGAAATACCCGCTCTGGCTCCAGCGTGGTAAGATCCCATTCCTCAATCCCCTGACCGGCAACGTACAACCGCTGTGAATCGGCAGAAAACGCCACCTGAAGCGGTTCCCAGATATTCAACAGGGTGGAGAAAGTCAAGGGATTGGCGCGGTAAAGAACCACTCCCAGACGGGTTGCCACCGCCAGCCAGGTTCCATCGGGCGAAAGGGCGATATCGCGGCTGGAGCCATATCCCCAGCGTGCCAGTTCTACCACCTGCGCCAGGTTGATTTCGAGGATCCCCTGCGGATTGGAAGCAAACGGCGTGCCTGCCCTCACCGGTGTAGGGGTTGGGGTTGGCGTGGCGGTGGGAGTGGGGGTGAAAGTAGCGGTTGGGGAAGGGGTAATCGTGGCGGTGTGGGTGGGCGAAGGTGTGGGACTGGGGCTGGGCGGCGCAGAGGTCGGCGGAGCGGCGCATGCCGTCAGGATTATGAGCAGGCAAAGCACAACCCCGCCGATTTTCCACAGCGGTAAACATCCGGAACAAAAGCGGCTTAATCTTCCTCCCAGTTCCATTGACGGAGCGGTTCGATCAAACTGTACAGCGTCAGGTCGAGGTGCAGAGGCGTGACGGACGCATAACCCTCTGCCAGGGCGCCAATATCCGTGCCCTCTTCAGGAACGCCGTCCGGCGGCTCCCCACCAATCCAGTAGTAGGGCTTCTGGCGAGGATCAAGCCGGGTCACCAGAGCGTCGCGGTAGATGCGCTCTCCCAGTCGGGTGATGCGGATGCCCTTGATTTGTTCGAGCGGCAGGGGCGGCACGTTGACATTCAGCACCACCCGGGGCGGCAATCCAAAGCGCAGCACCCGCTCTACCACTCGATGGGCAATGTGCGCGGCGGCGGTGAAATCCGGTCCGGTGCCATTGGCAGGCAGTTTCATGGATACCGCCACAGCGGGCAACCCGGCAAGTGCGCCTTCCATCGCGGCAGTGACCGTTCCGGAATAGGTCATATCCTGTCCGAGGTTTTCTCCGGCGTTAATGCCAGTGACCACCAGATCTACCGGTTCCTGCACCACGCCCAGCAAGGCAAGCGCGACACAATCGGCGGGCGAGCCATCCGAAGTCAACGCCGGGGTGCCGTCGGCAAGGTGGGTTTCGCGCACCCGCAGGGGACGATCCATGGTCTTATCGTGACCCGAAGCCGACCAGTTACGGTCGGGAGCAAACACCGTCACCCTGCCCAGCGTCTTCAATGCCTGAGCGAGGGCTAAAATTCCCGGAGCATGAACACCATCATCATTGGAAATCAAAAAATGGGGCATAAATTCTTCACCTCTAAAGCCATTGTAATGCACGATTCAATTCAGGTTCCAGCATCTCCACCAGTGACTGACGCTCTTCAGGGGGCAGGAAACTCGCCCGTGCGGCATTCAACACCGTTTCTTTAAACATGGAGACGGGCATCCCCAATTCTTCCAGGGCAACGCGATACTCATCGGTGAGGGTAATGCGCGAGATGCCCGGATCATCGGTGTTAATCGTGACCTTTAAGCCTTCCTGAAGCATGCGCGGCAGGGGATGCTGATGCACAGCGCCGATCACGCCGGTCTGGTGATTGCTGGTGATGCACACCTCAAAGGCAATCCCCCGCTCGCGCGCCGCCTGAATGGCTCTGGGACTCTGCAAGACCTTCACCCCGTGACCAATGCGCTCAGCGCCGAGTAATTCAATGGCTTCCAGCACATTTTCAGCGCCGCCCCATTCTCCGGCATGCACGGTCAGATGCAAGCCGTTCTTTTGCGCCTCGCGGAAAACTTCTTCAAAGGGCAACGCCGAGAATTCGACTTCATTTCCAGCCAGATCAAAGCCCACAATGCCGCGATTGCGGCGTTGAATGGCAAACTCAACAATTTGCGCCGCCAGATCCACCGGCTCGTGGCGGTTCACTGAGACAATCAGCCGGGTCTGAATGTGATACTCCCGGCTGGCTTCCTCAGCGCTTTGGATGACCCAGTCCATCACCTCATCGTAAGCAAACCCCTGCAACCGACTCAACGCCACCGGCGTGAAGCGCAGTTCCAGATAGCGCACATTCTCCGCGGCGGCGTCGGCGATGGCTTCGCGGGTAATGCGGCGAATCACCTCCGGCGACCGGTAGAACATGCGCAGAGTCTGGAATTTGGAGAGGAAGTTGGTAAAGGTGAGCGGCTCATCCCGCTGCATCTGCACCAGAGAATGGAAATGCGTTTGTGGGATGGTAAGACCATGCTGACGGGCAATATCCAGAAGAGTCTCCAGACGCAAAGACCCTTCCAGATGACGGTGCAATTCCACCTTCGGAATTGCCCGGTAGAGTGAGAGTTCACCTGTGGGAATACGTGGATACCAGCCCATCCTTCACTCCGCCCTCCTTGATGTGATTATATATCAAGTGAGGGATGTGATGAAAACCTTTTCAACGTTTTCGATTGGACACCATCCCATACAGCACACTGCCCACCACAATCAGCACAATTACCGAGGTTGCCAGAATGATACCGGTCGTTTGAGCGTAGTTATCCAGATACTCCGGTGGAAGAGGCGTCACCGTGGGAGAAACCAGGACACCTTCCGGCGTGGGAGTTGCGTCCAGAGAAGAATTTTGCAGGAGATTCGCTCCCAGGGAAAGGAACAGGAAAAACAACAGCACTACCAGCAAGGCAATCACACGGAAATCGCGATACGAGATGGTCGAAGAGGCTTTATTCATTTCACCCCCGGAGTGGTAACCTTTTTCACCGCGTTTTGGGCGGCGGGCGCTGGAAGGGTCTTTAACTGCAGAACTTCCAGAGTATTCTCCCGCAGAACCGGTCCCAGCACGGCAATCACATCATTGGAAGGAATGGGGTGGGCGGTTTCCGCCACTCTTTGGAAGACAGGTACAAAGGATTGATTTTTCCACAGGATGAACGAACTGGGGCGAACCGGCAGAACGCCCACGGCTTCGCTCCAGGCGCCGGAAAAATCGCTCTGCGTCAACCACTCGCACAAACGCGCCGCCAGCGCCCGTCGTTGCGGATCAGGTTCAGCCACAGCCAGAATCCATCCCGTTGCCAGGCTGGCGGGAGCATCACCCAACGAAGGCAGGGGAGCAAACAGCGAATCAGGAGGAAAATCTGAAAGGTAGGTGCTTGCCCAGGTAATCACCATCATGGTGCGCTTATCCTGATATGCCTGCCATGCCTGTGGATGCGATTCAACCTGAGTTGTCCAGATGGGTATGACCGCTCGCTCCACAGCATTGCGGTACCACGTGAATACCGTGGTCAATGGCACTTCCTCCAGAAGGGGACGCCGCTGGGTATCCTGAATATCTCCACCTGCCGAGAGATACAGCGCCAGGGTCGTCAGACTCCTGCTTTCCTGTGCCGGGAAGGTGAGGGTATAGCGCTGATCGAGGATTTCCTGCCACGAATTGGGAGCCCGCGTTAAATTTTCAGTCCGATACACCAGTCCCAGGCTGTCGCCCGCCATGGGCAAGCCATACACCGCCCCCTGCACCAGAGCCAGTTCACGGGCATAGTCATACCAGTCCGAGGCATCAATGGCTGTGCTCAGCCCATCCAGCGGATAAATCACCCCCTTGAGAGCAGCATTTTCCAGATCCTCACGGGGCAACAGCACCACCGAAGGCAAGGCGGCAGGAGCGGCGGCGCTTGTCAGGACGAGCGACTCCAGCAGGCTTGCCGGTCCATTGACGGCTTTCAGGCGCACCTGAATCTCCACCTGATTTTCCTGCGCAAATGCCTCCAACCGTTCTTTCAGCAAATTTGCGCCACGACTTCCGTTTTCGGGATCAAATTGCGGCGGTAGCCAGACCACCAGCGGTTTACTGACGGCTGGTGTGGCAGATCCTTCGAATGAGGGGGTTGGACTGATGGATGGCGTTGCCGTTGGAGTGGAAGGAATTTCCGTAGGAGTAGGCAGGGTCAGCCACGCAGGCAAACAACCGCTCAAGACCAAAAGCGCTATCAAGAGCAAAACAACCGCCCACCTGAAGGGCTTCAGGCGATGCGGTTGAAAAGATGGTCTCCTGCAGGAAAAATCGGGTCTCATTTCAGCGTAACCGGAGCGCTCAGTAAAGCCACCAGCAAGCGCACCGACTGTTGAACATCCTGATAATCCACCATTTCAGAAGGGCTGTGAATGTAACGGGTTGGGATGGACAGACATCCCGCAGGCACACCGGCGCGGGTCAACTGCATGGCGCGGGCATCGGTGGTACCGCCTTCCAGCACCTCCAGTTGATAGGGGATACCGGCTTTCTCCGCCGTCTCCACCATCCAGCGCACTACCCGCGGGTCGGAAAGCATACCGCTATCGCGCACCTTGATGGCAGGACCTTTGCCAAGCGCCACTTCCATCTTGACGCCCTTGGGCGTGTCGCCGGTGCGGGTCACGTCCACCGCCAGCGCCAGTTCAGGATCCACGCCATAAGCCGCCGTGGTGGCACCGCGCAATCCCACCTCTTCCTGTGTGCTGAAGATGAAGTACAGTTCATGCGGGGTGGCGGTCAATTCCTTCAGGGCTTGAATCATCACCGCCACGCTGATGCGGTCATCCATGGCTTTGGAGACCAGGCGATTGCCCAAATCGAGGAACGGACGGTCAAAAGCGGCAATATCGCCCACCTTTACCGGGCAGGTTTCACGGCTGGATGCGCCCACATCAATGTAGAGTTGGTCCAGCGTGGGCAGGGCAGTGGCGCTCTCCAGGCTTTCCATGTAAATCACGCCGCGCGTCCCGTTGAGGAACTGCACCCGTCCGCCGATGCAGGTACGCGGGGAGACACCGCCGATGGTGGTAAAGCGCACAAAGCCGTTTTCATCCACGTGGGTGGCAATCACGCCAATCTCGTCCATGTGAGCAGAGAGGGCAATGCGCATCCCGCCTTCCGTGCGGGTGCCTTTGCGGGCAATCAGATTGCCCAGCGCATCCACTTTCATCTCATCCACCCAGCCTTCGATTTCTGCGCGCACCACCTCGCGCACCTTTTCTTCGTAGCCGGAAGGTCCAACAGTTTCCACCAGTTTTTGGATTAATGCTTTCATGGCTTTTTCTTTCTCCGTTCTATGATTGCAGGGTTGACACAGGTACAAAACTCACCGCTGAAGAATGCCCGCCTCCAGACGTGAAAGGGCATGGTACACCAGCGCAAGCGTGTTTTGCCAGTCATCCAGACGCGCCAGCATCACGGCAGTATGGGCGTACCGTCCCGGCACCGAGACCGAGAGGGAAGGGATGCCCTCGCGCACGCGGTGAATCGCTCCGGCATTGGTGCCACCTCCGCCGGGTTGGCGGAACTGGAAGGGGATGCCCATCTGTTCGCCGGTCTGCGCAAAATGCCGCACCAGCCGCGGATCGGAGAGCGTGGCAGAATCGGCAATGTAAAGGGCGGGACCAGCGCCAAGGCGGGTGTTGTAGAAGGTGTTCTCAGTGCCATCCCAGACGGGCAAATCATTCGCCGGGGTTGAATCGAGGGCAATAGCAAGTTGGGGGTTGAAGGCATACGCCGCCGGACGGGCACCACGCAAGCCAATCTCTTCCTGCACGGTAAACGCCGCCAGCAGTTCAATATTCTCCGGCGGATTCTTGAACAGTTCAATCAGCGTGGCAACTCCCAGACGGTCATCCAGCGCCTTCCCAAACAGCGCCATACCAGACTGCCAGAAGCGCGTAGCAAATGTGGCTCGATCGCCCACTTTGACTTTCTTCCCACCCTTCAAGCCCACATCGATGCGCAGGGACTCGATGGGAATCTTTCGCTCGGTCTCGCCTTCTTCGGTCAGATGGATGGGTTTGGCGCCGATGATGCCGGGCACATTCTCAGAACCCACCAGCACCTTCTTACCGGGCAGGGTGCGCTCGTCAATTCCACCTACGGCAACAAAGCGGAACAATCCATCCTTGTCGTCCTCGACGATCATGAAACCCACTTCGTCCATGTGAGCATCTACCATCACCCGCAGGGCGTTGGGGGTGCGGGCTTTACGCACCGCCAGCACGTTGCCCAGCGCATCCACGCGCAGGTCATCGGCAAAAGGTTTGATCTCTTCGAGGACAATCCTGCGCACCTGAGCCTCGTCACCGGAGACAGCGCAGGCGTTGGAGAGTTTTTCCAGCAAAGCAATCTGATTTTCGCCGATTTGAGGGGCAGAAGTTGCAGGGCTCATCGTTATGCCTCCTCCCATGTGATCTTCTTAACATCTTCGGGGGTCAACCGCAGGATGTATTCCGCCAGCAGTCTGCCCACGCGCCGAATATCATTGAGCGAGACCACCTCGACCGGGGTGTGCATATAGCGCAGAGGGATGCTCACCACCATGGTGGGGATGCCTTCTGCCACAATTTGCATGGCGTAGGCATCGGTGCCGGAAGCGCGCGGGTACACCTCAATCTCAAAGGGAATATCCAGACGCTCTGCCAGCGCCTTCAGGTCATCGAAAACGCGGGGGTGCGACTGCGGACCCCAACCCAGCACCACACCGCCATCCAGGCTTTTGCCGCGGTAATCATTGACACCCGGACCTTTGGCAAAGGTCACGTCAATGGCAATGGCAAGGGTAGGACGAATTTCAAACGGCGAGGTCAAGCCACCGCCCAGCGTCTCTTCTTCCTGTGCCGTGGCAACCGCATACACATCCCAATCGTGGGTTGTCCTACGGAGCGTCTGCAGACAAACCGTCAACGCGGCAACCGAAGCGCGATTATCGAGGGTATGCCCGCAAATCAAGTCATCGGGCAGTTCGAGGGGATCGGTGTCGAACGCCACCGGATCGCCAACTTTCACCAGACGGCGCACCTCCTCTGCGGGCAAGCCCGTATCAATGAGCAGGTGCTTCATCTCCACCGGTTTCCCCTTTTGCGAGGGGGGAAGCAGCCGGTCAGAAGGCTGGACGATCACACCGCGCAGCGGTTCTTTGCCGTACACCCGTACCGGCTGAGCGGGTAAGATGCGCGGATCCAGCCCACCCACTTCGGTAAAGCCGAGCAACCCTTCCGGGGTAATGCGGGTGACCATCATCCCAATGGCGTCCATGTGCGCGGCGAGCAAAATCCGCGGTCGCGGTTCCGGGGAAGTGCCGCGTTTAAGGGCATGCAGACTGCCCAATCGGCTCACGCTGAGTTCATCCACCAGCGGTTGCCACTCACGAGAGATCACCTCTCGCACCGGCTCTTCATAGCCGGAAAGTCCCGGCAGGGAAATTAACGTTTTGAGAAAGTCTTTGATTTCGGTCATAGGCATCTTCGATTACGGGTTTGATGTTGGAGGAACCGGCGTCTCCGTCTCGGTTGGGGTAGGAGGCACCGGGGTTTGGGTTGCCGTAGGCGGTTGAGGAGTGTGGGTAAGGGTGAAAGTCACGGTAGGCGTAAAGGTAAAGAAAGTGGGGGTAAAGGATGGGGTCAGCGTTGCGGTTCCGGTAGCCGTCGCGGTGAGGGTGATGAGGGTTGGAGAAGCCTCTGGAGGAGTCACTGTCGCCGCGGGGGTTTCGGTCACGGTGGGGGTGGCTGTTGGCGTCGCCGTTGGGCGGTTAATCCAGGCATTGACCTGCAAGATACTGAGACCTACACAGTAGCAGGCAAAAGCCACCACAATGATGACAATCAAGACGGTACGAATTTCAGCACGTCGCTGGTCGAGATGATTTTCGTATTCTCCCATAGGTTATCCCGCTTCCCTTCATCATAACATCAGCGGGAAGATGTGACAAGTTTTTTGGGAAAGGTAAAAATTCCCTTCGGATTCTCGACAATTCACCGGGGAATTTCCCGCGGTTTCAGTCAGCGGGGTTTCCCTTTGGCTTTGCCTGCCGCTGTTTGATGAAGTAATCCAGCATCACCGCCAGGATGAAAACCAGCCCTTTCACCACCTGCTGATTGTACGAGGGCATTTCCAATAGATTCAAGCCATTGGACAGGACACCGATTATGAATGCCCCGGCAAGCGTGCCCGGAATACCACCCACTCCACCGGCAAGACTGGTACCGCCCAGCACCGCGGCGGCAATGGCATCCAGTTCCAGCCCTACCCCGATATTGGGTTGTGCCGACCAGAGTCGGGCAGTGAGAATCAACCCGCTCAGGGCGGCGCATAACCCGCTGAGCAGGTACACACTGAATTTGACCAGCCCAACATTGACTCCTGCCAGGCGGGTGGTTTCCTCACCACCTCCGACGGCGTAGATGTGCAACCCCAGAGGAGTATGTTTGAGCAGGAAATACGCCAGTACCGCTACCACAATCAATACCCACACCGGCACAGGAATGCCCAATGCCCCCTGCCCGCCCCAGAAGGTAAAGGCTTTATCCAGTCCGGCAATGGGGCGTCCCTGCGTGTACACCAGCGTCAAGCCACGCGCAATTGCCATGCTTGCCAGGGTCGCCACAAAGGGGGGAATGCGTCCCCAGACAATCATGGCACCATTCAGGAAGCCAATGCCCAACCCAACCAGCAAACCGATCAGCAAGCCGGGATACGTTCCCAATCCACCGCGGGTTGCCAGCCCTGCCGCCAGCGCCCCGCTCAAAGCGGCAACCGAGCCTACGGAAAGATCAATGCCGCCGGTGATGATGGTCAGGGTCATGCCAATGGCAACCAGCGCAACCAGCGACGTTTGGAGGGCAATCGTCAGCAGGTTCCCTACCGTCAGGAACTCCGGGGAGAGCAGCGCAAACCACACCAGAATGACCAGTAAAATCAGGTAAGTGCTGGTGCGGCGCAAAAATGAGAAAAAGGATGATAAATGATTTCTGCTCAGCATGATTCCCTCCCCATCACAATTGACCGGTAGCGGCTTGCATGATGCGATCCTGCGTGGCTTCTTCGCGGGACAATTCCGCCACAATTCGCCCTTCGCGCATCACCAGAATGCGGTCACTCACTCCCAGCACTTCAGGCAGTTCGGAAGAAATCATCAGAATCGCCATGCCCTGCGCAGCCAGTTCGCTGATGAGGGCATGGATCTCGGCTTTAGCGCCCACATCCACACCGCGGGTGGGTTCATCGAGGATCAGGAGTTTCGGATTCAAGCCAAGCCAGCGGGCAATGATCACTTTTTGCTGATTTCCGCCTGAGAGATTGCGCACCTTCTGATTGAGGTGGGGAGTGCGCACGCGCAGACGCTCCACCAGTTCGCCCACAATGCGGTTGACTGCCTGAAAACGGATCCATCCCCAGCGGGAAAGGCGCTGAATCAGTCCAGCGGCGGCATTGTAGCGCACGCTTTGACCTGCAAATAAGCCCTGGGCTTTACGGTCTTCCGGCACCAAGCCAATGCCCAGGCGGATGGCATCCCGTGGGGAACGCAGGTGCACCTTTCGCCCCTCAAACCAGATTTCTCCCTCTTCAAGACGATCGGCGCCAAACAGCAAGCGGGCAACGTTGGTGCGCCCGGCGCCCACCAGCCCCGCCAATCCAACGATCTCTCCCCGGTGCAGTTCCAGACTAACACCGCGCACCTCTCGTCCGGATTTGAGATTTACGGCTTTGAGAACCGGCTCGCCCCGTTTTGCGGGAATCTTGGGGAAAAACTCGGTCAATTCACGTCCCACCATCAAGCGCACCACCTCGGCGGGGGTAAACTCGCTGGCATTCCCCACCGCCACCAGATGTCCGTCGCGCATCACGGCAATGCGGTCTGCCAGTTCAAAAACCTCTTCGAGACGATGAGAGATGTAAATCAGCGCCACCCCCTGTTCGCGCAGAGAGCGCACCAGACGGAAGAGCGTGTCCGTTTCCCGAGAAGTCAGGGAACTGGTTGGCTCATCCAGCGCAATCAAGCGCGAATTGTAGGAAAGGGCTTTGGCAATTTCTACCAGTTGCCGTTGGGCAATGCTCAATTCAGAGATCGTTGCCTGCGCCGAAACCTCTATCCCCAGCCGATCCAGTTCACGCTGTGCCTGAGCATACAAGCGTTTCCAGTCCACACCAATTCCCCAGCGCCGAGGTTCACGCCCGAGGAAGATGTTCTGCCCCACCGTCAATTCGGGAATGAGCGCCAGTTCCTGATGGATCATGGTAATGCCCAGTTCCAGCGCACGGCGCGGTGAGGTGATCGAAACCGCCTGCCCATCCAGATAAATTTTTCCGGAATCTAACGGCACCACCCCGTTGACGATATTCATCAAAGTAGATTTTCCCGCACCGTTCTCTCCTACCAGCGCCAGAATCTGATGCCCATACACATCCAGGCTGACATCATTCACGGCTTGAACGCCGGGGAAGGATTTGTAGATATGCTCAAGTTTCAGGCGTGGAATGGCTGTCTCGGTCATACTCCCTCATGGAACAGGGATGGGGGCGGCAATCCCTGCGCCACCCCCATCCGGGTGTTAAGAACTTATTTCACGGTATCTTTGGTGACCAGGCTCAACGGAACAGGGATGGAAGCATCCACCTTTTCGCCCTTCAGATATTTGACGGCAGTTTCCACTGCCATCTGCCCCATCAGAGCGGGTTGTTGCGCCACGGTCGCGGCAAGTTTGCCATCCTTGACTGCCTGAACGGCGTCATCGATGGCATCGAAGCCCACAAAGACGATGCCGGTGCGTCCCGCCGCCTCTGCCGCCTGAATGGCGCCGAGGATCATTTCATCATTGTGCGCAAACACACCCGCGATCTCGGGCTGAGCCTGCAGGATGTTTTCGAAGACCTTCAAGCCCTTGTCGCGGTTGAAGTCGGCTGTCTGCTGAGCCACAATCTTGGCATCCTTGCAGGATGCGGACATGTAATCGTTGAAGCCCTGTCCGCGGTCGCGCGCAGCCGAAGTACCGGCAATGCCCTGCAGTTCCACCACGTTACCCTTGCCGCCAATGGCGTTGCAGAGGAACTCTGCCGCCATCTTGCCGCCAGCCACGTTATCGGAAGCAATGTGGCTGACCACCGTACCACCGTTGGAGCCGCGATCCACCGTGAAGACGGGGATGCCGGCTTCGTTGGCTTTCTGGATGGCGGGGACAACGGCATCGGAGTCGGTGGGGTTAATCAGCAGTGCCGAGACCTTCTTGTTGATGAGGTCTTCAATGCCCGCGGTCATCTTGGCGGAGTCATCCTGAGCATCCACCACAATGAGTTTCACGCCCGCCGCATCAGCCGCTTTCTGCGCGCCATCGCGCAAGGTGACAAAGAAGGGGTTATTCAGGGTTGAGATGACCAGCCCAAGGGTGATTTCTCCACCCTGCTGAGGTGCCTGGGTGGGGGTCTGCGCCGCAGGGGTGCATGCCGCCAGAACCAGTGCGAAAGCCAGAACCAGATAGATGATAGACCGTTTCATGTTTCTCCTCCTAAAGTGTGAGAACGTTGAAGAATGTGTTTTGAACTGAGATACCCATCAGACGTACGGATTCCGTTCTTTCCCTGTTTTTCTTCATCAACCTCCTTTCCAGCCCGTTCATTTCGAAGGTGGGCTGAAGACCTTGTAGAGCAACAGAGCCAGTGCAATGACAACACCTTTAACCACCTGTTCCCACAGTGGGGAAACATTCAAGAGATTGAGACCGTTGTTCAGGGTCTCGATGAGCAAAGCGCCCAGCAGGGTACCTGCCAGCCCGCCCTCGCCGCCGGAAAAACTGGTGCCGCCTACCACCACCGCGGCGATGGCATTAAACTCATAGCCCTGTCCAATGATGGGTTGAGCCGAATCCAGGCGGGCAACCAGCACCAGCCCAGCCAGCGCGGCACAGAAACCGGAAATGGCATACACCAGCACGGTCATGCGGTCAGTTGGAACACCTGCCAGACGGGCAGCGGTTGGGTTATCGCCCAGCAGATAAATTTGCGCGCCGTATTTGGTGCGGCTGAGGAAGAACCATCCAAGGGCGAAAACCACCAGAGAGAGGATGACCGGCATGGGAATGCCTCCCACCACACCGGTAC
>FWWL01004609.1_pt1 | contig 19600 bp, 18 predicted proteins | sample 2228331 | NCBI WGS metagenome assembly FWWL01 (sample SAMEA103939775, study PRJEB20133) | metagenome | reverse complement strand
CTTGAGGTTCCTCTGAGAGAGATATACTCCGGCAAAGAGATACGAAAAGATGTGAATGTAGAGGTAAGGGAGAACTGTAAAAAGTGCGGTGGGACCGGCGAGATAGAGGGAGAGACATGTAAAAAATGTGGGGGGAAAGGCATGATAGGCTTTACAAGGGGGTTCTTCTCATTCAGTCAGACATGTCCGGAATGTAGAGGATACGGGAAGAAGATGCACGTGTGCCAAAAATGTGTGGGTAGAGGATTTTCAATCCATTACCGCACAGTAAACTTGAAAATACCACCCGGAGTAAGGGAGGGGGACATAGTATCGTATGAAAACATAGATTTTGTAATAAAGATCATTCAAGACCCAAGATTTGTCATACAGGGAGAAGACTTAATATCCGATATATCTGTCGATGCACTATCTGCAACTTTAGGTGATGAAGTTCCGTTTGTGCTTCCAGATGGAACTGAGGTGAAAGTGAAGATACCCGAAGGAACAGACTCGGGTGCGCTTCTCAGATTAAAAGACATGGGCATGCCAAGAGCTGACCATAGAAGAGGAAACCTCTACCTCAGGGTCAAAATAACAACACCAAAAAACCTCTCAGAAGAAGATATTAAAACTCTCACAGAAATAAAGAAAAAGATAGAAAAGAGAAAATCAAATTGATAAACAAAACCTCATGAAAAAAGTCTCAGAACTCATCAGAGGAATAGATTGCAAAGTAATAGGTATAGATAGAGAAGTGGATGGTGTAGAATTTGACACAACACGATGGAGGAGAAAAAACGCATTCATATGCCTGAGAGGAAACAAAAATGACGGACACAACTTCATAAAAGAACTTTATTTTAAGGGCTGTGAAGTGTTTTTCATTGAGGATGAAAAAAGAGCTGAAAAATGGATGTCAGCAACATTCATCGTTCTGAAAAACACAAGAGAAGCAATGGGAAAGATTGCAAGAAACTTTTGGGGACAAAAAACACCGATCGTAGGTATAACAGGAACAAAAGGTAAATCATCAACTGCAAAGATAATATCTGAGACAATGACACTCTGCGGTATAAGATGTGGTGTGATAGGTTCAGTCTGGTGGAAACTGACAACTCCAGAAGCACCAGATACATTGAAAATAATCAACTCATCGGACTACGAATATTTTGCAATAGAGGTAACATCAATAGCAACTTTGCAAAAAAGAATAAATGGAATCGAATTTGAAGCTGGAATATTTTTGGGGCTTGGGAAAGACCATCTTGATATTCACGGGAGTCAGGAAAACTACTTCAAGGCTAAGCTTGATTTTTTAAAACAGGTAAAATGTGCGATAATAAATACTTCAGATATATGGGGTAAAAGAGCGGAAAAGGAAATCAAAGGAAAAGGAGAAGGTAGTAGAGAAAAAGGAGAAAACAGCAGAGAAAAAGGAGGGAACCGAAGAGAAATAGAAGTTATAACCTTTGACACAAGTGATTCAAGTTATGATCCGGACAAATCTGAGTTCACGATAAAATGGCGAGGCGAAAAGATAAAGTTCAAAAGCATGTTCAGAGGGGGTTTTAATCTTACGAATTTTCTCGCTGCATTCATATTTTTAAATAAGGTAGTAGGGATAGAGAAAAGTGCAATAAATGAAGCTTTTGAGATCGTATCTCCACCGCCGGGACGTATGGAGGCAGTTATCACATCGCCTTATGTTTTTGTAGACTACGCACATACAGCTGAATCACTATATGAAGTGCTAAAAGAAGGTAGATATATAGCGGAAAAAAATGGCGGGAAGCTTTGGGTGATATTCGGCTGTGGGGGGGAGAGGGACAAAGAAAAGAGACCAGAAATGGGAAAAGTATCATCGGAAATCGCAGATATAGTAGTGATAACATCGGATAACCCGCGAGGTGAAGACCCAAACTCAATAATAGATGATATAATCAAGGGGATAAAAAATATTCATAAGATCAAAGTTGAACCAGACAGAAAAAAAGCAATATGGCTGGCTATGGAACAAGCAGATAAAAATGATGTGATAATCATAGCAGGAAAGGGACACGAAGAATACCAGATAACAAAAGATGGATTGATACCGTTTTCGGACAGGAAGGTAGTGCTTGAATTTGTAAAGACTAAAACGAAAGAGTGGAAAACGAAAGAGGTGAAAAGAATTGGATAGAATAGTCTTCTGACATTAAAGTAACATCTGAATTTGTCGTGATATAAAAAGAAAAAGAAGAGAAGAAAAAAAGAAAAGAAGAAAAGAAAGGGAGAAATTAAACCGTTATTGCTATATCTCACTGATAATACTAAAATTTATTATGTGAGATACTGGCTCTCCATAGGGTCAAACGAGGAACCACGCACATGGTATATAAAAAAATCGATTGAAATGCTCTCCGAAATATGTGAAATAGAAAAAATATCTGCAATATATGAAAGTGAATCATGGGGTTTCCCTTCATATTCATTTTTGAATTTATGTGTCAGAGTAAAATCAAAATTTCCACCAAAATCATTTCTTGCACTCCTCAGAAAAATAGAGGTCATAATGGGTCGCAGAGCATCCAGAATGTATGAAAAGATATGGGAGAAAAGACCAATAGATATAGACATAATATTCTGGGAGGGCGGTATATATGAGGATGAAGAACTAAAAATACCCCATCCACTCGCTCACATGAGAAAATTTGTTCTCATCCCACTCATTGAGATGGGAGAAGACCTGATACATCCAGAAATAAAAAAAAGAATATCAGAACTCCTTCAAATAATCAAAGATGAAACATGGATAATAAAGGTTGCAGAATTAGAATAATAAAATAGCATGATACAAAGAAGAGAAAAAATTAAAATTAAATGATGGGAGAGAAGATTGCAATTATAGCTGATATACACTCAAACCTTGAAGCCCTTGAAGCAGTTTTACGCAGGATAGAGACCGAAAAACCTGACAAGATAATATGTCTTGGAGATATCGTGGGTTATGGAGCAAATCCAAATGAGTGCTGCGACCTTGTGCGTAAATACTGTGATGTTGTGCTTCTCGGTAACCATGATGCATCGGTTGTAGATAGCAACTTATCAGAATATTTTGTTGAGCATGCGAGAGAAGCGATAGAGTGGACACGTAAAGTGCTTCATCCACATCACAAAGCTTGGCTGTCATCTTTACCACTCACATATGAACTTCGTCCTTTTTACTTCTCTCATGGTGCCCCATATTCACCTGAGGATTTCATATATCTCATCACACGTGATTCAGCTATCTGGTCACTCAAATTCATAGAAGGAGCGGGCTTTAAAGCAAGCTTTTCTGGGCATGCGCATATTACATACGTCTTTGGAATAAAAAATGATGATACATTTTTTGTCGACGCTCCAGAGGAAATAGAATTTAGCGATTTCAAGGTTGTATGCATAAATGTGGGGAGCGTTGGACAGCCAAGAGATGGCAATCCGCTCTCCGCATTCGGAATAATTGAAGATGGAATTTACAGGGTGATAAGATTAAAATATGATGTGGAAAGCGCGTCAAGAAAAATACGCGCTGCTGGATTGCCAGAAATTTTATCTACCAGATTGTTTTTAGGTAGGTAAACTATGCGGGCGTGGCGGAAAATAATCTTAGCTTTTATCATATTCGGGTTTCAAACCTTAGCATGCAAAAAGGAACAAAATAAAACTGAAAAACTCATAGAAGAAGGAGTTAAATACATAGAGCTGGGAGATTTCATCAACGCGTCGCAAAAATTCGGAGAGGTGGTGAAAACATCACCTCAAGACCCCAAGGCAAGGTTCGGGCTCGCACTAGCACAAACAGCTATATTCTTCAAAAATGTCGAGAAAGTAATGATCGAAATAGGGAATATAGTAGCTCAACTCATAGGGGGACTCTCTCCAAAAATACAGCAGAAAAAACTCGGTGAAGCTGAAGCAGTATCTTCAGGTTCCGAAACAACTTTGAACGACTTGCTAGCATATATACTTGAAGGAAACCTACTTGGACCTATAAAAATAATACTTGAAAACCTTGAAGTCGCAAGAAAAGACCCTACATGGTCACTTCAAATCACATCACTTATATGGGAGGTGAAATTCCAAGATAAAGTTCTCTGGAACGTAGATATGGCAGGAGATTACGATGCAGGAGATGCAAACTTCCTTTACGCTGGGTTCAGCTTTGCTGAAGCATTTCTCAAAATTATGCTATCCATCGATATACACCTTGACCTGAGAAATCTCACGAGGATAAATGAGTACATTTCAAATCTTGGGGGTTTTAGTTCATTAGAAACCAACCCACGGTCTATAATATTAAATGTGCTACCATTCATACTCAATGAGAGAGAAACATTTCTCGGATTGGAACCAAAGAGGGGAATAAAATATTGGACAGATGAAATACCAAAAGCCTTCATTAATATGGCGGACGGTGTAATCACAGCATACAGGATGCTCGCCTCTGAAACAGACCCACAGGATGATGATATAATCATGGTTGTAGGAAAAACCCAAGATGGAAAAATAAGGGAGATAGCATTTCCTTCATCATCAACATTTTTCGCAAATAAAGAGCTCAGTGAAGAGAAAAACAGAATGCTCGCTTCGATTGAGATTCCCCCACCAGACCTTGAGGTATACTTCCTTGAGCTGAAAGATAGCTTTGAACATGGCAAACCTATAGAATGGGGGAAATTGGTCGAGGCTTCTCTCTTTTTTATCCTTTTAATAGTCAAAACAGGCGCATTTGATTTTATAATAGAATCTCTTCTGTCTTCAACAGGTACAGCAGGGCTACCCGAACAAGCACTTAAAAATATACTGCAATTGGTTGACCCAGCTATCCTCGCAGGAATCATAAAAGGAATAATACCCGACGAGATAAAGTTTAATTTCAAAGACTTCTTCTCACAAACCATCGGACTGAGAAATATTCTTCCTGCATGGACAGAAAAAAATGAGCTTTTATTGGAATGGGAATGCCTGACAGAGCCATCAGATATTAATCCACTCGGCGAGAGTAACCCTTTATTCATCTTCTTCTGCAAACTTCCGCAAAGGTCATACTGCTTTGAGATAGCAAAAGGCGGATCATGCGATATAAATGTAGAGGTATGTCAGGAGCCAGTTATATCTCAGGATGATGTCAAATGTCAGCTTTACTGTCCAAAATCGGGTCCCAGTGCTTGCCAATTGGAAATAGGAGATATGCAAAAAGATATATGTATTCAACTAACTCAAGATCGCTCAAGGTGCATCAAATACTGCACCAAAACAAAAATAAGGAGGCTTATAAGTGGACAATATGAGGAAAAATGCGAGAAAATCCTGTGGTATGAGGATAAGGAACACTTTCCCATCAAAGCAAACCCAGGTAAGGGGGTAAGATTACCATCGACCATAGAAAAGGATGGGGTAAGCTCAATATTCCCATATATGGGGTTACAGAGCCCTGATTTCTACGGACTTATCTATATAAATAAAAAATTTCTGAGGAATTATCTGACCACTAAAGGCTCTCCGTATGCAAATAAAATTGAAGGTAATGATTTTTCAAGACCTAACCAGTTTGAGATGAATGTATTTTTACAGATTGTCGGTGAAAATCTCCAGAACATATTTTCTCAGTTTGGTGTGCTGTGAGGTTTGCTGTGCTCACCGCATTCACATCTTTCTGTATGGATATTCCCCAAAGATTTTCATAAACAACACTCGCTCCCCCATCTCGCTCAGTGCTTCATCAATATTTTTACCTCTTGCACATTCAATCTCAATGAAAAAGTTATATCTTTTTGTTACTCTGTCCGGTCTTGAATGAATTTTTTTCATGTTAATTTTTCTTTTCGCAAGAGGTTCAAGAGCATGAAACAAAGCACCTGGTCTATCTATAACGGAAAAACACAGAGACATCTTTTTGTCTTTGCCAGTTTCCAAGCTCTTCCATAACGCTGCGCTAATTTCCCTATCGCCCTTGGCAAACTTACTTATTATGATAAAATCTGTTCTCTCTCCATGGGAATCTTGTATATTTTTTTCTAACACCTTGATTTTGAATATTTCTGCAACCTTCTCTGACGCTATTGCTCCTGCTCGCTCATCTTCGGATGCAAGTCTGGCGCCTTCAGATGTTGAACTTGTATAAATTATCTCGGCATGATGCAGATTTTCCTTTATCCACCTTGAGCATTGAGCTATAGCTTTGGGATGGGAGTATATTCTTTTGACTTTATCTAACTGGACATTTGAAAGGAAGGCGAAAGATATGGGAAAAGAAACTTCATACACTATTGATGTGTCGTATGACATGAGTGCGTCGAGGGTTTCCCCAACAAGCCCATCTCGTGAATTCTCAATAGGAACAACCCCATAATCAGCATCACCTGCTGAGACAGACCTGAAAACCTCCTCTATATCCCTTGATGGAATAAGAATAACCGAACTACCAAAAACGGAAATCCCTACTTCATGTGAAAAACTACCCTCAGGTCCAAGATAACTAACGCGTATATCTCCCCATAGCTTCCTTGTGCCAGAAAAAATCTCAACAAAGACAGAAGCAGCTGACTGCGGTGGAAAATAAAACACATTTTCATACGCCCACTTTATCTTCTCATCCTCTCTTATAGGGTCAAAAACAGAAATATCATTTTTTCTCTTTATGTCATATATTTTGAGAGCAAGTTTTGCCCTCTCATCAAGGAGAGAAAGTATCTTTCTATCTATCTCATCTATGCGAGCACGGTAAAACAAAAATTCGGAATTTATATTCTTGTTCTTATCATTCTTATGATGTCTGAGGTCTTTCCATTTGCCCTTTCCCTTTTTCATCTCATTCCACCCTCGGCACAACTATACCTTTTTGTTTCATATACTTTCCCTTTCTATCCGCATAAGATACCTCACATGGTTCGCTTGCTCTGAGGAAAATTATCTGTGCTATCCCCTCTCCCGAATATATTTTTGCAGGAAGAGGAGTTGTATTTGATATTTCAACAGTAAGATATCCTTCCCATTCAGGTTCAAGCGGTGTCACATTGACTATTATGCCGCACCTGGCATAGGTGGATTTCCCAAGACATATGGCAAGCACATCACGAGGTATTCTGAAATATTCAACTGAACGGGCAAGAGCAAATGAATTTGGCGGAATTACGCAAAAGTCACCCCTGACAGTCACAAAGGACCTTTCATCAAAATTCTTGGGGTCAACTATCGTTGAAGAAACATTTGTAAATATTTTGAATTCATCCGCAACGCGAAAGTCATATCCATAAGATGAAAGTCCATAGGACACAACACCATAACGCACAAGCTTCTCCTCAAAAGGTTCTATCATACCTTTAAGTGCCATCTCACGTATCCATTTGTCAGACATGATCATATCTATGTGTATTTAAATAAATCTCGTTTATATCATTTTTTTGACAGCTTTTGTTTCTGTGCCTGCTTTTGGGGGTATATTATTTTGTCTATGATACCATAGTCCAGAGCTTCATCGGCGGACATAAAAAAATCACGCTGTGTATCCTGTTCTATTTTAGATACGGGCTGTCCGGTATGCTGTGCAAGTATATTATTCAAAATCCCCCTCAGTCTCAGGATCTCCTTTGCGTGAATCTGAATATCTTGGGCGGTTCCTTCAACTCCACCCCAAGGCTGGTGTAGCATTATTCTTGAATGCGGCAGAGAAAACCTTTTGCCAGGCGTCCCAGCAGAAAGAAGAACAGTTGCCATAGATGCACACTGACCTATGCATATCGTAACTATATCTGATTTGACATACTGCATGGTATCATAAACAGCAAGACCAGCTGTTATACTCCCACCCGGAGAATTTATATAAAGATAAATATCTTTCTCATGCTCCTCAGAATCAAGATAAAGAAGTTGTGCTATAATAAGATTTGCAACCTGGTCAGTTATAGGAGTTCCCAAAAATATTATTCTTTCGCTCAGAAGACGACTCCATATATCATATGCCCTCTCCCCACGGGAAGTCTGTTCTATTACAAAAGGTAGATACATGGAAAAAAATTAGTCTCCAAGATCAAATAATGCAAAAGATAAAGAAAAATTTATCAAATCAAAACCAACAAGAACTTTGAGGGCAGATAAATTCCCATATCCGAACTCAACGGAAGATATCACAACAGGTATATAAAGGGGAAAAAGAATTATATATACAGGGAAACCGAACTCACCCTTTATCACAGAAAGCGAGAAAAGTATAGAGAGAGAACATATACCAAAAGATGAAATAAAAAATGAAAGAAGCATAAGAAGGGAAGGAACAAAATTAAGGAAGAAGAAAAACGTAAAAAAGACAAAAAACCCAAAAATCCAAGCTATGATGAGAACAAGGAGAAACTTCGACAGAAAGAAAACGGAACCTAACCGAAGCATGGAGAGATGCCCCATGATTTCCTTCTCATATCTCATCAGATCAATGGGTGGGAAAACAGAGACGAAAAGAAAAACCAGCCAAAGGAGCTCAAAACGGTTATCCGAAACCCTTGGAAGGATCATTGAGAACAACACAGTGCACACAAGCGCAAAAACGAGCGAAAAAACAAAAAAAAATATATCACGAAACAAAATCTTCAGATCCTTCTGCAAAAAAGCAAATAGCTTGCCCAAAAAATCCATAATAACAAAAATAAATATGCTGTTTGAAATAGCAACAATAGAAATAACCGACAAAAAATCCATGAATAACAAAAATAAATCTTTATTTAATAAATCTTTATTTAAAAAGAGCTTCCAAAACAAGACTATAAGGAACCTTAGCACAAATATGATGTCCACGAGGGCATCTATTTTTACCGTGAAGAGAACAAGGTCTGCATCCTATATTCAGCTCCAAAATTTTTATTCCACCATTTCCGTAAGGCTCAAAACCCATCTCCCGCACTGTTGATGTGAATATGGCAACAGTAGGAACATCCATAGCAGTCGCAAGATGCATTATACCTGAATCAACACTTACAACAGCGCGAGCACGCGAAACAATATACTTGAGATCCGTCAGATCCAAATTGAAAAATGAGGGAAAAGGAAAAAATAAATTTTTATGTTCCAAACGCTTCCCAACAAATACAGGTGTCAGTCCTCGCCTCTCAATCTCACGAGCAAGCTTCAAACTCTCTAAAAAATCCCAGTTTTTCGTCGCACGCGACGACTCAGGAGCAATAACAATATAATCTCCCAAACTTTTGAAAAAAGTATAAATATCATGAGATCGAGGTTCAGCTGGGGGATACACTCGAGGATAAAAGCATTGCCCCGGTCCCGGCAAATAATTCGAATAATGCCCAGAGGAATATACAGAAAATGCAAGTTGAACAAATCTTGAAACAACAGGTTTTATATCGCTCAAATCTTGGGTGAAAATTGCTAATCTCCTTTTTAACCTCTGAGCATCCCATACATATGTTTTTTTACCAATGGGGTCTATGAGCCTCCTTATAAGAGAAGTCAAAACTTTGTCATGCGCATCAAGAATAAATTTCGGTTTCTCTCTCATTACGTAAAAGGAAACTTCAACAGCATCTAAAACAGATGGATGAGAAGGTATAGTGAATACTCCCTTTACCTTAGGATTACCTTCAAATATTGGCTTGAAATATTCCTTTGTTATGTAAAATACATCAAAATTATCCGCAAGAACTTCCGCAATAACCGTGGATAGCACAACATCACCGAGGGAACTAAGCCTAATTACTACAACCTTATCTTTCATCTCCGGTGAGCTTCTCCTAATCCTCCCCCCTTTTCAATTCCCTATCTATATCATGCCACTTTCTTTTATATTTTAATCGTTCTTTTCTAATTCTGAGCAGTTCAGACAGAATATCTCCAAAGAGAGCCAGAAATATTGAGGTGATTATAAACATAGCCCAGACCGAAAGACGAACTCCGAGAAAAATTGGGGTTTCACAAACCACCCCAGTGCAAATTCCAATGTCAATATTTCTTTCAAGAGCAATAAGTTTGGCATCTGCATACCCTGCAACCGCAATAGGTAGGAGAGAAAAATAAAAAATATACTTAGAGAAAATTCCAACGAGCGATATGAGGAAAATGGAAAGCATACTATATCTTATTACCAAGCAGAAATGACAAGGATTCTGGTTCTGAAAAAGTTCAATATAAAGACTACCCAAAAAACCGACAGAGGCCAAAGCAAGTGTGATAAATCTTGTCACCTTTCTCATAAAAATTTATCACTCTCTAAATTTACTCATTCTCTACTAACTTAATATGTCACCGATAATCTTTTTTGTTCTGAACATAAGTTCAAGTAGCTGAGCCTGCGCATCTTTGACTTCCATCTGAGAGCTTCTTAACTGCATCTCATAATCAAGAAGTTCTGTAGCAGTAATCTTACCCTGATCGAAAAGTTGTTCTGCAACGAAAAAAGCTTCCTCAGATACACTTAGTTTTCTGCGCGCAACCTCAACTTTATCAGAAACTATATGAAATTCCCTAATAGAAACATCAAGCTCATACATCTTCCTTATCTCCAGGTCTTCAAGCTGAACCTCCAAAGAAGCTTTTTTCCTCCTTAATGCAAGATACGAAAAAATAGTCCCCCCAAAATCGAAGTTAAGCGATATCCCAAAAGACAAAGAGGGTATGTTTCTCTGCTCTACAAAACCTCCAAATGAGTTGAGCAGAGAGAAACCTACAGAAAGTCGTGGGAGAAGCCTTCCTCTTTCCGCACTGGCAAGAGCTCCCAAGCTCTGCACCGCATACTTCAAAGAGTTTATATCATCCGCCGAATCTACGATATAAGGAAATTTTTCCTTCTCTACCTCAAGTTTCCTGAAAAAGGAATATGGGTCATATATTCTTATGAGCTCTTCGATTGACTGTGTCGGGCTCACTATCTCTTGACGATAGCCAAGCAAGAAAGAAAAATTCATAAGAGCACGCTCAAGATTGAGTTCTGTCTCCTCGAGCTGAAGTATGGCATCCTGATAGGCTGCCTCAAACCTCACAAGGTCCGCCCGCAGAATAACTCCAGCGTCAAAAAGTTCTCTCGCAGATTCAAGCCTCCTTTTCATCCTCTCTATGTTCTTCAAGGCTATATCCTTGAACTCCTTAAGTCTGGCTATGTTTATATAAAGCGATGCAACAGAAAATGCAAGCTCTTGCTCCATACTTTTGAAGCGGTGAAGCTGACTTTTGAACTCAAAGTCTCTCGCCCTCTTGATACTCCATGAAGAACCATCCAATGGAATTGACTGAAATAAGGAAAGCGAGATATTACTCTGCTCCTTGGTTCCCACTTTAGTTTTCACGCCCATAATATTTGCCTCGGGTAGCTCGAATTGGCGCGAATGTGAAAAGTTAGCGTTGAAAACGGGTAGGACAGCACTCCAAGCACTTTTTGCCGAATAACCCACAGACTCAACTTCATATAAACCTGCACGCATCTGAAGATTATATTCAAGTGCCCTCTTCATTGCGCTGTCAAGGGTTATACAGAGGACAATAACAGAAAACATAAAAAGAGTTTAACCTACCTTTTCCTTGGGACAACAATGACAACAATATCTCTACCCTCCTTGCACGGGGGTTTCTCCATCTCAGCTATGTCAACAAGATAACTCATTACCCTATTTATAGTTGCTCTGAGAACCTCTTCATGCAAAGCCTCTCTTCCCTTGCCCCTCACAACTATCTTGACACGCGAGTTATTCTCCCAAAGCCACTCCCTTATTTTTCTTGCCTTTATCTGTATGTCATGTTCTTGAATCTTCGGGGAAAACCGCATTTCCTTGACCTCAATAACCTTCTGACTTTTTCTCATCTCTTTTTCCCTTTTCTTCTGTTCGTAGAGGAACTTACCGAAGTCCACTATTTTACACACAGGAGGATTTGCGTCTGGCGCAACTTCAACAAGGTCAAGCCCTCTTTCCTCCGCTATTTTTATAGCCTCATGTAAGGGAAGTATTCCGATCTGTTTACCGTTCTCATCTATGACCCTTACCTCGCTTGCCTTTATCTGCCTTCCTACTCTCCAGAACCTCTTTTGCATAACTCAATAAGATAATTTATACCGTCATCAAATGACAATGTTTTTATACCTTTTCCTTTTTCTCTTATAGTTATACTTTTTTCATTTTTTTCCTTATCACCCAACACTAACATAAAAGGAACTTTCCTGACCTCCCAATTACGTATTCGCTTTGAAAGGCGCTGACCCGTCAAAGAATCAAACTCACACCTTATACCAAGATTATCAAGTATTGATAACACAAAAAGTGCATAATCCTGAGAGCTATCAGTAACAGGTATAAGCACACACTGAACGGGAGAAAGCCACGGAGGGAAATTCCCCGCAAGATGCTCTATCAAAACCGCAAAAAATCTCTCAAACGAACCCAAAATGGCACGATGAATTATATAAACGGGTCTAAATCTGTTCTCCGCATCTACATAGAAGGCAGAAAATCTCCTCGGAAGGTTAAAATCAAGTTGAATAGTTGAACACTGCCAAACTCTACCCAAAGTGTCTTTTACTTTCACATCTATTTTCGGACCATAAAATACCCCCTCGCCGGGGTCTAATTCAAAATTAATTTTGTTTCTCCTAAGCGCACCCCTGAGAGCAGATTCCGCAAAATCCCACTCATCATCAGTCCCAACCCTCTTTGAAGGTCTCGTGGAAAGATAAACAAAATATTCAGAAAAACCAAAAGAGGAAAGAACATACTTTACGATATCAAGAACATCAGAAACCTCATCCTCTATGTCCTCAAGACGTAAAAAAATGTGAGCATCATCTTGGGTAAAACCTCTGACACGCAAAAGCCCATGCAGAACTCCGCTACGCTCATATCTATAAACAGTGCCAAATTCAAAAAACTTCAGTGGCAGCTCCCTGTATGACCGCGTCTTTGACTTGAAAATCGCTATGTGAAATGGACAGTTCATGGGCTTGAGCTGATAACTCATACCCTCGGAATAACCTATATCGCTCTCAAAGCTCTCCGAAATACGACGCTTCATAACACCTTCTACATTACCCCCTCTATCAGTTCCTATCACCACTCCAAATCCGGTCTTATCACCAAGATCCATAGATGGGAACATAAACTGACCATACATATCAAGATGTCCTGATGTCTTCCAAAGGTTCAACTTGGCTATATGAGGAGTATTCACCAGCTTATATCCTCTTCTCTCATGAATCTCAAGGAGAAAATCCTCTATAATTCTCCTGACTTTTGCGCCTTTTGGAAGCCATATGACGAGCCCCGGTCCGATATTGTCTTCATCTATAAGGAAAAGCTCAAGCTCCCTCCCAAGCTTTCTGTGATCCCTCTTTTTGAGTTCCTCAATTCTTCTGAAATACTGGTCAAGCTGTTGTTTTGTTGGAAAGGCGACCCCATATATACGAGTAAGCATAGGAGCATTTTCATCACCCCTAAAATGCACCGCAGAAATTGAAGTGAGCTTGAACTCCCCAAGCATATCCGTTGATATGACATGCGGCCCCCTGCACAAGTCAAAAAATTCCCCCTGCCTGTAAAATGACACAACTTCGTCATCTATATCTTCAAGTATCTTAACTTTGAAATCTTCCCCCATCTCCATATACATCTTTATCGCTTCTTCTCTTCTCATCTCATATCTTTCTATCATGAGAGCTTCTCCCTTTATCTTTCTCATTTCATCCTCTATCTTTTTGAGGTCCTCTTCTGTAAACCCCCCCTGACGATAGAAATCATAGAAAAAGCCAACTTCAGTAGTTGGTCCAACCGAAAGTTTGGTATCTGGGAAAAGTCTTTTTACCGCCTGTGCGAGTGCATGGGCACAAGAATGCCTCATTATGTCAACGCCCTCATCGCTGAATATACTTACAGGTTTCACCTCAATCCTACCACTTCGTATCCCATCTACCAATTCAGCAGACAAAGGAGTATGCAGGTCAAAAACTAAAGATTTATCCACGACCTTGAACCCAACTATCTTATCATCCTTGAATTCAAAAAGGTCTGAAAAGGTTATCTCATCCTTCACCATAAAATCCTTCACCACAAAACCGATTTTAATCTACAAAAGCTTAAAATTCTTATATTAAAAAAAACAGCTCTGTATGAATGAATAAAATATAATTGTGATAAGAAAAGATAAAATATTAACATCTGCTCTCGTTTTCCTTTTTGGAATTTTCTCATCACATTCTGCAATTGAAATATTGAAAATATACATGAGAGAAAGAGAAAAAGAAATAGAAATATATCCGAAAAAGCAAAAAACTGTCCAAAGAGAAAAAGATGGTGTCATGCCAAACTTTACTGACCCAGAAAATCTGAGCTTTTTGTGGGAGAAGGGAATTTTCGGGAGGGAACAGAAAAAAGAGGAGGAGAAAAAGGAGGAGATAAAGGAAGTTGTCATCTCCCCTCTTTCCGCAACATACAAGCTCATGGGAACAATCGTTGGAAATGGAGATAAGATAGCTTTCATATCCCCACATGGAGCAAGAGGAGCGGGTCCCGGGAACACGGGAATAATGGTAAAGAAACTCGGAGAACAGATAGAGCCGGGAGCAGTCATATCAGAAATAAAAAACGATAGAATTGAGATAATAAGAGGGGATAGAAAAGAGATTCTTTTTCTCTTTGATGCAGATGAGAAGAAATTTGCGGAAAGTGCCCTTAGAGAAGCGGAAAGTGCCCTCAGAGAAGAGGGCGTATCTCAACCTCAAAATTATGTAGATGAATACAGGATAGTTGGAAAGATGGGGGACCGACCTGACCTCATACAAATCGGTGAAGACACATATGAGGTGAAAAGAGAATTTGTTCAAGCTAACTTCTCCGACATGGGAAATTTGCTTGTTTCCGCAAGAGCAATTCCATACATAAAAGACGGCGCAATACAGGGTTTTAGGCTCGTGAATATCTCTCCTTCAAGCTTCTACAGAATAATAGGATTGCAAGACGGTGATGTGATAAAGAGCGTAAACAACATACCAATATCAAATCCACAGGTGCTACTCAAAATTATGTCTGATATACAGAACGAAACATATTTTGAGATAAAAATAGACAGGATGGGAAGAGAAAAAACTTTGAGATATCACATAAGATGATTTTTCAGCGATCTCACAAAATACAAACTTTGCACGCCATAATCACATAGGACCGAATAAATTCGTCACCGTCTTATCTTTGGCAAGACATCATTACCTTTTGCCCGACAGAAAAATTCAAAACCCACGCAATATAGTAAAACAGTTTAGACCGAATTTCGTCACCATCGTTCAGCGGACACATAATTCACAATTCATATTTCATGTTGAATTCCAAGCACAGAAAAATCTCTGTCAAAGTGTATGCTCTTTATCCTTCCCTGTCAACTATGGACCTCCCAGGTTTGCATGAAGTGATAGAGGTCGCACTTGAAATTAAACTTTCAGAATTTCTCTTATTTTTTGTATAGAATTTGGTATATCTATTTTCTGAATTCTCTTCCTCATTTTTTGGCGCACATCATCGCGCATAAGTTCAAACAAATTTACCTCAAATTTGGTAGCATTGTTCTGTCTTGATATAAAACATGCATCTCCAAGCAAGGTTGCGGGATTTTTGAACTGATGGTCTCCCGCCGAGCCCTGGAGAGGGACAAAAAGCGCAGGTTTTCTCGCGAACGCTATCTCAAAAACCGAAACAGCTCCACCACGTGACACAACAAAATCAGACATGCCAAGAAAAAATCCAGGCTCATCAGTGAAAGGGAAAACGCAAGCTTTCAACCCAATATCTTCATAAAAACCCCTGACATAATCAAAAGAGAAATCACCGGTCTGATGAAATATGTTCAAAGGTGGCAGAATCCCTCTTTCGCGAAACTTCCTTATAGCTGACAAAAATAAAGTATTTAGAGCTACCGACCCCTGACTTCCCCCTACAATAAAGACTGTTAGTTTTCCTTTTCCTAATTTCTTCTTCTCCTCCTCGGCTCTCTCAAGGTCACTTTTGAGCTTGCGCCTGAGTGGCATCCCAGTGAAAATAGCTTTTTTTGAAAACATGGGAAGAATTTCGGTATTTGGAAAAGACAGAAATATCCCATCTGCAAAGATAGAGAGCAGATGGTTTGTAAGTCCCATAACACTGTTTTGCTCATGTATATAAACTTTTTTCCCTATGAGCTTCGCAGCGAGACATACAGGACCTGAAACATAGCCACCAAATCCTATAACAAGATCCGGATTTACCCTCTCCAATATCTTTTTTGCTTCTGGTATAGATTTTATCGCTGATAAAACTCCACCGATTGCTCCTAATCTCTTACCAACAATAGGTTTGACACTGACATGAAAAATATTCTTCTCTCCCCCTACCGCTCTCTTTATATGCTGTGCAAATTCTCTTTCTCCCCTTCTGCTTCCTTCTCCCGTTATGAAGATTTTATCTTTTTCAAGTTCCTCACATAGAGCGAGCGCTGGGGTAATATGTCCACCTGTTCCTCCTGCAACGATGCATATCATATTTTGAAAGGGGGGATTTAATGAAGAACACCCCCCTTTTTCATTTTACTTTTTCTTTTTGTTTTTTGCTTTCCCTTTGGTTTTTGGACTAGTTTTTTTCTTTGCTGCTGCCATAGGTTTTACACCTCCTTTCCTCTTCTTTTCCTCCCGGAGGATTTTTTTCTCCCTCCGGGGGGAAATTGCTTTTGCCTTCTTTGGAGCAGGCTTTCGTGTGGGTTTCCTTTCTCTTTCCGGAACTCCAACTTCTTTTCTTATCTTCTCAGCAGCTTGGGTTATCATTTTTGCAACATTTTCAACAGTCTTTTTTAGTCCTTCTGTTACACTCTTTGTCGCCTCCTCAAAACTCTTTGATATTCTCTTTTTTCTCTTTTCTATATCTTTCTCACCTTTTCTGACCGCATGCAATATCTTCTTTTTCGTCTCCTCTATCTTCTCCTTAACAACTTCCTCTATTTTCTCAGTGACTTCTTCGACTTTCTTTGAGATTTCATCTATGCTTTCTTTTGCGACTTTATCCACAGTCTCTTTTATCTTTTCCAGTGGGGATTTTACATCTTCGATCGTGATAAGCTGAGCTCCCGCCTCTTTCATCTCTTGTATGGCTTTTTCAGAACCTACAGGGTCAATACCCCTTATAGCATCTACAAGCAAATAAACTTTAAACCCATTTTTAATGGCATCAAGGACAGTATTTTTCACACAATAATCTGTAGCAAGACCGCATATGAAGAGAGCTTCAATTTCCCTCTGTTTAAGTTCCTCAGCAAGGTTTGTACCCTCAAATCCTGAGTATGCCTCCTTATCGGGCTGATCCGCCTTTGATATGATATGAGCTCTCTCCGGGAGTTTCAGGTCCGGATGGAACTGAGCGCCATAAGTGTTTTGTACGCAATGGGGGGGCCATGGACCACCCCTGTGTGTGAATGATATATGGTCCTCCGGATGCCAGTCACGTGTTGCGAATATATCCACCCCCTTCTCCTCAAATATACTTATGTACTCGTTGACCACTGGAATTATCTTATCACCATCAGGAACTGCGAGAGCACCCCCCGGCAAGAAATCATTCTGTATATCTACTACTATCAGTGCAGATTTGCCGCTAATATCTACCGTTCTTTTATTAACCCCTACCATTTTTAACTACCCCTTTTTCAAAATTAAATAATTTTAATTTATAATTAATTTTATTTAAAAAAATATAATATAATTTTAAAAAAAATAAATAAAAATTTATTTATAATTTATTATAAAAATTTATAAAATTTTTTACAAAAAAGTTATATTTTTTTATTTTTTTTGTTCATATTTATTTTCAAATCTTAAATTATAAAAATTTATAAAATTTTTTACAAAAAAGTTATATTTTTTTATTTTTTTTGTTCATATTTATTTTCAAATCTTAAATTATAAAAATTTTTGCAAAAATTGTGTTTTTCGCAATTTTTTGAAATAATAATTATTAATAATAAACATAATATCTTATATCTTAATTAATTATCTTAATATATTTTTTTAATTTTTATAAAAAAATTAAAAACATTTTCTGAATTATAGAAAATTTTTTGTAAAGATTTTTTCTCTCAAAAAATAGAAGAAACTCAATGCAATTTCGTGAAAATTTTCAATTTTTTTCCCAAAAGAATAAAAACATATCCTTCCCTTTTCTAATACCTTTAAATTTTCTGGGAAAAGGAAACACCCTTCAAAGAGAAAAAAGCGTCTTCGCCTTGCAGCAGAAATACCAAATATTTTAATATTATTTAAAAATATATCCCCATGGGAATTGTGAGAAATATCAGAGAGAGATAAAAAACGAATGAAAAACTCACACATGACCCCTGAGATCCTCAAAAATATATCTGAGAGTTTGATATCAGAACCGGAAAAATTGACGGTGAAACCAAAAGATACATCAGAAAATGGGGCATGCATTACCACACCCCCACCGGTCGCACGCCTGATAACAGGAAAACTATAAGAAAGACGTCCCTCAAGCCCGCAGAATCTTCCTACACTTATACAGGGCTGAGAAAAAGAAAAAACATGAACCATTCTAACACCACACGCAAAAAGCTCAGCATCTATATCAAGCGCAGAAGGAGGAGCAGAATTTATGTTCAAAATGTAAAGCACAAAAAAACTTTAAACCTTTTATATCAAAATCACAAAACTATGTAATCTGACAAACAACAAAAAATATTCCCAAATCATTTGATGAAAAAATTTATAAAAAAATAATTTAATTTATTTAAAATTTTAATTTTTATTATTAAATAAAATTAAATTAAACAAATAAAAATAAACAATGCATTTGTGATAAGAATAAGTGCAAAAGATGATAAAATGGATGTAAATCTCTGTATACAAACTTCATAAAAATATAAACTGGCGTAAAAATGCCTTAAAAAACCTAAAAAAATTACAAAAAATTAATTACCCTAAAAAATTTTAACTGAATTTTCCCACTACATGTGTAAAAAATATACATCATAATGGCATTTATAAGGGGAACCTGAAGGTGAAATGGGGGAACCTGAAGGTGAAAAAGAAATTACCACCCATACAGAACACAAACAAATTTTTTAATTCAGCTTTTTATCTCAAAAGAAGATGTAAAAGTTCAAAGAAAAAGAATTCTTACACCATTTATTCATACTATTCAAAAGTAAGATCAGAGAAAAAATAAAATTTTAAAGAAGCTTATAGGAAGAAAAAAATTATTTGGGGAATTTAAAAGTTGAGATAAGACAGAAGGTTTTTAGCTTTAATGGCTTGAATTTCTCAGTTTTTATATGTTAGGAGATAATTCTTCCCAAATCGGTAAGGAAATCAATAAAAGAAAGGAATTTTTGGTAAACATATTATTTTAATATAGTGCATTTACAAGCTTTTTCAAATTCAAAGAAATCCTACAAACTTCGAAAGCTAACTTTTACAATTGAATCAAAAAGATGTAAAATCATTTTGGATGAAATATGACGTAAACATAAAGGACATCTTTGAGAGGGCTGGTTCCCTCCTTATTCAAACTCTCCTGAAAAAGAAAATCAAAAAATACAAAAATTACCTCAAGAAATTCAAATTGTAAAGCAAATCAGACCAGATTTC
>FWWL01005525.1_pt1 | contig 19614 bp, 13 predicted proteins | sample 2228331 | NCBI WGS metagenome assembly FWWL01 (sample SAMEA103939775, study PRJEB20133) | metagenome | reverse complement strand
CCGGCACTTCCTACTCTGCCACCGAGCGTGCCGTGCGCCAACTGCAAGCGATTATCGAGAAATATCCCGAAATTCGGCGCGTGTCGTGGGAAGTGGGTGCTGAGGGCGGACCGGGCTACTATGAGGGCGCCTACTTCACAGGCTATGCCTCCATGCGCGAGAATACCGCCACCGCCATGATCACCCTTACCTCCAAAGATGAGCGCAAGCGCGATATCTGGCAGATTATCGATGCGATTCAGGCAGAAGCGACGGCGACCATTCCTGGCATTCGCCTCCTGCAGATTAAGGAGATGGGCGTCGATGTGATGGCGACCGCCGCCGCGCCTATTCAGATACTCATCTACGGACCCGATTTGGAGCTGACCAGCCGTCTGGCAGAGGAGAGCCTCCAAATCGCCAAAGCGCAAGTGCCCGACCTATTCCAGCCCGGCACCTCGTGGACGCTCAATCGCCCCATCTGGAAATTGCGCATCGATATGCCGAAGGCGATGCAAGCCGGTCTCACAGCCGAAGAGATTGCCCAGCAAGCGTTCTACGCGCTCAAGGGGGGCTACACTCAGGGGTTCTACCGCTTCCCCGAATATGCTGACCGCCGACAGACCAGCATCTTGATTCGCTATGAGGAATCCCAGCGACTGCACCCGCGCGATTTGGAGCAGTTGATATTGGTGAATGCGCAGGGCGAGAGCGTTCCGCTCAAGTCGGTGGCGCGGGTGGAGTATGGCGTTGCGCCCACGCTCATCGAAAGGGATGGACTGCGCCGCGTGGTCAGCCTGATGGGCTACTATCGAAAGGGCGACTACCAACCCCCGAAAATCGACACGAACGGGGATGGTCAGCCCGATACCGCAATTGCCGAGCTGCCCTTCCCGCCGCGCCCCTCGATGGATGTGGCGATGGATGTGATGATGAAGGCGATGACCCAACTGAACTGGCCACCCCGCGAATACGGCATGGAAGTGCGTGGCGACATGACCCAGATGATGGACTCGTTCCGTCGGATGATGCTCGGTTTTCTGGTGGCGCTCTTGCTGATGTACTTGGTGTTGGTGGCGCAGTTTGGGGGATTCCTCCAGCCCTTGCAGATGATATTCAGCCTGCCGTTGGAGCTATCGGGCGTGTTCATCTTCCTGTGGCTGATGAAGCAAGCATTCAGCACCGTGTCGCTGTTGGGCATCATCGTGCTGACGGGGATGGACATCACCGCCGCGATACTGATGATTGACCTGATACTGGTTCTGCGAGCGCAAGGTATTCCACGCGACGAGGCGGTGGTGCAGGGCTGTACCGACCGTTTACGCCCCATCTTGATGACCGTAATGGTGACAATTGCGGCGCTGGCGCCTGTAGCTTTCTTCCCGAAAATGGGCACGGATGCCTACCAGCCGCTGGCAACCGCAGTCATTGGCGGGCTGTTGATGGGCACGATTTTGACCCTCGTGGACATCCCAATTATGCACACGCTGGTGGACGATCTGATTCGCTGGCTGAAGGGCATAGGTCGACGCGTGCAAAGAACAGCTGAAGAGTAGATGAATGTCGCTTCCCCGCAAAAAATTGTCGCCCCACCGTTAGCATTCACCCGCCCCAAAAGACGATAATTTGGGCACATGCGGTTGCGGTGCTCCCCTACAGGGACAGAGCGGAGTTCTAAGGAGGCGATTATGAGAAACGGTATCGTTGCACTGGCTTTGGGTCTCGTTCTCTCGGCGAGCGCACAACAGGTCTATCAGGCTCAGCCGACTGATGATGTCTGGTACTACGACAATGCGTTCAATCCGGGCTTTACCGCAATCCTGCGAGTTTGGGGCAGAGAAGAGTCGGCGGTTGACCCTACAGGTGCCCCCCCTGCCCTGAACTACTCCTATTCGCTTGCCCGATGGTCTTTGGCAGGTATTCGGCAGGGTGTGAACTATCAGGTGCTTTCAGCGCAGATTCGCGTCGTCACAGCCCCACCGATTGGCTACACCCAACAGGAAGGAACCGAGTTCCCGCTGGAAGCGCGCAACCTCGACCGCGCCGATTTCACCGAGGCAGACTGGAGCTATAACGACCCGAACAACCCTTACCCGGGAGAAACAATTTTCGGCACGGGCACGATGGAGAACTATGATCCCAGCGCGCCGTTCGTCATCCCGATCCGCATAACCGCCCCTGAGTTCGAGGCGTACTTCAACTCCGCTATCAACGGCGACGGTTTTCTGGGAATTGGCTTCGTCTCGCGGATGGACCCCGGTGAACAGGGCGGAACCCGCTTCTATCGCTTCTACTCGCGCAACGATACAGGAGGGCGCGCTCCGGTGCTGGAAGTGGTCTACCGCGTGGCGGGCGATGTGAATGGCGATGGATGCACCGACGATGCTGACCTGTTAGCCGTTCTATTCGCTTTCGGCAACACAGGCGCAAACCTCCCTGAAGACCTGAATGGCGACGGTATCGTCGACGATGCCGACCTGCTAACCGTGCTGTTCAACTTTGGGAATGGATGCTAAGCAGTGGGACTGGGGAATAGGGAGTAGGGAGTGGGGAACGCTTTGTTCCCCTCCCCATTCCCCCAAAAAGAACCTTCTCGCCTTCGACTCAGGATAATAAGGCGGAATGCCCGTTGCCACGAAAAAAGTACTAAGAGGTGGTTATCATGCGCCGAACAGGCTTTACTTTGATTGAACTGATGGTCGTGATAGCGATTATCGCCATCTTGGCAGCGATTCTATTTCCGGTGTTTGCCCAAGCGCGCGAGAAGGCGCGCCAGAGCCAGTGCGTGAGCAATCTGCGCCAGGTGGTGCTGTCTGCTCAGATGTATCTTCAGGATTATGAGGAGCGGTTCTTCCCTGCGTACTACCTTGCACGCGACGGTTTGGTGGGTATGCGCACTTATGGGCACTACGGTTGGCCCTGGCTTCTCTATCCCTACGCCAAGGTGTACGAACTCTTCTGGTGCCCCAGCGAGCCGAAGAGCAGTTGCCGAGAGCTAAGTGACCCCTATTTTGGCTATGTGTTTGGGCGATTCCCAGCGTGGGGGTTCAATCAGGTCTTCCTCTCGCCCGGACAAGACCCCTACTATCCTGAAGAGTTGCCCTATCTCGGCATTCCACTTAGCAAGGTTGAGCGTCCCAGCGCAATTGTGATGTTCGTCGAGAGCATTACTTTAGACCGTCGTGGGGGTATTCAGTGCACGGGCTACGATAAGATTGGCTACTTCCGCGTGGAGCCACCCCGCTTCTGGCAGGACGCGCCCCCACTTCAGCCCAAGAGCTACGGACATGTATGGACGCGCCACCATCTGCAGATGCAGGGCGACCGTGTGGGGGGTGGTTTCGCTTCGGTGGCGTTCGTGGACGGGCATGTCAAACCCTTGACTTTGGATGCCCTTCGCGACCCGAGGTGGTGGGAGTGATGAATCGGGCAGGAATCGGGGCGGTATTGGCTCATCAGGGTTTGCGGGGAGCGGGAAAGAGTATCGCCAAGTAAACCACCTGAAGAGGCTGTTCGAAAAATCCCCTAACCCACACAAAGCGGTTATGGTGGGTGATGGTGTTAGCGTATCTGTGGAGGGTGCGTGTGGGGAGTTGGGCGGTGAGGCAGGGGAAGGTTTCGGGCTGGCACGGCGTCGGAGCCTGTTTCGGATCGGGTTGGGGGTGTGGCGTAGGTGGTAGTGTGTAGGGGAGGTGGGGTTGCTCGATTGGCGGTGGCTGTCGGTTCCGCCGTGAGGGAGGCGTGATAGTCGGAGTGTCTGGTGGCATTTGTTCCATCTCGCCAGACACGAATGTCTGTGCCACTTGGGCACTTGTGCTTACCCCGATTGGGCTACCCTTTCTTTGAGCCGTTGGCGCGCCCATTTTGCATGCTCTCGAAGCATCGGGTCGGGGTGGTGGCAGTAGCGCTCCACTAAGAGCAGGTAGTCGGGGTTTCCGCTGTTGCCTGCCACAATCAGGGCGTTGCGAATAATCCCGCGCCACTTGGCGCGCTTGAGCGGGGTTCCTCGAAACCGTTCGGCAAAGGTTGCCTCGTCCATTGCGAGAATCTCGCGCAGTGAGGGCAAGGGGCGCGGTTGAAGGCTCGGCTCTTGGGTGGGTTTTGCGCGCAACGGCTGATGTGGGCGCGGGTGATTGAAGGGGCACACCTCTTGGCAGATGTCGCACCCGAAAAGCCACTCGCCCATCGGCTCGCGCAACTCCACAGGAATGCCCTCCTTCAGTTCAATCGTAAGATAGCTGATGCACCGTCGGGCATCCAACTGATACGCGTCCACCAGCGCACCCGTGGGGCATGCATCCAAACATTTCCGACAGTTCCCACAACCCCCGAACGCGGGGTGGTCGTACTCCAGCTCTATGCTAAGCAACAGCACCCCGATGAAAAAGTAAGAACCCCGATGGGTGTTGATGAGGCAGGTGTTTTTGCCATACCAGCCTAACCCTGCCAGCCAAGCAAGGTCTCGCTCCAGCACAGGTGCCGAATCGACGCAGATTCGTCCTTCCACTTCGGGATGAATCGCTTGCAGAGCGTTCAGCAGATGCTCCAGCTTCTGACGGATGACCGTATGATAGTCCTCACCCAGGGCATAGCGCGCGATACGGTAATCGGTTTCAGGGAGTGCAGGGGGCGTATAGTTTAGCCCCACTACGACCGCGCTCCGAGCGGTGGGCAGGAGTTTTATGGGGTCAGTGCGCAGGTCGGCAGTGCGCTCCATATAGTCCATCGTGCCCGCATAGCCCGCTTGAAGCCAGCGCAGGAGACTCTCCGCATGGGGTGGGCGTACTGCGGGCGCAATCCCGACCAGATCGAACCCTAAGGCGTGTACGTAGTCCTTGACCCACTCTGTTAGCCCCATCGCCATAGGTATACCTCAGGGTACACTCTTGCTATGCAGACTGTGCGTGTGGGCGATGTGGTGATTGGCAACGGCAGGCTGGCGTTGATGGGCGGTCCGTGCGTGATTGAGAGCCTCGACCTCTGTCGGCAAGTGGCGGGCGTGATGCAAGAGCTATGCGCTCGGATCGGAATCCCCTATATCTTCAAAGCCTCCTTCGACAAGGCGAACCGCACCTCGCACACTTCCTATCGGGGACAGGGCTTAGAGGTGGGATTAGAGGTGCTTGCCCGCATCCGACACGAGTTCGGACTACCCATTACCACTGACATTCACGAGAGCTATCAAGCAGAGCCTGTGGCGCAGGTGGTAGACCTCATCCAGATACCAGCGTTTCTGTGTCGGCAGACTGATTTGCTGTTCGCATCTGCTCGCACGGGGAAGCCTGTGAATGTGAAAAAAGGGCAGTTCTTAGCCCCGTGGGATGCGGGCAATATTGTGGCGAAACTGCGTAGTTTCGGGGCAAAAGGCGTTTTGCTCACCGAGCGGGGCACCTCCTTCGGCTACAACACGCTGATTGTCGACATGGCGGGGCTACCGATTTTGCGAGGGTTTGGAGTGCCTGTGGTGTTCGATGCCACCCACAGCGTTCAGCGTCCAGGTGGGGCGGGTATTCAATCGGGAGGGGATAGAAGTGCGATTGCGCCCTTAGCGCGCGCAGCAGTTGCAGTAGGAATCGATGCGCTCTTTATGGAAATCCACCCCGACCCTGAGCATGCCCTTTCTGACCCTGCCACGCAATACCCCCTGTCGGAAGTGGAACCCCTGCTAAGGGAGTTGCTTGCGCTTCACGAGGTGCGTCGAGCGTACGAGGAGCAGAAACAGCATTTTTGATGAGACAGATTAGACGAGTAGGGCAAAGTACGCTCTAATAAAGAACCGCCCCTACCTAATGGGTAGGGGCGGTTCGCAGGCGATTGTTGGGCTTAGTTCGCGACAGCGGTGGTCAGCCCGCTCTCGCCCGGAGGGAGCGTATCGTCGCTTGACTTGACGAAGACGATGTTGCCTTCCTCGTTCAGGCGTGCCACAATCGTGTCGCCCTCTTCGAAGCGCCCCAGAAGCAGTTGCTCGGAGAGCGGGTCTTCGATCATCTGTTGAACCACTCGGCGCAGAGGGCGTGCACCATAGTTCGGGTCGTACCCTTTTTGCGCCAGCAGTTCCTTGACGGGCTGTTCCAGCACCAAGTTCATATGGTGCGCTTTCAGTTGCTCCTGCACCCGCCCGACCATCAGGTCGACAATCTGCAGAATCTCCTCGCGCCTGAGCGGGTGGAACACGATGACCTCATCCACACGGTTGAGGAACTCTGGGCGGAACAGGTTCTTCATCTCGGTCAGGATGCGGTTCTTCATCGCCTCGTAGGCGCGTGGGTCTTCCGCTGCGTCGCGTCGCTCCTTACGGAAGCCCATCGTGGACTCCTCGGTCACGGCGCGCACGCCCACATTGCTGGTCATGATGATAATCGTGTTGCGGAAGTCGACCACATGCCCTTGCGAGTCGGTGAGGCGTCCGTCTTCCATCACCTGTAGGAGCAGGTTGAAGACATCGGGATGTGCCTTCTCGATTTCGTCCAACAGCACTACGCTATAGGGCTGGCGTCGAACTGCTTCGGTAAGCACGCCACCCTCTTCATAGCCAACATAGCCGGGCGGGGCACCGATGAGGCGCGACACATTGAACCGCTCCATATACTCGCTCATGTCGATGCGGATGAGATTGTTCTCGTTATCGAACAGGTACGCAGCGAGCGCTCGTGCCAGCTCGGTCTTTCCGACGCCTGTGGGTCCGAGGAAGATGAACACGCCCATCGGTCGCTTGGGGTCTTTCAGTCCAGAGCGGGCGCGTCGGAGCGCGCGTGCCACTGCCGAGACCGCCTCGTGCTGACCCACCACGCGACGGTGGAGTTCCTCCTCGATGCGCAGGAGCTTCTGGGTTTCGCCCTCCACCAATCGCGCCACTGGGATACCCGTCCAGCTCTGCACGATATGAGCCACATCGTGTTCGGTGACGAGGGTGGTCATCTCTTGGCGAGAGGCTTCCCATTCCTCTTCCAGCTCGGCGATTCGCTCTTCGAGGGCAAGTCGTCGCTGTTCGAGGCTCTCCATCAGGTCGAAGTTGTTCTGCTGGCGTGCGCTGGCGATGTCCTTAAGAATCATCTCCAGCTCGCCTTTTGCCTGACGCAGTTCGAGCGGAGGCAGAGTTTGCTGAAGTTTTACCCGCGACGCAGCCTCATCGATGAGGTCGATGGCTTTATCGGGCAGGTAGCGGTCGGTGATGTAGCGCGACGAGAGTTTGACCGCCGCTTCGATAGCGCTGTCAGTGATAATCACGCGGTGGTGCGCCTCGTAGCGGTCGCGTAGACCCTTGAGGATAGCGATAGCCTCCTCAAGAGAGGGTTCACGCACTTGCACGGGCTGGAAGCGTCGCTCCAGTGCCGCATCACGCTCGATATATTTGCGATACTCGTCCTGTGTGGTGGCTCCGATGCACTGGAGTTCGCCCCGTGCGAGGGCAGGCTTCATAATGTTGGAGGCGTCAATCGCGCCTTCCGCTGCGCCTGCCCCAACCAGCGTGTGCAGCTCATCCACAAACAGGATAACCTCACCTTGCGCTTTGCGCACCTCTTCTAAGACGCGCTTCATGCGCTCTTCAAATTCGCCTCGATACTTCGTTCCTGCTACCAACCCAGCGAGATCGAGCGAGACGACGCGCTTATTGCGCAACGGTTCGGGCACATCGCCTTGCACAATCCGCTGAGCCAAGCCTTCTACGATTGCTGTCTTGCCCACGCCTGGCGGACCGACCAGCACGGGGTTGTTCTTGGTGCGCCGTGCGAGAATCTGCATCACGCGCTCGACCTCGCTATGGCGCCCTATCACAGGGTCCAGCTTGCCCTGGCGTGCCATCTCTACCAAGTCGCGTCCGAACTCGTCTAAGGTCGGGGTACGAGAACGCTGAGGGCGAGAACTATGCGTCGGATGGGTTTCCGACTCCTGCAGGTTCATCACCTCGCGTCGGGCTTGCTCCAGGTCGACGCCCAGTCGGTGAAGGATGCGCGCAGCGACCCCTTCTCCCTCACGAATCAGCCCAAGAAGAAGGTGTTCCGTTCCGATATAGTTGTTATTGAGTTGGCGTGCTTCGTCGTACGCAAGGTCGATCACGCGCTTGGCACGCGGAGTAAGCGACATCTCTTGATGCGAGCGCGCCTCACCACGACTGGCATAACGCTCGACCTCGTTGCGAATGCGTTGAAGGCTAACCCCCAATCGCTCCAGAATGCGCGCGGCGACGCTATCCGATTCGCGTACCAAACCTAACAGGAGATGCTCGGTGCTGACTTGGGACTCCCCTAATCGCTGAGCCTCCTCCTGCGCATAGAAGATGACCTTGCGCGCACGCTCCGTGAATCGTTGCCACATCATTCTCGACCCTCCATATCGGCGCCAACGCCGTATTGATAGGTTATTTCCATAATATCCTCCGATTTTTTAGAGGTGAAACTTACCCTCATTATCGGAAGCGACATGGACAGGTCTCAACCTGCCTAAATTGTAGCACATTTCGCCTTGCCGATTCAAGGGGGAGTAATCGGGAACTTTTCAACAGGCTTGTGCGTACAGGGGCTACTGGTTCGAGTCAAGGAAGGGAATACTTCTTGGGCATTGCAGGTTGGACACAGAGTGTCGTGCTACATACCTCGCAGGGCTGGTCGTCTTGCCCGCACACCCCTCACATTGGGAAAGATATGGAAGGGGGAGAGCAAAATGCCTTCCCTAACTCTCCTTTACCGCTCACACTGACTTCCAAAGTTAAACAGTACAATCAGTAGGTCGGCATCGTCGACTACCTCATCGCCGTTCAAGTCCTCATCCAAAAGTCCAAAGCTCCCGAAGGCGAAAAGGATGCGGAGCAGGTCTGAATCATCCACCACGCCATCCCGATTCACATCGCCTTCTATCACTGGGTAGAAACATCCCGTGTCCAGGAAGAAGCCGCGCGGGCTAGCCCCTTCCGCTCCTGGTGCACCGCCCCACGGTCCATATCCGACAATATACCGCTTGTTCGGTGAGATGGCATGGACACTGGAGATACGACCGTGCGGAATGTAACTTCGGTAGGTCGCATAAAGGTCTTCGGGAACTTCTGAACTGTAGGGCGTGTTGAACCACCGAAACACATCCCCGACTACTACCTTGCCATCAGGCGTGATAGCAGAAGCGCGCCCTGCTAAAATCGGACGCATTCCTACGCCTTTCTCCCAAACGAAAGCGAATGACCCGTTGTCAGGAGAAACACTGTAGCAGTACCCTAAAACAAATCTTGCGCGTATGGTTCAGGAGCTTTCCATAGGGGGTTTTCCAAGCAGGGTACACTCCATACTGGATGAACTGGCAGGAGATAGGACATATCACGCTTCAGTTGGTAATAGCGATTGTGCTGAGTGCCATCATCGGCTGGGAGCGCGAACTGCGTGGACGCCCCGCAGGCATTCGCACGCATGTGCTAATATGCTTAGGCACGACGCTGATTATGGTGATTTCGCGGGCATTCGTGGCGCCTGCTGACCCTGCTCGAATTGCCGCGCAGGTGGTGAGTGGGATTGGCTTCATCGGGGCAGGCACGATTCTGCGTCAAGGGAGCGTGGTACGCGGGCTGACCACTGCCGCCAGCCTCTGGGCAGTCGTAGCAATCGGCATGACGGTCGGCATGGGGAGCCTGCAATATTATCTCGTTGCCCTGATTGCAACCTTGCTTACCTACGGTACGCTTACGCTTCTGCGCATTCCTGAAGAGCATATCCAGCGTGCCCACCGCGCCCCCACCCTGTGGGTCACCTTAGAAGCCACAGCCAAGCTCGACCCAGTCTTTTCCGTGCTTTCCCAGCACAAGGCAGAGATGACCGCCTTCCGCCAGGAGTTTCCCGACATCCCGAACACGCGCGTGTTCGCGCTTCAAGTCCAACTACACGCAGACCACTTACCCGAAGCCATTCTGCGCGACCTATTGCACCTGCCAGAGGTACGCGCCGCTCACTGGGAGAGTTAGAAATGGGAACGAATCCGCTTCGTGTCGGGGTTATTGACTTAGGCTCGAACTCGGTGCTTCTGCTGATAGCCGAGCATACAGAGAGTGGCTGGCAGGTGCTGACCGACACCACCACAATTACCCGCTTAGGAGAGGGCTTCGAACCCCACCATCGGCTACAGTCCCCTGCCATAGAGCGCACTCTGCGAGCCGTCGAACAGTACTTGCAGACCTGCCAACAGATGGGCGTTGGGCAAGTGCAGATTGTGGCGACCGCTGTGGTTCGGGAAGCCACCAATCCGCAAGCACTTCTGAAACCATTGACCCAACTTGTAGCCGTTTATTATCCCCTGTCAGACAGTTGCACGATTCGAGTGCTTTCCGCCCAGGAGGAGGCGGAGTTGAGCTTCCTATCGGTAGCACGCGACCCCCACCTCCCTCCTGAACGCCCAATTGCGGTTATCGATATTGGGGGTGGGAGCGTGGAGGTCGCCTTTGGGTACGAGACGAAATTTTTTTCTCTTGGTTCGTGTAGGGGTTACTCTCTCGATCAGCAGAGAAAAAAATTTCGGCAGATGGAGCAGGTACTCAGTTTCCCTGTAGGTGCTCAGCGGGTGCGGGCGCGATGGATGCACTCGAACCCACCTCAACCGAAGGAGATTCTCCACGCCTGCGAGCAGTTAGATGCGGTGTTTGCTCCTCTCCAGGAACTGCCTATCCCTGCTCTTACTGTCACAATCGGGGGTACGGGGGTCAACCTTGCGATGCTTGCTCTACGGCTCGAACGGTTCGAACCTGCGCAGGTGCATTTAGCTCCCCTGACCAGCGACCAGATTGGGTCGCTGGTCCACTTCTTAGCGCAGATGAGCGATGAGGAGCGTGCCCTCCTACCTAATATTGAACCAGAGCGTGCCCCCCTACTCCCTGCAGGCGCATTGATACTGGAGCGCGCCCTCTACGCCCTCCGCCAAGAGCAGGTGCTGGTCAGCACTTATGGCGTACGCTACGGAGTGCTCCTGAGCCCTCCCAGACAGACCTGAAGTAAGGTATAATCTTACCTGAAATGGCTTCCGTTCCAGAGGAGATGCTGCACTCTATTCGTGAAAACCCCGACCTTCAAGAAGCCTTTCGCCAGGAAATCCTGACCGAAGAGCTTCTGAACCTTCCTGCGCACTTCTCTGCCTTTCACCAACAATATACTGAAGATAGGACTCGGATAGACCAACGCATCGATCAGTTAGAAGAGCGCATGGAACAGAGATTTTTAGAGGTTCATCACCGAATTGACCGTTTCGAACAAGAGGTTCACCGACAAACCAACCAGACTAATACCCGTATCGACCAACTGGAGGAGCGGGTGGAGCAGGGATTTGCTGAAGTGTACCAACGAATCGACCAGACTAATGCTCGGATCGACCAACTGGAGGAGCGGGTGGAACAGGGGTTTGCTGAAGTGCACCAACGAATCGACCAGACTAATGTTCGGATCGACCAACTGGAGGAGCGGGTGGAACAGGGGTTTGCTGAAGTGTACCAACGAATCGACCAGACTAATACCCGTATCGACCAACTGGACGCACGCGTAGAACAAGGGTTCTCGGAAGTGCATGACCGCATCGACCACCTTCGGATGGAGGTTTATGAGATCTCGCGTGCTCAGTCAGAACGGATAGACCGCGTCGAGGCGAAACTCCAGCGCATGGAGAACGATCTCGGATTCCTCAAAGGAAGCGACCGCGAACGCTATTACCGCGATAATGCTCCTTCCGTTTTCGGACGCTATCTGACAGGCATTTATATTCCGCCACGCGACAAACTGGTGGATGATGCACAAGTGGTCAGACCGCTGAGCGATGAGGAGCTGGATGAACTGCTGTTCACAGACCTCATCGTGTGCGGAAAGCGTCGAAAAGACCGCAATTTGCTCTATGTGGTGTTAGAGATTTCTTGGGTGATAGACCGCAACGATGTGGAGCGTGCCTCTCGTCGTGCTCAGATTCTGGCGGAGCGTGGTTATGCAGTCGCCCCTGCCGTTGCGGGAAACGGAGTGCTTCCCGATGCGCTTGAGGAGGCTCAAGCGCAGGAGGTAGCCGTCCTACTGGAAGGGAGAACGATCCACCCTGCGCGCTTAGGCGAGTAATAAGTGAGACTCTTCGCCTAGCTCGTGGTGGTGAGTGGCTTGGGCATCCTACCCATATAGCGCACGGGCGAGGACGCCCAAGCCACGGTTGGGCTGATGGACAGGATGCCTGTTGCCACGATCACGACATAGCAGGAATCTTCGACCCACTGTTCGAATAGTGTTCTTGATGAACCGTATCGTTGTCAAAAGCCCGGCGGATGGGAGTTTGGTGGGGGAAGTGCCCATCACCCCAGTAGAAGCGATTGAGGGCATCGTTCAGCGTGCCCATCAAGCATATCGTGAATGGCGCGAGGTGCCTTTGCGCCAGCGTGCCGACTACCTACGCACGCTTCGACGCGTCATCCTGAAGGAGCGCAATAGGATTGCTGAACTGGTCGCCCGTGAGCAAGGCAAGCCTATAATGGAAGCGCAGATTGTGGAGCTGTTCCCTCCTATTGATATGTCCACTTTCCTCATCTACGAAGGGGTACGCTTGCTTAGCCCGCGCCCCATCCGCTCGCGCAACCCGTTCATGGCTGACCGACAGTGTACCTACTACTTCCACCCCTATGGAGTGTGGGCGGTGATTGCCCCTTGGAACTATCCCTTCACCCTGCCGATGGTGCAGATGATGGCGCTGGTGTTTGCGGGCAACGCTGTGGTGATGAAGCCATCGCCCCTCACTCCCCATGTGGGCGCGCTGATAGGCGAGCTGTTTGCACAGGCAGGCTTTCCTGAAGGGTTGGTGCAGGTCGTGCAAGGGGGCGCATCCCAAGGCACAGCACTTGTCACCCATCCCCTCACGCGCGGGGTCATCTTCACAGGGAGTGTGCCCATCGGCAAACAGGTCGCAAGCCAAGCAGGCGCACACGGCAAGAAAGTCATACTGGAACTAGGAGGCAAAGACCCTGCAATCGTGCTTGCCGATGCCGATTTAGAGCGCACCGCACGCGGGATTGCATGGACGGCGATGGTGAACGCAGGGCAAACCTGTGCTTCTATCGAGCGGGTCTATGTGGAACGGGCGGTCTATGAGCCGTTCTTGGATGCTTTGCGAGAGGAGATTGCCCGCATCCGAGTAGGGCATCCTCTCCAGGACGATGTGGATATGGGTCCTGTAATCGCCCCCTTCCAACTGGAGAAGGTGCGTACCCATGTAGAGGACGCTTGTGCCAAAGGGGGGCGCGTGCTCACGGGTGGGCGCGTGTTAGACCACTTAGGCGAACTCTACTATGCTCCTACCCTGATTGCCGACGCCAACGAGTCGATGCTCGGCATGCAGGAAGAGACCTTCGGTCCGTTGGTGATGGTTCAGCCCGTCGCGGATGAGCAGGAAGCGATACAGCGCGCAAACGACAGTGCGTTCGGCTTGACCGCTTCTATCTGGACACGCAACCGCCAGCGGGCGAAACGGCTCGCGCCTCTGCTGGAGTGCGGCGGCGTCTCGGTCAACTCGCACGCCGTGACCTATGGCGACGGCTACAGCAGTTGGGGCGGATTCAAAGATTCGGGCGTTGGGCGCACGCACGGAGAGTTCGGACTGTATGAGATGGTGCAGGTCCAGTATGTGAGTGAGGTCTACTCTGGCAAGCCAGAACTCTGGTGGTATCCCTACAGCGACCGACTACGACGGATTACCGACCAGATGATGGCATGGCTGGCAGAGCCAAGCCTGCGCATGAGCCTGCGTGCAATGCGTCGCCTCGCGCCCGAACTGCGCTATCTTACCCGCCACTTCTCTCCCCTCAAAACCCTACCCGCTCTGCGAAGATATATGCGCTGAGAGGTCTATACCCGTGCCCACTATGACCTCCAACTCGACTTCAGCCAGCCGTTGATTTAGTGTATAACGCTTTCACTATTGTCCAAACGCTTTTTTTTTTCAAAATCTGTCTTCGGTAGGAGCACCACTCTGCAGTCGCGCTAACTCTTTCCTAATTTCGTCGACAACCTCTGGATTAGCAATAACCTTAGACTCACCTTTCTTAACAGAAAAGACAATAAATACCTTACCGCCTTGTTCTTGTTCAAATTGCTGATGGGAAGCACGCATCCACTCCCGCCATTTGTGAGGCTCTGGAGTCTGCTCATATGTAGTTGGCTTAATTTGAATCCCTATCGTTCTCTCGCCAAGGGGGATATAAAAATCGATATTGTAGCTTCTGTCCCATTCATCAGGGGCTGGATACAATTTGACACCTAACTGATGTTCCAGTTGTTCATACACAGTGCGCTTTTCAGTTTGATAGCCTTCATATGTTCGGTGAATGACCACCTCATACACATATCGGATACAGTCCTCTTCAGTAATAGCATCAACCTCTGCTCGTAGTTGCTCGCTAATCTTCGCATAAAGTCTACGTCCGATTTCTTGAAGATGTTCAGCCATGGTATCACCCAGCATGTTGCCTTCTGGTTTAACTCGGCTCAGGTAAAAGTGTTCCCACTCTTGCACGGTTCGTGGGGCACAAGCACGTATTGCTTCCGACAATTTACCCACATAGCACGGGCGATTGAGCTGCCACCGATTGAATGCAATATTAAGAACCCACTCTTTTGCTTCGCGTTTTTGTTTAGACATTTCTATTCTCCTCAGCTTCGATGAATCGTTGACGATAGCGATAATGTCGGCTCCTGTCGGCTTGCGCCAAGCCCATCTCGATCATTTTTCGGTTGACGAACAAGCGATTTGTGAGATACAGATAGGCGGGCACGGGCGCGCCTACATCCTCGGGTGAGTGTTCAAATCGTAAAATGACCCGTTTGCCTACCACATAGCGGCGCAGGTAGGCATGTGCCTGCTCGTAGAGTTCCGACGGAATCGTCACCCCCAAGAGGGACACCCGAAGCCCGTTGTCCAACAGCAAAACGGGAGTACAATCACTTTCCCGCACGAGTGTAATCACCTTGTAGGTTGCATCTGGCTCAAACTTGAGATGGTTTGGCTCCACAAGCGGTCTGGCATCTTTGATGCGTGGACTATAGCCGAGGGGCGGCTCTACAGGAGGGAATACCGTGTCGCGCTGGATTATGCGCACACTTGGCGCGAGGAGCGAGTCGGCGTTCAGTCGCTGACGCAGCACTGGGATAAATTCAGGTTGAATCTCGTAGCCAATAGCGTTTCGGTTCAGTTCAAGAGCGACTTTAATGGTTGTTCCACTGCCCACAAATGGGTCTAGCACAGTTTCACCCACGAAGGAGAACATGCGGATGAGGCGACGGGGTAGCTCCTCAGGGAACATCGCTTCGTGTAGGGTCTGCCGTTCGCCTGCGAACTGCCAGTGCCCACTGAAGTAGGTCTTCCATTCATCGCGTGAAAGCGTCGACGCCTCGCGTGTTGCCGAATCCACACTCCCCGATTTGCCCGGCTTGCGAAACAATAGGATATACTCGTAATCCAGCTCCACAATTCCGTTGGGCGGATACGGGAACGACCCCATCACAACCGCGCCCCCTGAGGTGCGCATCGTGGTCTTTTTCTGCCAGATAATCGCGCCCAGATAATCGAACCCTATCGTTTCGCACTGTGCAATCATCTCGGCATGGAGCGGGATGACCTTGTATTGCCCATAAATCACCGCGCGGGCGAACTGGTCACCGATATTGATGCAGAGGCGGCGTCCGGGCAGGAGCACCCGCCAGCATTCACGCCAGACACGGCTGAGGTCGTATAGGTACTCGTGCAAGGTCTGCCCGTAGCCAATTTGATGAGGCACACCGTAGTCTTTGAGATGCCAATAGGGGGGCGAGGTGACAATCAGCGCGACACTCTCGTCGGGCGTCTCCGCCATGTTGCGACTATCGGCGATATAGACCCATCCCTGTGGCGATTCCATCGAGCATGAGTGTACCTGTTCGTTGACTACCGATTTAGGGGCAAGGCTCCTAATCGAGAAGGTAAACGGTTCGTCTCTTGGTATAATTGAGAGAGACCGATGAGCCTATCAACGACTGCGTATAGCGCTGGCGGAGAGCGAGCCTCCCGTGAAGGACTCCTCACTTTCGTGTTTACCGATATTGAGGGCTACTCCAGGCTCTCAGAACAGTATCGGGGGGCGTTTTACCCACTGTTGGAACGACATAATACCCTTCTACGCCCGTTGATTCTCCATTATCGTGGGCGGGAGGTTAAGGCGATAGGGGACGCGTTTTTCCTTGTGTTCGAGCATGCCCTCGATGCGGTTCAGTTCGCCCTCACAGCCCAGCACGCCCTCTTAGCAGAGCGCTGGGAGGTTCAGATAGGAGAGGGAGCCGCTGTACCAATCAACCTAAGGGTGCGGATGGGCATTCACACGGGAACCGCTACTCTCATTCAACATCCCGACGGCAGTGTGGACTACATTGGAGCGGATGTGAATCGTGCCTCACGCGTCTGCTCTGCAGGGCATGGGGGACAGATTGTGCTTTCCTCGGCTACCTATGCTGAGACTGCGGGCGCAGACCTCCCATTCCAACTGCGATGTCTCGGCACCTACTGGCTCAAAGGGGTTGGGCGCGAGAAACTGTGGCAAGTGTGGCAAGACGACCTTCCTGCCGACTTCCCACCGCTGAACGCTCCCCGCGCCGAACTCCATAACTTGGTGCTTACAGACAGCCTTCTGGTGGGACGGGAACGGGAAATTGCCGAGCTGAGCCACCTGCTCCTAACGCCCAGCGTTCCGCTTATCACAACGGTGGGACCCAGTGGGGTCGGCAAAACGCGCCTCGCCCAAGCGGTTGCCGAGTCGGTGCTGGAGCATTTTGACGATGGCGTCTGGTACCTCTCGCTGGAGGGGATCGATACCCCATCCGCGATTGCCCAGCGAATTCTGCAAGCGCTACCTCTTCAAGCCCAGGCAGACAGCCCGCCGATGACCCAACTGACACACTATCTGCAAGGACGCTCCATCCTGCTTATTCTGGACGACATCGAGTCGATAGAGGCGGTCAGTAGTGTAGTTCGCAGCTTGCTCCAAGTGAACACCCTGAAACTTATGGTGATTAGCACGGCCCCTCTGCAGTTGCGTGCCGAACGACTGTACGAAGTGAAGCCCCTCAAAGTGCCCCCTGCTCACAGTTCCACTGAGCCTGCTGTGTTGGTGCAGTACAGCGCAGTGCAGATGGTGGTGGAGCACGCTCGGCGTCATAGACCCGATTTCGAACTCAACGACGAGAACGCCCCCCCGATAGCGGACCTCTGTCGGCATCTCGACGGGCTTCCACTTGCTCTGGAGCTGGCGGGAACACGATTGGCACTCCTAAGCCCCCGCGAGATTCTGAAACGGCTCGACGAGCGGTTTCAAATCCTGCAAGCGCGCAACCCCGACTTACCTCCTCGCCAGCGCACACTTCAGAGCGCAATTGAATGGTCTTACTCGCAACTCTCACCCGAGACCCAAGACTTCTTCCTCCAACTGGGCATCTTTGTAGACAGTTTCACTCTGGAGGATGTGGAGGCGATTTGTGACTCGGTATTCGCGCTGGACGCATTAGCCGAACTGCGACAGCATGCGATGCTCTCGGAAGAATATTTTAAGGGTGAGGGACGGTTCCGCTTGCTCAACCCGATGCGCCTGTTCGCCCTCAACCGACTGCGCGAACAGCCTGAGCGCTATGCTACGGTTGCCAAGCGTCATGCCCTTTACTTTCTCAAGATGATAGAGACCTCCCTCCAGCAGATACGGACGGCGGGTGAGGCATCTGCCCTGCGCGAGTGCGAACTCTACTTGCGCAACTTCGAATCAGCGTTCGAATGGTTTCGCTCTCAAGGCGATTGGCAAAATACGGCGCGAATGGCACTTGCACTCACACGGCTCCACGATAGGCTCGGGAACCTCCACCTTATCGAACCGTGTCTTAATCGATTGATGGAATGCGTTCATGCGCTTGGCGATAGTCCAACCGAACTACATGCGGACCTGCTTCTGGGGCGCTCTGCGTATGCCTACGAATGCCACCAGTGGGAGACCGCTTATGCGCTGGGGCTGTCGGCACTTCAAACTTATGAGGCGCTTGGTCTTCCTCAGGGTCAGGCGCATGCGCACAACCTCTGTGGGCTTATCGCGACACGCCAAGCACGCTACGACCAGGCACGCCAACACTTCCAGTCAGCTTTGGAGCGGTTCGAAGAACTGCAGATGCCCGTCTGGTCCGCTTTGATCCGCAATAATCAGGGCTTGATAGAGTACCAGCTGGGCAACTACGAAGAGGCGGAACGACTCTTCACAGAAGCGGTGGATCTCCAACGAGCCTTGCAAGACTGGCGCGGGCTTGCAGAAAGCCTCACCAACCTCGGCGCGGTGCGCCAAATGCGAGGCGACCTTCCAGGCGCACTTCATTACTGCCGTGAGTCACTGCGTGGCGAAGCAGAGATTGGCAACAGAATAGGGGTTGCACGCGGATTATGCAATATCGGAGAGGTTCTCATGTTGATGGGAGATACGCGCACTTCCGCACGCTACCTCGTCTCGGCAGAGGTTCTGTTCCAACAGCTTGGCTCTCCTGATTTGGAGTATGTTCATCAACTCCTCCACCAGCTCGCCATCGAGCCGAGCGCACTTCAATCCCTCAAAGAAGAGGCTCGCCGACGCACTTGCGAAGACTTACTCTACTGGGCACAGAATACGCAAAGCTGAATTCGCCCCGTGTTTGGGATATAATAGAGATGGAGGTGTTTTTTTGATGATGCGGATAATAGCAGTTGGATGGCTTATAGGATGTTTGGTAGCCCTGATGCCCGCTCAGGTGATGGTACAGCCCGAAGTGGCAGACCTCATCCAGCAAGGCAACCGTGCGCGTCAACAGGAGCAGGCACAAGAGGCACTTGCTCGGTATCAGTTAGCCCTCGAACGCGCTCGCACGCTTGGCGATAAGGGTGGAGAAGCCTCTGCTCTGCACGCTTTAGGAGTTGCTCTCATCGACTTGGGAAAACCCCACGAAGCGGTCGCCTCCCTTCAGCAAGCGCTCTCCCTGTGGCAATCTCTGAACGATTCGAGAGGCGAAGCAACCGCTTGGCGAAGTCTTGGGGTTGCCTACACGAACCTCGGTAACGCTCAGGAGGCGCTTTCGGCTTATCAAAACGCCCTGCGCCTCAACCGCTCGCTGAAACTCCGATACGAGGAGGCACACACCCTTCAAGGAATTGGGCTTGTCTATTACGCCCTCTACGACACCACCTCTGCGCTCCGCATGATGCGGGACGCCTTGAACATCTGGCGGGAACTGGACGATAAGCCCCGCCAAGCGGAGTGCCTGCGCTATATCGGGAATCTCCTGCACGCTACAGGACAGTGGCAAGGCGCCCTAAGTGCCTACGAGCAAGTCCTTGCAGTGTGCAAGGAGTCTCCCAACCCCGAAACGGAAGCGCTTGCCCTCTCTGGGATCGCCTCGCTCTACCTCAGTATGGGTCAGCCTGAACTGGCGTTGAACTACTATCTGCAAGCGTTAGAACTTCGCCTCAAAGACCCCCTGCGCAAGGAAGTGGTGGTCGCTTACTTGGGAGTGGGCAATCTCTACCGAACCTTAAACGATTCCGCCAAAGCGAGGGACTACTTCCAGCGCGCCTTGGAACATAGCCGAACCCTTCGCTATGTACGCGGAGAAATCTCTGCGC
>FWWL01004919.1_pt1 | contig 19615 bp, 15 predicted proteins | sample 2228331 | NCBI WGS metagenome assembly FWWL01 (sample SAMEA103939775, study PRJEB20133) | metagenome | reverse complement strand
CCTCCTCCAAGCGTTGCGGGTCGGACGACTGAGGACTGAGCCATAGGTCGCCCTCTATTTCAAGCACTGCGTAGGTGGTGCCTTCCGCTAAGCGAAGCGACTCGGGCAGGAGGATAACCCCATTTTCATACTTGGCTTGACCGAGGTATCTCATTTCCATTCTCCCCCTATATTTTACACCCTTTTCGGTAGGTATCCTATAGCCGATGCGAGTGGAACCTGTAGCGTGGCGTGAGGGCATCGTGCGTATATTAGACCAGACACGCCTGCCCGACCAAGTGGTGATTGAGGAGTTCGACGATTGGCGCGATGTGGCAGAAGCCATCCGCGTGATGAAGGTACGCGGTGCGCCCGCTATCGGGATTGCGGCAGCGTACGGGCTGGTGCTGGCGAGTCGAAGCCTACCCGATGAGACGGAGGCATTCCGCAAGGCGTTCGGTGAAGTCTGTCAAGCGTTCGCCCAGACACGCCCCACTGCGGTGAACCTGTTTTGGGCGATTGAGCGTTTGCAGGCGGTGGTGAATAGCACTGCCACCGTCGCGGAGGCGCGCGAACGGCTCCTGCAAGAGGCGCACGCTCTCTTGCAAGAAGACCACGACGCCGACCGACAAATGGCAGAGTTTGGTGTTGCGCTCCTGCCCGATAAGGCGCGCGTGCTGACCATCTGCAACACGGGCGCGCTGGCAACGGGCGGAATTGGAACCGCGCTGGGGATCATTCGTGTCGCGCATGAGCAAGGTAAACTCCAACACACCTACGCCTGTGAGACCCGACCCCGCCTGCAAGGGCTACGGCTCACCGCTTGGGAACTGCTTCAAGAAGGTATCCCGTTCCAGCTGATTGCCGACAGCGTGGCAGGTTCGCTGATGGCGCAGGGCAAGGTCGATGCCGTGATTGTAGGCGCAGACCGCATCGCTCGCAACGGCGACACCGCCAACAAAATCGGAACCTACACGCTTGCGGTGTTGGCGCACTATCATCGCGTGCCGTTCTATGTCGCGGCGCCGATTTCTACGGTTGACCTCAACACACCGAGCGGTGCCCAAATCCCTGTGGAAGAGCGCGACCCGACCGAAGTGACCCACATCAACGGCTTGCGAATCGCACCTGAAGGGACGCCGGTACTGAACCCTGCGTTCGATGTGACTCCTGCTGAACTCATCACGGCTATCATCACCGAGCGTGGTGTCGCCCGACCACCCTATGAGGAGAGTCTTACAAAATTGTAAGCGCGATGAGAGACCTAAGTACCATTCGACGACTACTGGCAGAACACAAGCAGGAACTGCAAGAGCGGTTCCACATTCGGCGGATTGCCATTTTCGGCTCGTGGGCACGTGGCGAACCATCGGAACAAAGCGATATCGATATCCTCGTAGAGTTCGAGAGACCGATTGGCTGGGAGATTGTCGATGTTCATCGCTATCTTGAGGAACTGCTCGGAATGCGCGTTGACCTGGTAACTCCCCTCGCTCTGAAACGAAAGCCCCTGCTCTGGCAGTCGGTTCAAGAGGACTTGGTCGATGTCTAAGTGAAACCCTCTATTGTTTCTCATCGATATCCGCGAAGCGATTGAGAAGATTGAACGCTATACGGCAGGGCTTACTTACAGTTCATTCGCAGAGAACGACCTTGTCGTAGACGCAGTAATCCGCAACTTAGAAGTGATTGGTGAGGCGGCGAAGCATATCCCCGATGAGTGGAGGTCAAACCATCCCGAAATTGATTGGCGTCGTGTAGTGGGATTTAGAAATATCGTTATACACGCATATTTCGAGGTCGACCTGGAGATTGTGTGGACAATTGCAACGGAGCGATTGCCAGAGTTAAAGGTCGTTATAGAACGGCTGATTCAAGAGCAGGATGCAGATGAGTAGGAAAGTGAGCCTGCCTATTGAACTGCCTACCTGATATGACACATAGCGAACTCATTTTCCCACTGAATGGTTGGCACAATCACGCCTCCAGCATCGTGGAGTGCCCGAACGGGGATTTACTCGTCTGCTGGTTTAGCGGTTCAGGTGAGCGTACGGCAGACGATGTGCAAATCTTGGGCGCACGGCGACGGTGGGGCGCACGACGATGGAGCGAACCGTTCCAAATGGCGGACACGCCCGACTATCCCGACTGCAATCCGTGCCTCTTTCTCGACTCACGCCAACGGCTCTGGCTGGTCTGGATTACGGTGCTCAATCACCGCTGGGAAGGTTCCCTGCTCAAGTATCGCATTTCGACAGATTATCAGCGCACCTTAGCTCCTCGCTGGGGCGTGGGCGATGTGATTCATATCTCACCTGACGAGCGGTTCGTGGAACGAGTAGAGGCGTGGTGCAAGCGACTGGAGGGACAGGCGTCGGCTCTGCCCGCCGAACTGCGCCTGCGCCTGAATGTCTACTTGGAGACTGTGCGCCAGCGCGCGGGCGACCTGCTCTCCCGACGGCTCGGCTGGATGACGCGGGTGCATCCACTCATTCTGGGCGAACGAATCTTGCTTCCCCTCTATTCGGACGGGTTCAGCTTCTCGCTAATTGCTATTAGTGAAGACAACGGCGCAACTTGGAAGCCGAGCCTGCCGATACTAGGTCCGGGTGCGGTTCAGCCCTCGCTGGTTCAGCGTCGGGATGGCACGCTCGTCGCTTATATGCGCGATAACGGTCCGCCTCCGAACCGCGTGTGGGTTGCCTACTCTACCGACGGCGGATACACTTGGAGCGAAGCGACCAAGACCGACCTGCCCAATCCCGGTTCCAGCGTGGAGGTGCTTGCCCTGCGCACGGGCGAATGGGTGTTGGTGGGCAACGACACCGAGCAGGGACGGCACAGCCTTGCGCTCTGGGTCTCCACCGATGAGGGGCGACACTGGGAACTGAAACGACATTTAGAGCGGGACGAGCCGAACCGAGCGCGCTACTCCTACCCGTCGATAATCCAGGCGCGGGATGGCACGGTTCATGTGACCTACAGTTATGTGCTGGAGACGCCCGATTTGGAACGCGACGAGCGGGGACGCCCGAAACGCTCGTCAATCAAGTGGGTGCAGTTTAGTCGGGAGTGGCTTATGGGAGGGGTAAGCTTTTAGCCCTCACCCCCAGCCCCTCTCCCGAGGCTTCGGGAGAGGGGGCTGACAGGGGTACAACCTTTCAGTTCACTTTTGGGACGAACGGCAGATATCTCCTGCGATTTCAGCCCTCACCCCCAGCCCCTCTCCCACGCTGTGGGAGAGGGGAGTCGCACTCCCTCCCTCTCCCGAAGCGTCGGGAGAGGGAGGGCAGGGGTGGGTGAGGGCTTCGTGAGGCTGAGGAATAGGGGTTTTCGCCCTGAAAAAATATGCAAAGGTGTTGGAAGTTGAACTCAAAACGTGTACCCCTGTCAGGGGATGGGGGGGGTGAGGTTTGCTTCTCGGAACTGGAGGCAGGAGTGGGTGAAGTTGAACTCAAACCGTGTACCCCTGTCAGGTGGGGAATGGGCAATCGTAGCACGCGCCATCCTGCCTCAGACTTCCCCACTCCCCATTCCCCCGTTCCCTACTCCCCACTCCCCTTACTTGGGCAAGATGCGCAAGCCACTTTTTGCGAACACCCTTAGGTACACTCGAAATATGGGTGGCTCGTTAATCAATCTGGCATATCTGGTATCTGCGGTGCTGTTTATTTTGGGGCTAAAGGGGCTGTCGCATCCGCGCACGGCTGTTCGGGGCAATCAGCTTGGTGCGCTGGGCATGCTGATTGCGATTGTTGCAACCCTGCTGAACCAAGAGATTATCAGTTTCACGCTGGTGTTGGTGGGGCTGGTGGTGGGTGCATTTATCGGGTTGGTGATGGCGCTTCGAGTGCAGATGACCGCGATGCCCCAGATGGTCGCTCTGCTGAACGGTTTTGGTGGGATTGCCTCTGCGCTGGTGGCGGGCGCAAGCCTGATTGAGACCACCCTGCCCGAAGTCACGCCGCCTGTGCCGTTGCTCCAGCTCACAGGCGCCACTGCTCTCTCCGGCATTATCGGTGCGGTCACCTTCTGGGGCAGTCTGGTGGCGTTCGGCAAACTGCAGGGGATTATCAACGAGAACCCGCTTCAGGTGAGTTTTCTACACTACATCAACGGGGTGCTGTTGCTGGTGGCGGTGGTGTTGGGCGTTCTGCTGATGCTGAACCCGACGGCGGTGGGCTACTATTGGGCACTGCTGGCGGTGGCGTCGGTTGTGGGTCTGCTGTTGGTGTTCCCGATTGGCGGAGCCGATATGCCTGTCGTGATTGCCCTGCTCAACTCCTATTCGGGGCTTGCGGCGGCGGCCACAGGCTTCGTGCTGAACAACAACGCCCTGATTATCACAGGTTCACTGGTGGGTGCGTCGGGCATCATCCTGACCACGATTATGTGCAAGGCGATGAACCGCTCCTTGCGCAATGTGCTGTTCGGGGTGTGGGTGCCAGGCGAAGCAGGACCGAAGGCAGACGATGTCTACGCAGGAAAGGTGAAAGCGACTTCGCCAGAAGAGGTGGCGATGCTCTTAGAGGGTGCGCGCTTAGTGGTGATTGTGCCTGGCTACGGGATGGCGGTCTCCCAAGCCCAACACGCGGTGCGCGACCTGATGCAAATCCTTCAATCGCAGGGAGTGGAGGTCGAGTTCGCCATTCACCCAGTAGCGGGGCGTATGCCGGGGCATATGAATGTGTTGTTAGCCGAAGCCGATGTGCCCTACGACAAACTGAAGGAGATGGACGAAATTAACCCGCGCTTTGAGCAGGTCGATGTCGCCATCGTGATAGGGGCGAACGATGTGGTTAACCCGCTCGCTCGCATCGACCCGAACAGCCCGATTGCAGGGATGCCGATTCTGGATGTGGACAAGGCGCGCAGTGTGGTGGTCATCAAGCGCAGTCTCAGCCCTGGCTTTGCGGGCATTCCGAACCCGCTCTTTGCGTTGGACAACACGCTGATGCTCTTTGCCGATGCGCGCGAGGGTGTACAGGGGATTATCAATGCGCTGAAGGCGAAGTAGGTCTGCCCTTTTCTTGCGTCCCCCTTCGCTTCCCACCCCCGTCATGCATTCCCCACCCTCGTCATCCCGCACCCCCTCGTCATTCCACCTCCCCCCTCGTCATTCCGAACGAAGTGAAGAATCTCAACTTGAGCCATTTCGAGACCCTTCGCCTTCGGCTCAGGGTGACGGCGGGGTGTTGCTCAGGGTGACGATACCGATTCGTCATTCTGAGCGAAGCGAAGAATCTCAGCCCTCACCCCCAGCCCCTCTCCCACAGCGTGGGAGAGGGGAGCAGACCCTTCACTTTCGCTCAGGGTGACGAAAGGTAGCACGGGCGAGACGCCCGTGCTACGACTGCCGACTGCCCACTGCCCTCCCATCACCGAAACAGCACCGTGCCCTCGATGAAGACGAAGCGGTTATCACGCTCGTCGAAGCCGAAGCCCACACGCAGACGCTGGAGGAGCGGGTTGCGGAACGGGAGCCGATAGAACAGACGCACCTGATAACTCGTGCCCCCTCCCGCCAACGAGCGACGATAGGCGATGCCAACCCCATTGAACAGATTCTTGACCAGATAGAAACTGGCAGGCTGGAGTCCCGTGTAGTCCAAAGTGAACTGCTCCAAGTCGAACGCTTGGGCAATCCCCGTTTCGAGAGGGGTGAGCAGTCCGGGCAGGATTTGTGCGCCGAGTATGTCGCCCAACTGCTGGCGGAACACATCGGCAGGGTCAGCCCCGCGCGCCAGTGCCGTTAGCACCTCTCCTCGCCCCAGCAGGCTCAGGATGGTCTGCTCGGAAAGACCGGGTGGGTCGGAGCGCGCACTCATCTGGAGCCGTTCGGGGTCGTCCAGCGAGCCACGAATGTCCAGTTCCACGCGATAGCGTTGGGGCGTGCCCGTGAAGTCGCTCGCTACGACGCTGGTACTGGCACGCACATCGAGGTCGATTCGGGCAATCGTCTCGCCTTGCAAGGTGGTGTAGGGGTAGTTGACGCGCACAAGGCTGTCGGGTTCGAGTCGCAGGCGTGCGGTGGGGAGGCTCAGCGCACCGCCCCGAATGCTGAAAGTGCCGTCCATCGTGAGTGCGCTGAGAGTGCCCGCAATCTGCAGGTTGCCCACCATGCGCGCGTCGAGGTTCGGGTTGCGGAAGTTGAACTCTTCGGCGGTCGCTATATGCAGATTGAGGCTGGGGTTAACAGGGAGGGGTGCCCCTGCTTCGCCTGTTTCGAACTCGGCAGGCAGGAACAGGAACCCCTGCCAAACTTGGAGGTTGCCCTCGATTCGGGGTTGCTCGGTATCGCCTGCGAGGTTCACCACGCCTGAAATCGCACCTCGTGCTGAACCGCCAATCACAGGAAGTTTGGGTTCGTTGAGGGTCAGCCCGTCCAATGTGGCGCGCAGGTCAAGCACGGGTTTCTCCTCGTTCAGCCGTGCCGTGCCCGCAAGCGCAATCGTGCCTCCCTCAGTGGATTGGGCAGACGCCTGCAGGATGCGCGCCTCTTGCCCATCGAACTCCACCTGTAGACCTATCTGTTCCAGCCCAGTGCGCAGGGCTTCGAGTGCGAGCGAGCCGTCGACCACACGCAGGCTTCCCTTCGGACGCGGTTCGTTCAAAGTGCCCTCGATCAGCAAAGTGGCGTCGACCGTGCCCCCTGTACGCTCTTTGTCCACAGGGAGCGCAAGTTCCAGAATACTGAGGGGTTGTTCGCGCAAGCGGAAGGCGATACGAATTGGCTCATCGTTCGGGATTTCAAACGGCGACCATCGGAACGGCAGTTCTCCTGAGAGGCGCACTTGGTAGTCGCGCATTCGTATCAGCGCGTCTTCGGTGGTGATGCGCCCCTCCTCTACGACAATCTCGCTAAATAGGATGCGGTCTACGGTGTAGTCACCATAGGTGAGGTTCTGGAGCGTGGCGGAGAGTTGGAGTCGTGGCGATTGGAGGTCGCCCTCCCCTAGCAAGCTCAGGTCGAGTGTGCCGTCCACTTGGGGCAGGCTGGGGTTCCAGAGCCGTACCCACTCCAGCGGGAAACGCTTGAGGTCTAAGTCGGCGGTGATTTGCTCGTTCTGGTACTCGGCTTGAGCTTGGAGCAGGGCGCGCTCGGATTGCCAGCGTAGGCTGTCCAGTGTGGCGCGTTCGGTGCGCAGTTTGGCGAGCCGTGCGAGGGGTGCATAGGGATTGGTCGGCTCCTCCTCAGCAGGAGGGGTGGTGCCAACCCAATTACCTTCTAGGCGAACTGTGCCGAGATTGGTCTCACGCCACTCGACCGCGTCGAGTTGGGCAGAGAGGGCGATTTGGGGTTGTTGAATCGTGCCGTTGAGATTCCACTCGGCAGAGAGCGTGCCCTGCAGGGTGGTGGTGCGTTCCAGGATCTCGGCGGGCAGTTCGAGTGGGAGCGCGCTGACCACTTGTCTTGCCCAGCTTATCTGGAGCGCATCGATTCGCCCTATGCCTTGTAAGTGTTCGGTATCAGGTTCATATCTCAGGTCGCTCAGTTGGAGCGTCCCCTCGGGCGATTCGAGGCGCGCTTCGCCCTGCACCGTGCCCTCATCGTCCGAAGAGAGGCTGATTCGGAGCGTACCAAGTGGCGCTCGGTTCACGCTGAGGTCATCCGCTTGAAGCGAGAGGTTCCAATCGAGTCGGTAGCCTGTAGCCCTCACCCCCAACCCCTCTCCCACGCTGTGGGAGAGGGGAGTTTCAGCCCTCACCCCCAACCCCTCTCCCACGCTGTGGGAGAGGGGAGTAGGACTCCCTCCCTCTCCCGAAGCGTCGGGAGAGGGAGGGCTGGGGAGGGTGAGGGCTTCAGAAGACACTGCCCTAATCTCCCCCCTGCCCGAAACGGTGCCTGCCAGCAGATAGCCCTCAGGCAGGTAGGTTTTCACCGTGCTAATCGGGAACGATTCGAGTGCCCACTCCGCCTGCAACTCTGTGCCAATCTCCCAGCGCAGGGAGCCAATGAGCCGACCTTTCTCGATTTGCGCCTCTATCTCTGGCAGTTCGAGCCGTCGGCGTCCCCCTTGTTGGTCATAGACCAACGCAATCCGTACCTCGTCGGCTTTGACTTGGTCTATCAGCGGGCTGTTGGAGCGCACCTCGCCTGTGATGGCGAACTGCTCAGTCGTCCCGCTTACCTGCAAGGTTGCCGATGCCAGCCCACTGAGTGGGATGTCTTCACCCGTCCAGTCGGCGATGGTGGAGAGGTCGAGGTCGCGCGCCTCTGCTTGAGCAGTGAAGGCAATCGGCTCCCCAGTGCGTTCAGGCAGGAGCAGTCTGCCTGAGGCGACCACTTCGGAGGTGCGTCGCAGGAGGCGCAGTTCAGGGATGGTCAGTTCGCGCTCATAAAGACTCAGCGTGCCCACCAGAATTTCGGCACCAATATCGCCTAGGCGCCCGTCGAACACCGCCACATCGCCTACTGCTTCCAGCGTGTCGGGTGTTCCACGCACAAAGAGGGTCGCATAGCCAACGCCCTCCAAGCGCAGGCGCTTGCCGTTGAAGTCGTCCACCAATGCGCCCTCGGTGTAGCCGAGCAAGCGCGCCACACGGTTGAGTTCAACCTCATCGGCGTCGATGCGCATGTCCACATAGAGGCGCGGGCTGAGTTGTACCTCACCCGACACCTGCACCGAGCCGAGCGCGCCCTGCAAGATAGCGAACGGGATGCCTAACTTGCCGTTCGCGTAAGCGAGCCGTACCCTCAGTGTGCCCAGCCGAACGCCCTCATACACCACGCGGTCGCTGAGCAGGTTCATTTGGATTTTCGGGGCGTTCAGCGTGCCCTCGCCCATCACCACCCCATCCACAGGGGCGCGCAGAGGATAGTTGCGCAGGCGAGGGAGCCGATGAGCGGGGATGTTGCGCGCCGTCGCCCAGAGCTGGAAGGTTGGCTCGGACGGGCGCAGGTCCACATAGGCTTTCGCTTGCACGGGTTGCCCCTCATAGCGGGCGCGCCCGTTCTGAATCCAAAGCTGGCGTTCGCTGAGCACTACCTCCGCCGAAAGGTCGCGCAGAACACCTTCGGGCGTCTCCAAGCGTGCTAATTGTGCCGTGCCGACCAGTTTCGGGTCGTCCACCGTGCCCTGCAAGCGTGCCGAGAGGCGGTACGCCCCGCCCACAAGCGGTTCCTCCTGACGGATGAGGCGCCACAAGGCGCGCGCATCGTCGCCCCGCGCCTCTACCTGAGCGTCGAATCGGATTTCAGCACCTGACCAATCCACGACGCCCTGCGCTTGGAGCTGGCGGTCGGAGGTTTCGATGGTGGCAGAGAGGTTGCGCTCGGTGAAGAGGCTCTCGAAGCGCGCCTGACGATAGGGGATGCTCTGTCCCCGATAGCGTGCGCCCTCCACCACGCCCTGCGCCCGCCCCACCACCTGAACGGGCTGGTCTGGCTGGAGGCGGATTTGCGCGTGAACCGTTCCCTGCGCGTTCACCACCTCCAAATCGGGCAGGCGAAGATAGCCCAGCAAGCGATTGGCTTTTACACGGTCTGCGCGCAGGTCAATCAGCCAGCCGACACCGTCCGAGAGTGCTTCCGCTTGAATCGTGCCCAAGTCGGGCGTGCTCGCCGTCGCCTGCGCATAAAGTGCTTGGAGCGGTTGCACCACGCGGAGGCTCTCGATACGAATCGTTTGGCGAACGGGCGGGTCGGGAATGTCATCGGCAAAATCGAGCGTGCCATCGGTTGCTTGCAGGATGAAGGCGAACTGGGTCGGCTCTTCGGCAGGGGGGCGTCTCAGCAAAGGGTCTATGTTCCACACGCCCCGTGCGTCTCGGCGAATTTGCGCTTGGGGCTGTTCTATGATTAGCGTGAGCGGTTCCGTTCCGCGTGGATAGCGCAGTTCGGCATAGCGCGCCGAGATCAGAGGCGAGCCATCGGGCAGGTCGAGCCGAATCTCCCAGATTCGGAGCCGTGTCAGCCCCAGCGTGATGCGTGCGACCTGCAGGTCTAAATCGGCTTGTCGGCGCGTGTAATCCCTCAGGGCGGTTGGCAGGCTCGATTCGACCGCCAACTTGACCTGCCATAGGTAGTAGCCTCCTGCCAGCAGGAGCAGTCCCACTGGAAGGAGCGTTAGGAGGCTCTGCCCCAATCGCCATAGGAGCGTTCTAAGAATCCACCGCACCGACCTTAGCGAGCCGTTCTGCCATCACGCGCCGAGAGAACTCAATCGCGTTGTAGGAACTTCGGATGAACGGTCCCGACGCTACGAACAGAAAGCCCATCTCCTCCCCAATCTGCTGATACTCTTTGAACTGGTCTGGATGAATATACTCTTGCACGGGCAGGTGGCGCTGCGTAGGGCGCAGATACTGCCCGATGGTGAGCGCGTCGACTCCCGCGTCGCGCAGGTCGCGCATCGTCTGGATAATCTCCTCGCGCGTCTCACCCAGCCCCAACATCATCCCCGACTTGGTGTAGATAGCGGGGTTCAACTCTTTCACCTTGCGCAGGACGGCAAGCGAGCGGTCGTAGCGCGCTTGAGGACGCACAATCGTCTGCAATCGCTCGACCGTCTCGATGTTGTGGTTGAAAATCTCAGGTTGGGCGTCCACCACGCGCTGGATGCACCATGTCTTCGCTTTGAAGTCGGGTGTGAGCACTTCGACGATGGCGTAGGGAATGGTGGCGTGGAGGGCGCGAATGGTCTCGGCAAACTGACCCGCTCCCTCGTCGGGCAGGTCATCGCGTGCCACCGAAGTCACCACGATATGCTTCAGCCCCATCTGTTTCGCAATCTCGGCGAGCCGTTGGGGTTCTTCGGGGTCTACTGCCAGCGGTTTGCCCGTCTTGATGGCACAGAACCCACAGTGGCGCGTGCAGATGTCGCCCAAAATCATAAAGGTCGCCGAGCCTTTCGACCAGCATTCGGGCAGGTTGGGACAGCGTGCGCTTTCGCAGACTGTGTGGAGCCGTGCGGTGCGCATCATCTGCTCGACCTGCTGAATGGTGTCGGGCTTGGGCAAGCGTATCGTGAGCCAATCAGGTAGGCGCCGGTTGACCATCTCAATCTTTGCCATCGTGTGGAGATTATACCGAATTTGGGGAGTGGAGAATGGGGAGTAGGGAGTGGTGAGGGCAGTGGGCAGTGGTAAGGGGAGTGGGGAGTAGAAAGGGCAGTGGGCAGTCGTGGCTTGGGCATCTTGCCCACTTTGCTTGTAGGTAGGATGCCTGTGCTAAGGTTCAAATCACCTCGTCGATGAATTTTCTCGGAAATTCCCCTCCCCCCCTTGACAATTGGCGAAAAATGTGCTATAATAGGGGTACGCTAATCGGTTAACGGGGTACGGTTAGCCCTAATCCGAGAAGCGAAACCATCTCAACGAATGGAGGCATAAGCGATGAAGCGACTCTTTGCATTAGGTGTAGCAGTGACTGCGCTCGCAGTGTGGGCACAGGCGCAATCGGTCATCGTCCGACCGTATGTGTGGCATGACGACGCGTCTTCTGACTTCTCGGCAACCTTCTCGAACGGTTGTCTCACCCTGTCTGACACTTCCACCGACTGTCAAGGACCTACTGGACCCGATTGGTATTCCCAATGCGGCTGGGCGAATCGTCATCTTTGGTTCCTCTCGCTGGATGGCATTAACCCCGCCGTGTTCGACCCCGACACCGATGGCAGCTTCTTGGAAGTAGAAGTCACCTTCAACCTAACCCCCGTGATGCAAGATGGGCGCACGGTTGAGTCGGGACTCTTTTTCCTTGAGCGTCCCTTCCCTCGCTATCCACGCGATGTCAACGACCAGGGCAACTGGTTCGCCGACGGCGTGCTGATGGTGGCGAATGAGTCGGCAGGCGGAAATGGTGGTGAAATCGCGGCGTTCGGCGGGCGAATGCCCTTCTGGAATGGCGGGGGCGTGCGCTATCAGGGCGGTCCGATTACCCTTATCTTCCGCTACGACGGCAGCACAAAGCGCGTGCAATACGAGGTACGCTACGGCAACACCACCGCTCAGAGTGGATGGCTCAACCCAGGCGACTCCGCCAGCACCTACAATGGCGGTCCGCACGGTCTGCGCTACTTCTCCATCGGTGGCTATCTGCAGATTAATGGTATCAATGCGGGCAACACGCAAGGCGGGACTGCTCAGTGGTGCAGTATCAAACTCAACGGCAAGCAGGTGTTGGGTCCCTACTCGGGCGATGTGAACCTCGATGGTTGTGTGGACGACGCAGACCTGCTGACTGTGCTGTTCAACTTCGGAACTGGTTGCGGTAACTAATCATCGTTGACCTCCGAGGGGGTATCTTCCAGAAAGATACCCCCCCACCCAACCCATAACGAGCGATGAACCGACGCAGAGTGACTTTGGAGGATGTGGCGAAGCGGGCGGGAGTGTCAAAGGTCACCGTGTCCAACATTCTGAACAACCGCCCAACCGCAGTGCCGATTAGTGAAGCGACACGCGAGCGCGTGCTGGCTGTGGTGCAGGAGCTGGGCTATTATCCGAATGCAGTGGCGCGTGCGCTTGCCCGAAAGCGCACCGATACGATTGCTATCGTGCTTCAGTTCCCCGCCATCTTTCAAGGGTGGTCAGGTTTCACCAGCGAACTGATGCACGGCGTCATCAACAAGGCGATCGAATTGGGCTACGACATCCTGATGGAGACCCGTGCTCAGCCGTCGGTCGAGGCGGAGGCGCAGGCAATAATGGACGGTCGCGTGGATGGCGCGCTCCTCCTGCGCGATTACGAAGACCCGCTCTCAGACCTGCTAACCCAACAGGGATTCCCCCATGTGCTGTTCTTCACGCGCAGTAAGCATACCGACGGCTACTGGGTGGACTGCGATAACCTAACGGGGGCGCGCTTGGCGGTGGAACACCTGATACGGATGGGACACACCCGAATTGCTCACTTGGCAGGCTCGATGAGCGCGCTGAGCGCACGGGAACGCCTGCAAGGCTACCGCCAAACAATGGAACAGCACGGGCTGGAGGTGCGTCCTGAGTGGGTCATCTCGGCAACCTATGGCGGTGCTGACCTGACCCCACTCCAGCGATTGCTCCAACAACCCGACCGCCCGACCGCCCTGTTTGCTTGGAGCGACGAGGTCGCCATCCACGCGATACGAGTGTGCGAGGAGCTGGGTCTGCGCGTGCCCGACGATGTGGCGATTGTGGGTTACGATTCGACTCCTATCTGCGACCACACGCGCCCCACGCTCACCAGCGTTCGTCAGCCGATTTACGAGATGGCATCGTCCGCGGTTGCTCTGCTGGTAGACCTGTTGAGTGGGCGTCAGCCCGAACCCCGCACACACCTGTTTATGCCCAGCTTAGAGGTGCGTGAGTCGTGTGGCGCCTTGAGGAGGTGAGAGAGTGATGATGAAGCAAGAGATTGACCCGAAGCTGGCGTTTGGCGCACTGGCGCTGATTATCCTTATCGTTGTCGGCGTCTACTACTTTGTGTTTCGTACCCCATCGGGTGAGTTGACGCCCGAACAAGCAGGTGTGGGCGCGCCCGTCCAACCGGGCGAACTGCCTCCGGGCACCCCACCCCCACCGTGGGCGACCCCCCAATCGCAGGGCGCGCCCAGCAATCCCTAAGGAGGTTCGACTATGCGAAAGAATGGCTTTACGCTGATAGAGCTGTTGGTTGTGATTGCAATCATCGCCATTCTGGCGGCGATTTTGTTCCCTGTGTTTGCACAGGCGCGCGAGTCCGCACGCTTGACGACCTGCGCCAGCAATCTCAAACAGGTCGGCTTGGCAATCCTGATGTATTCGGACGATTACGACGAGACCTTCCCACCCCGACGCGACTTTCTGAATGCGAACTTCGCCGAGAATGTGTGCCGTTCATGGAAACACCTGGTGAACCCGTATATCAAGAACAGCGATGTGTTCCGTTGTCCGACGAACCCGACCTCACGCGTGCCTGATGACGCTGCTGACCCCAGCCAGTGCCCTGCCAACCTCCAGCAGACACCGCGTTTTACACGAGGTTACTTCTACTATCTGCCCTTCTTCCGATCAGGCGCAGCGGTCGGCTCCGCGGGCTGGTGGCGTGGAGTCGGCTACTCGCAGTCCCGAATCGCGCACCCTGCCACCGCCATCCTTGTTGGGGAGAACAAGGACATCTACCCCGACTACGGACCCTGGATGTCTTACTACCGACCAGGACAGTGGGGTAATCAGGGCTATAGCAACTGGAGCGCCCTCCATCGGGGCAGTGAGGTGCATTCGAATATCGTGTTCGCCGATGGACATGTGAAGTATACGCACTGGGAGCAGACCTGCTTCAATATCAACCCCGACAATACAAACATGTGGCAATACAACTGCCAGAATCCCAGCGACATCACCAACGGCAACCCGAATATCAACTGGTTGAACACTTTCTGCTACACCCTGTTGAACCGAGTCCCATGCCCTTAGAGAGGGACTATGGAGTTCGTTCACAGCATAGTTCTCATACTCTCCTCTCTCACAGTGTGGGAGGGGAGAGTCGCCCCTTCGGCTCGGCGTGCAGAGACAGGCGAGACGCCCGTGCTACGGTTCGGCGGATGGGCAGGAGCCCAAGCCAGAACTGCCCACTACCGATTGCCCACTGCCCAAAACCGTCATTCTGAGCGAAGCGAAGAATCTCTTGGTTGAGACATCGGCTACCTTGAGAAAGCAAGATTATGGACACACAAACACTGATAGAGCAATTGGCGAAGCGTGCGTTCGATTTTTTCTGGAACGAGACGCATCCTGAGACGGGGCTAACCAAAGACCGCGCCCACAATCACGAGCGCGACTCGTTCCATGTGTGTAGTGTCGCATCAAGCGGGTTTGCCTTAGCGAGCCTGCCCGTTGCGGTAGAGCGTCGCTGGGTCAGCCGTGCGGACGCCCTCAAGCGCGCCGAACAGATGTTGGAAGGACACCTGCAGTTAGAGAATCAGCGAGGGTGGCTCTATCACTTCGTTCACTGGGAGACAGGCAAGCGCGAGTGGCAGTGTGAAATCTCGTCTATCGACACAGGGCTGTTCATCATCGGGGCGCTGGTCGCCAGCGAATATTTCAACGCCCCCGCCCTGCGCAAGCGTGTGAATCAGTTCTACGAGCGAATGGACTTCCGTTGGATGTTGACCGATGGTGGGCAGAAACCTAACGAGCGCACACTCAGCCACGGCTGGAAACCCGAAACGGGATTCCTCAATAACCGCTGGGACGAATACAGCGAGCATAACTTCCTCTATCTACTGGCTCTGGGTTCGCCCAGTACGCCAATCCCGATGGACTGCTGGGATGCGTGGCGACGCCCTCTCGTGCGCTACAAGGAGTACGAGCTCCTGCTGGGCGGTCCACTCTTCATCCACCAGATGAGCCACGGCTATATCGATTTCAAGAATCGGCGCGACCGACTGGGTTATGACTACTGGGTCTCCTCGCGCAATGCGACCCTCGCTCAGATTGCTTTCTGCGAGGAACATTCGGCGCAATACCGCACCTATCAAGGGGGTATCTGGGGACTGACCGCTTCCGATGGACCTGACGGCTATCGCGCCTACGGTGCGCCAGGCTGGGTGGAACACGATGGAACCATCTCGCCTACCGCCTCCATCACCTCCGTTATTTTCACACCCGACGAAAGCCTGCGTACCATCAAAACCCTCTATGACCGATTCGGGGCGCGCTTGTGGGGACGCTACGGCTTCGGCAACGCTTTCAATGTCGACCGTAACTGGTGGGGGCGCGAAGTTATTGGGATTGACTTGGGGATGATGCTCAATGCGCTGGAGAATCACCGCACGGGGCTAATCTGGTCGCTCAGCGAGAAGATACCCGCGATTCAGCAAGGGCTGCGGTTGGCAGGGTTTCGTCGCACACATGAAGACGCCCTGCGCACGCCCCTCCGCGTGACGCGTTAGAGATTCCAAAGGGGCAGGGGTCGTCATGTTCCTCAAATGCTGGGTACAATCTTTGTGATGAATCGTGTACCCGTACGATTGTCTGACGATGTAGAGAAGGTGATACGGGAGGCAAAAGCGCTTGCAAAGGATAGCAAACCCGACGCCCGCCACCTCCTTCTTGCGCTAATACGACAGTTCCCCCAAGCCTTCACCGCCATTCTCCCCGAAGAGCTCATTCGCGACTTGGAGCAACAGGTTCAAGCCGAAATCGAGACCGACGATAGGAACTACGCCCTGCCGTTAGAGCTGGTCGTGATTCGTGCGTTGGAGCTGGCACACGAAACCTCACAGAACAGTATCGAGATCGACCATCTTGTGAACGCACTTTTAGACCTGCGTGAACAAAGGAGTCAGGGGCAGGAGCCTTCGCAACAGCCCAACTTTAGCCCCCTCAAGTTCGGCATCGACCTCACACACTTGGCGCGTTCGGGCGAACTGCCAACGGTGGTCGGTCGGGACAACGAAATCGATACCTTAATCGAAGTGCTCTCACGCCCCATCAATCCCTACGCAGTGCTGGTCGGGCTGGAAGGTGTGGGACGGCGTGCAGTGGTGCAAGGGGTTGCCGAGCGGATTGTCGCAGGAAAAGTGCCCCCCCATCTCGCCAACCGCCCCGTGATTCTGCTCTCGCAGATTATCGACCACCCCGATTTCTACCTCGCTCTGGTACAGGAGGCGTCGGAGCGTCAGGCAATCCTCTATCTGGAACCGTTCGAGACTTTTCTCTTGACTGCCCCTGCGCCCCAGCTGGAAGCCATCCGAGTCAACTTCCTGTCGGCATTAGTGAGCCAGCGTGTGCCCGTGATCGGTGCGGTAAGCAGTATCAATCAGTTCCGTCAGCAAATCGGGCGCGCGCCCGACCTGCTCAAGCGGTTCCAGCCAATCATGGTGCATCCGCTGACCGCAAAAGAGACGCTCATCGTGCTTCAGCAACTTGCAGCCCTCTTTCAAAAGCAGTTCAACCTCGTGTTCGAGAACGAGACTCTGGAGCTAATCGTGCAGGTGGCGGACGAGCATATCCAGCACAGCCCCTTCCCCGACAAGGCAATCCAGCTGATGGACCATGTGGCAGGACGCGCCCGCACTCAGGGAAAAGTACTGGTGGAGCCATCGCTGGTGTGGGAAGTCGCCAGCGCCGTCACAGGACTGCCGATTGGTCAGGGCGAACAGACGATGGCGACGCGCCTGCGCGAACTGGAGCCGTTCCTCAAGAGCCGTGTGATAGGGCAAGATGACGCCATCGAGACCCTCGTGCGTGTGTTCAGCCTGAAGATACGCCGACTCGACCTGCGCCCTGAACGCCCCAACGGAGTGTTCCTGTTTGTCGGACCGACGGGCGTAGGCAAGACCGAGACCGCCCGCGCCTTAGCCGAGTTCTTCTTCGGTTCCTCCGAACGGATGCTCAGGCTCGATATGAACCAGTTCTACGAACGCCACACCGTGGCACGCTTGCTGGGCGCAGAGTTCGGATATGTCGGCTTCGAACGCGGGAGTCCCTTGCTCGACTTCGTCGCCGAGAACCCCTTCAGTGTGGTACTGCTGGATGAGATTGAAAAGGCGCACGAAGATGTGCATAAGTTCTTTCTGCAGGTCTTTGATGACGGGGCAGTGACCGATGCGCAGGGACGGCGCGTCTCATTCGCCGATACGATTATCATCATGACTTCCAATCTCCAACCCGAAAAGACGATGGGGTTCCTGCACGAGCGGGATGTGTTGGGAACTTGGCGTCAAGCCTTTGCCCAGTATTTCTCGCCTGAGTTCATCAACCGTGTGGACGCCATCTGCGTGTTCCAACCCCTTCAAAAGGAGCATATCAAGGCGATTATCGAACAGCGGTTCCTACCTCGCATTCAAGCCATTTTCCACCAACGCAAGATGGAACTGCAGGTGGACGATTCGGCGATTGAATGGCTGGCTCAGATGGGCTACAATCAGCGTTATGGCGCACGCGAGCTGGAACGCACCATAGAGCGCGAACTCCTTCTGTTGCTTGCGCCCTATGTGCCCCTGATGATTGAGACCATCGGCAAGGCGAAACAGACGGTGCATGTGTTCCTTGCGGACGGGCGCCTTGCGGTCGAGGTGAAAACCTCGTAGGGGTATACTCGGCATATGGCGCGTCCGTTGGGCTATTGGGCTTTGGTTCTGCACACGCACATTCCCTATGTGCTGACCCACGGTAAGTCGCCCCACGGCACCGACTGGCTTGTGGAGGGAACCGCCGAGTGCTACCTGCCTATCTATCACCTGACGCACCGCTTGCTGAACGAAGGAATCCCAGCACGCTATACGATTGGCTTCACCCCTATCTTACAAGAGCAGTTGGCACATCCCGATTTCGCAAATGAGTTTCGTGGCTACTTGGAGGAGCGGATTGCCTTCGCCCGTGAGGATGCGAACCTCTTCCTCCAACAGGGCAACCGCCTGATGGCGGGGCAGGCGTACTATTGGCAGAAGTTCTACTCGGCACAGCGCGAACGGTTCGAGGCGTTGAACGGCTCAGTGCTGAGCGGGTTCCGCCAACTGCAAGATTCGGGCGCGATCGAGGTCATCACGAGTGCGGGCACGCACGGCTACCTGCCCTTGCTGGGACACGACGAATGTGTGCGCGCACAGGTGCTTATCGGTGTGCATACCTATCACAAGCACTTCGGGCGCAACCCCGCTGGTTTCTGGCTTCCCGAATGTGCCTACCGACCCAGCTACCGCTGGAGTCCACCTGTCGGCAGTCAGTATGCGCCCACCACCGAGCGATTGGGGATAGAGCATTTCCTTGCGGAGGGGGGTATTCGCTACTTCTTTGTGGATACCCACATGATTCGGGGAGGCGCGCCCCTCGGCACCTATTGGGAGCGGTTCCCTGCGCTGGCGCAACTCTACAAGCAGTTCGCCCGCCACTATCGGGGCGAGCAAGCCGACCGAACGCCCTACCAGCCCTACGAAGTGCCCGCACCCAGCCCGATGGCGGTCTTTGCGCGCGACCCCACCACCACCCTGCAGGTCTGGAGTGGGGAACACGGCTACCCGGGCGATGCGCGCTACTTAGAGTTCCACAAACAGCACTATCCAGGACGACTGCGCTACTGGCGCGTGAGCCAGAACAAAGCCGACCTGGGCGCGAAACAGCCTTATGTCCTCTACGACGCGATGGAGGCGGTGATGTCCCACACCGACCATTTCGTGGGGCTATTGAAGCAGGTGCTCGGTGCCTACCGCGCCCAGACTGGCGAGCCGGGCGTGCTGGTCTCGATGTACGATACCGAGCTGTTCGGGCACTGGTGGCACGAGGGACCCCATTGGCTCTACGAGGTGATTCGCCGAATCGCCAGCGACCCCGATTTGGAGATGCTCACCTGCTCGGAAGCGTTGGAACAGTGCCCACCCCAAGAGCCGATTTTCCTACCTGAAGGCTCGTGGGGCGAGGGAGGCTACCACTATGTCTGGCTGAACGAGCAGACCGCTTGGGCGTGGGAACCCATCTACCGTGCCGAACACCAGTTCCTGCAACTATGCAATCGTTATGCCGACCAGCCTGTACTGAAACCTTACTTAGACCAGCTGGCGCGCGAACTCCTGCTCCTTCAGTCTTCCGACTGGACCTTCCTGATTACCACTCAGTCCGCGCGCGACTATGCCGAGGTGCGCTTGCTCGACCACCTGCGCCGATTCGATGCTGTAGCGCGCGTGGTGGAAGCGTTAGGCGAAGGGCGTGAACCCGACCCCGAATCGCTCGC
>FWWL01002785.1_pt1 | contig 19624 bp, 17 predicted proteins | sample 2228331 | NCBI WGS metagenome assembly FWWL01 (sample SAMEA103939775, study PRJEB20133) | metagenome | reverse complement strand
ATGGTTGAGCTTGATGGTTAATGAGGAGAGCTTTGACGACGCGTAAACTGGCAATTTTGAGTTTACTATTATCGGTATTCTGTATCCTACCTCTCATCTGTGTGCTGACTCCCTATGCCTATTTTCAGGTGCTAGATGTCCTGCTTCCCAATGTGTGGGTGGGCTCGGTGGAAGTAGGCGGGATGACATTGGTTGACGCTACAGAGCGAATTGACCAATTCTACAATCAACGCCGCCGTATTCAAGTTACCGATGGGATGCGAGTATGGCACCTCGCACCCGTCGAACTCGGTTTACTCGTTGATGCCCCACGCACGACCCACAAGGCTTTTGAATATGGGCATGGGGCAAATCTTTTCCAGAATCTGAAGGCTTTTTTTCAAAGTCTCAGCAAGCCCTATTCTGTCGCTCCAGTAACCATCTTAGATACCAATCAAGCCGTCCGAGGGCTACAGCAATTGAATGAGGTGGTGCGCAAGCCGCCCACCCTACCTTCTGTCGTTGTTGAAGGGGGAGAGTTTAAATGGGTCGAGGGGGAAATTGGCTTTGAAATTAATCTGGAGGAGACCATCACCCAGATGATTGCCGACCCGCAGGGGATTATGGAGCTGGGGGAAATGACATTGATGTTACGACCTATCCCCGCTCCGACCATCGAGTCCGACGAAGCGATCGCTCAACTGGAGACCATCCTCAACCGTGCCGAAAGCCTCGCCGTGTATGATCCTGTCACCGACGAATGGTTGAAATTACCCATTTCTAAGGAGCTGGTTAGCCGCTGGATTCTGCCGGAGATCCTTGATCAACGTTTGAGCATCCGCCTAGATGAAGAACAAGTCAAAATTGACTTGAGCCAAATGGAATTAGGGGGAGAGCGTTTTTTGGACGTTGAGAAAGTCATCCCTGGATTGGTGCGCTATATTGAAAGCGGACAGGGCAGTTTAATAACCGTTAGCTACAGACCGACGACCTATACCGTTCAGCAGGGAGATACTTTGCTCAAAATTGCCTGGAAACTAGGATTTCCAATGTGGAAAATCATCGAGGCAAATCCCGGCTTAGACCCAGATCAACTATTCGCTGGACAGGTGCTCTCCATTCCTCCCAAAGATGCGATGTTACCATTAGAGATCATCCCCAACAAGCGCATTGTGATTAGCATTAGCAAACAACGTCTAATGGTCTACGAAAACGGCAAACAAATCAAGAAGTTCGTTATCAGCACAGGAGTGGATCGATCTCCAACGCAACCGGGTGTATTTCAGGTGCTCACCCATCAGGCAAATGCTTATGCTTCGGTTTGGGATCTCTATATGCCCAACTTTCTGGGAATCTATGAGGCTTGGCCGGGATTCATGAATGGGATTCATGGCCTCCCCACGCTTTCTAACGGCACGCGCCTTTGGGCAAATGTGCTAGGTAGGCCGGCTTCGTATGGATGTATTATTCTGGACCTGCCCGATTCCAAATTTCTATATAATTGGGCTGAAAATGGCGTCGTGGTTGAAATCCTTCCTTAAGGGTCTTTGACCATCTTCTCGGGCATCAATACCGCAACGACTTCGCCTTTTGCGCATAACTCTCCGTTGGCAGATAGGGTCGTTTGGACGATGACCTTGCGGTCTTTGATTTCATTAATCTTTGAGCGCAGTTCTAGGGCTGGGCCGAGCGGAGTCGGGCGTAGGTAGTCTACCTTGAGCGAAGCCGTAACAAAGCGGGGAGCGGGTTGCTGATCAAGGTCAATGGCTTTGGCTTTGGCATACGCTGCAGCCGCGCTGCCAGTGCTATGACAATCGATCAATGAAGCAATTAGCCCGCCATACACATAACCAGGTATTGCTGTATGGTAAGGTTTGGGTGTGAAATGACACACCATTTCGTCGCCATGCCAATAACTTTTGATTTGATGTCCTTGCTCATTGAGACGGCCGCAGCCATAGCAGTAACTGAATTGGTCGGGATAATAGTCTTGAATAGCTTTTCCGCTCACGCTTGCTCCTTAAGTTGGCTCATCAATTTTCTTTACCTGAAGACGGATGCCGTGCTTGCCAGTGATTTCTACCCGCTCGCCGGCAAAGATAGGCTGCTGACCGTGCTGTAATTCAGCCGTCCATAATTCCCCTCCGACCTGAACGCTACCGATGGGGTTGATGTCTGCTTTGACCTCCCCTTGCTTGCCGATAATGCTTTCAATCCCCATCTGGATTGGCGCTCGTTGGGCGCGGATTGCAAAAAGCAGAATGCCGACAAAGAGAACACCGAGCACCGACGAGGTGATGGTTACGAGAGGGATAGAAACGCGTTGAAAGGTAGGAACGCCGGGAGAATTGAAAAGCACCAACGCTCCGATGATCAGAGAGGCGACTCCGGCAACGGTGAGACCGCCGAATGTGGGCGTGTTCAATTCAAGGATAAATAGCACAAAGGCGATGACGATAAATACAATTCCAAACCAGTTTACAGGCAAGACCCCTAAGCCATACATTGCTAAGGCAACACACACAATGCCGATGAAGCCGGCTACCCAACCACCCGGGCTGTAGAGTTCGATGATGATGGCTTGCACGCCAATGGTCAACAGTAAGAAGACAACGTTGGGGTTGGTCAGGATGGAAAGGATTTGTTCGATGAGCGAAGGAGAGATGCGCTCGGTCATGGCAGCGGTGGTTTCGATGGTTCGAGGTCCCTCAACCATCTCGACGGTAAAACCATTCATCTGACGGATAAGGTCGACAAGGTCGGTAGCGATGAAATCAATCAAACCAGCTTGCAAGGCTTCAGTTGCCGAAACAGCAATAGCCGACTCAATGGTTTCCTCTGCCAATTTCACCGCTTCTTCCCCGCGCCGCTCTGCAAGTGAACGCACAGTAGCCTTGAGGATGTTCTTTACCTTTGCTTCCATGGTTTGATCAAGCTCTTGCCCTTCGGCGCCAACCGGACTAGCTGCTCCAATGGTTGTTTCAGGCGCCATGGCAGCGATATGTCCTGCTAGCGTAATGAGTGTTCCCGCTGAACCCGCCATTGCACCGCGAGGTTGCACATAAACGACAACGGGTACCTTGCTCTCACGGATATCTTGGATCATCGTATTTGTGGTATCTACACTTCCACCAGGGGTGTTGAGTTGGAAAATGATGGCGGTAGCATTGCGCCTTTCGGCAATTTGAATGCCCCGCCGTAAATATTCGCGCATCGCCGGAGTGACTGGACCATCCGCAGTTAGAACATAGATCACCGGCAGGCTGCTCTGAGCGGTGTTTGCCTCGCCGTAGAGAAAACCAAACAAGAGAGTTACCAATAAGCCTATCCAATGAAGAGGTTTCATGCTCTTTATCCTTTCAATTTGATTTTATTATAATGGGCAATGGTAAGAAATATATAAATACGCGTAAGAGAGCTGGGGGAGGAAAAGGGGAATGCCCTCAGAGTGGGGAAAATTTCGATCGCCGGCAACCAGTAATGGTTTGTACGCAGATGCGAGTGACGAAAAACTTGCTGCAGTTAATCTCTGCGACTACAGGATATAACGGCTCTGATTTTTTTTACCCCCTTGCTGTACTTAGAATTCACCAGCCAAATAGGCGCGGGTCCGCTCGTGTTGTGGATTCTCGAACACTTGTTTGGCTGGCCCAGCTTCGATGACTTTGCCCATGTACATAAAAATCACATAGTCTGCCAAACGACGCGCTTGTCTTAGGATATGCGAAACAAGCACAATGGTATAGCGCTCTTTCAACTCAATTAAGCGTTTTTCGATATGTTGAGCGGATATCGGATCCAGCGCAGAGGTAGGTTCATCTCCTAACAAGATTTGCGGTTCGACTGCTAAGCCGCGCGCCAAACATAAGCGTTGTTGTTGGCCAATGGATAATTGCGATGCGGGTGTATGCAGACGGTCTTTCACTTCATCCCAAAGACCGGCGATTTGTAAATAATGCTCAACTGCTCGCTGGATCTCCTTGCGGGAATAGAGGCGATGGATGCGCATGCCATAGGCTACATTATCGAAGATCGACATGGGTAATGGATAGGGACGTTGGGCGAGTAAGCCCGTTTTTTTGCGAATCTCGGTTACATCCACCATCGGAGCGTAGATGTTTTCACCATCTAACAATACTTTTCCTTCTACGCGAGTATTTTCTTCTAACTCGATGAATCGATTGAGGCATTTGAGCAAGGTTGTTTTTCCGCAGCCCGAAGGGCCGATAATCATGGTAATTTGCTGGCGGGGAATGACAATGGATACATTTTCTAAAGCTTGTGTCGAGCCATAATAGGCATTAAGGTTTTGGGTTTCCAAATGGGGGGTTATATCAGGCACTTCGATCACCTCATGGTTTGATTAGTCAATTGCAAAGCGGTCGAGATAATGGGATAACCAGCGTGAGCATAGACTGATGCCGAACACGATAATCGTCAGGATTAATGCGGCTGAATAGGCACGCTGTTGTACTTCTGGGAAAGGGGTTCCAAGTTGGAAGAAAACCGCTAAGGGCAAAGATGCCGTAGGACTAAGGAGCGAATCGGGTATTCGATCAGTGTAGCCGGCGGTGAATAATACCGAGGCGGCATCTCCGATACCGCGTCCAAAAGCTAACAGAGTTGCCGTAACCAAACCCGGCAGGATCTGTCGAGTCAAGACGAGAAAAGCCGTTTCGAAATTCGTTGAACCGAGCGCATAGGCTGCACGGGGTAAATCAGGGGGGACACGGCGAATCACTTCATCCATCGCCCGAGTCATGATTGGGAATTCCAACAGGGCTAAGGTTAGGATTCCCGCAAGCAAGGAAGCTCTTAATCCAAGAAAAATCATCAGCGTAAATCCAAAAGCGCCGTAAACAATCGACGGAATCCCCCACAGAATATCCAAAGATAACCGAACCAGATCAGCCCAGAAGGATTTCGAGAGGTAAACGTTCAGAAATAAAGCTAAAGGAAAAGCAAAAAAGAAGGCAATCAAGGTCCCTCCAACGGCTAGATAAAGTGACCCTACAATGGCGTTTAAGATGCCTCCCTCCTTGCCCAAGTAAAAGCCCCCTTTCGGTGTTTGTGTGATCATCTCCCAGCTTAGGGCAGGTAGTCCTTTGGAGACAATGGTGAATAAGATTAGCAATAAACTACTTGCGATCAATCCGAACGAAACGATCATCACAATGCGCATGAAGTATTCTTCAAGATGTCGCCATTTCCATTTCATCGTAAATCCTCTTTGGTGAATGCCTATGATTTTTCTCTAAATACATGCCTAAGGGCGAGGATAGAGAGGATATTTAGAGCCAGAACCATCATTAAGAGAATTAAGGAGGCGGTCATTAAGGCTGCATCATACAGGGGAATGGACATCATCTCGCCATAGTTATTGGCGATTAATGCAGGGAGGGGATAAGCAGCATCGAAAATGGAGCGAGGACTTTGGGGGACATTGCCGACGACCATCAGGACGGCCACGGTTTCTCCAAGCGCGCGAGAGCAGCCTAAGATAATGCTCGCAAAAATTCCGGTGTACGATTTGGGTAGGACGGCGTATTTTACAGTCTGCCAGCGAGTAGCTCCGACTGCCAGCGAAGCCTGACGTAGTCCAAAAGGTACGGTCTGCAACACCTCGTAAGCGATGGCGATGATGAAGGGGGAAATCATGACTGCCAGCACAAAACCACCGGCGAGCACGCTGTAGCCAGTTGGATTGGTTAAGGCAAAGATGGGGAAAAGGTGACCCCATCTCCCTAAGAAAGGCGCAACGGAATTCTGTACCCATGGGACAATGACCAACACTCCCCACACGCCGTAGACCACTGAGGGAATGGCGGCTAGCAAATCAAGCAAGGGTTTCATCAGACGTTGTAACCTTGCTGAGGCATATTCACTTAAGTAAATTGCAGTGAAGATACAAAGCGGTACCGCGATGACCAAAGCAACAACAGTGACCCAAATCGTCCCATTGATGAAGGGCAAAAAGCCAAACTCGCCTTTATGAGGTTTCCAAACTGAACCAAAAAGCAGTTTGGTAATCGGGTGGGTTGTGACGATAGGTTGTGATTTGACCCACAAGGAAAACAAAATCGCCAGAGCTACGAAAAAGGGTAATGCCGAGAAGATCCAAAACAAACGTTTTGCCCAATGGTCGAGTTTGAGGCGCCGAGATTGGGTAGCTTGAGATCGGATAGAAGGGGCGGATGGATCAATCATAACGAATTGCTTGCGATGGTTGAGAATACTTCCCTATATTGCTTATGGTTTCAACTTTTGAAGAGCTTCTTCAAGCTGTTCTTCGGTAAGGCGGATATAACCTGCTTCATCGACAAATTTTTGTCCATCGGTCAGCACCCAATATAGAAAGTCCAAGACGGCGCCACTTGGCTTTCCTTTGGTTACCAAGAATAATTCCCTTGCGGGTGGGGATGGATAGCGATTGGTGGCAACCGCATTAATGGCTTCCTCTTTGGTTTCCAGAATTTCATCTTTTTCGGCAAGGTTATTTTCATTTACGTCGATCGGAATAATCCCGATCCCGGCTACGGGTAACCCACTGGAAGCATCATAGGCGTAGCCCAGGTTATTGAAGCCAATACCGAGCGGATCTTTGGCTACAGCTTCAAGAAGGCCTGGATCACCGAACACGCCGACGCCCAGCAAATCTTCTTGCTTCTTACCGAGATATTTTGCCCATGTTTCTGGCGCGCCGGCTGCGTCCGAGCGGGTATAGACATGGATGGGGTCTTGATTTTGAGAATCTCCAATAGCTTGTCCCCAGGTGGTTATCTCTCCGCTGATGAATATGCCGAAAAAAACTTGCCGCGTGAACCCTTTTTGTAGGATATTCTCTTTGACCGGATTATTGGCGTTCATAGTCGGAAAAACGGCGTCTTTGGAAACACCAACCCAAAAAGCCCCTTTGGCTTCTTCTTCAGGAGTGATTTCACGAGAAACCATCCCGATGTCTACGGCTCCACCAAGCGCATCAGCCATTCCTTTGCCGGCACCTCCGGCGGATACATCGAACACAGTGTCAGGGTGAGTTTTTTGATATTCCTCAGCCCAGCGCGTCATGAGAGGATAAAGCGCAAAAGCACCGGACACCGAAATGGCTTGTTTTTTCGTATCAGCTTGAGATGTGGCTGAGCAACTTATAGAAAGTAGAACAAACACCGATAAGATACCAGCACGGATGGAAATTCTTAGGTTGGATTTCATGTTCGTTCCTTTCTATGTATATAAAGTTTACAGGGTTACTATACTTTTATCGAGCAGTTAACAATTGACTACTTAATCCGTTTTAGGTCTCTCATTCGATTTTCATCTGTTTTTTTGCCCGGCGAGCAGCTTCGACACGTTGAACGACTTGCGCAAGCGTGGTTTGATCGAGGATATTTGCTATAGCAGCGCGCACATCGAACATCACCAAACGGAGTCCACAGGTTTCTTCGTCTGGGCATCCGCAAGGTTCGTAAGCAATTTGACTGACGCAGCGAATGGGTGCTAGAGGTCCATCCAGAACACGAATGATTTGCCCTAGCGTAATTTCGGATGCGGGTTTGGAGAGATAGTAACCGCCATTGATTCCCATACGGCTATTAATTAGGCCAGCATTTTTGAGGGTGAGTAGGATTTGCTCGAGAAATTTGGCGGGGATCTTTTCTCGCTGAGCAATTTCCTTAATTTGAATGAATTTGGTGCCGTATTCGGTTTCCCAACATGCCATGTCAATCATGGCGCGTAAACCGTATTCACTGCGTTTGGTGAGTTTCATTTTTAAAGTATATAGAATCTATAGAGTTTATATAGACTATCGTAAAGGATTTTGATTCTTTTGTCAAGTCGCTAACCCTTCTTTGAGCGAAAGACTCATCTGTTCTTAACTTTGTCGTTGAAATATAAAAATCAGACCTGTAGTCTACAGGTCTGATGATCGCTCGACTGTTGTCGATTTTCCACATTCCGAACGGGTTCATACCGTCGCTAACGCTTCACAAGCGTCTTAAGTAAAAGATGGGATGGGAACGACAAGCGAGTTTCTTTCGATAGGACCTCCTTTTGGAAACCAATGGAGAAGGTTGGAAATTTGTCAAATCTTCTAATCTTTCGATAGGACCTCCTAATTGGGTATCCGATTGCTATGGTGGATAATCTAAAATTACTTTAGCAGATTTTTTGTCTGTTGTAAATAATAAAATTGTAAGGTGGGTGGTTGTGGGGAAACTGGCAAATTTTACGTAGAAAAGGTTTCTTTTCGTCGAAATAGCTATGCATCAACTTGTTTTTTTATTTGTGGTACCTCGTCCGATCAGTAAGCCTAGACAAAACTTTTAGATTATGAGAGAATCCCTACTCGCATTATCATATATATAAGGAGTAGCTATGGGTAGAAAGGTCGAAGAGAAATCGAAAAGACAGCAATTGCGAGAACAACGTTTACGCCGCCAACAACGACAACGAATTACGACCCTATTAATCATCATTGGGGCAGTTTTGATTATTGTCGCCTTGTTAATCCTGCCTTCGCTTCAGACTGCGCTCGCTCCGACAGGGGAAATTGTGCGCATTACCCCCAATCCGCGTCCGAACGCAAACTTTAACGCTATGGGAGACCCAAATGCTCCGGTGAAAATCTACGAATTTTCAGACTATCAATGCCCTTTTTGTAAAAGGTTTTCAGACCAGACTGAACCCCTCATCGTTGAAGAGTTTGTAGCCACCGGCAAGGTTTATTTTGAATACATTCCCTACGGTCCAGGTGGGATTCCCATCGGGCAAGAATCAACTGATGCAGCTATGGCGTCTTTCTGCGCCGGCGAGCAGGGCAAATTTTGGGAGTATCATGACATCTTGTTTGCTAATCATACTGGGGAAAATGTAGGCGATTACACGCTCAAGCGTTTAGAAGCTTTTGCTGAAGCGTTGGGTTTAAATATCGAGCAATATAACCAATGTATGAAAGAAAAGCGCTATCAGGATAAGCTCAACGAAGGTATCGCCTTTGGCAGAGAAAACAAGATTGGAGGGACTCCATCTTTTCTCATCAATGGAAAGGTTATCGAAGGAGCGGTGCCTTTTAGTGTGTTCAAGCAGGAAATCGAAGCTGCACTAGCGGCAGCCGGGGCACAATAAACACGACGTAGAGACGTTGGAGACAACGTCTCTACTTTTTAGAGAGGTTGGATCAGTATGTTAGTCCTACGGCAGTCAGAATTGCAACGATGAGCGGTGCGATTGCCAAAGCGGGTAGAAAATTGCCCACGCGGATGGGCTTGATCTCAAGCAAGGCACTGAGGGCTAAACCCATGATCAAAATACCACCGACAGCCGTCATTTCGTTCATCATGGATTCGGTAATGACCGCTTGAAGCTGAGCAGCCAACAGACTAATTCCCCCTTGATAGACCAGAATAATGAGTGTGGAGAAGAGCACACCGACCCCTAGAGTAGATGCAAAAGCTAGGGCGGCAAAACCATCCAGTACGGATTTTATGGCCAGAAGCTGATAATTGCCGCTCAATCCATCCTGAATCGATCCGAGGATGGTCATTGGTCCGATACAAAAAAGCAGGGAAGCGGTCATAAAACCGCGAATAAAGCGACTGCCACTCTGATTTTCGGAATTCGCATTGGCAAAACGCTTTTCAAGCCAGGCACCTAAGGAGTGTAATCCATCTTCGATTTTCCACCATTCACCGAACAAACCACCAATCAAGATGCCCCCCAAGGCGATCATCGCATTTTCTGTCTTAAGGAACATCTGAATTCCGATCACGGCGGTAAATAAACCCAAGCCAGCTAAGACGGTTTGACGAATGCGGTCGGGTAACCTTGCTCCGAAAAACAGTCCGATGCTCCCCCCAACTAGGACGGTGACAATGTTTAGAAATGTGCCAGTCATGCAAAACTCCTTTTTGGGATTGGATTGTAATGCCTTTTTCGATCGCTGTGAGTGGATTGCTAAGTTGTTGTATACTTAATCCAAAGGAGGCAGGATCATGCAAATTCGGTGTAATTATTGTCATAAACCGTTTGCGTTGAGCAACGAAGCAGTGATTGCCGCTTTGGAAGAGCTCGAAGAGCAAAGGTACGCCCATTATAATGCGCTCTGTCCTCACTGTGGTCGAACGAACCGCATCTCTCAAAAAGAATTGAAACGGGCTGCTCCGCAGTGGCGTCAGGCAGCTTCAAGAGGGAGTGGTGCAACAAAAGATGAGGCGCAAACTTGAACTCATGAAAGAAGATCAAAAACCCCCTACTAGGCCCCGCAGCCTGATCATTTTAGCTGTCATTCAGACCCTACAGGGGGTGAGTTTATTCGGCGTCGGTTTATATCAAGGGAGAGCAACTGGCTGGGATTGGTGGACGCGCGTTGGGGAGTGGCAATATATTCCTCTTCCCCTCTTTGAGAGCTTCTCCAGCGCATTGGTCTTGATGGTGTTAGGAGCAGCGATGACTCTGGTCAGTCTGGCTCTGTTGCGCTTGGCAAGGTGGGCTTGGCTTTTTTCGATGACTTTGCAAGGGTTAGGCTTGTTCATTGGCTTGATCAATTACCTGCGTCATCGCCCCAATTTTATCGGTATGGCAGTGGGTATATTCTTGGTGTTCTACCTAAATCTCGATGAGGTGCAAGAAGCCTTGAGGGGCAAGCTAAAAGGATGATGAACGATCAAAATTTGGACTTGAGAATCCTTAAGCGTTTCGAGCCGATCTTGCGCTATACAAAAGGTGAGCGCTTTTTTCCAGTCGATGTTGAGTGGTTTATTTCCAAGTGCAGTTTGTGGGTGAAACCGCCACGCTCTCCAGCTCAGGAGTTAGTGCCTCAAGGAGGGTTGACTCTTGACCTGTTGATGAAGGATTGGCAACTTGAAAAGGGAAGTGTGCTTTACCTAAAGTTCATCGAGCCCATGGATGTGCTGGAGTTAGCCAAGCAGTCTATAGCCGATGTAGTTGAGCGGTTTACGCATCACTCAGTCGATGACTTATTTCATCCAGGCCGCGCAAGATTAGCCCGAGTTGGCTATACTGCGCGTTTGATTGATGCTATTTTTAACCTCTCCCTGTTCTGGCGCGGGCGAGTACCCGGCGATACCGCCGCCACGGCTGCCTTTATCTACCGCAAAAGGCAGGAAGAGAAGGAAAGTTATTGCTACTATGGACGAGTGGGGCGTGAAAATGGCTGGGTGATCCTTCAATATTGGTACTTTTATCCTTTCAACAACTGGCGTTCGGGATTTTTCGGAGTAAACGATCATGAAGGGGATTGGGAAATGGTTTCCATCTACTGCATCGATCGTCAAACTACTTTGTCCGGTCATGAGCAGGTTGATCAAGATGACCAAATCGACCAGCTTGAGCCATTGTGGGTGGCATACGCTTCCCATGATTTCGAGGGGGATGATCTCAGAAGACATTGGACGGATGCGGAATTGGAGAAAGTAGGCGACCATCCAGTCGTCTATGTAGGTGCGGGCAGCCATGCCAGTTATTTTCGGAAGGGGGAGTATATGAGCGAGGTCGAACTGCCCTTCTTGCGACCGCTTGCCTTGTTGGTTAACCGTTTGCAGTCTCTCTGGGTGGATTTTCTACGTCAGGCAGGGTCAAAACAAAATCAGCGACCCTACTTCGTATTTCGAGTGCCCTTTGTAGATTACGCACGCGGGGATGGGATCAGTATTGGTGTTACAGAGCCGAAACAATGGGATGCACGAAGGATTGATGAGAACACGCCTTGGGCGATTGGCTATCGAGGACTTTGGGGGTTATATGCTGAAGACCCTATCGCTGGTGAAAATGCCCCTGCAGGACCGATTTATGATCGGGATGGCAATTTCCGGCGGCGTTGGATTGATCCCTTGGGATGGGCGGGTTTAGATAAGGTCACGCCTCCTCACCAACTCGAAAATAGGATCACAGAACAGATTCAGTCCTTTGAGCATCAAATCACAGAACTAGACAAAGAGATCCAAAAGCGAAGTGAGGACCTTCAGCGGCTGGAGGTATACAGTCAGGCGTTAGCTTTGCAAGCCGATCAACAAAAAGCCTATCTGGACACCAATCGAAAAGTGATGGCGGGATGTAGAGAGTTATGGAGCATGAAACGCGAACTTGCTGAACTGAAGCGTGGGCTGCAACTACTGCAAAATTACCGACGGCGAATTCAGCAGGGCGAACCGCTTCCTATTCGCGATCATATTCGTCACAGCCATGAGCCCTTGCCAGAAACCACAAATTTGAATGTATTTGCAGAAGGAATTGCTGCGCTAAGCGTAGGTTTACTGCTGATTGGTGTGGTTTTAATTTGGTGGTTTGAACGCTCCTATTTTCTTATCGGCCTATCTGCGTTAATCGGAGGATTGGTTTTTATCGAAGCAAGTTTTCGAGGTCAGTTAGCACGGCTGATCAACAGTCTATCGATTGGGTTGGCGATTGTATCCGCCTTCGTTTTGCTGTTTCACTTTTTCTGGCAGATTGTCTTGGCGGGGGTCTTTTTCGCCGGGCTATTTTTACTCTGGCAGAACTTACGCGAATTAAGAAGGTAGTGTGATTGTTATGCATTTAGAAAGGGATGACGATTGTATTGTTCGTTCAAGCGGGCAATCTGCTCGGCTAGAAGGGGGGTGATGGCATCCTCGGTTGCGCGCCAGCTCCAGTATTGACCGACTTTACTAGGATAGTTCATACGAGCTTGGCTGCCAAGGCGGAGAAAATCTTGCAAGGGGGCAAGAGCGAAAATTGCCACCGAAGCCCAGACATATTGGATCATTTGCCAAGCGGGGTCTTGGTCGATTAAGGGGATATAGCGGCGAGCAGTGGCAATGATTTCTGCTCCTATGCTCTCGTACCAGCCGAGTGTGGTGTCATTGTCATGGGTGCCGGTATAGGCTACACAGCGAGGAGCATAATTGTGGGGCAGGAAGGAATTGCTGGGGTTGTGATCGTCAAAGGCAAACTGGAGAATTTTCATGCCCGGCAATTGAAAACTATCCCGTAATTGGTCGACATCTGGGGTGATCACGCCTAAGTCTTCTGCCAGAAAAGGCAGTTCCCCGTTGAGCTCTTGGGATAGTTGACGAAAAAGGCTTTTGCCAGGTGCTTTTACCCATCGCCCTTTTTCTGCCGTAGTGTGGGTAGCAGGGATTTCCCAGCAGGCGCAGAAGCCGCGGAAGTGGTCGATACGGACAAGATCGACTTGGCGCAGGGTGTGAAAAACTCTTCTTTTCCACCACTCGAAGTTCGTTTGGACATGCGCTTTCCAGTTATAAATCGGGTTTCCCCAACGTTGCCCGGTAGGTGAAAAATAATCCGGTGGTACGCCGGCAATCACTCTTGGGTACCCTTTGGAATTGAGCTTGAATAAATGTGGATTGCACCACACATCACAGCTATCTTGGGCGACAAAAATGGGGATATCGCCAATAATGCGGAGACCTGCTTCACGGGCGGCGGCATGGACTTGATCCCATTGTTTTGCAAATAGGAATTGTTGGAAGCGGAAAGCGTTGACCAGCCCTTCATTTTGTTTGGAAAATTCTGCCAATGCTTGTGGGGAACGTTGGCGATAGGGTGTTTCCCATTCCATCCATGGCCGCCCTTGATGAGCTTGTTTTAAGGCCATGAAGAGGGCAAAGTCATCGAGCCAATCTGCTTGGGTGGTGCAGTATCGCTCGAACTCCTCTTTGGATTCATCTGCGCCGCGTTCGCAGAAAATTTGGTAGGCGCGGTCAAGCAGCATGGTTTTCCAAGGAATCAATTTGCCAAAATCAACCCTTTGGGGGTCGAATTCTGGCGCATTTTCGAAATCGTTTTGTTGGAGGAGCTGATTCTGATAGAGCAGTTCTAAACTGATTAGGTTGGGGTTTCCGGCAAAGGAGGAAAAACATTGATAGGGGGAGTCTCCATATCCAGTTGGTCCGAGAGGTAAAACTTGCCATAGTCCACAACCACTTTGCTTGAGAAAATCAATCCATTTGAAAGCTTGCGGTCCAAGCTCACCAATGCCAAATTGGCCGGGAAGACTGGTGGGGTGTAGCAGGATACCCCCGCTGCGTTTAAAGGTCGTAAGGTTCGCGTTTGTTTTCGATGATCGCATCACTGCTTATGTGGTTGGAAGGGTAATCAATTGCAGAGACATCTGGGTAAATCATCGCCCCGCTTTCAACAATGAAATTTTCAGGCACTTGACTGTTTTTGCCGACCATAGCGAATTTGACCGGATCTGTGTCTATCGACCCAATGCGGGCATTTTTTCCGACCAGGACATGTTTATCTAAGATCGCGCGTTCAATCATTGCGCCGCTTTCTATCAGTGTGTCTGTAAGGATAATCGATTCTCGGATGACGGCATTTTCTTGTACCCGCACCCCAGGAGATAGGACGGATCGTTCAATCATCGCACCCGGAGCGATAACACAACCATCTGAGATCAGGCTATCTTGAATGAGAGCGCCGCGAGCAATGCGGGCTGGGGGTCGCTCTTCGGTTCGGGTGTGAATGACCCATGAACGATCGTTGAGATCGATGGATGGCTTTTCATTGAGCAAGTCCATGTGGGCTTTCCAATATGTATAGGTTGTGCCGACATCTACCCAATAACCACTATATGGGAAGCCAAGTACCCGAGCGCCACTGTTAACCAATTTAGGCAGAATATCTTTTCCGAAATCGTGCGATGAGTTGGGGTCTTTGTGGTCTTCCCATAAGGCTTTGTCCAACACATCCATTCGAAAGACATACACGCCCATGTTGGCGAGATTGGTAGGAGGTTGCTCTGGTTTTTCGACGAAAGAGATGACGCGATAGTTTGAGTCAACTTCTACGATGCCAAAGCGCGGCGCTTCCTCCATTGGAACACGAATGGTTGCCATGGTCAAGTCTGCGTCGTGATCATGATGAAAGGCAATCAAAGCATCATAATCCATACAATAAACATGATCGCCTGATAGGATCAAAATCGTGTCCGGATGATTGTGTTTGATAAAACTGAAGTTCTGTTGGACGGCATCAGCAGTGCCTAGATACCAATCTGCGCTACGCCGGCCACGAAAGGGGGTATATAAACGCACTCCACCAGTGAAATCGCGATCTAAATCCCAAGGCCCTCCAGCCCCAATATGCTCAATCAGAGAATGAGGACGATATTGAAGCAGGAGCATGACATCGAAAATGCCGGAATTGACGCAATTCGAAAGGGTAAAATCAATAATCCGATATTTACCGGCAAAAGGAACAGCAGGCTTGGTGCGTTTTGCAGTGAGTACACTTAGTCGACATCCTTCTCCACCAGCTAATATGACTGCGCGAGTTTTCATAAACTTAGCCCCTTCTTGAAACTAGATCAGCATTCAGTTGTGTGACGACTTCTTGGTACACATTGAGGTATTGCTTGGCGGAACGCGCCCATGAAAAATCTTGCAACATGCCATTGCGTTGCATTTTTCTCCACATACGACGGTTAGGGAAAAGTTGGATTGCCCTCCGCAAGGTCTGTTCTAATGCCTCACTGTTGGGCTCATGAAATAAGAAACCTGTAGAGGTCGAGGGGTCACCGCTATCTTTGATCGTATCCCGTAAACCACCCGTAGCTCTGCCGACGGGTAGGGTGCCATAACGCATGGCGATCATTTGTGCCAAACCACATGGCTCGTAGCGAGAGGGCACCAGCAAGAGATCGGCTGCAGCATACAACCGATGGCTCAGTTGGGGATCAAAACGCAGGATCGCTTGATATCGCTCAGGGAATTCCAGTTGAAGTTGATAAACTGCTTGCTCGAGAGCGGGATTGCCTGTGCCAAGGATGACAGCTTGCCAAGGTTGGTCTTTTAGACTGCGCAAGGCGTTGATGGCGATGTCAATCCCTTTCTGGTAATCCAGGCGCGTGATCATTCCGATCAAAGGAGTATCTGCAAGGGGTTTCCATCCCAGTTCTTCGAGAAGGTCTTTTTTGTTGAGCTCTTTCTGATCTAGATGATCGATATCATAGGGATGGGAGAGATAAGAGTCATTGGATGGATCCCATATCTTCAAATCAAGGCCGTTTAGGATGCCTAGAATATCCTTCGCCCGCGAACGGAGATACTCTTGTAGTCCGGCGCCAAAGTCAGCGGTTTGAATTTCTTGGGCGTAGGTAGGAGAAACCGCAATAATGCGGTGAGCAGCATAGATGCCCAAGGGGAGGGGGAGTTGCTGTGCCCAAACAGGCAAAGAGGACTGCAAAGCAGGAGGCAAGCCAAACTCCGTCAGGGCTTCTCCTGCTCCATGCCCCAAATATGGCAGATTGTGAATGGTAATGACTCGGGCAGTATGGTCAAAAAAGGAATCGGGAAGCACCTTCATTGCGTAGAGCGCAGGAGCGGTGTGCCAATCGTTGGCGTGGACAACCTGCGGCTGCCAATCGAGCGTCTGAGCAAGCTCTAAGCAGGCGAGTGAAAAGAAGGTAAATTTGAGCCCGTCTAGGCTAGCATCTGCAGAGTAGACGGGCGCATCTTTGGCAAAAAGGGAACCGCTAATGAAATAGGTGGTAACGGTTGCGTTTTCCAATTCGTAGATTTGGGCTTGAAGGGGTTGCGGATAATGGGGTATCAGGAGATTGGTGACAAATTTAAGCGCAGGGGGTTGCTGTTGAATGGCGCCATGGAAAGGTATTGCCACCCGAATCTCAAAATCCATGCAAGAGGTAATCTCCTGTAAGGCATTGGGTAATGAACCGGCCACATCACCCAGACCACCAACTTTTATATGAGGTTCCGCTTCAGCCGCTAAGTAAAATATCTTCACCGTCTAAAACTCTATGTCTGTTTTGTGTGTATTTTACCCTACCTCGCTTTGAGAAATGGTGTGATTTCTTGCGCTTTTGAAAGGGAATTTTGGGGCTAATGAAGGTATAATCCGGCGCGATTTTGTCTGAGAGTCGGATGACCAAGCACTATCTTTGTGTTCATGCCCACTTTTATCAACCCCCGCGCGAAGATCCGCGAACGGGGAAAATCCCTGTAGAGCCAGGCGCAGCTCCTTATCCTAACTGGAACGAAAGGATTTATCACGAATGTTATTTGCCCAATGTTCAATTGGGTAATTTTGAGCGCATCAGCTTTAATGTCGGCCCTACGCTGTTTGAGTGGATGGCAGAGGAACATGCTGACACTGTTGCAGAGATCCTTAATGTAGACCGCCGCTTGATCATTCGAGAGGGGGTCGGAAATGCAATGGCAATGCCCTATCATCATACGATCCTTCCTTTGGCATCTTACTTGGACAAAGTGACACAGGTGCGATGGGGAATCACCGATTTCGAGGCGCGGTTTGGGCATAAGCCGGTGGGGATGTGGCTGCCGGAGACAGCTGTCGATCAGGAGACGCTTCTTGTGCTTGCCAATGAGGGCATCCGATTTACGATTTTAGCCCCTTGGCAAGCGCGTAAAGAAAAACTTGATGTTACTCATCCGTATCGAGTAGAGTTACCGCAGGGAAAATCAATTGTAGTCTTTTTTTATCATGCTCCCCTGAGCGGTGGAATTAGCTTTAACCCTGAAATGACCATCAATGCAGATAACTTTACGAGGGATCATTTGCTGCCCACCTATCACTATGAAGGGAAGAAACGTGCGGACCGAAAACTGATCTTACTGGCTTCAGATGGGGAATTATATGGGCATCATCAACCTTTACGTCAATATTTTCTGCAACGTTTACTGACCGAATCCTGCAGGATGAATGAGATCGAAGCTATACACCCAGCCAAATGGTTGGAGCATTTTCTAGTGGAAGATTCGGTGCACATTCGTCAATGTACTTCGTGGAGTTGCCATCATGGGGTGAAGCGTTGGTCAAGCGGATGCGCTTGTACACCAGGCGATTCAAGCTGGAAAAAAGCTCTCCGCATAGCGTTTGATCACATCGCCTCTGAAATCGATCAAATCTATTTTGACCGAGCGGCGCAATATGTGGATGACCCGTGGGAAATGCGCCATGCTTATCTCAAGGTTCTCCTCGGTCAGGTGTCGCTGGAACAATTCTTTATAGAAATGGCAGGAAAACCGCTTGACACGTCTGCCCACCAACAATTGCTTCAACTTCTAGAAGCGCAATTGGAACGCCAACGCATGTTTGCTTCCTGTGGATGGTTTTTTGAGGATTTCGATCGTATCGAACCTAGGAACGCGATCGCTTATGCAGCCCATGCAATTCGCTTGACCGAGTTGGCAAGCGGAATTGATCTATCCCCTCTAGGAGTCCGTTATTTGCATCAAGTGGTCAGTCCTACGACTGGTTTACGGGGCGATCAGGTATTTAAGCAGTTCTACCAGTGAGTGATCCCAACCCTTGTCGCTCTTAAGGCCTATGTTACATTGCAAAGACGTAGCAATTCCTTCAATTGGTACTTACTCAGTTGCGCGTTTTCTCTGAGCAGTGAAAAGAAGGGCTGGAGCTGGTTAACCTTCTCCTCAAAAGAGCCTTTGTGTTCGATGCAATGGTGCGACAGGGCGGTTATAAAGCTCAGCAAATCCAACCATTCTTCATACGCTTCTTTCACGAACCAATCGATTCCCTGATAGTGATTAACCCCGATAAACTGGCGAAAGTGCCCATCACTCAGCCACAAGGCGAGCGCATCTGAAATAGAAAGGACGCTCTCGGACTCTAGATGCAAAGGATATTTGAGGAGTAATCGAATGGCAAGCAGGGCACGTTGTGCCTCTGTTTCCGTAAGCATCATGCCTTGAAGAGTTTCTTCGAGTATGCTCTCAAGTTTCCATTCCTGGAACCATTGCCAACTCAGTTGAAGAGCGGTGATGGAGCTGTTTTGCTGCAGCGTACCCAGATTGGCAGTAAACATCCACCCTAAGACCGTTGCCCATATATAACTATCTCCTTGACAGAGTTGCGCAACGATGGAATGGGGTTGAAGGTGTCTAAGCTGGGAAAGGAGGACATGACAAGAACACCTTAGCGCAGCTTGGAACTGATCAACGTTCAGCGGTTTAGATAGGTACGTCTCTATTCTCTGTGCTAGGGTGGCAGCTTTGTGTTGAATCTGATCCATCACCGCACTTTGTTCTTCCTCGAGCGAATTGTCGTCATGGCAATTCTGATGTTGGATCAGCCAGTTCCATTGACCGGGGTTGATCAATTCCCGTAAGGCTTGGCGCACAGGATTCAGGCGAATCTCAGCCAGGGCTTGGTCTATGCTTGGAATCCCTCTGCCTCGCAATTCACTGTGAAGTTGATGGTAAATCCCTTCGGGCGTGTCTCTGACCGTCCTAAACTCAAGGAAAGCAAAGCATTGATAGGCTTTCAAATGAAGGTAAAGACCCTGTTGATGGAGCTCGTGATTGTTGCAAAGAAACTCCAAACCACTGAGAGAATCGCGCAGGATGGTAAAAGTCTGGGGATCATTCTCAATTTCTAATCCTTCAGCTAAACTTTTGCGAATTAGTCTTTTCTCCCCATTGATTTCTTTCTGCAGATAGGCACAGGAATTTCGAATAAAGCCATCCGTTTCCGCATAGCGGTTATGGTAAACCACCAGCACCTTTTCAGCTCCTGAGCGGTTGGAATACGCAAAAACATCCTCATTAACATACCCATTTGGGGTTTGAAAGTCGTAGAGCAAAAAGTGATCGGCTTCGGCAAATCGATAACGCTTTCGTAG
>FWWL01005524.1_pt1 | contig 19625 bp, 19 predicted proteins | sample 2228331 | NCBI WGS metagenome assembly FWWL01 (sample SAMEA103939775, study PRJEB20133) | metagenome | reverse complement strand
CGCCCCGGCCGGCGGCTGGGTCGAGGCGCAGGCGTTGCGCCGCTCCAGCAACAGCAGCAGCAACTCGTCCTCGAACACGAGCAGCAACACCTCCTCGAACACGGCGTCGAACTCGAGCTCGAATTCCTCCTCGAACTCCAGCTCGAACTCGAGCAGCAACACCTCCTCGAACGGCAGCAGCAACTCCTCGTCGAACTCGAGCTCCAACTCGTCGCGCTGAGTTCCGCGGCCGCCCAAACGGAAGGGGCGCCGGAAGGCGCCCCTTTTCTGTATTCCGGCGGTGATCGGCGGCTGTCAGCGCATCGCGCGGGCGACCTTCCGATACCAGCCTTCCGAGGCCTGGGTCTGGCGCAGGATGCGGGTCTTGAGTTCGGCTTCGGCCGGCGTTTCCGGCCGCACCTCCCCATCGATCTGCGATGCGTCGCGCCGGAACGGTATGACCTGCACCAGCGGGGTTCCGCGCTCCAGCGTATGGACGCCGTCTTCCGCCACCGCGAAGAAGGGGAAGTTGATCAGCGAGCGGTAGCTGTCGGTATCGACGATGCCGCTGACGATGTCGACGACGGGGTTGGGCCGGTTGATCAGCGGGACGAACAGGCAGCTCCAGCCCGGCGGGGTCGTCACAGTCCAGTAATTATGGAACTTGCAGGGCGGCCGCGCGCCGGCGGGATGGCCGGCGACCTGATGCGGGCCATGGTTGGAGACCATCGTCTGGTCGATGTCCCAGCCGGCATCGACCGTCGCGCCGCCGTCGCGGATGACCAGCCGGACGGTCGCCGCCAGCGGAATGATCCAGCCCGTCGTCATCGCGTCCAGGAAGGGCATGCAGCGCTTCACCGTGAGGCCGTTATTGGTGGCGTGCAGATGCTCGCCGTCGACAGCCGGCAGCTTCCGGAACCAGTCGGGAATGACGGTCTTGGCCGGCCTGGGCTCGGCGATGACGCCCTGCAGCTCGGGCTTGCAGGTGAACAGGATCTTCGGCTTCTCGGCTGTCTTCAGCAGTCGCAACATCGCGCTCTCCCATGGTTTCCGCCATGCAAGCGTAACGTAGCGGCCACGGATTTATTCCCGCCGGGCGGTCGCCGTCCGCCCCTCAGCGTGCGATGGTCCCCAGCACGAGCAGCAACATGACACCGACGCAGAGCGCGACCGCGAGGATCCAGATGCGCACGATCGCGGGCATCTTCTCGCTCATCGGCAGGCCCCCGCGAGTTGCACGAGGCCATGGCCGAAGACGGGGTCGCGTCCCGCCGCCCCAAGATCGAGCGCCGCGCGCTCGAGCCGCTCGATTGGCGAGGCCGCGCCGTCGCGGCCATCGTCGCTGCGCAGGGCGGCGATGGCGGCGGCGATGAAGGGGGCTGCGTATGACGTTCTCGAATGCAGCGCGGGCCGCCCGCGGATATCGAGCAGGCGCAGACCGACGCCTGGCGCGGCAAGGCGGATGTGCGGTCCGCGCCCGGATCGACGATAGGCCTGGTTGTCGGCGTCTGTCGCGGTGATCGCGATCGCCCATGGGTAGGCGGCCGGATAGGCGGCAGGTCCATCCGGTCCCTTGTTTCCCGAAGCGGCGACGATCGCGATCTCCCGCGCGCTGATGGCCGCGCCGACCTGATCGAGGACTGCGTTCGCAGGGCCGGCAAGACTGAGATTGATGACGTCGACCTGTCGGCGCGCCAGCAGATCGAGCGCCGCGGCGAGATCATAGGCGTCGGCTTCGTCGACATCGCCGCTGCGGTGAAAGGCATCGACGGCGATCACGGTGGCCCCGGGCGCGAGGCCGGCGAAGACGCCATCGCCGAGCAGCAGCGTAGCGATGGCGGTGCCGTGGCGTCGCGTGGCGCGGGCCCGCGCCGGGGCGCGGCTGGATTCGACCTGCAGGGATTTGCCGGCAAAGCCGGGATGGCCGTCGTCGACGCCGGTGTCGATCACGCCGATCGTTCCGGCGGGCCTGCAGCCGGGCCGCATCGACCAAGCCGCCGTGGCGAGCGGCGCGTTGAAGCCGTTCGCCCGCCGCCCGCCGCTGCTCTGGACGCGATAGTTCTGCCGGTAACGGTGATTGACGTCGATCACCCCCTCGGGCGCGAGGGCCCGCAGGCGCGCAAGCGTGCGGGCGGTGGATCCGCGGATCGGCATGCGCACCCTCAGCGCAAGGCCGGGAATCGTCAGGAACTCCCTGCTGTCGAGAATGTCGATGCCGGCCTCGCGGATCCGATCGACCGATTGCGGGGTCAGGCCGGCCGCGGCGATCTCGACGACGGCCATAAGCGGCTCGGCTCGCCTCGGTCGCGGTGCCGGTGCGGCCGAGAACCAGCGAAAAGGCGACAGCGACGGGCCGCCACGGCCGCGGAAAGGATTCCATTCCCGTCCGCCGCCGCCGTCTCCGCCCGGTCCGCCGCTGCCGCCGGAGCCGCCGCCGCCTGATGCGCCGCCGCCACCACCGCCGCCGCCCCCGCCTCCATCGTCGCCGCCGCCGCCATCGTCATCGGCGAGAGCCGCTGTCGTGAAGGCGGTGCCAATCGGGAAGGGGTGGAGGAACGCAGCCGGCAGCGGTGTCAGGATCGTCGCCACGACGGCCAGACAAAGGCACACGGGAAGGCGCGTCATCGTGCTTTCATTCCGTGCTGGAGCGCGGAGAATGCGATCGGAGTGGCTGCGCCGCGACCCGGCTTAGCCGGGCAGCATGTGCAGGCGACCGGGATTCTGGCCAGTCCCCTAGACGGCCTAGGCTGGTCGACCCCGGACAGCTCTTTCACGTGCCGTCCGGGAGCCATCGCACAGGCTTTCGCAAGGTCAAAGCCGTGATGCCGATGGATCGCCATCGTCGGATTCTCGGCATCATCGCGCCTGCGCTCAACTCAGAACACGTCGAAATCGCCGATCTGGAGCGGGCCGGCGCCCATGATCTGCGCGATCAGCGTCGAGGCCGCCCCGCCAGCGCCGTCGGCGTCCCAAAACAGGCGGCCATCGTCGGTGTCGTAGAGGAACGTCCCCTGACCCGCGATCGCGGAGGTCGGCGCGCTCGACGACACCAGGCGCGTCTCGTCGAGCGAACTGCCCGATTGGAGACCGCCGCCAAACAGCATGGCGTCGATCGCGAGGTCGTCGGTACCGAAGGCGAAGTCGCTGATGATGTCACGGTCGGCCGCGCGGTTGGTCAGGACGAAGAAGTCCTGGTCGGCGCCGCCGATCAACGTGTCGATCCCCGCGCCGCCGATCAGCCTGTCGGTCCCGGCGTCGCCCTGCAGCGTGTCGCGGCCTGCGCCGCCTTCGAGCGTATCGGAATCCTCGCCGCCGAAGAGCCGATCGTTGCCGAAGCCGCCGGCGACGAAGTCATCGCCCTTGCCCCCGTAGACCGTATCGTTGCCGTCGCCGCCGAAGAGCAGATCCTGATCCTCGCCGCCATCGATCAGGTCGTTTCCGAGGCCGCCGTAAATCTCGTCCTCGCCATTTTCGCCGAAGAGCCGGTCGACGCCGTCCCCGCCTTCGATCAGGTCGGCGTCGTGGCCGCCCCGGATTGTGTCGTCGCCGAGCCCGCCGAAGAGCCTGTCCGCTCCGGATGCGCCGAAGAGCGTGTCGTTGCCGTCGCCGCCGAACAGGCTGTCCTCGCCTTGGCCGCCGTCGAGCAGATCATCGCCGAGGCCGCCGTAGAGCGTGTCGTTTCCGGCCTCGCCGAAGAGCCGGTCATTGCCGTCCTCGCCCTCAAGAAGATCGTCGCCGTCGCCACCGAAAAGCTGGTCGTCGCCGTCGCCGCCGAAGGCTTCGTCATTGCCGGAGCCGCCGAGGATGACGTCGTTGCCGCCGTCGCCATAGATCACGTCATTGTCCTCGCCGCCGTCGAGCCGGTCGTTGCCGCCGAAGCCTTCGAGAATGTCGTTGCCCTTGCCCCCGCTGATCGTATCGGCGAAGTCGGTGCCGAGAAGCCGGTCGTTGAGGTCTGTCCCGTTGATGATCATGATGCTCTCCCTTGTGTCGCCCGCGTCGACGACCCCCGCTTTTGCGAGGGAGGACGCTGGCGGCATAACGGAGCGGCGCCGAAACTATTCCGCTCGCCGCAAGCCGCTTGCGAATTGACGCGGCTGCGGGAATAAGATGGCGATATCGGCGTTCTGATCGGCGAAGCGCATATCGCATATGACGGATTCCTTCGCCGAAGAGTTGATCGCCCTGTTGCCCCGGCTGCGTCGTTTCGCATTGTCGCTGACGGGCAAGGGCGCCGACGCCGACGATCTCGTCCAGGCGGCGTGCGAGCGGGCCCTGCGCGCCTGCGACAGCTACGAACCCGGAACGAGACTCGACGCATGGCTTTTTCGCATCATCAAGAACCTCTGGATCGACCAGATTCGTCGCCGGAAGACCGAGAACAGCGTCTCCCTGCCGCCGGACGATCAGGGCTCGCCGATCGCGGACGGCGTTGTGCTGGCAGAATCCCGGCTGATGCTGGGCAGCGTCGAAGCGGCGTTCGGCGGATTGCCCGCCGACCAGCAAAATGTCCTGCGGCTGGTCTGTATCGAGGGGCTGAGCTACCAGGACACCGCGCTGGCGCTGGCGATCCCCATCGGCACGGTGATGAGCAGGCTCTCGCGGGCGCGCGCCGCACTGCTCGAAGCGCTCGGGGAGGACAAGCCGGGCCGGATCGAAGGCATGAGGCTTGAGCGATGATCGCGCCTGATCTCGATCTCAAACTGATGGCGCTGGCCGATGGCGAGCTCGACGCGGCGGAGGAAGCGGATCTGCGCAGGTTGATCGCCGGCGACATCGCGCTGGCCGAGCGTTTCGCGGAGCATGCGGAGGCCAGGGCCTTGCTGGAGCCGGCGCCCGCGACCGCGGCCAAGCCGGACCCGCTCGCCGCGGCGATCCGCCGGCAAGCCGCTGGAACAAGGGCCGAGCTCGGCGCGCGCGGTCCGGGCGTTGTCGTTCAGCTCCCGGCCGCCGCGCAACGAGCGCTCAAGCCGGCGCGGCCCGTGCCGCAACCGGCGCGGACCTGGCGTCTGCCGGTCGCCGCCACGATCCTGCTGTGTGTGACCGCTGGTCTGGGATTGGCGATCGGCTACCGGATCGGGCCGGGCCCCGCTCCGGCGGCATCGGGACTGCTGGCCGCGCCGGGCGCACAGGCCGCTTTGCAGGCTGCGCTCGACCGTCTGCCGTCCGGTCAGGCGCGGGACTGGGCCGATCGCGACAGCGCAGGCGTCGTCAAGGTGACGGGCACCTTCCGCATGGCCGGCGCCGGCCTCTGCCGAGAATACGAGATCGCGGCCAGGCGTCCCGCCGCAGAACAGGTCTTCGGTCTGGCCTGCCGCAGCGCCGGCCAGTGGCGCCAGCGCGCCATCATTTCCGAACTGGCGAGCGAGGGCGCCATCCGTCCGGCCAGCGACCCCAGAGAATTGATCGACGCGGTCCTGCAGAGCTTTGGTAGCGAAGCCCCGATCACCGGGGATGCGGAGCTGACGGCGCTTCGAGAGACTCTGCCATAGACGCCGAATGATCTCGAGCTTTCGGTTTGTGATCAGTAATTCGTTGTTGGGTGTGGAAGATGGCGCTTCCGACAGGCCAGTGCAAATCGTGCATAATCACTCGCCATACCACCACTCGCACGACCCAATGGGGCGCGTGAATGCTGGGGAGCTAGCCGAAGGCAGATCCCGGCCTTACCAAGGTCCGCTGTTCGGTAGCAATGCAACGTCGGGAAATGGCGCGTCTCGACGTCACAGTGGCGAACGTCATATGCTGCGAGCTTGCCTGGCAGTCAGAAGCCGGCGCCACGACAGCGCCGGCTGCAATCAGTCACTCAGGCTGGATGCCGGCCTCTTTCACGATCCCGGCCCATTTCGCGAGTTCGGTACCAACGAAGGCCCTGAGTTCATCGGGCGTGCTGGTCTCGGGCTCGATGCCGGCAACGAGCAGCCGCTTCTTCGTTGCGTCATCATTGATCGCAGCGACCAGCGCCTGGTTCAGCTTGACGACGTAGGCGCGCGGCGTCTTGGCGGGCACGAACGCGGCGAACCAAGCCGCAAGATCGTAACCTTTCACGCCGCCTTCTGCCATCGTCGGCAGATCGGGCGCGAGCACGCTGCGCTTCGCGGTGGAGACGGCGAGGCCGTTCACCTTGCCGGCCTTGATCTGCGGGAGCGTCGTCGAGATGTCGGCGAAGACGATGTTGATCTGCCCGCCGAGCAGGTCGGTGATCGCCTGCGGATTGCTGCGATACGGCACATAGGTGATGTCGAGCCCGGCGAGCGATTTCAACATTTCGCCCGCTATGCGCGAGGAGCTTGAACCGGCCCCGAAGGTCAGCTTGCCCGGATTCGCCCTGGCATAGGCGACGAATTCCTGAACGGTCGTCGCCGGCACCGCGGGGTGGGTCGCCAGCGCCAGCGTGATCGTCCCGAGCTTAGCCACCGCCTCGAAGCTGTTCACCGCATCGTAGGGCACGTTCTTCATCAGGCTCTGGTTGGCGCCATGCGTCGTGTTCGTGGTGATCAGGACGGTGTGTCCGTCAGGCTCGGCGCGGGCGACGTTCTGCGCAGCGATGACGCCGCTCGCACCGGCGATGTTTTCCACGATGACGGGTTGCCCGAGGTTCTTCGAGACGTGCTCGCCGAGGATCCTGGCCAGCGCGTCGGTCGCGCTGCCGGCGGCGAACGGCACGATGAATTTCAGGGACTTCGACGGGTAGTCCTGCGCTCCCGCTCCTATGGCAAGGCCGAAGAATGCCGCGCCTGCGAGGATCATCCGAAATGCTGATGTCTTCATGGGTATTCCTCCTGTTGTGCGTTGAGTTCGGTGTCTTTCCGCACCGTTCTGCGGGATCAATCGTCGGGAATATCGAGATCGAGCAGGGCCGAGCTCAGGCTCTTGCCGTGGATGTCGAGCGCCAGCGAACGGGTTACGCCGCCGCCCAGCGCCTGGTGGAGCACGAAGTTCAGCGCGCCCAGCGACGGAACCTCGTAGCGATCGACGGCGCCACGCAGAACGCCGGCGAAATGGGCTGCTACACGCTCGGCCGTCACGTGACGCAGGAGGCGCGGATAATCCGTCTCATCATAGGCTATCAGCGAGATGCTGGAGGTGTCGCCCTTGTCGCCTGTCCGAGCATGGGCGATGGCGCGCAGTTTCATCTCATCTCTCCAGCATATGGATGCGAGGCCGCACGCAATCGCGCGGAAGCAGCGTGGAGAGCACACCGAGAACCTCGCGCACCTGCTTGGTCACGCCGCCGCCGCCGGCGGGTCCGTTGGTGTAGAGCGTCTCGACCTCGTTGCCGATGCGGATCGCCTCCTCTGCCGATACCGTGCGTCCGGCCACCCGAAGCCGCACCTCGTAGGGCTCTGCGCGCGCGGCGCTAGCCGGCAGGCCACGACCGTGGATCGCATCGACGCCGATCAGGTCGTAGCGCAATTCCTGCGCGGCGACGCCGGTTATCGCCAGCCGCTCGCGCACAATCTCGGCTGCAAGCTCGGCCCGGTCACGCGCGCCGCTGCCGGCGTAGGATATCTGACCTTCGCCAACGAAGCCTTCGGCGATGCCGAGCGAGACCTTCAAAGTTTCAGGCCGCGCGCTGCCGGCGCCGCCGCTGATCCGCACCCGATCCGGGCCGATCTGCTCGACGCGAACATGCGAAAAATCCGCGACCACGTCGGGGGTCAGGTAGCGCGCCGGATCGTGGATCTCGTAGAGGATCTGCTCCTTGCAGGTCGCGGTGGTGATGCAGCCGCCCGAGCCCTCGACCTTGGTGATCACCGCCGAGCCGTCCTGGCCGACTTCGGCAAGAGGGAAGCCGAGCCGGGCCAGCCCTGGCACCGTCTTGAAGCCCGGGTCGGCGAAGTACCCGCCAGTGACCTGCCCGGCGCACTCCAGAACATGGCCGATCAGCATCGCCTGGCCAAGCAGCCGCCAATCCGCGAAGGACCAGCCGAACTCATGCGCCAATGGCCCAAGGAAGAGCGAGGGGTCGGCGACGCGCCCGGTGACCACGATATCGGCGCCTGCGGCCAGCGCCTGCACGATCGGCTCTGCCCCGAGATAGGCATTGGCCGAGATCAGGCTCGCGCCCAATTCAGTGACGGGCCGCCCGCATTCCAGGACCGTGTGCGCACCATCGCTGACGGCCGCCATCACGTCGTCGCCCGTGACCGCCGCGACCTTGAGCCCAGGCAGGCCGAGCTCGCGAGCGATTCCACAGATCAGCTCGGCGGCCGCGACCGGGTTTGCCGCGCCCATGTTGCTGATGATCCTCGTTCCGCCCCTCCGGCAGGCGGGAAGCACGGCGCGCATGCGCGCCGCGAGCAGCGGATCGTAGCCCAGGGCTGGATCGTCGCGCCGCGCCTGTTGAGCCAGCGCGATGGTGCGCTCTGCCAGGCATTCAAAGACGAGGTAGTCGAGCCGGCCACGCTCCGCGAGCTCGACCGCAGGCTCGATCCTGTCGCCCGAGTAGCCGGCTCCCGCTCCAATCCTGATCTGTCGCATGTATCCTCTCGTGACGAGAGAATGCCGCGATCAACTGATAGGACAATTGAAATTATTCTATATCAGTAATAGTAGATCGATATGAATTTCGATGTCCGGCAGTTGCGAGCGGTCATCGCGGTGGCGGAGTACGCCAGCTTCACCCGCGCCGCCAAGGCACTCAACCTCTCTCAGCCGGCCCTGACCGTTCAGGTGCGGATGCTTGAAGATGAGCTGGGCTTGCGACTGTTCGACCGGACCACGCGAAATGTCTCGCTCACCCGCGTCGGGCGCGAGCTCGAGCCGGAGCTTCGGCGTATCCTCCGTGACCTCGACACGCTCCTCGATGACACGATGCAACTCTCGCGCATGGGCGGCGGGATCGTCCGCATAGCCGTGCTGCCCTCATTTGCATCGAGCCTGCTCCCGGACGTGATCGCGAATTTCCGGGCGCTGCATCCCGATACCGGTTTCACCCTCCATGACGTGATCGCCAGCGGCGCTGCGGAGTTGACGCTTTCCGAGGAGGTTGATCTCGGGATTACGGGCGGACCAATCGAGGATGCAGAGCTGGAGCTTTTGTTGAGCAGCGTCGACAGGATGCACGCTGTCTTCCTGGCAGGACACGCGCTCGACGAGGGCGTATCTCTGACGCTCGCCGCGGTAGCGCGGCACCCTCTCGTCCTGATGTCGCGATCGACAAGCGTGCGGGCCGTGGTCGATGCCGCGCTCGCGGCGCAGGGGCTGGCGGCAGAGATCGCCGCCGAAGCTACCTACATGTCCACGGCCGTCGGCATGGTGCGCGCCGGGATGGGCGTCGCGATCCTGCCTGAGACAGCGATGGAGATCGGTGCGCTGCCGATGCTTCGATCGGCGCTCATCGATGATCCGCGGCTGGCGCGCGGCATCTCGGTGATCAAGCGTAGAGGCAGGACCTTACCCCCGGCAAGCGCGGCCTTCCTCAACCATCTCGGCGCTGCATTCGACGCGCTGAATCGAAGAAAGGGGTGACGCACGCTGACCCCGATCCAGCTTTACCCGATCCTGCATCCACACTTACAGGTCTGCTTCTGGACAGTCGGGCAATGGCTGCTTATGGCGCCGAGCGCCTTAGTCGCTATTTCTGAGTGCGTCTGCTCGGTTGTGAATAGTTTGCCGGGAGACGAGCATTTTTATCGTCCTTCGGCCTTACCTGAGTTCAAAGAAATCCGAGATCGCTCCGACTTGCGCGCTCAGCATGAACGCCCCGGTGTGGATGGCGTTGCCTCGCTTCTCGGCAGACAACAGGAACGGTGTCAGTTGCGGCTCCAGCACAATGTCGACCGCGAGAGCGGACGGCTCGAGACGATCGATGTGGACGGGTAGCGGATCGCCCGCCTTCATGCCGAGCGAGGTGCAGTTCACCACGATATCCATTCCATCTGGATCAGGAGGAGCGGAGGCGACGTCGGTTGACGGAGCCCAGGATTTGATCCGTATCGCGAGCTCCTGCGACCGGGCCGTGTCGGTATCGTAGAGCTTCAGCGCGGCTGCTCCAGCGGCCGCGACCGCGGAGGCGACAGCCGCCCCCGCGCCGCCGCACCCGATGACGAGAACACGACGACCAACCACCTCGTGCCCGCGCGACCGCAGCCCGTTGATGAACCCAATTCCGTCGAAGTTGCCGCCGACGAGCCGACCGTCCGGCAAGCGTCGCACGGCGTTGACCGCCCCCATGCGCAGAGCCTCCGGCTGAATGTCGTCAATGAGGCCCATGGCGGCGATCTTGTGCGGGACCGTCAGCACGAGGCCGTCGAAGTTTCCGACTTTCCAGAGAAAGTCGAAGGCGAGCTTGAGGTGGTCCGGCTTGACGTGCAGCGGAACGAGCACGCCAGGAACGCCACGGCGCCTGAATTCGGCGTTGAACAGCGCCGGCGAGCCAGCCTGGGCAATGGGGTCTCCGACGATCGCGAAGACCCGTGTTCGACCGCTCAGCGGCAGCGGCAGACCGGGTGTGAAGACAGCGTCGGTCATGGGATCAGGCGACGCCGCGTACCGCCATGATCTGCCGCATCCGCGCGAGCGCCAGATCCGAATCTCGCAGCGCTCCGGCCTGATCGGCGAGCCGGAAGGCTTCGGCGAGATGCAGCGTCGACCGCGCCCCTTCCTGCGCGCCGAGCATCGTGAAATGCCCCTGATGGCCATTGAGATGGGCCAGGAACGCGATCCCGGTCTTGTAAAACTGCGTCGGGCTGCGGAACAGATGGCGGGCAAGCGGTAGGGTCGGCTCCATCTGGGCATGGAATCCGTCCTCGTCGCCGGCGCCCAGCCTGACCAGCGCCGAGGAGGCGATCGGCGCGATCGCCGCGAAGGCGCCGAGCAGGGCATCGGAGGAACCCAGTTCGTCTCCGGCGATCAGCTCGGGGTAGTTGAAGTCGTCGCCTGTGAACATGCGCACGCCGCTTGGAAGGCGGCGTCGCATGACGATCTCCTTGTCCTTGTCCAGGAGGGAAATCTTGATGCCGTCGACCTTGTCGGAATCGGCGCCGATCACGTCCAGCGCGACCTGCATGGCCCCATCGACGTCGTCCCGGCCCCAATAGCCGGCGAGCGCCGGATCGAACATCGGCCCCAGCCAATGCAGGATGACGGGCTGACGCGCCTGTCGAAGCAGCCTGCCGTAGACGGTGCGGTAATCGTCCGGCCCGCGCGCGATACGGGCGAGTGCGCGAGACGCCATGAGGATCACGCGGCTGCCGGCGGCTTCGATCGCCTCGGCCTGCTCTTCATAGGCGCGGATGACGTCGTCGACCGTTCGGACATCCTGGGGCGCGAGTTGGTCCGTCCCGCATCCCGAGGCTAGGAGCGCGCCGGGCCGGCTCTTCGCGAGAGCCGCCGTTCGGCGGATCAGCTCGCAGGCGGTCGGCCAGTCCAGCCCCATGCCGCGCTGCGCGGTGTCCATGGCTTCGGCGACCCCGAGGCCGAGGTCCCAGAGCGAGCTTCGGAAGGCGAGCGTCCGGTCCCAATCGATCTCCGAGGTCCAGAAGGGGTCGGTCTCCGCCAGGGGATCGACAACCATATGAGCCGCCGCATAGGCGACACGGCCGAGCGGTCCGCTCGGCGGGGCCGCCGGCACGGGCGTGCCCTGAAGCTTGTATCTCTCCAGCCGCCCGCCCTTTACCGGCAGGACGATCGAGGACCCGGCGTCATTCATGACGGGGCCCCCACTCACGCCGCCGCACCGCGCAGCGGGGCCGCGGAAGGAGCCTGCGCCTGGGCGAGCCTAGGATGAAGCGGCTTTCCCCCCGATGCGAGCAGCGAGTCGATGCCCATGCGCCCCGGCCGGAAGAGCCGCTCGTCCATCAGCTTCAGATCGTCCGCGATCCTGGGCCGGAAGTTCATCTGGCCCAGCACGTCACGCTCCAGATCGATGCCTGGAGCGATCTCGATCAATTCCAGACCGTGGTCGCCGGTCCTGAAGACGGCGCGCTCGGTCACGAAAACCGCCGTTTGCCCCCGCTCGCGGCCGTAGCGACCGTTATAGGAGATCTGCTCAAGTTCCGGCACGAACTTGCGGTGCTTGCCCTCCTGAACGATGACGAGCTTACCATCTTGGGCCGCCACCTTGAGGCCGCCAGCCGTCAGCGTGCCGCCAAAGACCATCTTGCGGGCGTTCTGGCTGATGTTGACGAAGCCGCCGATCCCGACGACGCGACCTGCGAAACGGCTGATGTTCACGCTGCCCTGCGGATCGACCTCCACAGCGGACAGGAAGGCGATGTCGAGCCCGCCCCCGTCATAAAAATCGAACTGATAGGGCATGTCGATCATGGCCCAGTAGTTCCGCCCGGCCCCCGCATCGAGCCCGCTCGCGGGAGCGCCGCCGATGAGCCCCTGCTCATTGGTGAGAACGATGCGATCGAGGATACCCTCTTCGGCCGCGACCAGGCCGATGCCGGTGCAGATACCGGAGCCGATATTGCAGACCGCATGTGCGGCGAGCTCCATTGCCGCGCGCCGGGCGACGATCTTGCGTTCGTCGAGCGGAAGGCTGGGGAAGGTATCGAAGGGAATGCGCAGTTCGCCCGCGAAGCTCGGGTCATAGGATGTCTGATAGGTCTGCGTCTGATCCGGCGCGACCACGACGGCATCGACGAGCATGCCGGGAATCTTGACGGTCTTGCCCGGCAGCGTCCCGCGCCTCGCGAGTCGCTTGACCTGTACGATGACGAGCCCGCCGCAGCGACGGGTGGCCTGCGCCATCGACAGCATGTCGCCGAAGATCGCCTCCTGCTCCATGGAGACGTTGCCGTCCTCGTCGGCCGTGGTGCCGCGCAGAAACGCCACGTCGATATGGAAGGGCTTGTAGTAGAGCCATTCGCGGCCCTTCACCTCGATCAGCTCGACGAGGTCCTCGGTCGACCGCTCGCTCTGGCGCCCGCCTGACTGGCGCGGATCGACGAAGGTGTGAAGGCCGACATGCGTGATGAGGCCGGGCCTGCCCGCGGCGATCTCGCGCGTGAGCTGGGACAGCGCGCCCTGCGGCAAGGTGTAGGCCTCGATCTGGTTTCTCGCCGCCATCTCCGCCAGGGGCGGGGCGTCGACGATTGTGCCGCAGACGACACGCTTCAGAAGACCGTCATGGGCGAAGCGCGAGGCTCCGCGCGTTCCGCGATCGCCGAGGCCCACGGGATGGATCGCCGTGATGCCGCGCGGCGCGGCCTCTTCCAGAAAGCGTCGCTCCACTGCCTCCAGAAGCGCCTCGGGCACAGCGTGCCCCGAGCCCGAACCGCCGATCAGGATGGTGTCCGCGTCGCGCACGAGCGACGCGGCATCGTTGGCCGAAATGACTTTCACTGCAAACCTCGCGAAATGAGGCATGCACCATCAAACTTACTTACTCATAAGTCAATACAGAAAGGTTTCGTCGCGGCCGCCCGGCCGCATCACCGCCTCCGCGACGCCTCGACCGGCAGCAGATACAGATCCAGGATCACGCGCTGAAAGGCGCCGAAGAAATGCTCCAGGCGATCGAAACTGCCCGCGTCCTGAGTGAAGACCGATGAACTGTTGACGAGGTTCATGACCAGCAGAGCGAGATCCTCGCGTGGTGCGTGAGGCGAGAGCTCGCCGACCTCGGCGGCATGGGCGAACGCCTCCTCGATGGCGGCGTGAACGCTTCGGGCGAACGAAGCGAGGCTTTCGCGCGCCACGGGGCTCAGCACGTCGCTGTCCAGGCGCAAGCGGCCGATGAGGCTCCACGGGCGACCATGAACCTTGCCGCGGTTGAAGCGCTTGTAGCGCTCGTGATTGTAGTCGACGACGCCGCGCAGCTTCTCGGAGAGCGAAAGGCCTTTGTCGAGCCAGATCGAGCGGTGACGGGCGGTGGTCTCGTCGACGTAGTCCCGCAGAACCTCATCGACGAGCTGCTGCTTGTTGCCGAAATGATAATGGATGTTCGTCGTCGTCACATCGCAACGCTCGGCGACGTCGCGAAAGCTCATGCCATGGAAGCCGTGCTTGATCAGGAGCTCGGTGGCGACCTTCTTGATCTTGTCCCGCATGCCGGTGCGGCTGCTGGGCGCTGGCGCCTTGAGCGCTCGCATGCTCGGCCTCGGTTCGATGTTTCGATCTCGCCTCACTTGAGGGGAGTGCCTCAGATGGGTCAAGCCGTGCTCCCACGCGCCATCATCAGGAGACTCTCGCCCTCCTGCACGATCTCGCCCGTCTGCTTGACGACTTTCATGGCGAGGGTGACGATTCCTCGATCGAGCCTCTTGGTCGGACGGGCCGCGGCGATCGCAATCCGAACCGACATCCGGTCGCCGATCAGGAGGGGGGCGCGGAACGACCAGTTCCAGCTCAGCGTCGCGATGCCGCGCAGACGGACATTGCAGCGGGTCTTGAGTCCGTCGGCGAGCGAGAGCCCCAGCAGCCCATGCGCGATGCGTCCAGGAAAGCCGGCCTGCCGAGCGAATTCGTCATCCATATGGACATCGAACAGGTCGCCCGAAATGCCCGCGAAGCCGACCACATGAGCTTCGGTCACCGTGACCCCCGCCGTCTCATACCAGTCTCCCGGAACGACCTCGTCATAGCCGTAGTCTCCGGGCGGCAACCTGCGGCCTTCGGCTTCGCTCTCGCTTGGGGGCATCTCGCGCGATCCTTACTTTGTGATAAGTAATTAGAGTGAGATCGCGCGCCCTCGTCAACGACTATCGGGCCGGGGCCATCCCCGCCAAATCCCCGCTCATCTCGGCCGGATGGGAGAATTGCTGCAGCGACAGGCCTGAGCCGGACGCGCTTGGCCATGGCGAAACATCGCGCCCGACGGCGCCGCGCGAAGCGAGTCGTATTGACTTATCGGAAAGTAAGTTTAGCGTTCCGGAATGCACGATCGGACACGGCTTTCGGGCCCTGCGCCGAAGCGCGCCAAGATCCAGAGGGAGGTAGGAATGCTCAATCAGTCCGCGATCAGAATAAGGGGATTGTCGCGTCGCGCCGTGACGGCCGCGCTGGCCGTCGTGCTGGCGGGATTGGCCGGGCCGGCGCTTGCGCAGACGCAGACGCTCACCATCAACACCGACCGCAGCGGCGCTGGCCAGAAGGCCGCCATGACGAAGATCGCCGCAGACTTCGAGGCCAAGAATCCCGGCGTCAAGGTGACGATCAACTTCAGCGACGTCGAATCCTACAAGACCTCGATCCGCAACTTTCTCGTCACCACCCCTCCGGACATCGCCTTCTGGTTCACTGGTGCGCGCATGCGCGCCTTCACCAAGCGCAACCTGTTCGAGGATCTGACGAGCTTCTTCGCCGAGCAGAAGCTGGACGAGCCGATGAAGCCGTTTCTGGCCGCGGTATCGGATGGCGACAAACGCTTCATGCTGCCGACCAATTTCACGACCTGGGGATTCTACTACAACAAGGATCTTTTCGAGAAAGCCGGTCTCACGCCCCCCAAGACCTGGGACGAACTCATGGCTGCCGCCGGAAAGCTGAAGGCCTCGGGCGTCATTCCCTTCACGATCGGTACCCGCGATCTCTGGGCCAACGACCTCTGGTTCGATTATCTGAACCTTCGCGAGAACGGCCTCGACTTTCACATGGCGCTGATGGACGGCAAGGAGTCCTACACGGACCCTCGGATCAAGAAGGTCTTCGATCTCTGGGCCGAGCCGATCAAGAAGGGCTACTTCCTCGAGAATGCGAGCTCCTATGGCTGGCAGGAGGCCATCCCTCTGCTATCCCAGGGACGCGCCGCCATGTATCTGCTCGGCCCCTACGTCCGGACCTCACTGCCGGCGGAGCTGCATGAGCGCATCGGCTTCTTCAAGTTCCCCGAGGTCAAGCCCGGCGTGCCGAATTACGAGGAGCTGTCGGTCAACGGCGTCGCCATTCCGAGCGGAGCCAAGAACAAGGCGCTGGCGAAGCAGTTCCTGGCCTTCTTCGCCCAGCCGCAGAACATCGCCGACTTCGCGAAGGCCGGCGCTGTCCTGCCCGGCCGCACCGACGTCACGCTGGACGATCCGTTCTCGATGTCCCAGATCGAGCATGCCAAGTCGGCCAAAGGCTCCTCGCAGTTCTACGACCGCGACACGGATCCCGAGATGGCGCAGATCGGCATGAGGGGCTTCCAGGAGTTCCTGGCCAATCCCGAGCGCGTCGATACGATCCTTCAGCGCCTCGAGGCGGCCCGGGCGCGCATCTTCAAATGACATCGTCTGCAGGAACGGCGGGAACGGTTGCGCCACGCAGGCGCACCGTTCTGGAGAGGACAAGGGCGCTTGCGGGCGGCAGGGATCTGCTGACGCCGGCCCTGCTGCTCGCGCCGCCGCTCGCGCTGTTCCTGCTGATGATCGTATCGCCGATCCTGCAGAGCATCTGGATCAGCTTCTATGACTGGGACGGCACCGGGCCTTCGAGCTGGGTCGGCCTCGGCAATTATCGCGAGCTGTTTTCCGACGCCCAGTTCTACGTGTCGCTCAAGAACAACGCGATCTGGCTGATCTTCTTCCTGCTCGCGCCGGTGATCGGTCTCGCCCTGGCTCTGTTTCTGAACCAGACGCTGCCGGAGATGCGCCTGATCAAGTCGCTCTTCTTCATGCCGCTCGTGCTTGCGCCGGTGATCGTGGGCGTCGTCTTCACCTGGTTCTACGATCCGACCTTCGGCATCATCGCGATCCTGTTCCGCGCGATCGGCCTGGCGCCGCCGGCGATCCTGTCCAACGAGACCTTCGTCACCTTCGGCATCATCGTCGCCGCGCTGTGGGCTCAGGTCGCCTTCTGCCTGGTTCTGTTCCTGGCCGGCCTTTCGCAGCTCGACAGCGAAATGATCGCCGCCGCACGCCTCGACGGGGCCGAAGGCTGGCCGTTGTTCCGGTACATCGTGCTGCCGCAGCTGCGGCCCGTCGCCTTCACCGCCACGATCCTCACCGTGATCATGTCGCTGCGCAACTTCGACATGATCGCCGTCATGACGCAGGGCGGCCCTTATGGCAGCTCCACCGTGCTCGCCTATCAGATGTTCGACGCGACGATCTTCAGCTTCCGGGCCGGCTACGGCGCCGCCATCGCGACCGTGCTCTTCGCGATCATGAGCATCTACATCGCCGCCTTCCTGCGACATTCGCTGAAGCAGGAGGCGCGGGAGCGCTGATGTATCCGACACCAATTCAGTCCGCCTCGGCTCCCGCCCAGATCGTCTACAGGCTTGCTCTGTATGTGGCGCTCATCGTCTGGATGGCGCCGCTCTTCGCCATCCTGATGACCGCCCTGCGCTCGCAGGGCGATCTTCTGGAGGGGAACTATTGGGGTCTTCCCAGCACGTTTTCCCTGGGGGCCAATCTCAGCGAGGTCTTCGCCTCCTCGCCGATGGGCCTGTTCTTCGTGAACAGCCTGATGGTGACCTGCTTCACCGTGGCGGCCGTGCTGGTGCTCAGCACGATGGCGGCGGTGGCGCTCGCCAAATACCGGTTTCCGGGCCGGACGATCCTGTTCGCGATGTTCATCGCCGGCAACTTCGTGCCCTACCAGATCCTGATGATCCCCGTGCGCGAACTCGTCCTGCGCATGGGCGCCTATGACACGGTCTGGGCGCTGATCCTGTTCCACACCGCCTTCCAGACCGGCTTCGCGACGCTCTTCATGCGCAACTTCATCGTCGCCCTGCCCGACGAACTGTTCGAGGCGGCCCGGCTCGAAGGAGCCAGCGAGTTCCAGATCCTTACCAGGATCGTCGTGCCGCTGCTCCGCCCGGCGCTGGCTGGACTCTCGGTTCTTCTCTTCACCTTCGTCTGGAACGACTATTTCTGGGCGCTCGTGCTGGTGCAGAGCGACGCGGCGAAGCCGTTGACGCTGGGTCTGGCCGGGCTGAAGGGCGAGTGGCTGACCGCCTGGAATCTGATCTCGGCCGGCGCGGTGCTTGCCGCCCTTCCGCCGGTGACGCTGTTCTTCCTGATGCAGAAGCACTTCGTCGCCGGGCTTACCGTCGGGGCCGTGAAGGCGTGACCAGCACCATCGATCAGCGCGGCTCGGGGAATCCTGGTGGCGGCCAAGGTCTCGCGCCGGAGCGATGCTCGATCAACACCGCGACGCTCGGCCATCGGGAGCCCATCGAGACGGTCGTCGAAAGGGTCGCGCGTCACGGCTTCGGCGGGATCGCACCCTGGCGCAGGGATTGTGAGGGCGCCGACATCGGTCGTGTCGCCCGCCAGATCAGGGATGCGGGCCTCGCCGTCAGCGGTTACTGCAGAAGCGCCTATATCCCGCGCGCCACCGCGGCGGAGCGAGAGGCGGCGTTCGTGGATAATTGCCGTGCGATCGACGAGGCCGCCACACTCGGGGCCGCCTGCTTCGTCCTCGTCGTCGGCGGTCTGCCGACGGGTTCGCGGGATCTGCGCGACGCCCGGTCCCAGGTGGAGGACGGCATAGCCCGTCTCGTCCAGCACGCCCGTCCACGTAGGGTCGCTCTCGCGATCGAGCCTCTCCATCCGATGTATGCCGCCGATCGCTCCTGCATCACGAGCCTCTCGGAAGCGCTTGCCCTCTGCCATGCGCTCGATCCGGCGGGGGCCAGCGGGCTCGGTGTGGCCGTCGACGCCTATCATGTCTGGTGGGACTGGCGCCTCCATGACGACATTCGCAAGGCCGGAGACGGCAACCGAATCCTTGCGTTCCACATCTGCGATTGGCGCCTCCCCACGCGCGATCTCCTTCTCGACCGTGGCCTGATGGGCGAAGGTGCGATCGATCTGGCAAGCCTGCGCAGGTCGATCGAAACCGCCGGGTTCGCGGGGCTGGCCGAGATCGAGATCTTTTCGGAAGAGCTCTGGCAGAGCGATCCGGATGACCTGCTGGCGCGTTGTGCGCAGCAGGTCGCGACATGCTGAAGGCCGGGCTGCGACGCGAGAGCTGACGCGGCGCTGCGAACGACCAGTCAAATCAGAGATCGGGAAACATTCAGATGGCCTCAGTCCAGATTGCCGACGTTCGCAAGGCCTATGGTTCGACGCAGGTCATCCACGGTGTCGACATCGACATTTCCGACGGCGAGTTCGTCATTCTGGTCGGTCCGTCGGGCTGCGGAAAATCGACCCTGCTGCGCATGATCGCCGGCCTGGAGAACATCTCCGGCGGCGAGATCCGGATCGGCCCGCGCGTCGTCAACGACGTGCCGCCGAAAGAGCGCGACATCGCGATGGTGTTCCAGAACTACGCGCTCTATCCGCATATGACGGTGGCCGACAACATGGCCTTCTCGATGAAGCTCAGGAAGGCGCCCAAGGCCGAGATCGACGAGCGCGTCAGCAAGGCCGCCGGCATTCTGGGCCTCAACAACCTGCTCGACCGCTATCCGCGCCAGCTTTCGGGCGGCCAGCGCCAGCGCGTCGCCATGGGCCGCGCCATCGTGCGCGATCCGCAGGTCTTCCTGTTCGACGAGCCGCTCTCCAACCTCGACGCCAAGCTGCGCGTGCAGATGCGCACCGAGATCAAGGAATTGCACCAGCGCCTCAAGACCACGACGGTCTACGTCACCCACGACCAGATCGAGGCCATGACCATGGCCGACAAGATCGTGGTGATGCATGACGGCATCGTCGAGCAGATGGGCGCGCCGCTCGAACTCTACGACAACCCCGCCAACCTCTTCGTCGCGGCCTTCATCGGCTCGCCCTCGATGAACCTGCTCAAGGGCACGATCA
>FWWL01005523.1_pt1 | contig 19631 bp, 18 predicted proteins | sample 2228331 | NCBI WGS metagenome assembly FWWL01 (sample SAMEA103939775, study PRJEB20133) | metagenome | reverse complement strand
AAAGACTTCCCCACACGAGGCGCCCCAGCGCGTTGCCGACAGCAAACAGCCCCACAGCGCTGCCCGCTGCCGCAGCCGGCACACCAAAGGAGATTCCAATTGCCTTGAGATTGCCGATCGCCAGCAACCCGCCAAACGTTGCGGCCATCATCCCAGCTACCAGGGCCCAGAAAAGTGGTGTGCGGGAAAGCGTTTGCAAGCTGAGGTTGACAGCGTCATGATCATCCCCCGTGTCCCGTTCGGACTTTTTGGGCATCACCAGGAAGGAGGCTCCAAGAAGAGCGAGCGTTCCGTTACAAATGGCTATAGCCCTGAGAATCTCATGAGGGTCCCAGTCCCGTTCGAGCAGAAATTCGATGCCCGACGACAGAAGAAGAGCCCCGCCGCCAAACCCGGCTACGGCCACGCCGGTCACAAGCCCCTTACGTTGAGGGAACCATGCCAGACAGGCTGTGATGGGCGCTGTATAAGCCAGTCCGATACCCGTGCCCACAAGAAGGCCAGCGCCTGCGACAAGAAGCGGGAAAGCCCCTTGCGCAAAAGAGCTTATAAGATAGCCTGCCGTAAAGAGAAGGGCGCCACCCACCGCCATCGGACGAGGCCCCAAACGGGCAACGCCACGTCCCGCCGGAATCATTACTAACGTAAAAGTTGCAATGGCGACTCCTAAGATGCTTGACGCTTGCGAGGCGCTCATGCCGTAGCGCCCTTGAAGCTCCGCCCCAAGAGCACTCCAAGCATATAAAGACCCCATGGCTAACTGCACAGCTACAGCGCCTGCCAGCGTAAGCCAGCCGCCAACCGCCCGACTTGCCGTTATCATATCCGTCCTGTAAACCGTGCGTAATCCTCGACCGTGCCCCCATCAAGGCAGCACTCGATAATCTCGTGTCCGAGTTGATCTAGCTGGGGAGTGCGGTACTGGCGAATCTCTTTCCGGAAGAATTCTTCCAAAATTCGTGCTCCCGCATCGTACCCTGTCGTACCAACTTCAGGCTGCGACTCCACCCGCAAGAACCACGAGCTGATCGCTGTGCCTTCGATGTGGATGTTGCGCAAGCTATAGCCAAGCAGCGAGCAGCGCGAAGGAGAAATTTGGTCAGGGCGGAAGGGGGCGTAACCGCGACGTGCAAGGTACTCTCGGCACAGCCACTGCGGCATAAAACCAACGCTCCATGCCCCAACGTGCTGATTCGGAATCAGAACAAAGAGTGTGTCCGGAGTGGTCATGATTTGCCGCAGAAGAAGATTTGCCAGTTCGACACGATTTTCAGGGGCGAACGGCCAGAAACTTCCAACGCCCTCGCTCTCGAGCTGGCCTCCTCCCACAATACTTGGATTCGCGTGGCCGCGCGGCGAAGCCAGTCGCCACAACCACGCCAACGCAGGGGGAAGAATGTGAAAGAGGCCGATAATCCCGTAGGTCGGCTTGTCAGCTGTGCACGGAGGCGTCCGCACGCCGAAGCTTCGCACGTCGACGGTGACATCCTCATTCACAATCCCCGGAACGATGTGCCGGGGCAAAATCACACGCGGGTTGGGGCAGCGTTTGCCGGGCTCGTCTTCCACGTGCTCCCAAATCAGCGCGGTCGCGTTTGGCACGGCGTCGATGCTCAGGAAGACTAACGGTGCCTGCGGGTGGATCGTCAGCGCTTCGAGCGTGGGATCGGTGCCATAGCGCTGGATGTGATTGATCCTCACAAACCACGCTTGTTCCGCGTCACGCAGGCGGAGCTTCCTCGCATCACGAGCGAGCGTCCGGTGGCAAAGCGCCATATCGTCCGTCACGGGTTGCAGCTCGCACCCGCGGGGGAGTGTCAGGTAGCGGCGCTCGCCTGTCACAAGATTCGTTCCCAGCAACAAGCGGCCGTCACTTTCACGGTGCGGGTATTGAAGCATCTCCGACTTTCCACCGCCGCTGGCTCCCTCATGCATGAACACGACATGGTTATCGTACGGCGTCACCACACGCACTGTCGAGCAATGCGCCGTCACCCAGCCTTCACTTTCGCCTCGGCTCAGCAGCATGCCGTAGACGCCCTTCTTGGCACTTGGGCCGGGGTAGAGGTTGAAACTGAAGAGTTCGTGCCGCTCTGGCAGGCGATTATGCACGACGACCTGACGGCCACCAAAACGCGTATGACGAAAAGGAGGAGCCACGAGGATAAACGCGGTTGGTCGAAAGTCCTCAGGAAGCTCGTTGAGAGGCACAATGCCCTGAATCAAGGCGAGAGAGAGCGCGAAAAAACCAGCGTTTGCTGGGCATATTGCTACGGCATCAAAACTCTTCGGTTTGGTCCCGGAACGGAAGGCGAAGACCGCCAACGGTTGCTGCGACAGCCAGCGAAATGTCTCTTGCCGCAGTGTCTCGAATTTTTCCCCGAAGCGTTCCTCATAGCGTGGCTGATCGGTAGGGCCATCATCGCCAATAAACATACAGTCGGGATCGCGCCGACGCATGTAAGGCTCGAGATAGTTTACCGCAATACCGTTGCGCACGCGGCAGACCTTGGCTTCCACAACGCGCCCTTTTCCCTCGACCTCGTAAGCCACTTCGTACCAGCCATCACACGATGTTTCGGGAACGGCAAGCTCCATGAGCTCATCTGCGGAGCTGGCACAAACAACCTGCGGTGCTGATTCTAGGATGGTGCGAATCTCATGGGGGAGCTCAAGATTCATTAGGATGCTGCTCGGGCAGGCGACGGCTGCACCCTCATCTCGTTTTTCACGGTTTTCTGACTTCGTCATGATTTGGCCCTTTCCACTCTTTGGTGTGGATATACGTAAGCGTGTAGAATAGATTTTATCGAATTATTCTATACTATCATTCAAAAGAGTCGATGGATATCAAAAGCCTCAATTTCCACCACCTTTTTTGTTTTTGGATCATAGCGCGAGAGGGGACAATCGCTGCTGCCAGTCGGATCCTGAAACTTCGCCAGTCAACACTGTCGTCACACCTTGCTGAGCTCGAGGCAGCTTTAGGAACACCTCTCTTTCAGCGAAGCGGAAGGCGCCTCGTCCTGACACAGGCGGGACGGATTGTTCAAGGGTATGCAGACCGTCTCTTCGCAGAAGCTCAAGCGCTCGTCGATGCTATCCGTGCCCATCAACAGCAGCATCCAAAGCTGAGAGTTGGCCTTTCAGAAGGGTTTCCAAGTCTAGTCGCGGTGCGGATCTTGGAGAAGGTTCCGGGGCTTGCTGGAGATCTCCAGATCGTGGGACAGACCGGTACAACTGAGCGACTTGTCGAGCGCGTCCTTCACGATGAGCTCGACTTGCTGCTCGTGGAGTCGCCTATTCACGCCGAGCAAAGCCACGCTCTGCGCTGGCATTTCATCATGAGTTCTCCGCTGGCACTCTACGTGCCGGCAGAGCGGTTCGCTGAAGTAAAAAAGAATTTCCCCCAGGCTCTGGCAAAAGTGCCGTGCGTCCTCCCCACAGCCAATTCCCGCTTGAGGCCACTCATTGAGGAGTGGCTGGCTTCTCTTTCGATCAATGTTCCCATCGCAGGGGAATTTGAGGAACTCGCACTTCTCAAAGCCTACGCACACTCGCGAGGAGCCTGCTTCTTCATGCCAGCAGTGGAAAAGGAAGAGCTGGCTCGGCTCTACGATGTGCGCCTGCTTGTTCGGCTCGGCGGCCCCCCCTTGCTTTACTTTATCGGCATTCCAGGTTCGGCGTCCCGCCTCCATCCCAGGTTGCGACGTGTCATCGCCGCCCTCTTGTCCGCGACGGTCCAAGAGCGCACGAGAAAGTAGACCTCCTTCAGGATTTGGGTTGGGTGTTGGCTACCACCTCGCGGAACTTTTTACCTGGTTTGAATGCCACAACAAACTTCGGTGGGACAACCAGTTGCTCACCCGTTCCTGGCTTGCGTGCTCGCCGTGCTCGCCGCGATTTTAGGTAGAATGTCCCAAAATCTACGAGCGTGACCTTGTCGCCCGCCTTCAACGCACGTTTAATCGCTTCCAAGAAAATCTCCACAGCCTCAATTGCCTCTTTTTGGGCAAGGCCGGTCTTCTCGTGAAGCAATTTCGCAACTTCGAGTTTGGTCATCGGTCGCGACCACCTTTTCCCGACAATTTTGCGCTAGCGGTGAATGCTTGGGGGTGGTTCTTCTTTTTGTCAAAGTAAATCATCATGCTTTCGCTCGCTCCCCCCTCCCATGCGCTACTTTTTGTTGGGAGCCACATCAAGTAGGTCGGCGCAAGCTTTTGCCCAGAAGACGCTCGACGCTCTCAACCTTTCCCCGCAGGCGCCCTGTCCGGCCTCGGGCATCGTCGATCTTGATCGTCACACTCACTCGGGGATAGCGCTCAATCATCAGTCGATAACACTGCTCAATCACTCTCATGACCTCAGTCCATTCCCCCTCGATGATGGTCCCCATGGCATGGAGTTCGTAGGGAAGGCCACTCGCATCCACAATTTTCAGCATTTCTGCCACGGGTTCGGAGAGGTGCTCGCCAGCCCCTATCGGCGCGATTGAAAATTCTGCTAACATGATCAATCACCCCTCTTTTGTACAAATGTGTTCGTGTTGAGTGTACAGCGGAGATAATGGTCAAGTAAGGTGCGAAGGCTAGAAAAACTGTAGCTAGAGCAGTTTTTTTGCGAGCAAGGCTTCGTAGATTTCCGCCGTGCGCCGCACCATTGTTTCGATCGAGAAGCACTCCTGCGCACGCCGCTTTGCTGCTTCGCCGAGACGCTTGGCCAGTCCAGGATCCGCTGCGAGCCGCGTCACCGCTGCGGCCAGAGCTGTGGGATTGCCTGGCTCGACGAGAAGCGCTTCCTTTTCATGCCGCACGAGTTCTGGGATGCCACCCACAGAGGTTGTGATGATAGGAAGTCCGGCGTGCATAGCTTCAACGACTGAAGCCGGCAGCCCCTCCCACTGGCTCGGTAACATGAAAATATCCATGGCAGCAAGCAGTAGGGGGGTCTCCTCAACGTAGCCAAGGAAACGAATGGCATGAGCCACGCCTCGCTCTTCAGCCAGCCGGGCGATGGCGCCGTCACTGTCGTCTCGACCGGCGAAAAGAAACACTGTGTCGGGCCAGTCACGCAGGATTAGAGGTAATGCCTCGATCACGTCGCGATGGCCCTTCATCTCACGCAGATTCGCCAGAATGCCAATGACGGGCCACGCCTTGTCGGCAACGCCGAGCGAGCGCCGGATCTCAGCGCGGTGCTCAATAGGGATCTCACGCGGCGGAATGCCACTGTAGACAACTTCGATGCGCTCTGGGGCAAACTTCTCGCGCTCAATTGTGGCTTGACGCCCTGCTTCGCTGTTGGAAATGAACTTGTCAACAAGGGGGGCCGTGAGTCGGTCGAGCCAGACGTGCCACCAGCGCCGCCACGGATCAATGGAGCGGATGCTGGACACAATGACGGGCACGCCGGAGAGTTTAGCGAGCACTCGCCCCACCGTGTCGGCGCGCAGTCCGTAAGTCTGGACGAGATCGAACTGCTCTCGCTTCAAAAAGCGAAAGAGTCTAGCGATTCCCCGCAGGGAAAGTCCCTTCGTTGTGCCAAAATGCTCTCCGGGAACGCCGAGGACCTCGGCCCGCCGGAGTAGCTCCCCTCGGCCCTGGAGACAAGCCACGGTTGGCGAGAAGCGTTCTTTGTCGATGTGCTCGACAAGAAAAAGGATCATTCGCTCAGTTCCCCCCATGTCCGAGGTGGAAGCCAGCTGAAGAATCCGCCACGGACGCCGAACATTCCGTTTCTCTGAACCCATCGATCCCGCTCAGTAGGAACGCGCGAAGTAGACGTTGTAGCGCGCGGGGCTCCCGCACCGAATGCACGTGCCCTCTTGCGCCTCGATGACATTGTTGTTACTGTCGAGCGGGAGGCACCGTATCGTCGCTTTGGTCTCTTCCTTCACCTTGAGCTCGCATTCGCCGTTGCCGCACCAAGGAGCGAAGATGAAACCGCGCTTTTCTTCCATCACCTGTTGGAATTCGGCATAAGACGAGACTGTGCGTGTGTTTTCGTCGCGGAACGCTCGGGCGCGTTCGAGGAGGTCTTTTTGTAATTGATCAAGCAACTGCGGAATCCGGTTTTCCAGCTCGCTGAGTGGGCAAAAGATTTTTTCGCGATTATCGCGCCGCACCAGCACGCACTGTTCTTTGGCGATGTCCTTGGGCCCGACTTCCAGGCGCACGGGCACTCCCTTGAGCTCGTACTCGTTGAATTTCCAACCGGGCGTATACTGGTCGCGAGCATCGAGCTGGCAGCGGCAAATCCGCTGGAGGCGCTCGGTGATCTCCTTGGCTTTTGCCACAACCGAGTCCTTTGTCGCTGCCTGGAAAATTGGGATGACGATAACCTGGATCGGTGCAATGTGCGGCGGCAAGATGAGACCGTGCTCATCGCCGTGCGTCATCACCACCCCACCTACCAAGCGCGTGCTCACTCCCCACGACGTCTGCCACACATATTTTCGCACCTGGTCCTCGTCCTCGAACATGATGTCGAACATTTTCGAGAAATGTTGGCCCAGGTTATGGGAAGTGCCTGCCTGGAGTGCCTTCCCGTCGCCCATCATCGCTTCAATGGTGTAGGTCGTCAACGCGCCAGGAAACTTCTCATTCTCGGTTTTCTGGCCCGGGATGACAGGAATCGCCAATTCCGTTTCAGCAAACTCCTGGTAGACCCGCAGCATGCGCAGCGTCTCTTCCTGGGCTTCCTCCATCGTGCGGTGGCAAGTGTGTCCTTCTTGCCAGAGGAACTCTGTCGTTCGCAGGAAGAGGCGCGTGACCTTCTCCCACCGTACAACGTTGGCCCACTGATTGATGAGGATGGGGAGATCGCGGTAGCTCTGCACCCATTTCGCGTAAATCGAGCAGATAATGGCCTCGGAAGTGGGGCGAATGGCAAGACGCTCTTCAAGCTCTTCGTTACCACCATGGGTGACCCATGCCACTTCTGGGGCAAACCCTTCCACATGGGCCGCCTCTTTTTTCAAGAGCGACTCCGGAACAAACAGCGGGAAATAGGCATTCTGGTGCCCTGTCGCCTTGATGCGGCGGTCGAGGGCATCGCGAATATTCTCCCACAAGGCATAACCGTAAGGCTTGATGACCATGCAGCCCTTGATCGTGGTGTAGTCCGCGAGCTCAGCCTTACGGACGACATCAACGTACCATTGGGAAAAGTCCACCGACTTTGGGGTGATTTCTTGGACAAACTGTTTTTCGCTGCTTTCCTTTGCCACCGCTCTTTTCTCGCTCCTCAGAATCTCTCAATGCTCTGACGCGTCTGCCGCAATCGCTACCAAGTCCGAGCGATTTGAATTCGCGCCCCGGTTGCAAGCGTTTTTGTCCTCTCAAAGGTGTCGGCCCATTTTTACTGTTGCTAGTAAGCTGCGTTTTAGAGCAGCTCGTAGGTGAATCGTAGCGTGCGAATCTTGAGGCGAAGGAAAAGCAAAGAGTGGCTTCTCAAAAACTGTGGGTAAAAGTTCTGGTCCTCAGCGTGGCTAGCGCCATGCTGGCGGGCTGTGTGATGTTGGGAGATAAACTCGATCAGTTCCGCTGGCACTTCACGACGGTGCCGTTCTTTGTCTTCGATAATGCTCCGGGCTACAAAAAGCCACCCCAGCCAGCGGTCATGAACAAACCTGTCAACGTGGCGATTGCCATAAGCGGCGGTGGGACGCGTTCGGCTGTCTTCGCTGCAGGCGCACTCGAACAGTTGGCCTATTTGCCGCGCCCGGAGGGACGTTCCGTGCTCGAGCGGGCTCAAGTGATTTCAGGGGTCTCTGCCGGCAGCATGGCGGCTGCGTACTACGGTCTCTACAAGCCTCGGCGTTTCCGGAGTGCTACCGAAAAAGAAGCCTTCTTTCGCCAGTTCAAATCGCACATGACCGTCGATTTCTGGATGCGAGGCTGGGTTCACTATTTGAGTCACCCCTGGGAAGCGGCTCTCAAATACTACACGCGTTACCGCTTCGCTCAAACGCTGGCCAACACCTTGGACCAGCACATGTTTCTGGGGCAAACTTTTGGCGATCTGTCGCAACGTGAAGCTACTGGCGAAAGCCCCGTCATTCTCATCAATGGCACAGTGCTCGACACGGGAGAACGTTTTGTCTTCACGACTCTCGAGGTCGGCCGCCACTTTACCGTCAAACCGCCGGCTTCCTCGAGCGATCCTTTCCTGGGGGTGCTTGCCACCGCCTTTACAGCGCCCTCCTACCGCGCGCTTGGCTTTGACGGCATCAACTCCGATATTCTCAATTTCCGCATCGCCAGCGCTGTGGCCGCTTCCTCCGCCTATCCCATTATGCCGGGGCCGCTTACCTTGCGCGATTACGCGACTGGTGGCTACGTTCACATCGCCGATGGTGGAATCTCGGACAATACAGGTGTCGACAGCATCGTGCAGCTTTTCCTTTCTAAGGCAGCGGACAGCAATTCGCGTTTGGTCGTGATCGTGCTCGATGCAAGTGCTCCGATGGTGCCAACAGAAGCCCGCGATCCCAATGGCTACATTGCTTCTGCCAAGTATTCGTCCCAGGCTTTTCAAATCCAAGGAGCTCGCTCGCAAACACTCTCGTTCTTGATGTACAACGCCACTCCAAGGATTCGCGTCGTCCAGCTGCCGTTGTGGGAAAGCCAGTACGCGAAGACTCTCGATCCCACTCCGCAGCTTTACATTTCCGAGATGGATTGGTACCGTGTGCTCTGTGCGGCTGAGGAGGTCGTTAAGGCCCATCGGGACGAAATCATCCGCGCTGTCTTTGAAGAGTAATGCTGCTCCATCTTGGTGTCAGAACATTTAGGAAGCGAACAGCCGGAGCCCGAACATTGTGAAGCCTCTCGTTATCCTTGCGCTCCCAGCCTATAACGAAGCCGAAAATCTCACGCCCTTGGTGAGTTCGGCTGACGCCATGTTTCAGGCGCACGGTCTCCGCTACAGGGTGGTCGTTGTTGATGACGGGTCGACGGATGCCACAGCGGAAGTCGCCGCCCAGCTTGCTAAGCGGTTTCCCCTGGAGTGTATCCAGCATGAACGCAATCGGGGGTTGGGCGCGGCGATTCGAACCCTCATTCATGAAGCGCTTGCTCGGACTCAATCGCCCGATGACGCCATTGTTTTTATGGATGCGGACAATACACATGACCCCGCCTATATTCCCGATATGGTCACCAAGTTATGGGAGGGTCCTTACGACGTGGTCATCGCGTCACGTTTTCGCGAGGGGAGCCAGGAGGTGGGGGTGCCGTGGAAGCGACGCCTTATGAGCCGCGGCGCTCGCATGCTTTTTAGGATATTTTTGCGCCTTCCCGACGTCAGCGACTACACCTGCGGCTATCGTGCCTATCGCGCCGCAATTCTCGAGGCAGCACTGCGCAAATACGGCGAACGCATCATTACCCGCGAAGGATTTGCCTGCACGGATGAACTCCTCGTCCACCTCAGCACCCTCACAAAACGCATGACCGAGGTTCCCTTTGTCCTGCGCTACGATCGCAAGCGCGGACGCAGTAAGCTCCCCCTTGCGCGCACGATCTACGAGACATTGCGCATGTTGCTTTTTCGCCATTAGGGGCGAAGCGGTTGCCGTGGCGCAGACGTGATTTTTCCCTCCAGGACTTTTTGTGCTAACTTGTCCTCCGGAGAAAGATACAAAGCTTGCCATGCAGCCTCAAGCGCTTGGGTGGTTTCGCCGGTCGCCGCCAGCGCTGCTGCTCTCAATCCCCAACAAGGCGCATGATCGGGGCGTTGCGTGAGCACATGCGAGGTCTCCTCCAGAACTGTGCCAAGATCTCCTGAGTACCAGCTTGTCAAGGCGAGGTTGGCTCTAGCGGTAAGATCGTCGGGGGTCAGCCTCACTGCCCAGCGAAAATGATGAGCCGCTTCGGGCATTTGTCCACGTTGGGCCAATATAGCGCCAAGCATGACATGCGCCGTCGATGCGGCGGGATTGTGCGTCAAGGTGTGTCGCAAGAGCTTCTCAGGATTGCCGTAAAGAGATGCGTGGACAAGAGTGGCGCTGGCATAGAGGGTGAGAATGATCCCGACTCCGCCAGCCGTGACGGCGCGCCACCTTGGGCTTTGCGAAGTTTTTCCCCTTAGCCAGGCCAATCCTGCTCCAACCAAAGTGGAAAATACTGCGCTGGGGAGATATTGGTAGCGGTCCGCCACAAAGGAATGGGCCATGAAACTGTGGGGCACGATTCCCAGGGTCGGAAGGTGGAGAAAAAAGTAGGCCAGCACCGCTGCTGCGATGGCGCGAGGAGTTCCTTGCCGATATGACGCAACAAGAGCACCCACCAGTAATGCGGCCAGGAGAAGAGTTGGCAACCAAGCTAGCGCTGAGCCACCAAGTGACCATTTGGGGTAGATGGCGAGGAGGGGCGTTGGCCACACCAGCTTGGCCGCATACCACCAGAATGCTCGTCCGAGGAGTTCCAAGCGTTCGGCCCACGACAGGTTCACAACGGTATGTGCCGATGCAGAAAACACGCGGTAATCAGCCCAAAGCAGAATCAAGCCGATGAGGCCCAAGCCGCCCACCAGAGCGAGCCCCGCCAAGCTTCTGTGGTTGCCGCGCCACCATTCGACGATAAGCATGATGGCTGGGAGGACGATGCCTATACTTTTACTCCACGACGCGAATACGTAAAAAAGAACGATGGCTCCGATCCACGGCCAGCGCTTTTGTAGCGGGGCCGCCTGATCGATCTTCACATAACACGAGAATGCACTGAGGAAGAAGAAGGCGCAAAGGACGTCCTTCAGTTCAATAATCCAAGCGACGCTTTCGACGTGGACAGGATGAACGGCAAACAGAGCGGCTGCCAGCCAGGCTCCGCGCAAGCGTAGCATGGCCAACAGTTGCCAGAGCAAGACGCTGTTCGCCGCATGCAGCAGGATATTGGCAAAACGAAACGAAAATGGATCATACCCAGCGACTTTGCGAAGAAACCAGAAAGCCGAATACGTCACAGGCCAAAAGTGCTCTTCCAGAGTCAGGACGGGAGGATAGCGCCAAAAGTCTTTGAGGGGGCGCTCGAGAACCCCGTCTGCGAGCAGACTGTGGTCATCCCAGAAAAACGTCCCGCGAAGCGAAGGCCAATAGGTCACAAAAACGAGAGCAAAGAGTATCAGCCCTCCTCCAAAAGCTCGCAGAAAAGCTGAGCTGCGTACTGTCACAAATAAGTTAGTTAATTGATGATCTGATTTGTTCACAGCTAGTTTGCTCTGTAAATTGCTGTAACACGTTCCACGGCCTTTTCTCTCTTACCAAGTCTCCACTCGATCGCGGCAATGGCCAAGCGAGATTGAGCTCGCAACGAGGGATCCTGTGCAGCAGTTTCGAAAAAATTGACAGCTTTAGCTAGGTCTCCATTGTGTGCCAACAAGAGACCACGATTGAACGCTTCCTTGGGACTCTTGATGGGTTCGGTGTCCGCTCCCTTGCCGATGATTGCCAGATCCGCTGCAGAAAAATCCTCAATGCTTCCCCAGAAAACCTGCGCGAAATGATCTGTGGCTCCCTGGAAATCACCACGTCGGGCAAGAGCATCAGCAAGCCAGTAGCGCGCGGTCCATGCTCGGGGATTCTTAAAGACGGTGTCCTGGGCTAGTCTTTCAGCGCTGCTCCAGACGTAGGACCTCGTGTAGGTGAGAGCGGTCAGTACGCAGACCACAAGAGCCGCGAGGGCTTGACGGACGCGTTGTTGAGCAAAGAAGTACTCGGCGCCCGACAGGAGGAGAGCAGCGAGTCCCGGAAAGAATACAGCGGAGGCATGATAAGCGAAACGATCAGCCACTAGAGCCTGCCGTTGATAGCTGAAACTCACGAATCCGAGAGTGGGCGAAAGCATCGCCATTGTTCCCACGACCCAGACGCATAGCCAGCTCGCCCTTCCAATTTTCCATGCTCGCCCAACAAAAGCCAACATCACGAGTGTGGCGGTAGTGATGCTCGCCAGTCCACCGTAGAGGGCGACCCCCTCAATTGACCAGCGGGGGTATATGGCGCAAAGTCTTACGGGGACCAGCCACTTGAGCAAGTAGTGGAACATGGCCCCGCCAGCCATGGCCAATCGCTCAACAGGCGCAAAGGTCGGAACCGCTTTCTGTCCGTGGGATGTGTAAATGATATCGCCCACCCCGACGACGGCTGCCAGCGCAAAAAGCCCCAAAACGAAAAGCGTCCGGTGGCGGGGCCACGGCGCATACTCGTGCCAGAAGAGAAGGGAAACCACGACAGGCCATGGCAATACCGCTGTCTTGGCCAACAGGGCCGCCAGAAAGCACATCCATCCTGTGGCTAGGGCGAGTGTGTGCTGCGAGCGTCGCTCGAAACGCCAATAGAGCCAGAGACTCGACAAGGCCAAAAACAGCGACAGCACATTCTTGAGCTCGATCGCCCAAGCAACGGATTCCACTTGAACGGGATGCAAAGCAAAGAGGTAAGCACCCCACTGTGCTTTCGCACCAACCTTCTGCGCTGTCAACCAGAGAATGACGGCGCTTAGGCACCCGTCATGCCGAGCAACCAGCCCACTGTGTATGTGACGGGCCAGTAGTGCTCTTCGAACAAGTTGCTTCGAGGGTGAAGCCAGATTTTGACGATTCCGGCCGGATCGATAAGGAGGGGATTGGCCAGCAAGGCTTCGTCGTCCCAAACCTTCTCGGCTTTGATGAGATTTGGCCCGTAAGCGAGGAGGGTCAGGGCAACGAGCGCGAATACAGAGAGAAGGCAAGAACGCTTGAGCCCAATCCCCGTTGTCAGCGCTTCAGTTACTGGGGGACTCAGACTGTTTGTCGTGCTATGCAAAAAATGCTGCTCCTCCAAAAATCACATCCAGCACTTCAGGAAAAAGTTCTTATGCGGCTAAATCAGCCAGGTCAAAGCAATCTACAAAGCCTGCAGGGCTGTGTGGTCGCGAGTGGAAAGGAAGGAAAGCTAACTCACTGAGGGAGGACGTGGGGTTCATAAGGGGCAACAGATGATCCGACTGAGCAGGTGGGGTCCACGCCAATAGGATTAGCTGTGTAGACGCCCTCGGCCGGACAACGTGGGATAACTTTGAGGAAGCCCTGATTGGGACCTGTTGTGCCGGGAGGGGTTACAAGGTCGTCGGGGTAAACAAGGGTGCCACCATTCGACAAGCGAAACTCCATCGCGTACTGCTCTTTGGCTTGAGAGATTTTCGCGAGGTTTTCCTGGCATGCCACTCCGCGCGCATTCTCTCTCTGGCGTATCCACGTGGGAGCAGCAATGGCAACGATGATGGCAATAATTGCCAGAACAATGACAACTTCTATTAGAGTCAAACCGCGTTGTCTTGAGATTCGCCCGGACATTTCATCAGCCTCACTTTGTTCTGGCTTCTGGATGATAAAAGCGGCGGGGGAGAATCCCCCGCCGCCACTCTTCACCCCCTCAAGGCTAAGTCGTCATTGCCGATCTCAGCCAGGTCTCCCAGCTTACGGCAGAACGTGTGGCGTAAACGGCGCATTGCTCGAACCAATCGAGCAGGTTGGGTTTGTGCCGATCGGGTTGACCGTGTAGGTTCCACCCGATGGGCAGACCGGTGTTTGCTTCAAGTATCCTTGCTTTTGGCCAGCGGTCGACCCAGGAGGATCGATGAGCTGCGCCATTGTAACCGTGCCGCCGTTCGAGAGGCGGAACTCGAGAGCATACTGCTCCTTTGCCCCGTCGATCTTCGACAGGTTTTCCTGGCACGCCTGACCGCGCGAATTCTCACGAGCACGGAGGAATGCCGGAACCGCGATCGCGATGATGATACCGATGATCGCGACCACGATCATGATTTCCACCAGCGTGAAACCCTTGCGGGCTGAGTACTTCATGGTTGGTGACTCCTTTCTTTATTTTTGATTCTCTTTTGAGAACTCTGCCACCTAGATAGCTAATACCGTGCCATTCTCTTTTTGTTGTCCCCAAATCATATAAGTGATGAAACAGCAACAAGATAGACAAGTCATTTCCCCAGGGACCCCTTCCGTGAAAGGGATCTGTCCCCCGCGATGTGAACTTCTTTACACATCATTTGGGAACTACACTTCACTCACTGCTTGCTCTGCGGAGCGGGGAGGCAAGTTACTCTTGACCCACTTCATTTGTGTCCGAGCAAGCTAAATTCCATGAGTCAGAAAAGTTCATGCTACCCAAAACCTCACGAACGTGCCAGACAGGTCCTTTTTGAGGAAGCGAAAGCTCTCGAAGTACTTGCGGACCGTCTCGACGAACGTTTCGACGAGGCCATCGAACGGATTCTTCAGTGTCGAGGACGCGTTGTCCTCACAGGCATGGGCAAACATGGTATCGTGGCCCGCAAAATAGCGGCAACCCTCGCCAGCACGGGCACCCCCGCATTTTTTATGCACCCCGCCGAGGGTCGCCATGGCGACCTCGGCATGATCAGTAGCGACGACCTCATCATCGCCGTGAGCAATAGCGGCAACACTGAGGAAGTGTTAGGGTGCTTGCCCTACTTCAAGCGTAACCACAATTTTATTATCGCCATGACGGGAAACCTCGAAAGCGAATTGGCCCGTCATGCCGATCTTGTTCTGGATACTGGTGTCGAGCGAGAGGTCTGCCCTCTCAATCTGGCGCCAACAACCAGCACAACCGTCGCCATGGCCATGGGGGATGCTCTCGCGGTGGTTTTGCTCGAGCGGCGGGGCTTTCACGCCGAGGATTTTGCCCTGCGCCATCCCAGTGGCACTCTTGGCCGACGCCTCCTTCTCAAAGTTGTCGATGTCATGAAGCCCGACCGCAATCCCGTTATCCATCAGGCGGCCCGCTTTGAGGAGGCTATCGCCGAAATCACTTCAAAACAATGTGGAGCTGTCAGTGTGGTCGACGATGCAGGTCAACTTGTCGGCATCATTACCGACGGTGACCTTCGGCGCATTTTTCAGCGCGAGGCCCAACAGGGTACCCACACCGTCGCCGAAGTCCTCAATCGGCGTGTGGAGTCCCTGATGACGCCCAACCCACAGTATGTTTTCGCGGACACATTGGCGGCCCAAGCCCTGAGCATCATGGAGGACGGTCCCAGGAAGATCTTTGTTCTACCCGTGCTCGATGAACAGAGGCGCCCCATCGGAATGGTGCATCTGCATGACCTAGTCAGCGCTGGGCTCTAGGCTGTGGAGCGACCCCACGGCAAGGCATTGCGTCTTTGAGCCCTCACTTCTGTTTGTGGAGCGTCACGTGCCACTTGCGTGGTCGCCTAATGAACCCGCCCAAGACGGGAGAGGGGCCAGTAACGGAAAAAGACTATGCCCACGATTCTTTCCGTGGAGACAGGCCCATAGTCGAGACTGTCGGTGCTGTTTTGGCGATTATCGCCCAGAACGAAGACGTGGTTTTGGGGGATACGTCCCGTGCGAAACTGTGCTGCCCGGACGCGTGCCCAGGGAACGGGAAATGGGCGGCCGTTAACGAAGATTCGGCTATCCGCAGCGACAATGTAGTCGCCCCCGACACCGACCACTCGTTTGGTAACGATTTCGCCCTCATGCGTGGGATCGACAAAAGCAATGACCCGCCCGTTGAGTTTTTCTCTCTCGCGCACAGGACGCGTGAGAACATAGTCGCCCACACTGAGGGTTGGTTCCATGCTCGCCGAAACAACACGGAAACTCTTGAGATCGCCCCGGAGAAATAGCCCCCACACGTAGATCAGGATGATGACCGTAATTGTTGAAATCGCCCATCGCAGCGCTGAAATTCTCTTTCGGTATGGCGAAAGAATCGGGGCCATCTGTTGGCTTAGTTCATGGTAGACGAGCTGAAAGAATCAATGCGTGAATTCTCTTTGCCCGTGAGTGAACCGTGGGCAAGCTTGCATCTAATGCCGTGTTTCAATAAGGAGTTACAATTTTGACAGTTCTTCGCACGCAAGACTTAGTAAAAGAGTTTAGTGGCCGACGCGTCGTCGACGGCGTCTCCATCGAGCTTCGCAAAGGGGAGATCGTTGGGCTTCTCGGCGCTAACGGTGCGGGAAAATCCACGACCTTCAACATGATCGTCGGTTTTCTGCGCCCCACAGCTGGGCGCATTTATCTGGGCACGCAGGACATCACGGAGCTGCCCATGCACAAACGTGCGCGCTTGGGAATTGGCTACCTGGCTCAAGATCATTCGATATTTCGGAAACTCACCGTCGAGGAAAACATCGCCGCTATTTTGGAGACAACCTCGTTGACGCGCGCGCAGCAGCGCGAACGCCTCGAGTATCTTCTCAACGAGCTCGGCATTGCCCATCTGGCGAAGAGCCGAGCTTATACTCTCTCGGGGGGCGAGCGGCGTCGGGTGGAGATCGCCCGTGCCCTCGTCAACGAGCCGGATTTCATACTCCTTGATGAGCCTTTCTCTGGCGTGGATCCCAAGGCTGTGGAGGAACTCCAGGACATCATCTTCCATATGCAGGCGCGTGGTCTAGGGGTTCTCATTACGGATCACAACGTGCGCGAAACGCTCAGTGTCACGGACCGCTCCTACATTATCTTCGAAGGCCGCGTCATGCTTTCGGGAAGCGCTGAAGAACTTGTCAACAGTCCCGAAGCCCGACGTTACTACTTGGGGGAGCGATTCTACATCGACACGTCCCACGTTGAGGCTAGAAAACGCGAACTCACCAAGAAGGTGCCTCTCCCGGCAGAGGAGACAACGCCGGCATCGCCCCCTCAGCAGTATTCGCAAAAATGAGAGAGCCTCTTGCCCCTCCCCAACGCGTGGATTTTCTCGGTGTGCCGTTGTGCCGGCTCACCACGAACGAGTTCATTGATCTGCTTCTTCGCGAAACGCTTGATCGTTGCGCTGATCCATCGCAGCCCCCCTTCTTTGTGACCTATCTCAACGCGGCGTGTTCGAACCTTGCGGCTCAGCTTCCAGATTATCGCGAGATCCTCCACCAAGCGGACGTTGTTTATGCCGACGGTCAGGCCATCGTCTGGGCATCGCGCTGGGTGGGCTCTCCGGTGCCCGAGCGAGTCAATGCTGCGGATTTTTTTATCAGTTTTAGCCAGCGTTGCGCTCAAGCCAGCCTTCGATTGTTTTTTGTGGGATCGGCGCAGGACATTGCCGAGCAAGCCGCTCATCGGATGATGCAACAAGTGCCTGGTCTCAAGATTGTCGGTGCGCTTTCCGGTTTTTTCGAAGGGGAGGGCGAAGACGTCATTGCGCGGATCAAAGCGGCCAGCCCCGATATCCTGATCGTCGGCCGTAGCGTCCCTCTCCAGGAGCGGTGGGCGTGGAAGCATCGGTTAGAGTTTGGGGCCAAGGCGATATGGTGCGTGGGGGCGCTTTTCGAGTACTACTCAGGGCACCGCCTTCGCGCGCCCGTGTGGATGCGTCGGGCGGGACTCGAGTGGCTCTTCCGACTTCTTCTCGAACCCCGTCGCCTCTGGCGGCGTTACGTGATCGGCAACATCATTTTTGTTTGGCGCGTCGCAAGAGAGATTGGCCGGAAGCGGCGAGGATGATCCCCAACGCCGCAAGAAGTCCTAGCGACCGGAGACGTACTGCTTGGCGACGTAGCCCTTCCCTTCATCCTCCCACACGTAGATGACGTTCCCATTTTGATTCGTCGTAATGACGTAGCGCGGGAGAAGCGAAACGCCAATAATAGGGGATTGAGCCTTAACGGGCGCCGCCAAGCCAAGCTCTGCGCCCGCCGATTGAGTCAGTCCCTTGCGGCTGCCAAGATGCAATCCAACATCGAGCGCCGTAATGATCAGAGCCCCAACCACAAGTTTTTCTATCCGTGTCATGGCAATGACCTCATGAGGAAAAATCACAAAACTTCCTCGCACCACTCCTGAGCCGTCGAGCGTTGAGAATCAAGTTGAACTCCTCCCGTTGCTTCTGGCTAATCGTCTGGTTGTCTGCTTGACTGAACAGGCGCATGTCTCTGACTAAAGCGAAAAAGCTTCCATATTTGAGTGGATAGGTAACCGAATCAATGACGACAAAGAGCCGACAGAAGAAACATCCTAAGGCCGGCACCACAATGACCGGCGCTGATATCATTGCTCACGTGCTTGCCGAGGAGGGTGTTGATACCGTTTTCGGCTACAGCGGAGGGGCGATCCTTCCGACCTATGATGCCATCTTCCGCTATAATGCTGAGAATGCCAAGGGCGGTCGTGAGCCGATTCAATTTATCGTGCCGGCGAACGAACAGGGAGCTGGCTTCATGGCTGCCGGCTATGCGCGCTCGACCGGTAAGGTCGGTGTGTTTATTGTCACCTCCGGCCCTGGCGCCACGAACACAGTGACCCCCATCCGCGACTGCATGGCTGACTCCGTGCCGGTGGTGTTGATTTGTGGTCAGGTGCCGCGCAGCGCGATTGGATCCGACGCTTTCCAGGAGGCGCCAGTCTTCAATATCATGAGTGCGTGTGCAAAGCACGTTTTTCTGGTCAAGAATCCGGAAGAGCTCGAAGCCACCGTCCGCACGGCATTTTGGATCGCACGATCGGGCCGCCCTGGTCCCGTTGTCATCGATGTTCCGAAGGATGTTCAAAACTGGACTGGTGTGTACCAAGGGGAAGGGCTTCTGGATTTACGTGGTTACCGCGATCGCATTCAGGCTCTTGACTCAGCGCGTGTCACGAAGGAACAAGCACGTGAATTCTTTAAGATGTTAGCTCGTTGCGAGCGCCCCTTGCTTTACGTTGGGGGAGGGGTCATCAACGGAAACGCTTCGGCCGAATTACGGCGTTTTGCTCAGCGCTTTGGCATACCTGTCACGACCACACTCATGGGGATTGGTGCCGTCGATACCCGCTGGGAGCTCTGCTTACGCATGCTCGGAATGCACGGGACGGCCTATGCCAACTATGCGGTGGAGGATTGCGATTTCTTGATCGCAGTGGGAGCACGCTTTGACGATCGAGTGGCTGGCAAGGTCACCGAATTTGCTCCCAATGCCCGCGACATTGCCCACTTGGATATCGATCCTGCCGAAATCGGGAAAGTTAAGGCGATCACATGGAGCCAGGTCGGTCAGCTCAAGACAGCTCTCGCCGACCTCATCGAGTATGGGCGCAACTTCAAAAAAGACTTCAAAAAGTGGCACGAGCACATCGCTACACTCAAACGCGAGTACGCGATGAATTACAATCGCCAGTCGCCCCTGATCCAACCCCAGTATGTCATGGAAGTGCTCAATGATATCGTGCAGGGCAATGCCATCGTGACCACGGGTGTCGGTCAGCATCAGATGTGGGCAGCCCAATACCTTGATTTCCATACACCGCGTACGTGGCTGACCTCCGGAAGCATGGGAACGATGGGGTTTGGCCTTCCCGCGGCGATCGGCGCTCAATTCGCTCATCCTGGCAAGCTTGTCATCGACGTTGATGGCGACGGCAGCTTGCGCATGAACCTGGGAGAGCTAGAGACGGTCACGACCTACAACCTGCCCGTGAAGGTGCTCTTGCTCAACAATTACGGCGACGGCATGGTGCGCCAATGGCAGCGCCTCTATTTCGGTAAGCGGTTCATGGCCAGCGATAAGTCCCTTCGAAAAAAGGACTTCATCAAGGCTGCTCAAGCGGATGGCTTTGAATTCGCCAAGCGGGTGACTCAGAAGAAAGACGTCCCTCGCATGCTTCGC
>FWWL01005522.1_pt1 | contig 19637 bp, 16 predicted proteins | sample 2228331 | NCBI WGS metagenome assembly FWWL01 (sample SAMEA103939775, study PRJEB20133) | metagenome | reverse complement strand
GGTCATGAATTCTGCCGGCGTACAGGGCTGGAAAAAAAGGCACAGCCAGCGCAGTTGTTGCGCAAAACGCGATGCCGGAACGTGCAGCCAATCGGCTACGGGCGCATCGTCGGGAACGACACTGTGGTACATCACGATCAGGTCAGCGCTCATCGTCGCTCCGGCGTTGAGTGCGGTGCCAGCGCACTGTCGGTTCTCGCCAGAAGGACAGGAGCACCGCCACGAGTTTTTCCACCACGAACCATGGGAAGTACCACAGCGAGGTGACGAACAGTTTTTGCAAGCCGTAGCGGCGGGCGGCGTCCCAGTAATGCCACCCTAGTGCCCCTAACCCCATTGCGGCCGCGAGCCTTGTGTTGGGGTTTCCGCAGCAGAATGCCGCGAGAAAGGCCAGAGCGATCCAGCTGACGGGGGGGCAATACAGTTCCGCGATTCGCCCGAGAGCGACGAACGGACTGCTGGCGAATTTGGGCTCAGACGAACACAAATCCTGTCGCATCAGCTGCAATCTGCCGCGTTCCCAGCGCACGCGTTGAGTTGCGAGCTGACGGCGGGTCTGTGGCATCTCTGCCCAGACGACTGCGGCATCGGCAAAACGCACCCGGATCGACGCGGCTTGGAGTCGCTGATGGTACTCGAGATCTTCGATGATGCTGTGACAGCGGTAAGGCACTTGCTGGATGGTTTGGCGAGTCAGTGCAAAGCCGTTGCCGAACAATCCCGCGGACCAGCCCAATGCATCGCGTCCCGCAGGACGAACGCCATTGTAAGAGGTCAGCTGCAGCGCAGCGGTTCGTGTTCTCGGATGATCCGTCATATTGCGGACGGCGTATCTTAGCTGGATGGCAGCCGACCCCGCGGCGAGTTGCTGCGCGATGATTTGAAGCGCGTTACTGGAAAGTGTGGAATCGGCGTCGAGTACGACGACCGCATCCCAAGGTTCGGGCAGGGAGAGAAGATGGCCGAGCGCGAAATCGAGTGCTTGTCCCTTGCCTGGTGTAGCGAGCTCCAGTACATTGGCTCCTGCCATTTTCGCTCGCTCGGCGGTGTCGTCACGACAGGCGTTGGCAATGACCCAAACGTCAAATCGATTGCGCGGATAATCTAGTGTTAGAGCGGCAGCGACCGTATCGGCGATGAGTGCCGCCTCGTCGTGGGCAGGAATGACGATGTGCAGTCGCGGCAGGGGATGCGGGAGCGAACCTGGAGGCGGCCACGGTGGGGGACAGCGCCGAGCCGCCAGACTGAGCATGATCAGATACAATGTCGGCAGCCAAGCCAGCGCTGCCATCAAGCTCCATGCCATCCCGACGACCCCCGTTGTTCGTTTTCGTGCATTCGCGCTTTCCGTGTCTGAGTGAGACCTTCGTTCATGCGCAAGCCCAGTCTTTAGCAGCGATGGGCATGCCGATCGTACACGTCTCCAACCATCGTCCCCTCTCTACCGAGGTCCATGAGCGCATGCGGGCGATTACCGATGAAGTATTCTACCTGCAAGACGTCGGTGTGGGAGAACTGCGTCGAGCGCTGCGCTGGGCCGAACGTTCGTTGAGTCCTTACGTCCGTACCGCGTGGCGTGATTTCTGGCGGCGCGCCGAGCCGCTGTCCGTGCGGATGCGCCAATGGCTAGGCGCGCTGGTGTTGCTGCACCGTTTCGCTGGTCACCCCATTCACGTGCACGCGCATTTCACCTATGGGGGGGCAGCGGTGGCGCGGGCCTGCCGGCAATTGGCCGGAGTGCCGTACAGTTTGACCTTGCATGGTGCGGATGTGACCTTCGATGACCCGCCCGATCTGGCCGCGAAGATACACGACGCTGCAGCATTGGTCTCGATTTCCCAGCACAATTTCGATTTTCTGATCGAGCGCTGGGGAGAATCCCTTCTTCCTGCACCCCGAGCGGTAATCCCCCTCGGGGTGGTGCCGCAACCTTACCGAGATCCTCCCGTGCTCGAGCAGCCGTTGCGCGTGCTCTCGGTCGGGCGACTCAGCGAGCACAAAGCGCAGCATGTGTTGGTGGAGGCGTGTGCGCGCTTGCGGGACCGCGGCATCGCGGTGCGGTGCGATATCGTGGGAGCCGGTGAGCGAGAAGCGCTTCTGCGTGCTCAGATCGCCAGCATGGGATTGCAATCGTCCGTTTGCCTGTTGGGACCGCGGGATCACGATGAGGTTTTGCGCTTGTATCGTCAATACCATCTGTTCGTCCTCACCAGCGTGGTCGAAGGAATGCCGACCGTTCTGATGGAAGCGATGAACGCCAGTGTGCCGATAGTGACAACAAACGTCGGTGCGGTGATCGAGTTGGTGGGTGACGCGGCGCTGCTGGTTCCACCCAATGACAGCGCGGCCGTGGCGCAGGCGATGGCACAGGTGGCGTGTGGTGCGATCGATGTCGGGGCGCTGACGCGTCGGGCACACGCGCGCCTGTGCGAGCGGTTCGATGCGCCCCGCAATCACGCGCAATTCGCACAATTTTTGCGCGCCTTACCGGTCGCCGTGCCCGGCGAGTACCACCCAGGCGGTACGTAGCAAGATCACCAAATCTTGGCGCAGGCTCCAATGATCGATGTACTCGAGGTCCATGCGCATCCATTCTGCAAAGGGGATGTGCTCCCGTTGGCTGATTTGCCATGTGCAGGTGATTCCTGGCAATACACTGGTGCGTCGCAGGTAAGTGCCCCGATCCATGCGTGCGTAGTCGTCCAGTGGCAAGGGACGCGGTCCCACCAGGCTCATCTCGCCTTTGAGGATGTTGATCAGCTGCGGCAACTCATCGAGGTTCCAGCGGCGCAACCAGCGTCCAAGGGGGGTGACCCGCGGGTCTGCCTTCATTTTGAAGGCCGCTCCGTCGCGCTCGTTAAAAGCACGCAGCGCCTCACGCATCGAATCTGCGTCGTTGATCATGGAGCGGAACTTGTAAAGCAAAAAAACGCGTCGATGGTAACCCATGCGGGAAGACGGGTGATCCCATCGTGGTGCGAATCGCTATCGCGATGGCAAGGAGCAACGGTGAGAGCAGCAACAGCAAGCCCATCGCGGTGGTGATGTCGAGCAGGCGTTTGATGAAGTAACTCCAGCCCATCTGAGGGCCAGAGTCGAACGCCAGGATGGCCTCGGGTTCGTTGCCGCTGATGACGCGGCGGAGGTAGGCGCGATGCCCCAAGGGTTGTGGTAACGGAATCGCTTCTTCGAGGGTGCGCAATGGCAAAAGTACTTCGATGCCCATCGCTTCCGCTTGTGTCAATGCCTCGCGCACCGTGACATCGAGTTCCTGCATGCTCAAACCCACGAAAATTGCATCGACGACATGCGTGGACAGGTAATCGTTCAAGCGATCGAGGGAACCGAGATGGCGCTCGGGCCAAGCAGGGTGAGCTTGGGGCGCGAAATAACCGGCGACAAGGCAGTGCGGTTGGGTGCGGACCGCGGACAAAAAGCGATCACAGGCTGGATCGGTTCCGAGCAGCACCACCTGTTGCTGATAATGACGAGCGGGGTCGAGATAAGACCACACAGACGTTTGCAGGTGCCGTAACCCTAAGTCGAGCGGAAAATAACTCAGGGCGAAGACGGCGATGAATTTGGGGCTGAACAATCTGATGTGCAAGAGCACCGACCCCAACGACAGCAGACAAACGCCGATCGCCACGGCAGTCCCCACACGCAGCAGCTGTTGCGGGATTCTGGGTGAGGGATCACGATAGCTATCGAGCAGATGGTTGATTACCACCCAAACGATACTGAGCAGCGTCAGGGCCAAGACGTTGGCGATGCTGAGGCGCCACTCCAGCACGTACAGAAAGCGCACCCCTTCCATTTCGCGGCCGGCGATGTAGGTGGCAATCAATAAGGCCAACCACAGAGCCAGTACGTCGGCCAGAGCCCAAAGGCGCAAGGAAAAAGTTTTCATTTAGCGGACGCGGTGAGCGGCATTTCCGGTATTTTGCCCCAGTATTGGCCTGCCCATTGCCACCGACACACTGAGCCCAAACAGGAAAAACCCGCTCCGAGAATGCCTTGCCAGGAAGGACGGTTGCGAGGCTCACAATAGATCCAACAGCAGCTGCCGTGATATTGACGAAGCCACTGCAGGGCGAGTCGATAGAACCCTTGCCGGCGGGCGTGTGGCAGGGTGTAGCAATCATAGATTACCGTGGCTCCTTTGGGAAGAGACCAAAGACAACCTGGGCCGAGTTCATGGGTCAGGTCGAGGCGCTCGTCGTAACGAGTCCAAGCCAGATGGACGAGCGTTTCTTCGAATCGGAATATCCACAAGCGGTCACCCCGCGCCCAACGGCTTGGCGCCATCGTTGCCATGAGTTGCAGGTGCCGATCGTGGCGAAGATGTGCTTCCAAAGGTGCAAGATCAATGGCGATGGTACCAGTCAGGGCTTGTAGCTCGTAGGTGGGGGCTGGCGCGGAAAACACGCCGACGCAGCGATGCTGCGGTATGATCGCACGCAGGACAGCTTTGATCGACGAAATTTTCATGCTCGTCTCACAGTTACCGACGTTGCCGTCGGTGGATTTCATGGGAGTGCGCGTACATCGCGTCACTCGCTTGGATCTGTTGAACCATTTGGTCGCTGCGCTGCAAGGAGTGCAAGCACGCTATTATGCCAATGTCAACGCTCACGCGCTCAACCTGGCGTGGGAGAATCCGTTATTTCGCGATGCGCTCAACCGAGCTGACCTTTGTTTCGTCGATGGTCATGGGGTGTTGTTGGCCGCACGTTGGTGTGGCGTCGAACTGGGGGAACGGTTGACCTTCGCCGACTGGATGCCAGCGTTTTGGCAGCGTTGTGCCCAACGACACGCTGCGGTGTTTTGGTTGGGAGATACCCCAGAAGTGGCTGCGGCGTTCGCTGCATGGTTGCGTTCCTCCCATCCTGAAGTCCAGTTGTCCGGCTGGCATCATGGGTTTTTCGACGCCGAGGGGAGGGATAACGAAGACGTCCTTGCAACGATCGAAGCCAGCGCCCCCCACATCCTTCTCGTTGGCATGGGCATGCCGCGTCAGGAATTGTGGATATGTCAGCACTGGCAGCGCCTGAGCCGGATTCCTTCGCTGCGCTTGGTGCTGCCGTCCGGTGGTTATGCACGTGTCGCCATCGGCGCGATCAAGCGTGGGCCACGCTGGCTAATCGATCACGGCGGTGAATGGTTGTATCGTTTTTGGCAGCAACCGCGCCACACCTGGAGGCGTTATTGGCTCGGGAATCCGATGTTCTTATACCGGGCCATGGCGTGGCGATACCTCGGCGCAAAGCCGCGCCGTGCAGACGCCGCGCAGAGAGCATCGCCGCCCAGATGAACCAGAGATATTCGGGCAGGAAATAATAATCCGGGTTGGTCATTTGCTGCAAGAACCAGCCAAAAGTGGTGCCGACCGCCGTCAAACCGGCGTCGGCATAAAGGCCGCTGCTAGCGCGAAAAACCTGCCATCCATAGCGGATGATCAACGCCAGCACCATCAGATGGAGGGCCAGCGCCGGTAGTCCCGCTTCGGCGGCGGTCAGCAATGCCCAGTTGTGCACTGGATAGCCAAACCAGCTGCTGACGCGCAATGCCGTCGTGTCGTAAAAAGACATCACTTGCGTGTATTGACCGTAACCAACTCCAGTGAGCGGTTGGGTTTGAATCATGTTGCCGGCAACCTGCATCAAAGGTACCCGAACCATCGCCGCTCCCCGATCCTCCAGAGTCAGACGTTGGCGAAACTCAGGGGAAAGGTTCCATAGAGCGGCAAAAACTGCTGCGAGGGTAAAGATTGCGACGAATGCGGCGAAATAAACGTTTTTGCCATTGCGTTTGTACCAAGCGACGATACCAAATCCTAGCGCCAGTGCCGACGCTAACCAGCCGCCACGCGACCCAGTTTGCACCAGCGTCCAGAACGCGAGCGCGATCGCGGCCAGAAGAAAAAACTGGATGGCGCGACGTTGGAGGTTCGGAATCATGAACCAAAGCCACACGATCGCGATCAACAAAAAGTTCGCCAGAGTATTCGGGTGTCCTAACGTGCCACTGTAGCGGGTGATCGTCAAAGTTCCCGCGGCGCTTTGAAGCGCGTATTCGGTTTTCAGAAGCTCCTTGGTAAATACATAAGGACCAAATCGTTGGTCGAGAACAGCCAGAAACTGGAGTGCTACCCCGACAGCCAGCGCATAACCCATCAACGCGAAATGTCGTGGCTGTATGAAATGGGATAAGAATAATAAAATGAGAACGATCTTGAATTCTCGCCACCACAAGCTCCATGCAAAGAAGGATTCTCGCGCGACGAAAGCGGCGTTGAACGCTCCCCAGGCCAGACTGAGCAACAAAAGCAGCCATAAAGGCATGGGGATGCAAAAACGTTCCCTCGGTCGCTCACGGTCCAACCACCACAGCACGGCGAGGAGCGTGAGTACGACGTCGCTGAGACTGACGCGAAAGCCATTGACCAAAACGAAAAAACTGGTGATTTGGCGGAAGCCAAAGTTGTTGTCGAGAAAAGTCAGCGCCAAGCCGAAAATCGCCAAAACGAATAGTGAGTCCTCTACCAGCCGTCGAGAGCCAAGCAACCACAACAGAACGATGCCGGTCATGCCCACCAGCGCTGCGATCATGGCGAGAGCCGTTTTGCCATCCCATACGGTGGCGTAAGCCAAGATGGCGCCGGCCAGTGCACCGACGACGATCGCGGGCGAAGCCGACGGGCTGGCAAGGTCGGTTTTCATCTCTTCAGATCCAGCGCAGCAGCCATTTCGGCAGCGGATATTGGCGGAAGGTCAAGACGCTACCCAAGACGGTGACGCCCATGCGCTGAAGCTCTTGGATCCAGTGGACCAAAGCTGGTTTGCGCGTCGCGCCGCTTTTGAGGATGAGCACTATGCCGTCGCTTTCGGGCGCCAGAAGCAAAGGTTCTACCAGTTTGCCCAGTGGCGGGGTATCGATGATGATGCGCGAGTAACGCTGTCTTGCGGAGAGGATCAAAGAGCGGTACCAACGCAGGCGTTCAGCCACGGCGTATGTTTCGCCGCCGCGTAAGGATAGGCAATGCAGGGACTGATCGGCGGGAAAATGCTGCCATGACAGAGCGGAGCCCACGAAGTGGAGGTGATGCCAAGCCGTGAGGGCTGCGCCGCTTACGGCGTAATCGATGAGCAGAATGCGCTGATCGCTTTGTGCGCTCGCCAAATGGTGTGCCAGTAACAGAGCAACGGTGCTGACGCCGCACTTGAACTGAAGTCCGCTCAGCGTGATCACCCGTGGTGCGTCGTCTCGTTCCAGGCTGAGAAGATGCGTGATTCGCTGGGTTTCGATCGCCCATCTGGAGGGCAGGGACAGCAACCGCGGAGGAGGTGACAACTTTGCTGTCCCCGACGGTGCAGGTTCGGCGGAGTGCGCCGTAGCATGAGGGGGAGCAGGAGTGTCCAGCGGCGGGAGAGGCTCGGTGAATCTTTCGGGTGCGGCCACTGCGGCCCCTGCCGGAGCATGTTCAGCTCTGCCCCAGGGGTCCGGGAATGGGACCGATGCCCGGTGCACCTTAAGGCTTCGACCGGTCGCGCGTTCCATAATGGTTGCCAAGCTCATGACTGTACTCCCGAACGCGTGAAACCAGAATGAGCGGATGTCGCAGGGTGAGAAGACAAGGTCAATACCGTCCCGGGAAGTTCCTCCAAGGAACCAAGCACGGGAACGACCGTACTCGCATCGAAAGGCGTATAGATGCGTTGCTCGGACAGGTATGAAGCAGCCGCAATGCCGAGCGCAACGAAAGGGCCCACGACCAAAGCAAGTACCAGCATCAGTAACGGGCGCGGGAACAACGGTTCGTGAGGAACGCGTGGGGCCGCTGCGACGCTGACGTTGGCAAAACGCGCTTCGTCTTTGGCTTCGCGAATACGCGCCTCTTCTTCTTTGTCGGCGTAAAGGGCGAAGTGCTTGCTCACGACGTTTTTTTCCAGTTGGATTTGTTCGATCACCAGCGACCTTCCGGTCAGACGGATGGCTTCTTGTTGTAGAACGGAGATGCGCTCAGCAATACTGGCAGCGGTAGTGCTGAGGCTGCGCTCTTCGACGCGCAGATCGTCGATGATCTGGGTGAGGTATTGTCGGATCTGTCGGCGCATGTTGCTGAGTTGGGCGGCAGCGTCGCGAACGGGTTTGGTATCAGCTTGGAAGTCGTTGCGTGCCCGTTGCAGGTTGATCGTCAGCTGGGCGAGGGTTTTTTCCATTTCGATCAATGATGGGTACTCGTAAATGGTATTTTTTGGCAGACCCACCAGGCTCGAACCGCCGTCGTTTTCGAAACGGCGCAACGCTTCATCGAAGGCACTGATCTTGGCTCGCGTTTCTTCGAGTTGCGACAGTACGCGGGTGCGTTCCTGTTCGAGGTTGCGCGCCAGTTCCAACATGTTTTCACGTTGGATCTGTGGGTCGACGATTTTTTAGAGTCTGATGAGCCGATCTAACTCTTGATTGAGCTGGGACAAGCGATGCTGCAGCAGCTGCCTTTGTGACTCGAAGAAATCGAGACCTTTCCTGACTCGGTTGATATCGATGTAAAAATCGACGAAATGATTCACCAGCGTATCGAGAAAGACAGTGGTCTTCTCTGGGTCTGGGCCAGACAAAGACACGCGCAGGATATTGGAATCGGTCAGCGGTTCTACTTTAAGGCGAGATTTCAATCGCGTCACTTCTTTTTGCAAGGCTGCAGGGTCATCGGCAGGGGCTAACCCTTGTTTCACTACGACTTGGGCGAGATGTTCGCTGGACTGTAACAGAAACATGACTGTGTTCAAATCCTTGAGGGTGACCGTTGCTTCAAAATATGCGTTTGGGTCGGCTTGAACCATGAATGGGCGGGTCAAGGCGGGTTTGACCAATAGCTCGGCAGTGACGACGTATCGGGGAGGGGAAAACAAAGCAAATGCCAAGGTAATCGCCAATATGCCTAAGAAGGACGCCCAGAACACATTTTTTTTGTAAAAAAACATGCTCAGCATGTCTCGCAGCGTTTGGGTTTCTGTACCAACGTTTGCTGCTGGAAGGGAGCGGGCATTGCGGTTCGTCGAGTTCATGACCGGTCTCCGTTAGAAATTGCGCTGGTAACTGAACGAGAATGGCCGCGGGATCAGCGACCACAACTGTTCGGCAGTCAAAGCGGCGTCGGATAGGCGAGTGTTCGGTACATATACGACGTCTCCTTGCCGCAGGATCGGGTCACGCCCCAGATTGCCCGTCGTGAGGATCTCTTTGAGGTCGATGATGCGACCGACGGGGTGGTTGGATTCGTCACGGGTGATCAACAGCACGGTACGGGTTTCGGCACGTGGATCGAGGCCTCCGGCAATCGCAATCGCTTGTGTGACGGTCGTCGGTCCGATCAATTCGATGAAACTGGGACGACCGACATAACCGAATACGTAAGCGCGGTTGCCAGCGGCTTTGAGCAGAAGGGTAGAAACGTTCAATCCTTCGATTTTGCTGGCATAGGCTTGGGTAATTTCTCGTTGCGTTTGTTCGATGGTTTTGCCTACAACGAAGATCGGTTCGATCAGCGGTAACGTGATGCGTCCGTCAGGGCCGACGACTGTCAATCGGCTTTGTCCTCGGGTGGCTGTGCGAATGGCTTCCTTGAGGTCGCGGATGCGCTGCCCATAGCGTACAAGCGATACGGTGGCGCGGGGTTGTCGTAATAGCTTGGCGTAATGCTCGCCGATCTCTTGCGCGAGTTGCTGCGGCGTTCTGCCGACGGCATCGACGTCACCCAGATAAGGCAAGGTGATGCGTCCATCCGGGCGGACGTCGACCGTACGGTCCAGCTGCGGATAGTCGATGAATTCCACTCGCAGTTGATCGCCGACGGCCAGACGGTATTCCGACTGTAAGGCGGTGTCGAATTGATAGACGATTTCCAATTCATCGCCGGGGGAAAGCAGATAGTCACGACCGATGAAAAGAGCTGCGGATTCGCGCAGGTTCTCGCGATGAACGGCAACGCCTCCGGGAATGTCGGGACGAGGTGAGGCACAGCCCCACACGGTGGTGATGGCACCTAGCGTGATCAGCAGCGTCCGTATCGGATAATGGGAAAGTCTTGCCATCGCCATCTCCCTGTCATGATCTATTTGTCCGGTTGGGTATGCACAGCTCGCTGAGCAAGCACTGCGCCGTTGCGAATCATACTAATCCCCATACGCGTATGTAGTCGATCCAAAATGTGCTGGGTAGTTCGCTGGCCGAGGGTATGCCAAACCATGAGGGGTGAATTTCACTTGTGAAAATCACCTGCATGGGGCGATGAAAATCGCGGTTGGGGCTGCTCCTGATCCTGAAGTCATCGACGTACCAAGATAGAGTTTCAGGCGTCCAGAGCAACGCATAACGGTGCCAATCGATGGGGTCGAACGCGGGATCTTCCCATGCCGCAGGCGAGGAGCGTCGGTTGTGGTCGTTTTCCCGGCTGGGGTCTCCGTCGTACCTGTGTAAATTGGTATTGACGCGATGTCGTTCATTGCGTGCTCCGGGAGCCATTTCGAAAACGTCGATTTCTCGGGTACCGTCGGCGTACCAACCATAAAGCCAAAAGGCTTGGTTGATGTGAGAGAGCGACAAACGCGCCCGGACTTCCAGATAACCGTAGCGGATGGGTTGTACCGTTTCCATCCACGGTGTCAAATAGCGGTCTCCGTGGGACTGAGTGGTGAGCACGGCGCAGCCATCCGCAAGCCGCACCGCGTTCGAATCGATGATTCCCGGAGGGCGACCGCGATAGTGCGGATGCGCCGTACGCCACACGGTGGTATCCAGGGTTTTTGCGTCGAATTCGTCTGACGGTCGCGGTTGAAATACCATCGGAATGGGTGGTGACGCAAAGGCCGTTGCGATTCGACCGCTCAGCGCCAGCGATGCGGTGATTGCTGCCACGCGCTGCAACTCCCGTCGCCGCGCCAGACGGAATTCGGAGTCGGTGATATTGCTCATGAGACTGACTCCTGCCTGAACCACGCCCGCACGCTTTGCGGCAATTCTTCCCCCGCCGCATGCGCGCGCGCCAGCAGCGCCCAATAATAGCGGTAGCTCGCGCGGTCGTGCAGCGTGTTGCCGTGCCGAATCGGTCCCCACGACGCAGCGGCGGCGGCGCTGAGGATCTCGGCGGCGGTGGCGATTTCCGCTTGGCTCGGGGAAAAGGCGCGCAGGATCGGGTCGATCTGTTGCGGATGAATGCTCCACATGCGCGTAAAGCCGAATTCCCGACGCGCGCGTTGCGCGTCGGCAAAGACCGCGTCGGGGTTGTCGAGCACCACGCAGACGTTGTGCGCGGGGGTCTTGCCCGCCGCGTGCGCGGCCGCGGCGACGGTTTCCTTGGCGCGGCGCACCAGCGGGTGCGTGAATTGTAGCGGCGAGCGCATCGCTTCCGCCGGAATCGCCCCCAGGTGTTCTGAGACGAAATCCATCAATCCGAAGTCTAGGCACTCCACGAGCGGATGCGCGGCGATCGCGTAGGCGTCGCGCAGCGCGCCGTGGGTTTCGATGAGCACATGCAGCGGCGGCACGCGCTGGCCGCGGCAGCATTGTGCGATCACGTCGGCGACCACTGCGACGTCTTCGAAGCTGCGCGCTTTCGGTAGCGTCACAAACGCCAGCCGCGCTGCGGTACGCGGCAGCAATAGGTCGAGATCGCGCAGCCAGTGCGGGTGGGTGCGGTCGTGAACGCGCACGCCGACGCGGTTGAAGCGATTCTCGTCGCTTAGCACCAGTTCCACCGCCAGCTCGGCGAATTCGCGTTCCCGCCCGGCCGGCGCGCCGTCCTCGAGGTCGAGCACCACGTCGAACACGGGGCCGCGCTCGGCTTGCAGGGCCAGCGCTTTGCGCATGAAGCGTTCCTGACCGCAGTAATGGACCACCGGCGGCAGCGCAGCGGGAAGACGTGTCTGTCCGAACAGCACGAAGGCCGGGTGCGAAAAGGAAGTGGCAAACATCGCTCGTTCCACGAAAATTCGACAGGATCATTTTCCGTCGACACCCTTTGCACTCATCGCTGGAAAAACGCGGCAAAATGGCCGCAATTGCCGCACCGATCGGAAGTGGCAGCGCGCGGTGCTGCATTGCATTCGGCGCAAGCAAGACGTTCGAGGCATCACGGGGCTCAGCGCCATCGCCGCGTTCGGTGCTATATTCGCATGCCAACGCGTCATCACTAGGAGCAAGACATGGAAACGGCTGCCCATGACGTCAACGCCACGTGGCTTTCCCGCGCCGAACGGGTGATTCCGGGTGGGGTAAATTCGCCGGTGCGCGCGTTTCGCGCGGTGGGCGGAACGCCGCGGTTCATCCGTCGCGCCGAGGGTGCGTACCTGTGGGACGAGGCCGGGCAGCGTTACGTCGATTACGTCGGCTCCTGGGGCCCGGCGATCGCGGGGCACGCCCACCCCAAGATCGTCGCCGCGGTGCAGACAGCGGCCAAAGACGGGCTGTCGTTCGGCGCCCCGACCGCGCGGGAAGTGGAGTTTGCGGAGCGGCTCACGGCACTTCTACCGTCGCTGGAGATGGTGCGGCTGGTCAGTTCCGGTACCGAAGCGACGATGAGCGCGATTCGCTTGGCGCGCGGCGCCACCGGTCGGTCGATTCTCATCAAGTTCGAGGGCTGTTACCACGGCCACAGCGACGCGTTGCTCGTCAAAGCGGGTTCCGGGGCGCTGACCTTCGGCCACCCCAGTTCGGCCGGCGTGCCGGCGGGGGCGGCGGCCGATACCTTGGTGTTGCCGTATAACGACGTTGCGGCGGTGGAGGCGGTGTTCGCCGAGCGCGGCGAAAAGATCGCCGCGGTGATCGTTGAACCGATTGCCGGCAACATGAACCTGGTGCGCGCCAGGCACGAATTTCTCGCGACACTGCGGCGCTTGTGCGACCGCTACGGGGCGGTGTTGATTTTCGATGAGGTGATGACCGGCTTTCGCGTCGGTGTGCAGGGGGCGCAGGGGCTTTATGGGATCACGCCCGATCTCACCACGCTTGGGAAGGTGGTGGGGGGCGGCATGCCGCTCGCGGCCTTTGGCGGTAGGCGCGATCTGATGCAGTACCTCGCGCCGCTTGGTCCGGTGTATCAGGCGGGAACGCTGTCGGGCTCACCGGTGTGTGTCGCGGCGGGACTGGCGGCGTTGGAGATCGTCTCGGCGCCTGGGTTTTACGAGGCGCTCGCGGCGCGCACGCGCGCGCTGGTCGAAGGCCTTAGCGCTGCGGCAGCGGCATACGAGGTGCCCTTTACCGCCGATGCGGTGGGCGGAATGTTTGGCATTTATTTCGCCGCTCGAGTTCCCACCAGCTACGCCGAAGTGACGGCGTGTGACGTGGCGGCGTTCAAGCGCTTTTTCCACGCGATGCTCGCGCGCGGGCACTATTTTGCGCCTTCGGCGTTCGAGGCCGGGTTCGTTTCCGCGGCGCATACCGAGGAAGACATCGCCGCAACCGTCAGCGCGGCGCGCGAGGTGTTTGCGCAGTGGGCCTGCGACCGGGCGCTGTAACGCCTTGGCGGCTCGATCGCTGCGGGTAGGCAAGGCGAGAACGATCTTGATCCGTGTCTGGCCACCGCTTTGGGGGGCGTTGCGACGTCATGTCGTGCCAAGGCGGGATCGGGGCGTTAGCGCCCGGCATTGAGCTGCGCGCGCAGTTGCCGATACACCGGTTCGGTGTCCGGGCGCACGCCTCGCCACAGCCAAAAGCTCTCCGCGGCTTGTTCCACCAGCATTCCTAGCCCGTCGATGGTGCGCGCCGCCCCCAGCGCCTGCGCCTGACGCAAAAACGGCGTGGGCTCAGCGCCGTACATCATGTCGTACACGGCGGTACCGGGGCCAATCAAGCCGGAAGGCAGGGGCAGCGTCTCGCCCGCCAGACTTGCGCTGGTGGCGTTGATCACCAGATGCGCCGCGGGCGTTTGCGCCAGCGCCTCCCAGCCGCCACCCACCAGCTCGACATGGCGCGCGGTGTCCCATGCTTGCGCCAAGCGAACCAGCGCTTCGGCACGCGCGGCGGTGCGGTTGGCGATGACCAACTGCGCCGGCAGCTGCGCCAGGAGTGGCTCCAACACCCCGCGCGCCGCACCACCGGCGCCGAGCAATACCACGCGCCGGCCGCTGACCGCCACCCCCCAGCGCCGGGTGAGATCGCGCAGCAACCCCACGCCGTCGGTGTTGTCGGCATAGAGTGTTCCGTCGGCTTCCCGCCGCAAGGTATTCGCGGCACCGGCACGTTGGGCGCGTTCGCTCGCGGTGTGCGCGAGCGCCAGCGCCGCTTCCTTGTGCGGCACGGTAACGTTGGCGCCATGGCCGCCGGCGGCGAAAAAGCCTCGCACGGTTTCGGCGAACGCCTCGGGCGTCGCGTCGATCGCCTCGTACGTCAGGTCTTGCCCGGTTTGCGCGGCGAACGCCGCGTGTATGAACGGGGAGCGGCTGTGCTGGATCGGATGGCCAAAGACGGCGTAGCGGTCGGTCATGAGATCGGCTCCTTGGGTTGTCGCGATGGCTTCTCGTGCGTGCGGACGAGATCATCGCCCGCCTTCCGGGTTCTGGGTAGGCTCTGAAAGCCCACGGTGTCGGAAGGGAGCGCCAAAGGCGCGAGGGGGTGGCGCCATGCAAAATTTCTTGTGTCTGCCATGACGTTGAGTAGCTTTAGCGTCGGTTTTCTCTACCTCGTGGCCAGTCGCGCGTCGCGGGTGAAGGTCCAGCGGCGGGTGATCACCAAAATGTCGAACTCTTTTTTCATCTCAGGAGTGAATTTGGCATAGGGGGAAGCCAAGCGCACGATCTTTTTCGCGGCGTCATCGAGAATGGGTTGGCCGGAGGATTCCACTACCTGAACCTCGACGGCTTCTCCTTGCGCGTTGATCGCGACCCGCAGAATCAGCGAACCGTAGATGCGGCCACGCGCCTCGGTGGGGTAATTGAGCGTGCCGACCCGCTCGACCTTGCGCCGCCAGTCTTCCAGATACTGCGCCAGATGGTGCTCTTTGACGGTGACGCCGACGAAGCGCTTGCGCGGCCGCTCGGCGATCGCGCGCATCTCTTTGGCGATTTCGGCGCGCAGTTGGCTGGCCGCGAGTTGCGCCGCGGCCAGCGGATCGAGAAGCGGCGCCGATGCGGGAGCCTGGTGGGTCAGAGGCTCCGGTGCGGCAACGCTATGGGTCTGGGCGGGAGTTTTTTGGCGCGACGGCTTGTCACGGTGGCGTTCGCGCTTTGGGGAAGGCGGGGGAGCGGGCGGTGCAGCAGGTTCGGCGGCGGTCAATACCTCGGGCGTGCTGGGAGGAACTGGAGCCGGGGTGTCTTGGGCTGGGATGGTCGCCGCTTCGCTGTTCTGCAGCGCGGGCAGAAGTTCGTCCTCTGCCGCTGCTGCAGCCTCAGGCAACGGCGGCGTGGGGGAAGTGGGTGTGACTGCCTGCGTGGCTTCGCCGCCGCCTTCGAGCGGCGCTTGCGCAATCGCTTTGGCTTCCGCGGGCGGCTGAGTCTGGCGCGCGTTGACCAGCAGCACCTGCAGCGGGTCTTCGTGCCGCACTCCCGGTTGCGGCGGTGGGGCGACGAAACGGATCGAGAAGGCAAGGGCATGCACAAGGAGCGACGCCGTGAGCGCCACCACCCAGCGTTGCCGCGCCCACCCGTGTGTGCTTCGCGTCTTGGTCGCCGTCATCTCGTTCCTAACCCACGCGGGAATCGAGTTTTCGTCATCCTCACCTCGTGCGAGCTACCCACCCGTTGCCGTGGTCGCCTCTTTCCACCCGATGAAACGCGCTTTGACCTCAAGGTCGACGAGATCGACCGTCTCGAGTGCGACGATCGCGCTTTTACCCGGTTCCGCGGGCGGCAGCGACGGCACTTTGACCGCAAGCGGCGTGCCCTCGAGGCGAACCCATTGCTCTTTGGTCACCGCCGCGGCGATGGTGTCTTGCCCGCGCTGCCGTAACCACCTAAGCGCCCAATAGCGTTCCATCTGCCGTTGCCATTCCTGATATTGCGCGTAAAGCGATTCAAAGCGCGGGATCACTTCGGCGAGCGCGTCGCGATCATACGGGGCCGGGGCGCCTTGCACCAGTGCGACCAGCTGGCGCTGGTTGACGAGATCGACGTAACGCCGCAGCGGCGAGGTGCTCCACGCGTAACACGACACGCCCAATCCTTCGTGCGGCTCGGCATGAACGCTCATGCGCACTTTTTCCCCGGGCGGTTGCGCGCGATAAATGCCGCCGAACCCGGCTTCCTTGAGCATCTCGCCCCAGCGGACGTTGGTGGCGATCGCCAGTTCGCTGACCAGCTTGTCGATCGGTGCGCCGCGCGGTCGCGGCACCAGCGTCACGTAACCGGGGCCGTCGGCGGTGGCGATCGACCAGTCCACATAAAAGAGATAATCCACCATTCCGGCTTGCGTCGACGGGCGTCCCCGACCGGCTTCGAAGATGCAGGCCAGGTCGTACAAGAGCTTGAGTTCGTCGCGGTACGGGAACGGCTCGGGAAGTCCTTGGGCAAGGGTGGTTTCGTTGAACAGGGGTTCCAGGGTATTGAGGCGCAGGTTCGCGGCGATATACACTTGCTCGAGCCGCGTTTCATGCCCGCGCAGCGCCAACGCGGCGTCAAAGTCGAAGTACAGCGACAAGGCCGGCACCCAGCGCCCTTGGGCCAGGGTGTGCCGTTCGATCGCGGCGGCGGGCAGCATCGGGATCTTGCGCCCGGGCATGTAGATCGTGCTCATGCGCGTGCGCGCCCAGGCATCGAGCGCGTCGTCCGGTGCCGTCGACAGGGCCGGTGCGGCGATATGCACCCCGACGCGCCAGCCGCCATTGGCGCGCCGTTCGACGCTGAACGCGTCGTCGATTTCCGTGGTGGTGTGGTCATCGATGGAAAACGCCGGTGTGCCAGCCTGTGGCAAGAGGAAGCGGTTGTTGTCTTCGCTGAGGGGCGGCGGGGTGTCCTCATCCGGCAACAGTTCGTGGGCGAAGCGGCCGAAATGGTATTCGTGGGTGTCGGCCACTGCTCCCACCGCCAACAACAAACGCACGGGCGTGGTTTGACGTTCGCTGGCCGCGGTTTCCAGCGCCTGCACTTCCGGACGGTTGCGGTCGGGGGCGTACAAGAGCATCGGCACGAGCGGCTGCCAGCCGTCCGGCAGTCGTCCGGCAAGCAGCTCGTTGCGCCAGTGTTCGATTTGTTCTTGCCGGCGGCGTTTTTTCTCGAGACCAGCGAGCGCGGCGCGCAGGATCTCTTCCGGGGCGCGGCGAAAGCGACCTTTGCCTTTGCGGTGAAAATAGATCGGCGCGCTATGGAGTCTGAGCAGCATCGCCGCTTGTTGTACCGCGTCGGGCTGGCCGTAGTACTCTTGCGCCAGCGCCGTGAAATCGAATTCCTCGTCGCCGGCGACTTCCCAGAGAAACTCCAGATCGAGCGCTTCGGCCTCTTGCGGTGCCTGCTCGAGCAGCGCCTCGGGCAGCGGGTCGGAAAAACGCAGCAGGATCTGGGCGTTCTTGATTTTCAGCCGGCGACCGGTGGGCAGTTCCACCTGCGTACTTGCTTCTCCGGCAGGACCCATCACGGTGGCGGCGCGGAATTGCCCCCCGTCTTCGAACAAAACGTACATCTGGTGGACTCTTTGCGGACGGCGAACAAAGTAGTTTACCTTACGCTGGCTGCCTGGCGGCACCAAGCGAGCACGGTTTCGAGATCGGCGGGAAGAACCTCAGCAAAGCCAGCGGTGAAGTCCTGCCAAGCCGCTTGCCACGGTTCGGCTACGGCGGTGAGCGCTGCCGCGCCGTGCTCGAGCGCGAAGGCAATCTCCTCGCGCAATCCCTCGCCGGCAGCTTCCAGCTCGCCGAATTTATTGACGATCACCAGCTGCGGGCGGTGGGTGACGATGCGCTCGCGCAACCAGCCCGCGGCTCGCGCGATCGCCGCTGGGTCGAGGCGACAGGAGGTCGAGGCCTTGCCCAAGGCTTGCGACAGGGAAAAGCGTTCGCCGTCGGGAAAGAGCTCCAGCTCCATCGCGCAAGGGTCGTCGGGAACGCAGAGCCAGTGCTGCAGCACGGCGGCAAGCGCGATTCCTTCCGCAGCCAGGGTATGGACCACCGCATAGAGCAGATCGTCGGTGCGCTGACCTTTGCGGTAATGAATGGCAGCCAGCTTCATGGGGAAAAGGACTCAAGTTTTTTTGCAATATGCCGATAATAACGCTTGAGACCTGAAAAGAGAGCCGTCATGACGCGGGGGATCATTCCTTTCCGGCATTGCCTATACCTTTTAGGCTTCGGCGTTTTCCTTGTTTTGGCGGGGATGGCGACGGCCCGTGCCGAGTGGGTGACGGTGGCCAAAGATGGGCAGCGCGAGATCCAACTCGATATGGCCACGGTTTTGCCGGCGGAGGCAGGGGTGAAGGTGGCGTGGGGACGGGTGCTGCTATCGCCCGAAGAAGCGGCGCGACTGGGATACGCAGCGGTGCGGGCGCTCAACCGTTTCGACTGCCAGCGCCGCACTTTCGTCACGGTCAAGCGGGTGTATCTCGATGCCGATGGCTTGCCATTGCGTGACGAGGACGTGCGTCAAGAAGCCCCGACGGTGGTGGCGCGCGGCAGCGCCGATGAGCGGCTGTGGCGCGCGGTGTGTCAGCCGCCGTCGCCTGAGGAGCTGGCGAAGTTGGCAAGGGAAATGCTCCGTTCCGCGCAAAGCGCGATGGAAAATGGCACAAGCAAACCGACTGCTCAGGTTGCGGAAACGACCAATAGGCAAAAAACCGAGTCTGCGACGGTGCCAGCGGCCGCTGTCGCAGGGCAGCGCTCTGATCCAGCCACAGCGAAACAGACGACGATGGCCGATCCCTCCGCCATGCCAGCAATCCCGCTGGGGGTGGATTTGGCCGACCCGTCACTGCTGCCGCCGGAACTGGCGGCGCAACCGGTGCCCAATTTGTTGCCGCCGCGTCCGGGGCGTGGTGAAGTCATCGGAACGGCGGTTCCGACACCGCCCTTGCCCGCGCGCCCAGACCGGGTTCTAGCACCTTCTCCGCCTTCGCCGGCGCGCACGGACCCAGCGCCAGCACCGGCAGCAGCGGCCACCACACCGCCGGAGCGCCGGGCAGCGTCTGAAACGGCCAAACCTTCGGAGCAAACGGCGCAGCGAGCACAAGCCGCGGCGGAAATACGCGAGGCGCTAAGGGCAGCCGGTCTCGAAACCGCGCCGACACCGCAGCGCGCTGCCACGGCGAACGGGAGTGAGACGCGCTCGCGCCGTGAGCCGCCCGCAACTCGGCCCAGCGCTCCGCCGTCGCCGGTCGGTTCGCCGCGCGAGGTTCGGAAACCGGCAAACGACCGCCAGGCGGACACCGTCGCCGCGTCGCCAGCACAGACGACACGCCCCGCGCCGCAGTCGGCGCTGCCGCAGGGGCGTCCACCCGAGGTCGTCTGGTCTTACACCGGACGCAACGGCCCCGACCGGTGGGGCGCCTTGCATCCCGACTGGCGCATGTGTCAGACGGGAAGGCAACAAGCACCGGTGAGTTTAGCCAACGCCGTTCCTGCACGGTTCGATGTGCCGATCTGGGACTACGAAGTGGGAACGGTCAGTCTTAGCCGAATCCCCCAGGGCGTTTGGCGCTTGCAACCGCTGGGGGAAGCG
>FWWL01005521.1_pt1 | contig 19639 bp, 19 predicted proteins | sample 2228331 | NCBI WGS metagenome assembly FWWL01 (sample SAMEA103939775, study PRJEB20133) | metagenome | reverse complement strand
CAAGCTTGTCCAACCACAGCCGATCTGCAGCGAGCGATGCGCGAAAAAGGGCTGCCTTATGACCCGAACGCCCCGCGCGGCAAGCTGATTGATGGCTTGTTGGGCGATTATCTCGAGCCAACCCTTATTCAGCCTACTTTCCTTTATGATTACCCGCGCGATATTTCACCCTTAGCCAAGAGCAAACCCGGTGATCCCCAAACGGTGGAGCGGTTTGAAGGATTCATCGCCGGCATGGAACTCTGCAATGCTTTTACCGAGCTGAATGATCCGTTGGATCAGGAGCAGCGTTTTTTGGAGATGGGGCGTGATTATGATGCAGAGGATGAGCAACGTCATCCAATGGACGAAGATTATCTGCGTGCCATGCGTTATGGGATGCCACCCAATGGGGGATTCGGGATGGGGATTGACCGCTTGACCATGCTGCTAACCGATTCGCCCAATATCCGCGAAGTGATCTTATTCCCTCATTTGCGCGAGCGAGAGGACGAATAACGCTTGACAGCATTTGAGGGTTAGGTATAATGCGTTCAGATATAGGCGAACGCGGAAAGAGTAACTGTTTGACCTTGGTGCAGAGAGCCGTCGGTTGGTGCAAGGCGGTCAAGGCAGATAGCGAAATCCAATCCGCAGGTCTGTGATAGACCCGCCGCCCTCGCAGGGAGGTTGCATTCGCCAAAATGGTGAGTGGCAGCTTCGTAAGAGGGAACGGTTAAGCCCGTTACAGCTTCTAACGAGGCCATTTTGCGAGTGCATTGCGCTCGCAAAAGGCAAAAGCAGGTGGCACCACGAGCACCCCCTCGTCCTGCAGGAGGGGGTGCTTTTGATTAGGATGACATTCTAAGGAGAGCCAAGATGATTGACCTGAACTTCCTGCGTGAAAAACCTGAAGTGGTGCGCGAAGCGATGCAGAAGCGCCAGATGGATGCCGCACCTGTTGACCAAGTCCTGCAGCTCGATGCCCAGCGTAGAGCTTTGATACAGGAAGTAGAAACCCTAAAAGCTGAAAGAAATGTGGTTTCCAAAGAAATCGGCAAGAGTAAGGATGCGGCCGAAAGAGAAGCCAAGATTGAAGCTATGCGTCAGGTGGGAGAACGCATTGCCGAACTCGATCAGCGCCTGCGCAACGTGGAGAGCCAACTCCAGAATACTGTGGCTGTCATTCCAAACCTGCCCGACCCCCGTACGCCGATTGGGAAAGATGAGAACGAGAATGTCGTTTTGAAAACAGTCGGAGAGCTGCCAAAATTCGATTTTGAACCCCAACCGCATTGGGATTTAGGCGTTCAGTTGGGCATTCTCAATTTCGATCAGGGTGTGAAGATCACCGGTTCGCGCTTTTATGTGCTGAGTGGGTTAGGTGCCCGCTTACAACGTGCCTTGATTGCCTTTATGCTCGACTTACATGCCAAACAGGGGTATTTAGAAAAATATCCACCCTTTATGGTCAAGGGACAGACACTCTTTGGGGCAGGGCAATTGCCGAAATTCCAGGATAATCTTTACCGCGACCATGAAGAGGACTTGTGGATGGTGCCCACGGCGGAGGTGCCCCTAACCGGTTTACACATGGATGAGATCCTTGAAGAGCATACCTTGCCTCGGCGCTATACTGCTTACACGCCTTGTTTTCGTCGTGAGAAGATGAGCGCTGGCAGAGATGTAAGAGGAATCAAGCGCGGGCATCAATTTGACAAGGTGGAAATGTATATTTTCTGTAAACCAGATGACTCGGATCGTGAGTTGGAGAAAATGCGCCAGGATGCAGAGGAGACCTGTGCTCTTCTCGGGTTGCCTTATCGGGTTAAACAACTTTGCACAGGGGATTTGGGTTTTGGCTCTGCGATCACGTATGATATCGAAGTGTGGGCAGCGGGTTGCGGCGAATGGTTGGAGGTTTCTTCAGTTTCCAATGTTACCGATTTTCAAGCCCGCCGAGCCAATATAAAATATCGACCTGAAGATGGGGGAAAAGCCCGCTTTTTGCATACCTTAAATGGATCGGGATTGGGATTGCCGCGCACTTTGATTGCCGTGATGGAAAACAACCAGCAGGCGGATGGCAGTATTCTTGTGCCACAAGTTCTGCGCCCTTGGATGGGCGGGGTAGAGGTGATTCGAGGTGAAACGGGATGATGACACCATGGTTTGAAGCTGCTCTTTTTTGGGTCACCCAGATTTTGATGATCGTTGGTTTGATCGGTTTGGTTGTGCCGGTATTCCCAGGCTTGGTGGTGATGTGGTTAGCCGCTTTGGGATATGGCGTGATTCAAGGTTTCAGTACGCTGGGATGGATCGTGTTTGCGCTGATAACGATCTTGATGCTAGTTGGGACGGTGATCGATAATATCCTGATGGGTGCGGGGGCGAAACAGAGCGGTGCCTCTTGGACGGGCATCCTACTTGCCTTATTGGGTGGAGTGCTAGGTACCCTTCTGTTTCCTCCCATAGGCGGCTTGGTTGCTGCGCCGTTGGTTGTTTTGCTTTATGAGTATCTGCGCCAGAGAGATTGGAAAAAAGCCTGGGAGGCTTTGCGAGGGCTTGCTTTGGGCTGGGGTTTGAGTTTTGTAGCGCGTTTTGCGATTGGATTGGGGATGATGGGGCTATGGTGGCTTTGGGTATGGAAGGGTTAGTCGTTAAGGTGTTACATAGGTGATACCAACTCCCATCCGATCTAACCCTTCTGTTGCCCAATATTCCATAAAGGTAGATTCTTCGCTCAGAACGCCATAAAGTACCGGAATGGCACGTGGGTCGCCGATAACAGCCAGGGCGCGCACAGCTTCTAAACGGGCGGTGGGATTTCCATTCTTGACGGTGAGGATCAAATCCGGCACCGCCTGATGTCCGATGGCTATCAAGGCATCTGCTGCTAGGCGTGAGAGGAGTTTATCGGGGCTTGCCAGTGCCTGAAGCAATGCCGGGACGGCATCGAAAGTGGGTTGGTGGCGTAAGCCGAGCGCAGCACACTGACGGACATTGAGATCGGGGTCTGATAAGGCTTGAATTAGGGTTGCTTGAGATTTTGGAGAAGGAATGAGAGCTAAGGCGCGCAATGCCCACCAGCGTTGGTCACTGTCTTCGGCATGGGCTAATGCGAGGAGGGGATCGATTGCCTGCTCGCCGAAGTGAGCTAAGGCGAGGGCAGCCGCTTCGGCTTGTTCGTCTTCCCCACTGCATAACTGCGATAGGAACGCTTCGATCTCAGACATCCTATTCGGCAGGTGGTGGGACGGGGAGTTGCTCCTTCGGTGTGTTCATCAATCAGCATGATGGGGATATCTTCCTTGATGGGATACTTACGCCCACAGTCTGGGCAGATCAACCAGCTCTCGCGATAATATTCGAGCGGATGATCAATGGTTTGGATGCACACCGGGCAGCGTAGGATTTCGAGCAAGTCTTGAGCGACCATTCAATACCTCCGTTGGGATTTGCCATTTATACGGAGTTCATTATACAGTAAAGCAATAGATATCACAACCGTCTATTGAGGGGGAGTGTGGTTTGGGTGGTGTCCCAAACCTCTCGCCATAGTGCGTCCCGATCCCAATTGAACCAGATAAATAAATCTCCAATGGTGAAGCGTTTGCGAATTAAAGGTGCATTCAAGAATGCAAAACGAACCTCAACTTCTTCAAAGGGGAGGGCTAGTTCGGAAAAACGGGTTGGACCGTTCACGGCGGCAAAAAGACGGCGGACCTGTTCTGCAGAGCGGGTGCGCTTGGCGACTTCAGGCCGAATTTCTTGCCATTCTTGCAGAAAAGCCGGCAACCGATCTTTCACCGAATGCCATTTCTCAAGCTTGATGCGGTAATCTGACCAGCATTCCTCAGCAGCACGATTGGTAGGGTCTAAGGGGTGAAAGGTCTGCAAAATCAAGGAATGCATCGTTTCGGGTGAAGGGTAGCATCGTTCACAATTGAGCTGGTGGGGATCGAAGCGTTCGAGGAAAATGCGGTAGGCTGCTGCTCCTAGCACCGTGGCGAGAGCGATTTGTGTGCCGTGTAATGCCAGCGATTTGCCCCGCACCTCGTTTTGCAGGTCTAAAGTGTGCGAAACGATATGTTCGAAACCCGACAAAGGCGCTGTGGCATGGGAGAGCGACATGGCGATGCCGCCTAAGGTGATCAACTTGGCTAACAGTGCCATCGCTTCAAGCGAACCATTGCGGATGCCCTCTGCATTTTGCATGAGTAATTCATCCAAGGGTCCCATTAATAATTCAGGGAGGGGAGAATAGGTTTCATCCATACCTAAGCGATAGGCAAGATACCAATCTGCCATACTGACAAATACTGCCAGCAGATCGCCGACACCGGCGATGGTCATCTCGCGGGGTGCGTCGCGCAGGGTCTCTAAATCGCAGATCAGCGCATCTGGATACCGCGAGTCCAAGGTTCGTTTGACGCCTTCAATCAATGTCGGCGCCATGTTGGAGGTATAGGCACTGACGCTATTGGCTGTTTGATAGACGAGATAAGGGAGATGGGTGCCATGTTCCCGATCAAAAAGATAACAAGCATGTTTGGCAATGTCGGTCACCACTCCTGACCCCACCGAAACAACAGCCTTTTCAGGGGTTAAGTGCTCTTTGACTTGAAGGATGTGTGGCATGTCCGTATGCACTTGCCCGCTATCATCGGGCTGTAAAATACAGGTTTCTACCTCCCAACCAGCTTGTTGCAAAACCGAAAGGACGAGCGCTTTCAGATCATCTTCATTGCGGCGCATGGGGGTGGTGTCCATGACTGCCACGAGGGGTTGATCGACGCTGACACCGATCGCCTCGAGGACTTCTTTAATCCGAAAGAGGGCATTCGACTCGATTAACATGCAGCGCAAACCAACTTCTTCTCCAGGAGGAAAACCCGGCAAGCGGCGAATTTTTTCCCAGAAGCGTTCATTTTCTGCAGGATCATAAGCTAGGAGCATTTTGACCTCTCTTCAGCGTGATTTAGGCTTGCGATTGGAGTTTAGAAAGTTCTTCGGCGACTTCTCCGAGATTCTCAAAGATGAAATCTGGCTGGAAGGGGGAGGATTGGACATCCTCAAGTTTTGTCTCACCACTCAGAACGAGCAAGGTGGTGATGTTAGCTGCTTGCCCAAGAGCAATATCGGTGTAGAGACGATCGCCGATCATGGCTAAATTTTGTGAAGGAATTTGGAGCTTGTTGGCTAGTTCATCGATGATCTGGCGATGAGGTTTACCGATAATCCGATCGGGTTCTCGTCCGGTGGAGGCTTTTACAAAGGCGATAATTGCACCGATATCCGGCAAATAGCCGCCTTCCGTCGGGCAGTTGTAATCGGGATGGGTGGCAATATAGGGCAGGCCTGCACGCACGTAGTCGCACAGACGATGCAGCTTTTGGTAGGTTAGGGTGGTGTCAAATCCTACAACAACGATTTCGGCATCTTCTTCGACTAAAGTATGTCCGAACTCACGAAATTCTTGCTCCAAAGCCGGGGTGCCGACTAAATAAATCCGTTTGCCTGGGTATTCCCGTTTTAGAAAGCGAGCGGTTGCCTCGCCGGAAGTGAAGACTTTTTCGGCGGAGAGGGGAAAACCCATGGCGGTAATTTTTTGAGCGTAAGCACTACCCCGATTGGAGGAATTATTAGTTAGGAAAACGAAATCTCGGTTTTGCTGTTGGATGACTTCCATGAAACGGAGTGCCCCGTCTAACAGGCGGTTGCCGAGATAGAAGGTGCCGTCCATATCGAGAAGAAAACAACGAATCGAAGCGAGGGATTTTTGGTTCATGTGTTTTTGGCAGCCTCTTCGAAGACGGGCAACAAGGCAAAATAGGCTGCCCGATAGGTTTGATACCGCTGTGCATAGATAGCGGCGTTCTCAGGTTGGGGATAGCGGGTCTCGATCACCCGAACGCACCGATCGCAAGCTTCGTCTAGGGACTGAGCCAAGCCGGCGCCGTGCAAGGCAAGGATAGCTGCCCCTAATGCGGTTGTCTCCACTGTTTGGGTCAGGGAGACAGGCACGCCGGTGACATCGGCTTTTATTTGCCGCCACAGAGGGCTGCGCGCGCCGCCTCCTACAGCGCGAATCTCTTCCACCGCTAAGCCGATTTCTTTCATTCGATCGACGATATCGCGCAGACCATAGGCAGAGCCTTCTAAGACGGCGCGGGCAAAGTGAGCGCGGGTATGGGTCAGGGAGAACCCGAGAAAAACACCGCGAGTGGCAGCGTTCCAGGTCGGCGTGACCGAACCCATCAGGCAGGGCAAGAGAATCAGCCCATCGCTGCCGTGAGGGATCTCCTCAGCCAGGCGGTCGAGCAGTTCGTAGGCTTCGTCTTGTAAGTGGCGCGCTGCTTCGACTTCGGCTTGACCGAACTGATCGCGAAACCAACGGTAATTCCCCCCCGAGACAAAGCCTGGGTTTTCTAAAAGCCAGTAATCCGGGTGGGCGTGACAATGCGTCTCGACCAGACCGCTCTCATCGAAGAGGGGCACTTCAGCAACCGCGCAGACCGGCTCGGCAGTTCCGGTAATGTCGCAAACCATCTTGGGGCGAATCACCCCTGCGCCGAGGCAGGCTGCATGTTCATCTCCACAACCAAGGACGATGGCAGTCTTTGGCGACAAGCCCACTTCGGCAGCGATTTCAGGGCGAAGGTTGCCAATGACCTGATTTGCTGGATAAATGGGAGGCAAACGATCGATTGGAATATCGAAGATGGCGCACAATTTCTCCGACCAAACGCGTTGGCGGATGTCCATTAAGAGCATTGAAGATGCGTTTGAGTAATCGATGCCCAATTCGCCGCTCAAGAAATAGGCAATGTAACTGCCGGGCATGAGAAAGTAACGGGCGCGTTCAAAGAGATGCGGATGCTCGTCTGCTAACCAGCGGATCTTCGGAGCTACGTGATACGGATCGAGATTCAACCCACTAAGCTCGAAAATTTGCTTAGCCGAATGGGATTGCTTTACTTTTTCCGTCTGTGCTACTGCACGGCGGTCCATCCAGATGATTGCTGGATGGAGGGGCGCGCCGTCTTTATCTACCGCCACATAGCCGTCTACTTGGGCATCAAGGCCGATCGCCAAAATCGCTTCTTTGGGGACACCGCTCTCGATAATGACTTTGGCGATGGCTTCTTTGGTAGCCCTTTCCCAATCCCGTGCGTTTTGCTGCGCCCAGGTGGGTTGAGGATACTCGATGGGATAGTCCGCTGCGGCTTCGGCGATGATTTCACCGCTTTCGGAAAGTAAGATTGCCTTGACGGACTGAGAGCCAACATCGCAACCGATTACAAAGCTCATAGAAGACCTGTTGTTTCCAAGAGTTTTTGCTAGAGATAATTATGTAAATCACTCTCCGATGTTTGAGCCAACCAGTCGCTAACTGCTTTCACATTTTGGGTAAAGTCACCGCCGGGCACGAACTTGCCTTCGAAGAAGGCACCGCCAATGGTGAATCCCCAAGCTCTAGCTTCCCAAATCTCGGCGATACGCTGGAAGCTCGCCACGCTGCCGGCGGAGACAATCGGCACATGAGTGGCGGCAACCACCTCTTTCAAGAGTTGGCGGGCATCTCCGACATAACGATAGGCAAGCAAATCCATTCCATCTACACCTCTGGCTTCGAGTTGACGGGCATGGTTGACAATCTCTTCGATGCTGCCGTCCAAGATCGAGGGGTGAGAATGAACGTGCCCTGGAAATGGGTAGTATTTGACCGGTTTATCTTTCAGATATTCATGGATGGAGTCAAAATATACCGTGCCCATAAGAATATCGAAGCCGGCTTCTACGGCGATCTTCTTCGGATAGGCTAACCACTTCGAGACAAGTGACTTTGCCGGCATCCTTCATACGGCGGACGAGTTCTTTCATCTGCTCGGGTGGCAATCCCACATCCTTAAAGCCCCAATGTCCGACAGGTAGTTCTTTGCTTTGCTCAAAGAGTTGCAGGGCATTGCTGACCGTGACGTCATTATGGGTTAACATGACAATTAATTCAGGTTTCATGCTTGTTTCTCCTCTTAATGAGTTTTCTGGCTTACCCTTTGATGGCGCCAAATGATAGACCGCGCACCAATTGGCGTTGCAGGGCAAAGATCAAGAAAGCAACCGGCAAAGACGCAGTGGTTGCTAAAGCGCAAACTTCACCCCACAAGGTACCATGCGGGCGGATTAGAGAAGGAATTTGAGAAGCCACCGGGCGGGTAGCATCGCTGGTCAGGATCAAACCATATAGAAATTCGTTCCATGAAAAGATGATCGAAAAGAGAGCCACGGCAACGATTCCCGATTTGACCAGTGGCAGTACGGCATATACGAAAGTCTCCCAGCGAGAATAGCCATCGGTCATCGCCGCAGCGTCAATCTCTTTGGGGATGTCGTCAAAGAAACTGCGCATTAACCAGATTACAAAAGGCAAGGTGAAAGTGCAGTGAGCTAGGATTGGCGCACCAAAAGTGCCGAGCAGATCTGCACGTGCGAAGAGAACGTACAAGGGTAGGGCTAAAACCACCGCAGGTGCCATACGGAAGGTCAAGATCATGTAGAACCAGCTTTCCTTGCCTGGTATGGGAAAGCGCGAGAAAGCATAGGCGGTTGGTACCCCGATGACAATGCATAACGCCACCGCCGAAACAGCGACGATCAGCGAATTGATGATCAGCCGCCAATACCCTTTGTTGATGAGTACTTCGATATAGTTGTTGAGGGTGGGCGTCCAGATCCAGACGATATTGGGGCTCATGATCTCCGCTCTGGTTTTAAAGCCGAGACTGAGCACCCATAACCAAGGGAACAAAAACAGCACCACCAGCAAAGCGGTCAATAGATAGGAGAGCCAGGTGAGCAAGCGCCTTGAACTGAAAAAGGTGGATTTTGGAGGACGAGAGATGGAACCAAAAGTTTGAACATCGAGGGACATCGTTTTCTCTCCTTTCTATTGAGCAGCCTGCCAGCGTTGCAAGGCTTTGTAGAGGTATTCGACCAGAATCGAAATGAAGACAAAGATCACCATAATCAGGGCAGAGCCGTAGCCGAAATCCCAATAACGAAAGGTATGGCGATAGGCATAAACTGCCACGGTTTCCGTAGCTGTGCCAGGACCACCGCGTGTCATGACCCAGATGATGTCAAAGATACGAAAGGCATCGATGACGCGGATGAGCAGCGCAACCACAAAGTAAGGCCAGAGCAGGGGCATAGTGACGCGGAAGAAGGTCTGAATCGGATTTGCACCGTCCACTTGAGCAGCTTCGTAGGGTTCCTTCGGCAGTGCCAAAAGCCCGGCGGTTAAGATAACCGCAATGAAGGGTGTCCACTGATAGGTATCCACAGCAATGATAGCCGGCAGGGCAGTGGAAGCGTTTCCTAAAACCGATCCTTGAACAAGCCCCCACTTTTTCAGCAATTTGCCGATCACGCCGAAATCTGGATTGAGCGTTAAGACTCCAATGAGACCAATGACCACTGGAGTCAACAGGGTTGGCAAGAGCATAATTGGAATGATAATGCGGGCTCTTCTCACAGCTCCAGAGATCAACAAAGCCATTCCTAAGCCAAGAATACCTTGCAGCACAATAGCCGGAATGAGGTATAGGAAGGTAACTCGGAAACTGTTATAGAAGTCGTTGTCAAAGACCAGCTTGCGGTAATTATCAACCCCAATGTACTGGCCGGTGGAGACAGACGAGGTAAAACTAAACGAACGAAAGCTAAAGGTCAGGGCAGTGATAAAGGGAATGAGAATGATCACCAGGAACAGAATCGCTGCCGGTAGTACCCACCATAAAATATATCTTCGACTACTCATTCTTCCAACTCCTTCGATAGAGACATCGTCAATGGTTAATCGATCCGTAATTGCGTCCGCGGATCGAAGAAGTGACAGTCTTGTACGTCAAAACTTAATCCCACGGCCTCACCCCGATTGGGGGCATCTTGGGTGTTCATCTTGACCCGCACCTCATGGGAGTCCATGATCACCGTCAATATGCAGGTCTCCCCAAGCACTTGCACGTACTTCACCTGACCGCGCAACAACGCTTTATCGCTGGAAGGGGATACCAACTTAATATCCCGCGGGCGCACGCCGACCAGTAAGTTCTTTTCCAAATCGATCGAAGTTACTTTTGAGCGAGTGGCCGGGGGTAGGGGTAATTTTGCCAAGCCAAAGAGATTGATCTCTTCACCTTCCACTTCCGAACGGAGGATGTTCATCGGAGGATCACCCACAAAGCGGGCTACAAACACATTTGCCGGACGGTGATAAATTTCGGTTGGCGAACCGACTTGTTCGATTTTGCCTTCGTTAAGAATCGCCATTTTGTCAGCCAGGGATAACGCTTCCAGTTGATCGGGGGTTGTGTAGAGCGTGGTGATACCCAGTTCGAGTTGGATACGGCGAAGTTCGCCACGCATTCGATGGCGCAATTTGGCATCGAGGTGAGCGATCGGTTCATCGAATAAATAGGCTTTGGGTTTCCGAACCAGAGCTCGTCCGAGGGCAACCCGTTGTCTCTGACCGCCTGACAGTTGACGGGGTAAGCGATCGAGAAGTTCTTCAATGCCTAATAACTTGGCGACTTCTTCGACCTGTGCTTGGATTTGCTGTTCACTCCATTCTTTTTTGCGCAAAGGAGCGCGCAACGGAAAGGCGAGGTTTTCGCGCACCGTCCGTTGTGGATATAGAGCATAGGTCTCGAAAGCAACCGCTACATCGCGTTGATTGGGCAGTAAATCGGTGATATTCTGGTCGTCCATGTAGATCTCACCCCCATCGACTTTTTCGACACCCGCAATCAACTTAATTGTGGTTGTCTTTCCTGCCCCAGCCGGACCGAGGAGACAGAAGAATTTTCCATCCTCGATTTCCAGGTTGATTCCTTTAAGGGCTTGGATTTCTCCGCCTTTATATTGTTTGGAAACACTTTTCAGGGTTATCTTTGCCATAGTTCTCGACCTCGTTCCTGAGCAGCCTCTCAATAAAGCAGATTGACTTCTTCTTGCCGATCAAATAGGTGAATGGGTTCATTGAACTTGAGGTAAACCGTCTCATCCGGGTGAGCGAAGAAGTCGGGAGCAACCTCAATCAAGAACAGTTCATCGGTGGCAAGAAGAACGGACAGCAAGGTACGATCGCCTTGAGGTTCGGTTACATAGACTTTTGCGGCAAACGAGTCTTCCGTGGGGGTCATACTGACCGAAATATTTTCGGGACGGATCCCTAATTGAACCTGTGGGTCGCCTTGGTAATCCTTGAGCTTTTGTGCGGCTTGGGGTGATAGCTTTACTTTAAAGGATGGCGAGACAACATAAAAATCACCGTTTTCGCTGGATAACTCACAGTTGGCGAAGTTCATTGGCGGTTCACCGATAAAACCACCCACAAATTTGGTGTGGGGCTGGTTATACACCTGTTTGGGGGTGCCTACTTGTTGCAGTTTACCCAGATTCATCACGGCAATTCGGTGTGCCATTGCCATGGCTTCCACTTGATCGTGAGTGACATAGATCGTAGTGGTGCCAAGTTGGCTGTGAAGGTCGACCAATTCTTCTCTCATCCGAGCCCGCTGACGGGCTTCAAGGTGCGAGATCGGCTCGTCCATCAGTAAGACGGCTGGTTGGCGTACGATGGCGCGCCCGATCCCGACCGCCTGCATTTGACCGCCGCTCAAGCCGCGCACTCGCATGGGGAGCAGATCGGAAATGCCCAAAAAATCCGCCGCCCAGCGCACCTTGCGATCGATTTCCTCTTGGCTCATCCCCCTTAAGCGCAGCGGAAAGGCAATGTTCTCATACACATTTAAATAGGGATAAAGGGCATAATTCTCGAAGACCATTGCCACGTTTCTTTCGCGCGGTTCTAGATCGTTAACCAATACATCATCGAACCACATCTCGCCTTTGGAGATCTTTTCTAAGCCGGCGATCATCCGCAACGTAGATGACTTTCCGCAGCCTGAAGGTCCAAGCAGGGCAAACAGCTCGCCATCTTCGACGCGGATGCTCAAATCTTCAACCCCGATGACATTGCCTTCATAAATTTTCCAAACATTTTTTAGCGTCAAGATGGTCATGATTGCCTCCTATTGGACATCGATGCCTTGGGGTTGCTCTGGTTGGGCATTGAGCGGTTGGGTTTTACGCTTTTTGAAAGGATTGAATAACCAGAAGAAGACAATGATTGCACACACAACCCAAACCCCCCAAATGGTGATGTATTGTTCAATAAAACGCAACCAGATTAACATCAGGATGAAGAGTAATCGATATGCCCAGGTAATCTTATCGCCAATGTTCATTTCGGGCTCCTTTCGACCGCAAAGGTAAAGAAAAAGCGAATACGTATCAAGGAGGGACGAAACCGGAATGGTTCGTCCCTCCTGATGTGGGTAATGTTACTGGGCTGGAAGGATGGACTTCAATTCTTTCTCCAGCTCTTGTAGGGCAACTTCGGGGGTCACCTCACCGGTGAGAGCCCGATTGACCCACAAAATGATTGCCTCTGTCACCCTTTCTTCTTCTGGGAAGGTGGGTTTGGCGATGATGCTAACAGACGTATCTCCCGTGAGGGGATTGGTAGCGTTTAAGTAGCGTTCCGGTACACCCACACCGCTGGAATCACCCACTTTGCGGACGCTGAGCACGGTTTGTCCGGCGGTTTTCAGGTAAACCGAGGTGGGGACATACGGAATCGCCAGCACGTCTGGATCATCATAGGTGGTGATGAGCGCCGACTGGCCACCCAGTTTCATTTGCGCGATTTGGATTTCTTTGCCCATTGCCCACTGGACGAAGAGCCAGGCTAATTCTGGCTTTTTGGAGCTGGTGGGGATGAGGTAATCCCAACCCTCGATTTGGGTCATCTTGTCTTTTTTGATCGGCACGCCGCTGTAGGCGATCTTGCCGGCAGCTTTGGATTGCTCTGGGTCTTCGACAGCGAAAGCAGCATCATCCCATTGAATAGCCATGGCGACCAAGCCCGATTGCTGGGCAGCTTGCTTCTCATCCCAAGTTGAACTGAGCACACCAGGCGGGGCATATTTGAGGGATTCGATGATCAACTTCAACGCTTCGAGATTTTCGGGAGAGTTGACCACTACGGGGCCATACGAATCGCCGCGGTTGTCCGGCAGGGCGATATCGCGTCCGCCGAAGGAATAGATGACGTTCAGGAAGTCGTACCAAGCTGTGACATGGCGGGCGCCGCCCCAAGTGTGGCCATAGACATCATAGGTCAATGTTTCGCCGGCTAACGTCTCTCCAGCCTTGCGGGTAAAGAACTCGGCTACGTCCATGTATTCTTCCCAAGTCACCGGTGGAGAGGGCAGGTCATAGCCGTATTTCTCTTTGAAGGCGGCTTGTTCGTCGGGATGGTCAAACCAGTCGTAGCGATACCACAGGTACATGCTGATGAAGTGGAAAGGCAAACCGTACACCTTGCCCTGATAGGTGTTGGTCTCGCGGAACCATTCTGTGTTGAGCAGGGAGCCTTCGTAGCTGAAGTTGGGATCACGCAGTGCAGGATTGTTGTAAAACTCATCGATTGGGCGCAACCAGCCGCTGTTGACCAACTTGCCTAAGGCGCGGTGAGGCTGAAGGACGACATCATAGACCCCGGTCTGGCCGGCAAAATCCAGGGTTACTTTTTCGACTGCCTCCTCATGACCAAGCCCTTCGATGATCACCTGAGTGCCGGTGATCTCCTCGAATTGGCCTTTGAGCTGCTCGAGCGCTTCAAGGGGTGGAAGGGCTTCGCCGATCAAACGCAGCGTTTGACCTCGCCAAGGTTTGGCGGCTTCAGCTAACGACCATTCGCCGCTGGGGACTTGTTCGACAACTTCGGGGGTTTGGACTTGTGGGGTAGGGGTAGCTGCCGGCGCACATGCACCGAGGATCAGCGATCCGATGATAAAAATGGAAAACCAAATGGTTGCCTGACGGTACATCTATCTGCCTCCTTATCTCTTTCTAAAGCTTAAATCATGGTTTCAAAATGAAAGATAGAAAACATAATCATTTTTCGATCGGTGCACCTCCTCATTTGGCATATAGACTGTTTCTCAGATCACTCTTGTTTCACAATAACAATAACGTTAACGGCGTCGGAAGATCGTGAATGTGCTGTATTCAGCCAGATGATATTCATAAGACAACAGCAAGGGCTCACGATTGCGGCTGTAATCCAATTGTTCCATGTAAAGTACCGCAGAGCCTTTTGGAATCTCTAGTTCGAATTGACGGATGAATTGGGTATCCGCTATGATGGGGCGTAGGCGGGTGATCCCATAGTCAATGGGTTGATGGAGGTCTTCTTCGAAAATGCGGTAAAGGGAGATTTTATGACACAGCAAATCCTTGAGGGTTTCTAAGTCGATGCGTGAAGTCCCTTGGTTGAGCAGGTTGGCTCGAAAGATGTCTAGGGAAGCGACCACGGGTTGTTCGTCAGCGGTTCGCACGCGGCGGATGAAGACTAGGCTGGTCTCAGCACCGACTTGAAGACGGGAAGCATAATCGCCTTCGGCGGGGATGATGCGACAGTCCAAGAGGCGACAGTCAGGGCGGTGTCCGAGGGATTCAATCAGGGCAGTGTAGCTGAAGTTGAGGTCGAGCCGGTTTTCCAGCATTGGCGTTTCGCTGACAAAGGTGCCGATGCCTTGCCGTCGCCAGAGCAACCCTTGCTGTTGGAGGAGACTGAGCGAGGCGCGCACTGTGCCGCGGCTAACCCCCATCGCTTCGGCAAGCTCGAGTTCGTTTGGTAAGCGCGAGCCGGGCGGTATTACGCGGCTCTCGATCATTTCACGGATTCGGTTGGCCGTCAGAATAACTAGATTGTCCTGATGGGGAGGCAGAGGTTGGTTGAAGAGTTCTAGCGTAGCACGTTCTTCGGTCATTAGGGGTTTTCGTTAGAACGAACCAATGAACAGTTGTCTAATGTATAATGTTTAATGATTGACAATATCTTAGCAGATTTATGCCCACAAGTCAATCCCTTTTGCGAAAGATTTTTAGGCTTTTCTATTCCTACACTTTGCTGATTCGAGGGTTTGGAAAGTGGAGACCATCTCCCCTGCAAATTTAACACTTTTTGGTATACTCCATATATCCCAAACAAGGAGTTGCGCCTATGAAAGTGTCCGTCTTGCAAGAGAACTTGGCTCATGGTTTGAGCATCGTCTCGCGTGCCGTCTCGCCGCGTACCACCCTGCCTGTTTTGGGCAATGTCCTGGTTGCCACCGACGAAGGCCGTTTGCGGCTTTCAGCCACCAATCTTGAGTTGGGGATTACCTGCTGGATCGGAGCAAAGATCGAAGAGGAAGGTTCGACCACCGTGCCGGCGCGAACTTTTAACGAGTTGGTCAGCACTCTTCCAGCCCAAACCGTAGAGATGTCCTTGAACCTGCGCACACAAACGCTCAATGTGCGTTGCGGCTCTTCGGAGACAAACCTGAAGTGCATCGATGCCCAGGAATTTCCCCCCATGCCAGCGCTGGACTGGGAGGATGGGATTGAGTTAAACGTTGCCGAATTTAAAGAAATGATCCAACAGGTGGCTTTTGCGGCTTCCAAAGACGAAGCCCGCCCTGTGCTAACCGGTGTGCAGATGACCGTACAAGGACGTCGCATCGCCTTGGCGGCTGCAGATGGCTTTCGACTTTCGCTGCGCAAGGGAGAACTGCCGCGTGATGCGGCTAGCCCACTTTCCGCAATTATCCCGGCTCGGGCTTTGGTCGAGTTAACTCGTGTCGCATCAGATAGCAATGAGACCATGACCATGCTCTTGCCACCAGGCCGCGGACAAATTGTGTTTCACACCAAAGATTCTGAACTGGTTTCGCAACTGATTGAGGGCACCTACCCCGACCTTGAACAACTTGTCCCCACTCGTTATAACACCCGCACCATCCTGCCTACGCAGGAGTTTCTCAAAGCCTGTAAACGCGTGGAAATTTTTGCCCGTGAAGGCTCGAACATCGCCCGGTTGAATATCCTTCCCGGCGGCGAGCTACAACCGGGCTTAGTTGAAATCTCCGGTCAATCCGAGGAGACCGGTTCGAATGAAAATCGCATCGATGCCACCATCGAGGGGCAACCTCAACTGATCGCCTTCAATGTCAGTTTTCTACGCGAAGTTCTGGATGTGATCAAAACGCCCAGCGTTGCCCTTGAAACCACTGCCGAGACTGCGCCTGGAGTGATCCGTCCGGTCGGGGATGAAAAACTGGCTGCCTCCTTTGTCCATGTCGTGATGCCGATGCACCTCGGCGGGTAAGCCTTGGGAGGAGTGTCCGTTCACTGCTTTTCAATCCAATCCTACTGTTGACTTAAACGATGACCTTTCCCTCGGCGCACTCTGACCTTACCCTGCGCATCTATCTGGCTCTTGCCCAATATCCGATCCTCAGCGGACTCATTCGCCAGCGCATGCGGGCAGAGTTGTTTCAACGCGGCATTATCTCGGCGCAAGCCTTTGAGAGCGAGGTGCGTCATAAAGCGATCAAGAGCCAGCAACTCGAAGGGTTGCACGACCCACTAGTTGAAGAACCTTATGAAGCGTGGGAACAACGTCTGAACCATATTCGCGACCATCTGACTGATTTTTATTTCGCCTATAACCTTCCTTTTGAGCTGTTTGAACAAATTGTGCGCCAAACCCTGGCTGAACGGGGTCGATTAGAAGGCAATTCTTTGCTGACATTGAATCCGGAGCTGACCCCGCAACCCCTGCTTTTTGAACAAGGATACGCCATTGAAAAGCTGCCCCCCAAAGAGCGGGAACCTTATCGGGCGCGTTTATCTGAGATCAAGGCGGTGTTAATCCGCACCTTAATCAGCGACCAATTGGGCTATGTCAAAATCGCTCGCAAATGGTTTACGATTGCAGATTTAGACGAGATTCGCAAGCGCAAGATCGGGGGGGGGAAGATTGGCGGGAAAGCCGCCGGGATGTTGCTGGCAGCGCGCATTCTCCGCGAGATCGGTGATGACGACATCCGTCAAAGCATTCGTTTGCCGGCTTCGTATTACATCGGCGCGAATGTGATGTATGATTTCTTTTCGATGAACCATCTTACGTGCTGGATGGATCAAAAGTATAAGAGCGATCAAGAAATCTATGCAGAATTTCCTCAGTTGCAAGCCGAATTCCTAAAAGGACAATTGCCGCCAGACATTCTCGATCGACTGACCGCTATTTTGAAGAAGTTGGGCAGACGGCCACTGATCGTGCGCTCCTCCAGCCTGTTGGAAGATAACTTTGGCACTTCTTTTGCGGGTAAGTATGAAAGTCATTTTTGCCCTAATCAAGGCAGCTTGGATGAAAATTTGCATGCCTTATGTGAAGCCATTCTGCGCGTGTATGCTTCGATATTCAATCCCGATGCTTTGCTCTATCGGCGCGCCAAAGGACTTCAAGATTACGATGAGCGCATGGCGATCCTTTTACAGGTTGTCGAGGGCGAGCGCTTTGGCGATGATTACTTTCCCCATGCCGCTGGGGTCGCCTATAGCCAAAATGTCTATCGCTGGTCGCCGCAGATTCGCCGTGAGGATGGCTTTGCCCGCTTGGTGTGGGGATTAGGCACGCGCGCCGTTGAACGCATCGGCAACGATTATCCTCGTTTGGTTGCCTTGAGCCACCCCACCTTACACCCCGAATCGAACCTGCGCGACACCGTGATTTACTCGCAAAAATATGTCGATGTCATCGATTTAACCGAAAACCGCCTGAAAACCAAGCCCATCACCCAAGTTGTGCGTTATGACTATCCACCCCTGCGCTATATTGCCCAGATCGACGAGGGTGGTTATCTGGTCTCCTTGCGCAGTATTTTCAGAGACTTACCCATCCAAAATCTGATTATCACCTTCGATGAACTCTTCCGCCGCTCGCGCCTTGCCCCACGCATGTCACGGATGCTGCGAATTTTAGAGGAGCAGTACGGCTCGCCGGTCGACATGGAATTCGCCCTGCAACTTCGTGAGCAGGAATCGGGGCAAGTCGATGCGCAGATTGTCATCTTACAATGTCGTCCGCATAGTTCGTTAAGAGACGAAACCATCCCCTTGCCCGAAACGATTGCCGAGGCGGATATTGTCTTTTCTACACCCCGCATGGCACCGCGCGGCTATGTGGAAAACATTCGTTATGTGCTTTTTATCTCGCCGCGTGAGTATTTTGCCCTTCCATCGTCGTCTGATCATGCTAAATTGCGCTGGGCGATCTCTCGGCTGAATGAGGCCCTGGCAACCGAAAACTTTATCTGTGTTGGACCCGGTCGCTGGGGCACCTCTACGCCTGATTTAGGCGTCATGGTTGGCTATGGGGATATCTATCACGCGCGCGCTTTAGTCGAACTAACCGGCGAGGGCTTTGGAGCGGAACCAGAACCTTCGTATGGCACGCATTTCTTTCAGGATTTACTCGAATCGCAGATTTACCCGCTGGCAATCCATCTTCGCGACCCCGGCGTGGTTTTCAACAAAGCCTTTTTCTATCACACACCGAATCGTGTGCATCGTTTCCTCGACCAGAAAGTCGAGGTGCCCGCTTGTCTGCGCCTGATTGCGGTCGAGGACTTTCGTCCCGATCATCATTTGGATTTGATTATGGATACTCCTGAAGGACAATCGATTGCTTTTTTGGTCAAGGAAGGATAAACGGAGATGAAGCGATTTATCGCTGTTGCCGGGAATATCGGTGTTGGAAAATCTACCCTTGTGCGTCTGCTGAGCCAGCGGTTGGGGTGGAAGGCTTTTTATGAACCAGTGACCGAGAACCCCTACTTGGCGGATTTTTACACCGATATGCGTCAATGGGCGTTCCATTCTCAGATTTTCTTTCTCCGACTTTAATCGTCCAGTAGTTCGCTCGTCCTTTAAACTCGCAAAAGGTTGTGTGCGTTGTAAGCGTCAGCAAATCAGTTTTGACATCTTGTTTCGGAATGTAGTAGGTGGGCGGGTACGCGGTTTCAAGCAGTCGACAGGCGCTGCGCGTTTCGGCAATGATGATGCCAGCAAACTCGACGCAGATAAGTTTTGATGTTCGCTCCAATTTTGGAGGTCGGGGATACTCCCAAACCGATTCAGGCATTGCTGTTCCTTTCGTCTTTTGAATTGAAATGACGAATTGATTTTCTGTAAAATTGTGATAAATTCCGCCAATTTCATTCATCAATGAGTTTTATCTTTTATCACACTACGAAAAATTTTGGCACTTAAATTTTGGGACTTATATGGCAGAATCAACTTCGATCCAATTTTCGCGAGTCGGAATTCGCTCAAAACTGTTGCGCGATTTTCTTATCGCCGCCTCCGTGCCCGTTCTTCTGTGTGGAATTATGCTCTTGATTGTTATCGGCGTCTACAACAGTCAGCAAGCCGAGCAAGCGATGGAAGATGCAGAACGCGTTGCACAGTCGCGCATTGCCGAACAGTCTCAGGTGTTTAAGAACACGGTGAGCAATCAACTTGAACTCTTGCAAAGTGAAGTCGCCAATGCCGTTTCGTCGCCGCGTTATGTATCTGGACTAACAACACCTGTTTTTCCGCCCAAGCAAGCAGATGAGCAAATGCTTCAAGCCGTGCGTGAAGATTTGCAGAAAACGGCTGCCGAATTGATGTCGTCACTCTCCTTGAGCATGATGAC
>FWWL01003861.1_pt1 | contig 19643 bp, 16 predicted proteins | sample 2228331 | NCBI WGS metagenome assembly FWWL01 (sample SAMEA103939775, study PRJEB20133) | metagenome | reverse complement strand
CCATTGCCACTGGCTCAAGATGCCCACCTCAAAGCCTTCTACGATGGTGTCTTGGATGAGGTTGGGTCCGTTCAGTTGCATGAAGGAGTTGATGCCTACTTTGCCCCGCCCCCGCACGCGGACGAACTTGAGGATGCCCGTGTTGTTGGAGAAGTAGCGGATGCCGTCTGTCTCAGGGTTGTTGCCCACATCAATGGTCAGGTTGTAGAAGGTGCGCATGAACCAATCTGCCGACCCCGGTTCGTCGTTCGGGTGCGTGCGCAACACGGCTTCGGCGTTGACACCGTCGTCTAAGCGGATGATGACTTTGTCGCGGGACTGTCCGTAGACCCAAGGACCAATTCCTGAGCGGTTGCCCCTGCGGTTGACAACGAGCGGGCGCGTGATGCGGTAAACGCCATTGGGTAAGTAAAGCACTTTCGTGCGCGGTCCCTCGTGCCCGCTGCTGAGCCACAACCCTCTTTGGAGCGCTTCGGTGTCATCGTGTTTGCCGTCACCCTTCGCGCCCAGATCCCGCTTGACATCTATGACCGCTTCAGAATCACGGGGGAAAACAATCTCGGGTGGCAGTGTTGTCCCTGTCGGGAGCGGGGCAGCGGCTAAGGTCAAAACGAGGCAGCATCCTAACGCAACGAACCGCAATCCTTTGCGCCATTCCATCCTTCATTCCCCCTCGGTCAATGTCCCAGCGCTGCAAACGGGTTTGTCAACCCACAGTGTTTGTGCGTTCCACAGAGAATTCTGGCGCGGGCAGGGATTGCACAATGAAGGCTTGAAGCACTCAATGGTTCAAGATCGGCGGCGTTGCCGAAGGGCATCTATGGTGACGCTGAGCAAAATCAGTCCACCGAGGGCGAACTTATCCCACTCGCCCGCCAGTTGCAGGAAAGTCAAGGCGGAGTGGAGGACGGTGACCGCAAACGCGCCCAATGCTGCGCCGACCACTGACCCCGCGCCGCCGAAAATGTTCACGCCCCCGAAAACCGCTGCTGTGATGACATCTAACTCAAAGCCTTTGCCCGTTTCCGATTGGACGACAGGGAAGCGGGCGGTGTAAACGAGAGCAGCAAGCCCAACGAGGGCGCTGCAGAAGACGAAGACACTGAAGACGCGGCGCGCCACCAAGATGCCGGCGAGGCGAGCGGCTTCCGCGTTGTTGCCAATCGCGTAAAGGTCGCGCCCCCAGCAGGTGTAGTGCGAAACGAACCAACACAATGCGAGAACGAAAAGCGCAATCCACACTGGCACGGGCACGCCCGCTATCTTGCCCACCCCCAACCAGCGAAAACTTTCGGGAAGCCCGATGACCCAATAGCCTTTTGTCAAGACCAGCATCGTTCCGCGAATAATGCCCATCATGCCCAAGGTGACGATGATGGCGGGCAGGGAGAAGCGGGTGACCAAAAGTCCATTGACAGCGCCGACAGCAGCGCCCAAACCAAGCGCCAACAAAATGACCAGCGGCAGCGCCCATTCCCCTTTGGCGGCATGTCCCGCTGCCATCGCGCACGCTCCCAGTAAAGAGCCAACAGACAAATCTAAGTTGCCCGAAAGGATGACCATCGCTATGGCGACAGCACCGATAAGGGTAGGCGCGCTTTCTTGCAACAGCGTGAGCCAGTGTTCGCCTGTCAAGAACGCAGGATTGCGCCAACCAACAAAAAGGGCGAGAGTGAGGATGAATAGCAACAAACTGACCTCGCGAGAGAGGTGGAAGAAGGTGCATGGTGCTCGTCGCGCTTTTCTCGTTCCTTGTTGCTCCATCGCTCCTTTCCCCTGCTTCTCCACTTCCTCACTTTCCCGACCAGCCCAACTGCCCACCTGCCGACCTGCCTCTCCTTTGTCCCCCGTTCCATCCGCTTGCCCGAAAGCAGCGGCTAAAATTTCGGCGGGTGCTGCCGTTGGTGGGAACTCGCCAACGATGTGCCCTTGTCGCATCACAACAATGCGGTCGCACAACCGTTGCAGTTCTTCCAGTTCGCTGGAGATGAGCAAGATGGTTTTGCCCTTTTGTCGCCATTCGGCGATGAGGCGGTGAATTTCCGCCTTTGTCGCAACATCCACGCCGTGGGTGGGTTCGTCCAGGATGAACAGTTGCGGGTTTGTCAAGAGCCATTTTGCCAACGCTACTTTTTGCTGGTTGCCACCTGACAGTTGCTGGACGGGTTGCTCCACCGTTGTCATCCGCACCCTCAGGGTCTGCGTTTGCTGTTCCGCTGCTTCCCGCTCGGCGCGCTCGTTCACCACACCCTTACGGCTGAACCGCGAGAGGTTGGGCAAACCGATGTTTTCGCGGATGCTGCGGGGCAACAGTAGGCTTTGGTGCAGCCGGTCTTCGGGCAAATAGGCAATTCCGTGCCGAAGGGCATCGTTGGGGGAGCGGAAGCGAACAAGTTGTCCTTGCCACTCCACGATGCCACCGACGATGTTGCGAAGCCCGACAATGGCTTGCGCCAACTCGCTCCGCCCTGAGCCAACCAACCCGAACAACCCTACAATTTCGCCTTGCCGAACGGTCAGGCTCACACCCTGCACGAATCCATTGACAGAAACATCGCACAACCGCAGGAGCGATTCACCCTGTCCTTCCGTTTTTCCGTCTCCCCACCTGTCCACTTGCCGAACTGCCGACTTGCCCATTTTTTCTCCTTCGTCCCCCGTCCCGTGCCCCTCGTCCCCTGCTACAGGAGAGCCCACCATGAGGGCGATGAGTTGCTCGCGAGTCGCCGTTTTAGTGGGCAGGGTAGCAACCTTTTCGCCGTCTCGCAAGACGGTGATGCGATCGCTCAGTTCCAGCACTTCTTCCAGCCGATGACTGACGAAGAGGATGCCGACATCTTGTTCTTTCAGTTGCTGCAGGATGGCGAAGAGGCGTTCCACTTCCGTTCGCGAAAGAGAGGCTGTTGGCTCGTCCAAGATGAGCCAGCGTGCTTGCAAAGAGAGTGCCCGCGCCAGCGCCACCAACTGCTGCTGCGCGACAGAGAGGGTGCCAACAGGCGCATCTAAAGGTAGCGAGGCGTTCAATTGTTGCAGCAACTCAGCGGCGCGTTTTGTTGCTTGTCGCCATTGGACGATGCCCCATCTCGTGGGGAGGTGCCCCAACAGGATGTTCTCGGTGACCGAAAGGTGAGGGCAGAGGAGAGGAGTTTGGTGAATGACCACAATCCCGTGCTGTTGCGCATCGCGAGGGGAAGCGAAAGAAACAGGTTTGCCGTCTATCTCTATGCGCCCCTCGTCGGGGGGGAAGACACCGCCCGCGATTTTGATGAGGGTGGACTTGCCCGCTCCGTTCTCACCAACCAACGCGTGAATTTCACCGCTCTTTAGTTCCAAGTCCACACCCTTCAAGGCGTGGACACCGCCGAAGGTTTTCCGAACCCCCCGCAGCGTCAGTGTGCCCATTGTCTCCCCCCGCACCTTTGACAAAGGCTCACTTCTTCTGCTTGAGGTAAGCCTGCACGACTTCCACAACCTCCTGCGCTGTGAAGGTGCGGGTGCTTTGCCCGTAGGCAGTGACGATGCGGCGCTTCGTGCCACTGGGACCAGGGATTTCGTGCACCGTCTTGCCGTTGATGATGACGCCGGGACCGTTCAAGTTAAGGGCTTGCATCCGCTTCTGTCCCTCGTAGGTGGAGAGGACATAGACGGTGAGAGAGAGGTCGTTGCCGTGCTTCTCCTTCAGTTTCTCCAGTTCCCGAACCGTTTGGGCGAAGAGGTTGTAGATGGGTGCTTGCTGCATGGGCATAAGGACTTCCACCCGCACTTTCGCTGTGGGTGAAGGGGCTTCGCTGTGGGCAGTGCCAGTCATGATGACTTGGGCTTTCGCTCGTAGGTTTTTCAGGGTTGCCTCATCAAAGCCTTTCCCGTATGCCCGCTGCAACTCCCGATGCACAATTTCCACCAAGTCAGCGGGTTGATAAGACATGCCGGGCGACTTCTCGCAGATCACTTGCCGCTTCCCACCTTCGGCGGAGGTGAGGACAAAATCTGTCCGCCCATTGATGAACACGGCTGCGCAGAACTTGTTGTATTTGCTGGCGACCTTTTGGGCTGCAGGTGAACCCATCGGGTAAATCTCCACCCGCACCCGTTTCGGGTCGGCTTTGCCAATCTCTTCCAGCATTCGCAAGGTGGGCATCTGACAGTCAGAAGGCGGGATGACGGCTTCTATCTTCACCTTCGCATCTGGAGAACCCATCTGCTGCCCTACGGAGGGAGAAGCGGTCTTTGTTGCTTCGCCTTCGTGCTCGTGCCCCTCATGTTCATGGGCGACACTTTCCGCTTCCGCTACAGGAGCACTGGGCGTTTCGGGTTGGCCGAGGCGTTGGGTCAGGCGAGACAACCCGTAAAGGGCACCAACAGCGACAACCAAAAATATCACGAACCCGACCGTTGAACGCGTCATGGCTTGACACCTCCTAAGAGTTGTTGCACCAAGCGCTCCAACCGCTCGGGGTCAGGCGCTTTGCGGACGGAAACGATCACGCCGTTGACGACGACCGTCGGCGTCATGACCACGCCATAACGGTCCGCTTCTTCGTCCAGCACCGTGATGGTGCGCATCGTCACCCCCTCAAATTTTTGCACCAATTGCTGCGCAATGGCTTCGGCGCGCCGACACTGGTCGCACGGTTGCACCGACTCAATGATGAGGATTTCCACCCCTTTGCTCATGCTAAACCTGCTCCCTCAAAGAAGCACGGGCAATTCTCATCGCAAACGCCGATTTCCTCGGGCAAGGTGATTTCCCGCAGCAGCGCCACGACCTCTTTTGTCTGTTCTACGGCATAGTCAATGTCTGCTTCAGTGGTGAACTTACCCCACGAAAAGCGGACGGAGCCGAACGCTGCCATTTCGCTAAGCCCCATCGCTCGCAAAACATGGGAGGGTTTCAACGAGCCAGAAGAACATGCCGAACCGACGGAAACGCAAACGCCTCGCTGCCCCAAGTTGGCTTGCACGGCTAAAGCGTCCGTGCCCAGCAAGCAAACATTAGCCGTGGAAGGCACGGTCAACTCGCGGTGCCCGTTGAGGCGGGTCATAGGGATTTCGTCCAGAAGGCGCAAGAACCGTTGCCGCAGCCGCCACAGGTGTGCCGTCACTTCCTCAAAATCCCGTAAGGCAATCTCCGCTGCTTTCCCCAGTCCCACGATGCCCGCGACATTTTCCGTCCCTGCGCGCAATCCCCGTTCTTGGTGACCACCGCGCAGCAAAGGGGCAATGGCAACGCCTCGGCGGATGTAAAGGGCGCCAACGCCTTTAGGACCGTAAAACTTGTGTGCCGACAAGGCTAACAGGTCAACACCCAACGCTTGCACATCCACTGGCACTTTTCCGATGGCTTGCACCGCATCGGTGTGCACCAGAACATCGGGGCGCACCGCTTTCACCGCTTTGGCAATTTCTGCAACCGGCTGCAAAGTGCCCGTTTCGTTATTGGCGAGCATCACCGAAACGATGATGGTGTCATCGGTCAAGGCAGCGAGAACGCTTTCGGGGTCAACGCGACACTGTCGGTCAACGGGAAGGTAAGTCACCCGAAAACCTTGCTGCTCCAAAAATTGACAAACGCCCAAAACGCACGGGTGCTCAATTTCCGTTGTGATGATGTGCCCACTTTTGTGCCCTGCTAACAAAGTTGCGCCTAACAACGCCATGTTGTTGGCTTCCGTTGCGCCACTGGTAAAAACAATCTCAGCGGGGTCAGAAGCGTTCAGCAACGCTGCCACCTGCTCGCGAGCCAGTTCCACTGCTTTGCGGGCGCGCCGTCCCGGCGGGTGGACGCTGGAGGGGTTGCCATACTCCTCACTCAAAAAAGGCAACATCGCCTCCCGCACTTCTGGGTCCACAGGGGTCGTGGCATTGTAATCCAAGTAAACCTCGCGCACCAGAACCTTTGTTGCGCTCATCGCCGTTCGGCACCTCGCTCGTCGGCGTTCTCGCTCATTTGCAACAAGTTGTCACCAATGGCAAGTTCCTACAGCATTCTAACGCTCGTTTGTTCAGTGAGAGTTCCCTTGTCGGCAGGGCAAAGGTGAAGAGCAGCGGGGTTCAAAGTAAGGGTGACGAATTGCCCCTCACCAAGCCCCAACTGACTCGCTTCTTGCTTGGAGAGCGTGGCAACGACGGTGATGCCTACTTCGGTCATCACTTCCGCTCGCCAGAAAGAGCCCTTATCGGTGAGCGCCACCACTTCGCCGTGCAGGACATTCATGGACAAAGGGTTGGCGTTGTTGACAGGGAGCAACCGCACCCACTCGGGGCGAATGATGACGGCAACAGTTCCCTGTGGGACTTCTCGCTCTTCGGGCACTTGCACCCACAAAGTTGCGCCGTTGACCCACACTTGAACCCAATCACCTGTGCGGCTGCGCACCTCGCCGTGCCAAATGTTTTCGGCGCGGGTGAAAGTTGCGACGAACTCGTTGGCGGGTCGGAGGAAGATGTCTTCGGGCGAACCCACTTGCAGCAACCGTCCTACGCGCAACGGCTTTTCGCCTTTGCCCGACGGTGCTTCTTCGTGAAAGTTCATCACGCCGATGCGGTCGGCAACTGCCAGCGTTTCCTCAAAGTTGTGGGAGACATGGACAAAAGTGGCGTGAGTTTGCCGTTGGATGGCTTTCAACTCTCGGCACAATCGCTCGCGGGTCTGTTCATCCACAGCGGCTAACGGCTCGTCCAACAGCAGCACTTGCGGCTCCACTGCGAGGGCGCGGGCTAACGCTACCCGCTGTTTTTCGCCACCACTCAGCGTGAGCGGGAGGCGGTCCAGCAAGTAAGTGATGCCCAACCACTCGGCTAACGCCCACACCTTTTCCCGCACGCGCTTTTCAGGCAACTTGCGCACGCGTAACCCGAACGCAATGTTCTCAAAGGCAGTCAGGTTGGGAAAAAGGGCGTAGTCTTGGGGCACATAAGCGATGGAGCGCTCTTCGGGAGGCAAGCGGGTGATGTCGCGCCCATTGAGCAAGATGCGCCCTTTCTGGGGCTGGTGCAAACCAGCGATGCACTCAATGAGCACCGTCTTCCCCGTTCCCGTCGGACCTAAGAGCACGAAGTATTCGCCATCCCGCACCTCAAAGGAGATGTCCCGCAAATCAAACTCGCCTAACCGAATGTGCAAACTTTCAATGCGCAGCATCGCTTTCGGTCACCTTTTTCTTCGCTCAGTGCGCAGCCAAAATAATTTTGCGGCGCCCGATTGGTGCCAGCATTTTCGGTCCCTGCGGAATTGAGCGCAGGTTCCTGCCGCAAACCCTCTCCGTTTTTGGCGAAGGGGCTATGCGCCCGTGATGAGATGCCACTCCTCAGGGTCAGGTGGCAAGAAAGTCCCACGCCTTACCGACCAACCGAACGCCCGCTCCAACGCAGCCACCAGCAGCGCTAACTCGGCTTTTATCTCCACGATGTCCCCATCCTCATCCATATCCACCAACTGTTGCAGGCAGGAAGGGTGAACCCAGATGGGCATCGGAAACAGCATTACCTCCTCTCCTGCGTCCGAGAAGAGCACCCAACACACTTTTGAGCACGGGTGCTTGCACACCAAGCACTCCCGCATCCCTTCCCCTGGCGCCAGCACGGTCACTTCAACCACCAACTCCTTCTGGGGCTTCCGCTCTTTCCTTCCCTGCTTCGCCATTTTTTTCGTCACCTCCTTTCGCCTGCCACAATGATAGTGGCAACGCTCGAAAGTGGCAAGGCTTGCTTAAGGGCGCAAAAAGTTGCCACGCTCACAAGTCGCATCACGAAAAACGGAACCGCTGCCGAGCAGCAACGGCAGACGGCAAACAACCCGTTGCGAAACTTGTCAAGTTGCAGCGACAGGAGGGATGAAGCCGTGCGACGAAGCGTTTTGGCTTTTTGGTGGGTGCTCCTTTCGCTCCTCGCCACCTTGCCGTCCCAACAGCCTGAGGGCACTTTGGGATACCTTGCCTTTGACCCGCAAGCAGGCGGATTGCTTCAACGCTTGGAGCATCTTCGCACGAAAGAGCCGCGATTGACAAGCATGGCAATTTACACCGACTGGGGCATTTTGCGGGCAGGGCGTTACGAAGTTGTCGGCAGCCAAAACGAGCGAACCCCGAAAATCGCCCAAGGGAGCGAGGACAACCAGTTGTTCCTCATCGCCGAAGGGCAACTGAAAGACAAAGAGGGCAAAGCATCGGGCTTGCGCTATCGGGTGCGCCACCGGTGGGGTGAAAAGGCACTGACTTTGGACATCGCCCTTCAAGCGGAGCGAGCGTTTCCTTCCATGCACGGCTTTTTGGCGACCATGTTCGTTTTTGCAGGGGCGACGGAATGGTTTGCCTGCACGCAACGCGGGTGGCTGTTCCAACCCATTGTTGCTGAAGGGCGCACCTTCCAATCCGTTCAAACGCCCCTTGACCCGAGCAACGCCGTTGTAGGTGTTGCCAACGCCAAAACTGGTTGGGCGCTCCGCTTCACCCTCCAATCCGTTGAGCCAAAAGATGCCCTTGACAATGTCTTCGTCCATTCCAACCCTGCTGGCACAGGAGGCGTTTTCTTCGCTTGGTGCGATGGTGTCACGGAACGACGGATGGATGCAGGTGAAGAGTGGCGCTTGACCGTTGTGATAGAGTTTGTGTTGCTGGCAGAGTTGATTGGGCTCGGGGAGTGAGGAAAGTGGACTGGCTGCTCGTTTTGCGCATCCTCTGCACAGCAGTGTTGATTGTTGGTGCTATCGGGGTTGTGTTGGGGTTGCCAGGCACTTTTGTCGCATGGTTGGGTGTGCTCCTTTTCGCCCTCATTGGTCGCCTCCTCATGCCTTCTGGACTTCTCTCGGGTTGGTTTGTGTTGGGCACTTTCTTCGGTTCAGTGGCGATTGAGTTGGCGGACAATGTGCTTTCGGGCGTGTTGGTCCGAACTTTCGGCGCCAGCACGAGCAGCATCCTCGTTGCATGGCTTGGAGGCATTGTGGGCGGCGTTTTGGGTGGTCTGTTGGGAGGCGTAGGGGGGTTCTTGGGAAGCGCGGTTGGGGGCATCGTCGGGGTTTTCGCTGGCGGTTACACTGCCGTTTACGCGTGGGAGCGCTACCACTTGCGCCGTCCACCAAAGGATGCTGCCCGTGCCGCTTTCGGCACTGTGTTGGGGCGCTTGGTGGGCATGGCGCTCAAACTTCTTTGGATTGCTTGGCTCCTCTCCCTGCTATGGTAACTGCCCTCCAATGTGCTGATTCGTTTCTCGGTGCGTTAAAAGACACCCCTTTCAGCAACGCCAACTTCGTCAAGAGACGAGCGCTCCGAGTGTGTTGCCTTGTAGTTGGAACGCATCTCCTTAGATGCCGATTTCGCTCTTCGTTCAATGCGTTGGGAGATGCTCTTTTTGAAGTCGGCTTCCTTCAACCATGAGACTCGCAAGCAGGGCACTTCATGCCATTTGCCTTGAGCGAAGGCATACTCAAAAAGGACCGAGCGGCAAGGAGGCGATGAGTAAGATGGGAGCGAAAACAACGTCGCCACCTCGTTGGGTCTGGTGGCTGATAGGGTGCTCCTTTGTAGGCGGGTTCCTCCTGTTTTGCGGGTGCGGGGTGCTCGGCTTTTGGGGCTATCGGCTATTTCAGCAACACGCCCTGCCCCGCCTCACTTGGGAGCAGGTGCAACAGTTGATTCCCGATCTGCCTGTGTATCCCAACGCGCAGTTCAGCGAGCAGTTAACGAACTTGCCACCTTATCGGCTGATGCCAAAAATGTCGGCTGAGTTGAGAGACCAAGGGGAGCGACTTTTGGCTATTGCTTTCCGCACTTCTGATCCGCCTTCCAAAGTGCTGGAATGGTATCGCCAAACGCTGGTGCAGCAGGGTTGGGAGGAAGAGAAGCAGGAATTGGCGCAGGTGCACCCTTTACTGCAAAAAACAGCCGAGGCTTTTGGTGTCAATCTTTTTAGGCGGGGCAATTCCTTCCTCGCGTTCCAGACTTTGGATGCCCACCATTTCGTGCTCCAGTGCAGCCTCCCTGGCTTGTTCCCGTGGGAGATGAAGGAGTTAGAAGAGCGGGTTCAACGACAACCCCAAGATGGCGAGGCGTGGGCGCAACTGGCGTGGGGCTACCTTTGCGTCGCACAATGGGACAAAGCGCGGGCAGCGGCTTTGAAGGCAGCAGCGCATCCACCCGAAAAGGTGACCCTAAAGGCATTGTTAGCCGAAACGCTGTTGGGTTTGGACGAGCCTAAGAAAGCGCTGCCCCTCGCCAAAGAAGTCGCCCTCTCAGCGGAAAAACTGCCGACAAGCATGAGGGCTTACTGGCAATGGCTCTACATCACCTGCCTTGCTGAAACGAAACAGTTTGCGGAAGCAGAAAAGGCACTGACAAGAGCGATGGCGTCACTGCCGAAAGCGTGGCAAAGTTATGCCCTCGCCTCTCGGAGCCATCTCCGATGGGAATTAGGGCGGAGAGAGGAAGCAGTTAAGGACATGGCAGCCGCTTTTGAGCGGAACAGCGGTTGGTGGCAGAGGTTGGTGCACCAATATTGGCAACTGGGGCGAGAGGACAAGGCATGGGCAGTGGTCAGAAAAGTTGCCGACGAAGACCCTTTTGCGCGCCTTCTCCTCTCCCGCCGGCAAAAAACTCCGTGGTTGGGGATTTACTTTGGAGAAGCCCCGCGATGGATAAGCGGTCGGTGGATTGCCCACAGCAGGGTTAAAGGGGCGTGGTGCGTGAGACCTTACTTATCCCGACAAAGCCTCAACTTTGCTGCTCTTGACAAAACCCTCATCTTCGCTCTCAACGGGAAAACTTTCAGGAGCGGAGGGCAGTTCCAACAGGTGCTTTACAACCTTTGCGCCCATGCCCGCATTGGTGACACAGCAACAGTTTCTCTTTGGCGGAAGGGCAAAATTGAGCAAGTCACCGTTCGGTTTGAACCCTTCTTGCCTCAGCGTGGGTCACGCAGGGATTGAAGCGGAAGGTGGCTGTGCTTCTGATGCGGCGGAAGGTTCTTGCGGTTGGGTTGCAGTGACCAATTGGCGAGCGTTGGTGAAAAGTTGCGTTGCTTCATTTTCGCTGGGCACATAGCGAGCGAATTTGATTAGGTCGCTCAAAGTCAAGGTTCGCTGCAAAGCGGTGCGCTGTTCAGCGCTTAGGGGCGTTTGCAGCAGCGCAATCAACTGCCATGTCGGCACTTCCAGAGCGGGAACTTGGAAGCGGTCGCGTAAGTAACGGCGCAACCCGAACGAAAGGAGCACGAAGGCTCGCTCCACCTCGCCTTGGCGATACAACTGTTCGGCTCGGTCAATGGTTTGTAGCGCCAGCAGATGGGGCGGCAAAGGGGGTGTTGTTTTCGCTTTTTGCCACGATGCCCACGCTGTTTGGAGCGCCCACAGGAGCACTTTCCCTACCACCCAAACAGTGGCAAACGCCGCCAACACACTGACTAAGAGCAGCAGAAGGGAAAGGGGGCTGAGGGGATAAGGGAGCGGGGCTTTCGGTGGGCGCGGTTCCTTTGCATCGGGCGGGGCTAACGGAATGATTTCAATGTCCACAGGGTTAGTGCGGACAAGGTTGCGCCTGCCTTCCAATTCGTAAGCGACGGTCATGGGTGGGATAGTCAGTTTGCCCAGTTGGTAAGCGGCGATGTCCCATTCGGCGCTAAAAGTGGTAATGCCCCGCAATTCGCTGGGCTGCTTTTGCATCGGATACCGTTGCAACACCTCAAAGACACCAAACCGCTCCGAAGCGGGGAACCGCACATTTGCTGTCTCTGGTGCGAAAACGGTCACCCGATAGCGGATGACATCGCCGATCAAGCAGGTTTGTGGGAAGGCTTCCGCCCTCGCCCGCACTTCTTGCGCCCCGCTATGAGCGCCGAAAATCGCTATCAGTGCCAACAGGGACAACCAACGCTTAGGGCACCCCATTGCTAATACCCTCCGTCAAGATAACGGGTGCGACATCCAAAATATGCCTGCCGTAGCCTGTGAAAGCAGTGACAACCAACGGCAGTGAAGGGTTAGCAAGGAAAGAGGCAGTTACCATCTTTTCGTCACCGTTAAGGCGCAACGGAAGGGTGGAGGAAGTTCCCTTCGGCTGCCACACCTGCAAGCCGTAGCGAAAGCGTGAGGAGGTTTTCCCTCGCAACCGCACGGTGATGCTCACTTGTGGCTTTGAAGAAGCAAGAACCGATGTGGGGAAGGAAACGCTGATTTGCGTGATGTCTAAACTGCCCAAAACGGAACGAGGTTCGTATTCTCGGTCGGGTTGGGTGAGAAGGGAGAAAGGTGCCGCAAATAATTCGTTGGCGCGCACGAAACTTTTTAGGAACCGCCAAGTTAAGGGCAACTGCTGTGTGCGGTAACACTGCAACGCTCGCCATTTGCGCTCCTGCTGCGTTGGGGAGAGGGGGAGGGAGAACCAACCAGCCGTAAGGAGCAAATCGGTAGGTGGCGCTAACTCCAAAGCAGGGAGAAAACCTTGCGGGCGCGGAAATTCGCCGTAGTGAATTAACACTTCCAACACAAGTGGCATTTTGTCAAGGCGCCCTTGAGCAACCAAATCAAGAAGAGTTGCCCAACCGATGCTGCACACCACTGAGTGGATGGGATGGTCGTCGTAACGGCTGGGAAGAATGAGGGTGGTCGGTTGCAGTTGCTCCAACCTTTGTGCCAACGCCTTCAAAGGGCGTTCATCGCCTCGCTCCAACCAATCCGTCGCCAAAGTGCGCTCGGAAAAGTCAAGGAAGAGCACATGAGAGGCAGGAAGCCCCAACCGGCGCATGGCAGCAATGGTCTCTTGACGGCGCAAGCGGGCAAAGCGCTCTCGGTCTTCAGGCTTGATGCGCACTTCCCGCAGTTTTAGGTGGATGGCAGCGTCAAAGCCGTCCCCTTGCGTGAACACGATGATGAAGGGCACGATGCCCCGCTGCAAAAGGTGTTGAATGAGCCCTGCACAGCCCAAAGTTTCGTCATCGGGGTGAGGGGCAACGATCACGACTCGCTGCCCAAGTTTTGACAGAAGCAGCGGTGCAAGGAAGGGTTCAGAGAAACGCAATTGATGCCGGTAAAGGAGACGGTTCGCCCAGTGGGCGCTGGGGAGGGCAACCAACCCCAAGAGCACAAACCCAAATAGCCTTCGAATGACCCTGCGGCGTCGCCAACGGGGTGACAGGAACACCGGTCGCCGCAACCGCTGTTTAACTTTCCGCCGAAGAGAGCGAACCTTTTTGAGCATCCGTCAACCACTCCTGAACGAGGGCACGGAAGTTGGTGATGTTGGTTTTGACTTCGGTTATTGTGTCGCCACCGAATTTTTCCAAGACAGCGTCGGCTAAGACCAAAGCAACCACCGCTTCTGCCACCACCGCTGCTGCCGGCACAGCGCACACATCGGAGCGTTCTACATGGGCTCGCGCGGGTTTTAGAGTGCGCAGGTCTACGGAAGGCAGCGGGTTGCGAAGGGTGGAGATGGGTTTCATGGCTGCCCGAACGATCAACCGTTCTCCATTCGTGATACCACCTTCCAAACCGCCGGCGTTGTTGGAAGCGCGAGGGAAGAAGCGCCAGTCAGACGCGTTAGGATTGGGTGGGAGAAACGGGTCGTGGACTTCAGAACCAAACCGTTGCGCCAGTTCAAAAGCGCGCCCAATTTCTACGCCTTTGATCGCTGGGATGCTCATCACTGCATGAGCGAGCCGACCATCCAACTTTCGGTCCCATTGAACATGGCTGCCCAACCCGATGGGAACACCGTCGGCGATGACTTCAAAAACGCCCCCCAATGTTTCGCCTCGGTTTGCGGCTTCATCTATCAAGCGCTTCATCGCCTGCTCCGCTTCAGGATCAAGACAGCGCAACTCGGATGCTTCCGCTCGCGCCTGAAGTTCCGATAGCGGGAGTTGGTCTGTTTCTGTCTTGGCGGTAACGGTGCCGATAGCGACGACATGTGAAGCGATGTAGATGCCCAGTTCGGCAAGGAACTTTTTCGCTACAGCGCCGGCAGCAACGCGCGCAGCGGTCTCCCGAGCACTGGCGCGCTCTAAGATGGGGCGCAAGTCTTTGGTCAGATACTTTACGGCACCCGCTAAGTCAGCATGCCCTGGGCGGGGGACAAAGAAAGGGCGCAATTTCTCGGCAGGCACTTCTTCCAAAAGTGGCTCAGGGGACATTGCCCACCGCCAGTTTTCAAAGTCGCGGTTTTCTATCACCATCGCAAGGGGGCTGCCGATGGTAACCCCGTGTCGCAACCCTCCAAGGAAGCGAACGGTGTCGCTCTCAATCTTGCGGGCTCTTAATCCCCGTCCGTAGCCTTGCTGTCGTCGGCGCAACTCATTGTTGACTTCTTCAGGTGTCAAGGGCAAACCGGCGGGGAGCCCTTCCAAGATGACCACTAAGGCGGGACCATGCGATTCCCCTGCGGTCAGCAAACGCAGTCGGACAAACATAGACAACCCTCCAGCGACAGCAATTTTGCCACCGCTGTCACTGAAGGGCTAACTGCCGATTTCCACAGGAGCGATTTCCTCTGCCCGCACGATGCGAGGGGTCACGAAGATGACCAAGTTCTTTTCGTCCACATCGTGGGCTTTTGTCTTGAAGAGAGAGCCAATGAAGGGCAAGCGAGCCAAGATGGGCACCTCGCGATAGGATGTGCGGTTGGTCGTGCGGAGCAACCCACCGATGGCAAAACTCTCCCCATCGCGCACCCGAACCAACGCCACCGTTGTGGTGCTGCTGACGACAGGAATGGTGCCGCCTGCTGGGTTAGCGACATACTCGGGGATGTCCTGAACGAGGGGTTGGATGAACATGGTTACCGTGTTGTCTTCGTTGATGAAAGGCACCGCGAACAGCGAGATGCTGATGGTGTAGATGTCAATGTATGTCGTCGTGCGGGTGACCAAGCCATCCGTGTAAGTCTCTTGAACGATGACGGGGCGATCTATGTCAGAGGTGAAGATAACTGGCAAACCGTTGATAGTGAAGGCGCGGGGGGCTTGGATAATTTTCCCACGGCTGCGGGTCAGCAGCGCTCCGAGGGTTGCAGAGAGGTTTCCACGCACGAAACCGATGTTGATGGTGCCTTCAGGGGGTTGCAGACCAGTGACAACGGTCACCTCTCGCCCTGCTACAGACCAGTCAATGCCGTAGGTGTCCGCTAAGGAGCCACTAACTTCTACAAACTGGGACTCAATTTCCACTTGGTCAGGCGGGACATCAATCTGGTTGAGGATGGAGCGGATCTCCGCAATGGCTTCGGGGGTCGCGCGAACGAGGATCGCGTTCTGGGTTGGCAAACCGATAATTTGTTGCACGCCGGGAATCAGCGCGCCAATTCCCGCACCAAATCCGCCGAGACCATAACCGCCGAAACCGCCGAACCCTCCTAAGCCACCAAAGCCACCCAAACCGCCGAGACCACCAAAACCACCAAAGCCTAAACCACCAAGTCCGCCGAACCCACCAGGAACGCCTCCAAACCCGAAACCACCTAACCCGAACTGACCTGCCGTTTCTGGTGACTGAGGCGCTGCCTCAGGACCTAATCCTGCTTGTTGGGGCATGGGCATTACAACAGGTGGGGGGACAATAGGTGTGGCAGGGAGTTGCACATTAGGACCCCGACGCTGATTGGGTGAGAAGCGATTGGGACGACGATTGAACAACTCTTGCACCATCAACTGGTAAAGGGAAACACCCTGGTAAGGGATGCCCAGCAAGAAGCAAGCATCGGTAACAGAAATGTTGCGCAACTTGATAACTTCCGTGAGAATAGGCTGTGAAGTCAGTCGCTGTTGGTATTCTTCAGGTGAGACGACGCGTGGGGGAGTGGGTAACGCTGGCTTTTCGCTCTCCTTCTCTTTCGGTGCCTCTCTCACTTCGGACGGCTTTGGAGCCTCAGGGGGACGACGAGTGAGAACAAAGACCCCTCGTTCATCCCGGTGCCATTGGAGTCCCGTTTGTTGGGCGATGTAGTTAAGCACTTCGCTCACACGACAGTTTTTCAAGCGGAGCCGTCCGATGGGCAGTGCCAAGATGTCCGGTGTGGCGGAAAAACTGACATTGGCTTCGCTGAAAAGCAGGTCTAAGACGTCTCCAACCGTTGCTGAATCCAGATCCAGTGACAGGATGATTGGGTCATCATCCGATGGTTGAGCCCCAAGTAGTGTGTGGCTACTGACGGACAAGAACAAGATGAACAGGCAGCACAACAAACCCCTCACTGCAACTCCTCGGTGCATAGCAATCCCCCCACACTCAAATTGGCTTTATTCCTTCTTGCAGCCTGATGCTTACCAGCCGCGACCGCCTCCGCGAGTGCCCCCTCGGGTGCCTCCACGAGTGCCGCCACCCCAGCCGCCCCGAGTGCCACCGCCCCAACCGCCAAGTCCACCACCGCCCCAACCTCCCCGACCGCCGAGACCGCCGCCCCAGCCGCCAAGACCTCCTCCCCAGCCACCGAGACCGCCGCCCCAACCTCCCCAACCGCCGAGACCGCCACCCCAACCTCCCCAACCGCCGAGACCGCCACCCCAACCGCCGAAGCCACCAAAGCCTCCCATCCCCATAGGACTGAAGACGGGTGTGACGATAGTCCCGCCAAACAGCATGATGCCATCATAAGCGTTCAAGAAGCGGAAACGGATTCGTTCCCAGTTAAGGGAAATTGTTTCCACCTGCGCTGTCGGTTGGGTTGGGACGCGGACAGTGGGCTGTAGGACCTGAGGCTGACGATAGCGGAAATGGACCGTATTCGTTTGAGGGTCGTAGGTGAACTCAGCGCCTACCTGCCCAGCAATTTGCTCCAGAATGTCTTGAACTGTTCGGTTGCGCAATCGCAGGCTAACAGGGAACGCTGCCATGCGCGGATCAACGGAAAAGTCCACACCTGCTTCCTCTGCCAGATAGTTAAGGACATCCTGAAGGGTAGCCTGGTCAAGTGTCATTTCGGGGATGACCTTCTCCAATGGGGATTGCTGCGCAACGGTAACGGCACCGCTTCCCACTAAGAGTAAAGTGACCAACACTAAACCGACCAAGCGCTTCATCATCGTTGTTCACCTCCGACGGGCTATTGTAGCGTTGACGCCTTCTTTCGTCAATATCCACCAGTGCCATATCCTGGTGGTCCGTAAGCGGGTCCCATCACCCCTCTCGGTGGTGTTGTAAAAGTAACCACGGGGCGGCGGGGAACGATGTGTTCCCTTCCTTCGGCAGTCTGCAAGACAACCTGCTTTTCTTCCACCCGCACCACCGTATACTCTCTGTCACCGAAGGTGATGCGGTCACCGGGGCGAACTGTCCGCGTCCGCCCATCAGGTAATTGGACGATGGCGCCAATGCTGGATTCGGACAATATGGTTCCCGTCAGTCGCCAACCTGTCAACTCCTGCTGCTCGGCTGGCTCTCGCTGTTGGGGGGAAGTGAAGTAGGTTCGCAAGTCAACCGTGCGCCCTTGAAGGGATGGGAGAGAGGCAAGGTCTTGGGTGCTGAAACTTTCTGTGCCTATAGACCCGCTACGAGCAACAATGACAGGAGAGGGGGTCGGAGGGAGTTCTACGGTAAAGGGCGATAGTGCTTTGGCAGGAGGCAAGTCCGCAAAGGGGTCGGAACGACCAGGGCGAGGAGGCGTCTCCAATTTCCCTGTTGGTGGGGCAGCAGGAGCACCTGTTGGGGGAGCACCAGCAACAGTTTCGCCCAAAGTGGGCGCACCCGGAGCAGGCATGGGAGCCCCCAACCCTGCTTCAGGACTTGGCTCACCAGGGATAGGGGCACCTGGCGCGGGTGGTGCCCCTGCAGTTTCAAATCCTGGCGCCCCTGGAGAGGTAGCACCAGGAGCAGGTCCCATAGGGCTAACAGGACCAGCAGGACCCGTCAAGGCCCCTGTTTCCTGTGGTGCCTGAGGTCCAGATTTAGGCAGGAGTTGCCACGCGATGAGGACTATAGCCAGCACGATAACAACTACCAGAACAATGGCTAACTTTTTCTGCTGATCGGTCATTTGCTGCCACTGTTGCTTCATTTCGCTTCACCTCGTCTCAAGCGGGAGCAACAACTGCGCTAATTTGCGACCTCTCCACCACCAGTCGCCATTCGCTCCCCTTCCTCCACTGGTGGCGGTCCTCCTGCTGGCGGTCCCCCGGCAGGTGGACCACTGGGACCGCCTCCCATGTGCATTCCCATAGGGGGACCACCCATAGGTCCTCCCGACATAGGCATTCCCATTGGCGGTCCTCCCATCGGACCACCCATCGCTGGTCCCCCCATCATAGGAGCACCTGGTCCAACTCCTGGCGCAGCAGCCGCAGTGGGGAACAAGGATGTCGCTGGTTGTCCATCGTGCGTTTCAATTAAGCCGTAGACTTCAATAGGGACAATGGCACGGACTTTGCCATTCGGTAAGAGTTGGAACTGCGGCACCTGAACCAAGATGGGGCGAGTGAAGTAAGGGAGCCGCTCTATGAAGCGCAAAATGTCTGCGAAGCGTCCATCCACTTGAAGGGTCATCTGTCCCCAGCGAAGGTATGTGTTGCGCACCAACCCTGCCAAAGAACCGGGTTGCAAAGATGCCAACTGCACGATTGGCACACTTTGGTAATAAAGTTCCACGCCACATTCCGTTGCCAACTCTGCCAGATACTTTCGCAGGTCTCGCTCAAAGTAGCCACCAGACTCCGCTTGAAAGTCCAAGACGGCTTCCCAAAGGGAAGCGGGGTCACCAAAGTCAGGGAGACGGATGGGCACTAACTCTTGACGGACAACTTGCCATCGGGCACGCGCCTCTTCCGCTTCCTTTTGAGCCTCCTTCAAATCCGTCTCCGCTTGTGCTAGTTCAGCGATAATAGCCTCTTGCTCTTGGATTTGCTTTTGCAGTTGTTGCATCTTCTCTTGTTGAGGGCGAATGACGAAGTAGAAGACAGCCCCACTCGCCAGGGCGATGATAACCAATCCTATGACAGGAACAGCCCACCATGGCATGCCGCGCATGGTCTGGTCCCTCCTTCAAGGTTAAACGCATCACTCTCCATCCTCACCAGCACCCCCTGCTGGTCCAAGAGCCGGCCCAGGCGCACCCTCTCCAGGTCCCATAGCAGGCTCTGAAGCCTCAGGAGGCGGGGGTTCACTAACACCCCCTGCTGGTCCAAAAGCCGGCCCAGGCGCACCCGGCATTCCAGGCATCCCCGGCATGCCTGGCATGCCGGGCGTTCCAAGACCCGCTGCTGGTTGAGCAGGTTGCAGGCTTTTTGCCACTTGGACAGGTTTTGCCAGAGTTGCCAAGATGAGGAAGTAGACGGCGTTACGAGGAGCCGTTGGGTCTCGCACGATAGGTGCCTGCTGCGCCCCACCCATCATCGGTCCGCCCATCATTGGTCCCATCATTGGTCCACCCATCGGGGGACCTTCAGGAGCACCAATGCCGTGCATTCCCATGCCTGGTCCACCCATCGGTCCAACGGGACCGTGCATTCCCATCCCGGGTCCCCCTGAAGGCGGCCCCATCGGTGCGCCAGGACCGTGCATCCCCATGCCTGGTCCTCCCGAGGGTGCTCCCGGTGAAGGAGCAGTTTGTCCTGCTTGTTCGGGAGAGGCTAACTCGGCACCAACACTGGGGCGTTGCTCCTTCGGCAAAACGGGGGGCAAGCCTGTTACAGGCACGGGCACGCCGTTCTTATCAACGGCTCGTAACTGAACG
>FWWL01005518.1_pt1 | contig 19659 bp, 20 predicted proteins | sample 2228331 | NCBI WGS metagenome assembly FWWL01 (sample SAMEA103939775, study PRJEB20133) | metagenome | reverse complement strand
GCCCAGTTCCGAGATGGCCCGGTCGGCCTCTGCGACCGCGGCGTCGGGGTTGTTCATGGGTAAGGCGGCCACGAACCCCACGAACCGGTCCGGATAGCGGTCCACCAGCTCCGCCATCGTGTCGTTGGCCACCCGGGCGAGCTCCAAAGACCGGTCCGGGCCGGCCAGCGTCTCGATAGGAGGAAGGGGAAGGGAGATCACCTGGACGTAGCCGGGGAACCGATCCATCATTCGAAAGCGGGCCTCAAGGTCGTGGAGGGTGGGGATGCCCCGAACCCGCTTCTGCATATAGCTGCTTCTATCCGTGCGGGCCACCATGACCTCGTAGAACCGGGGCGGCAAGAGGTGAGCGTACACGTCGATCCTCATCTCCGGCCCCTAGCGCCTGCGGAATAAGGCCCCAAGCTCCTCGCGAGCCCGCCGCAGCCCTTCCTCCCCCAGCCCCTGCATGACCACGATGCGAAGCTTCTCCGCGTCCTTGATGGGCGGGTACACCCCGGGCAGGGCCACGAAGTCACCTGCCTGGGCCAGGGAGAGCAGGGCCGCGCGCGAGGCCAGGGTATCGAGGAACAGCCGGCCCGCGTTGGGGTGCGGGCTCAGGCGGTGGACCACGGCGTACTGCACGTCCGCCAGCACCGGGTCCAGCCGCACGTAATCGAGCGGAGCTCCTTCCTTGCCGAAGACGTAGACGTAGGCGATGAGGGCGATTCCGAGAGGCTGCTCACCCGCGATCACTTTGCCGGGAACGGTGAGGAAGGAGTCGAGAAGGGCTGGCTGCTGGGCTGCAAGCCCCTCCAGGAAGGTCCGCCACCGGGGGCCGAGGAGGCCGCGCAGGTTCACCAACCACAAGGCGGTGGTGGTGTGCAGGGAGGGGTCCGGCATGACGATGCGGCCCCGCCACCGGGGATCCAGCAGGTCCCAGAGGGTGCGGGGCACCTGGGCGGGCGGCACCAGGCGAGGGTTGTACAGGATGCTGATGGGCACGAGGCGGATGGGCGGGAAGAGGATGCCATCCCGGTCCCGGACGGAGGCAGGAAAGGCCTCATACGCGGGGGAGACGTAGCGTGCCAGCACGCCCTGGCGCTTTAGGATCTGGATGAGGTCTCCGTTCAGGATCACCACGTCGTGCAGCACACGGCCCGCCCGACTCTCCGCCACCACCCGGTCGAAGACCTGGGTGACCGCGGCGCGCCAGTACTCCACCGGGATCCCGTACCGGCCCTCGAAATTTTGAGGGTTTGGTACGAGAGGCCCTGCTTCCTGCCCGGCTTGCTCCGCAGACGGCGCGGTTCCAGAATGGCGGATGGGAGGGGATTGGGATGCTGCTCGTGAGAGGCGGGATTCCCCGGGAGGTTCACGGAGACGGCCGGTTCGTCCTCCGGGAGTTCGTGCCCGCGTACCTCCGGACCTACGAGGAGGGGCGGCTGCGGGAGAAGGTGGAGGAGGCCCTGGAGGCCCTGCGCGACTGCACCCTTTGTCCCCGCACCTGCCACGTGAACCGGATGGAGAACCGGTTCGCGGTGTGCCGGGTGGGCCGGTACGCCCGGGTCTCCGCCTTCTTCCCTCACTTCGGGGAGGAGGACGTGCTACGGGGCTGGCGGGGGTCTGGGACCATCTTCTTCTCCTGGTGCAACCTGAGGTGCGTTTTCTGCCAGAACTTCGAGACCAGCCAGATCGGGGAAGGGGTAGACGTCACGCCGCGGGAGCTTGCGGCCATGATGCTGCGGCTGCAGGAGCTGGGCTGCCACAACATCAACACACTCTCCCCCGAGCACGTGGTGCCCCAGATCCTGGAGGCGCTGCCCTACGCCATCGAAAGGGGACTGCAGCTTCCGATCGTGTACAACACCAGCGCCTACGACAGCCTCCACTCCATCCGACTCGTGGACGGCGTGGTGGACATCTACATGCCCGACTTCAAGCTGTGGGACCGGGAACGGGCCAGGCGCTACCTCTTGGCCCCCGATTACCCGGAGGTCGCCCGCCAGGTGATCGCCGCCATGCACGCCCAGGTAGGTGACCTCCGGGTGAACGAGGATGGGATCGCCCTAAAAGGCCTCCTCGTGCGACACCTGGTGATGCCGGGCATGCTGGAGGACACCCGGGAGATCCTGCGCTGGCTGGGACGGTTGTCCCCGGATACCTACGTCAACGTCATGGACCAGTACTACCCCGCCTGGAAGGCCAAGACGGACCCCAAGTACCAGGACATCAACCGCCGGATTCTCCCCGAGGAGCTGGAGCAGGCGTACCGATATGCCCGGGAGGCCGGGCTGTGGCGGTTGGATCGCCGCTGGCGCCGCATCCCGGGATTCCTGTGGCTGTAGGGCCGAGGGGCTTGCGGAGGGGTGTGGGGTGCACTAGAATTTTAGCCGGGACTAATTTTGCCTAAGCTAAAATTACGGAACCCCTCCCCATGGCCACGGCGGCGATCCAGGATTACCTCAAGGCCATCTACAAGCTGGCCCAGGGCGGGTGGGTGAGCACGAACGCCATCGCTCAGCGCATGCGGGTGGCCCCCGCCTCCGTCACCAAGATGCTCAAGCGCATGAGCCGTCAGGGGCTCGTGACCCACACGCCCTACCGGGGCGTGCGGCTCACGCCTCGGGGCGAGCGGGTGGCCTTGGAGGTCATCCGGCACCACCGCCTCCTGGAGCGGTACCTGGCGGACCGTCTGGGGCTGCCCGTGGAGGCGGTCCACGCGGAGGCGGAGCGGCTGGAGCACGTGCTCTCCGAGGCCCTGGAGGAGCGGATCGCAGCCTGCCTGGGCGATCCCTCCGTAGACCCGCACGGAGACCCCATCCCCACCCGCGAGGGGCGGTTGCAAGAGCGGCGCTTCCCGCGCCTTAGTGAGGTTCCTCCGGGTGCCGTGTGCGTGGCCCGGGTACGCGATAGCGATGCCCGGACCCTCCGGCAGATCGTGCGCCTAGGGCTGTTGCCCGGAGGCCGGGCGGAGGTGCTGGGGCGGAGCCGGGACGGCCGGGTGGCGGTTCAGCTTCCCACCGGGGTCGTAGTGCGGGTAGCGCGGCGGGTTGCGGAGAGCGTGTTCGTGGAGGCGGCCCCATGAAGGAGGGACACTTGGTCTGGCTCCCCGTGGCGGCTCTTTTTGCCGCGTGCACGGCCAGTGCGCCGAACCCCACCTCCGGCCGCCCCACGGTGGTGGCCACCATCAGCATCCTCGCGGACTTCACGCGGCAGGTGGCGGGGGACCGTTTGGAGGTCACAAGCCTCCTCCCCGTGGGGAGCGACCCCCACACCTATGAGCCCGTTCCCCAGGACGTGCGACGGGTCGCGGAAGCCCACGTGCTGGTCTACAACGGGCTCAAGTTGGAGAAGTGGCTGGAGAAACTGCTGGAGAACGCGGGCGGTCGGTTCGTCAAGGTCGAGGCAACTCGGGGTCTTCAGCCCGTCCTCCAGCAGAGCGGTCCCGATCGCGGCGATCCGGATCCCCACCTCTGGATGGATCCGGTGTTCGCCCAGACGTACGTGCGGAACATCCGCGACGCCCTGGTGGCCTTCGATCCCGCGGGGCGCGCGGTCTACGAGGCCAATGCACAACGGTACCTCCGGGAACTGGAGCGCCTCCACCGGTTCGTCCAGAAGCAGATCCAGCAGATTCCGCCCGCCCACCGGAAGCTCGTGACCACCCACGACGCCTTCCGCTACTTCGGACGCCGCTACGGCCTTGCGGTGGTGGGTACCATCTGGGGGATCAGCACGGAGGACGAGCCCTCGGCCCAGGAGATCGCGCAGCTCGTGGACCGCATCCGGCGGGAGCGGGTGCCCGCGGTGTTCGTGGAGACCACCATTAGTCCTAAGCTCATGGAGCGGGTGGCGCGGGAGGCCGGGGTCCGCATCGGCGGCAGGCTGTACGGGGACTCCCTGGGACCTCCGGGGAGTGGGGCTGAGACCTACCTCGGGATGATGCGCCACAACGTCCGGGTCATCGTGGAGGCGCTGCGATGAGTGAACCCGCCATCTGGGTCCGCAACCTTACGGTCTCCTACCAAGGGCGTCCGGCCGTCCGCCACGTGACCTTCCAGGTCGAAGCCGGGCTGCTGGTGGCCCTGGTGGGGCCCAACGGGGCCGGGAAGTCCACCCTCCTCAAGGCCCTGGTGGGGCTTGTGACCCCGGACGCTGGGGAGGTGAGGATCTTCGGCAAGCCCATTGCCCAGGCCCGGCGCTTGGTGGCGTATGTGCCGCAGCGCAGCGAGGTGGACTGGGACTACCCCATCGTGGTGGAGGAGGTGGTCCTCATGGGCCGGTTCGTCCACCTCGGATTGGTCCGCCGGCCCGGCCCGGAGGACCGCAGGATCGCCCGGGAGGCCCTCCAGCAGGTGGGGATGGAGGCCTTTGCGGACCGGCAGATCGGGCAGCTCTCCGGCGGCCAGCAGCAGCGGGTCTTCCTCGCCCGGGCCCTGGCCCAGGAGGCTCAGGTGTTGCTCCTGGACGAGCCCTTCGTGGGCGTGGATGCGGCCACGGAGGAGGCCATCTACGCCCTTCTGCGCCGCATGCGGGAGGAGGGACGGACGGTGGTGGTGGCCACCCACGACCTCAGCCGGGCCCAGACAGCCTTCGATCGGGTGATGCTGCTCAACCAGGTGCTGGTGGCCTACGGGGCTCCTGCGCGGGTCTTGACCCCTGAGCTCCTCCAGCGCACCTATGGGGGACGACTTACCCTGCTGGAGGTGGCGGACCAGAGGAGGTGGAGCCAACCATGAACGCCTACGAGCTCTTCATCGCGCCCATGCACTACGCCTTCATGCAGCGGGCCCTGGTGGCCGCGCTTCTCGTGGGCGGGATCTGCGCGGTCCTCAGCTGCTTCCTGCTGGTGAAGCGGTGGGCCCTGCTGGGGGATGCCATCTCCCACGCGGTGCTGCCGGGCGTGGCCTTCGCCTACCTCCTGAACCTCCCCTTCTTCGTGGGCGCCGTGGTGACGGGGATGGCCACGGCCCTGGGGATCTCCCTCGTGGAGCGGCACACCCGCATCAAGGAAGACTCCGCCATGGGCATCCTCTTCACGGGTGCGTTCGCCTTAGGGTTTGTGCTCATCAGCCGGATCCGCAGCCGCGCCATCGACCTCTTCCACATCCTGTTCGGGAACGTGTTGGGCGTGTCCGATAGCGACCTTCTGCTGGTGACGGTCACAGGGGCCGCGGTGGTCGCGGTAGTGGTCCTGCTTTACAAGGAGCTGGTGCTGTGGACCTTCGACCCGACGGCGGCGAGCGCCATGGGCGTTCCCGTAGCGGCCCTCCACTACACCCTCATGCTCCTGCTCTCCGTGACCATCGTGGCTTCCCTCCAGACGGTGGGGATCGTGCTGGTGGTGGCCATGCTGATCACCCCGGGCGCCACCGCGTACCTCCTCGTGGACCGGATGTCCCGGATGATCCCCCTCGCGGTGGTCCTGGGTGCGGTGTCGGCCACGAGCGGCCTGTACCTCTCCTACCACCTGAACGTGGCCTCCGGCCCCACCATGGTGCTGGTGGCCACCCTGCTGTTTGGGCTGGCCTTCCTCCTGAGCCCCCGGGAGGGCGTCGTGTGGAACGCGGTGCGGCGGCGTCGCGCCGCCTGGCGCACGGCGTTGGAGGACCTGCTCAAGCAGGCCTACCTCGCGGACCGACGGGAGGGTGCCTCCGTGGACAACCTCGCTCTGCGGCTCGGCCTAGCCCCCGCCACCGTCCTCGCCCTCGCCCGCCGGCTGGTTCAGGAGGGGTTGGCGGAGCTCCGCAACGGCCGGCTGACCCTCACGTCCCAGGGCCGGGAGCGGGCGGTTACCTTGGTGCGGTCCCACCGCCTGTGGGAGCGGTACCTGGTGGACCGTGTCGGATTCTCATGGACGGAGGTGCACGCGGAGGCGGAGCGGCTGGAGCACGTAAGCCCCCGGGAGCTTGCCCCGGAGCTGGACGAAGCGCTCGGCCGTCCTACCCGAGACCCGCACGGGTCCCGGATCCCCCGGGAGGTCACGGAGGAGCCCGAGCCGGTCCTCCGGCTGACCGAACGGAAGGGCGGCGAGGTGGTGGAAGTGCTGGAGGTGGAGGACGAGGATCCCGAGATCCTGCAGCGCCTGCTGGAGATCGGGATCCTCCCTGGCGTGCGCCTGGCCGTGGTGCGGACGACGCCGGAGGCGGTGTGGGTGCAGGTGGAGGACCGGGAAGAGCGGCTGGATTCTCGGCTTGCGGCCGCCGTGCTCACCGCGGGAGGTTAGGCGGATTCCGCCACCAGCCGCCGCTCCAGGCGCTGGGTGAGGAGGGAGAGGGGATAGCAGACGAAGAAGTACAGGCCCGCCACGGTGAGCCAGATCTCGAAGGAGGCCAGGGTCCGCTCCACCACCTGACGTGCCGCGGTGGTGAGCTCGAAGACGTTTACGATGGCGGCCAGGGACGTGTCCTTGATCAGCGTGGTGAACAGGCCCATCATGGGGGGAATCATCCGCCGGGTCGCTTGGGGGAGGATCACGTACCGCATGCTCTGCAGGTACGACAGCCCCAGGGCCCGGGCGGCCTCCATCTGCCCTCGGGGGATGGACTGGATTGCGCCGCGCACGATCTCCGCGGCGTTGGCCGCGGCGAAGAAGGTCATGGCCACGGCGGCTGCCACGAAGGCATTCAACCGGATGCCGAGGGCCGGGAGCCCGAAGAAGAGGAAGAAGATCTGCATGAGCAGCGGGGTGTCCCGGAAGAGCTCCACGAAGGCCGTGGCCAGCGCGTACGGAACGCCGCGGCTCAACCGGAGGAGCCCGACCAGGACCCCCAGGGCGGTGCCTAGGGCCATCACCAGGAGGCCCAGGGTCACGGTTCCCCAGAACCCGCGGGCCAGGTACGGAGCGCTCGAGACGACGACGTCCCAGCGCATGCCTACCGGGCTTCCACGGGCCTGAGGAACCGCAAGATCCGGGCCTCCAGCCGGCGCAGTCCCCCGACCAGGACCAACACGAGCCCGAGGTAGACGAGGGTGGCCATCCCGTAGATCTCGAAACTCCGGAACGTCCAGGCTTCCAGGTCCCGGGCCGTGAAGGTGAGCTCTACCATGCCGATGGTGGAGACGAGCGAGGAGTTCTTCACCAGGGCCACGAAGTTGTTCCCGAGGGCGGGCAGGGAGATCCGGGCCGCAAGAGGTAGCTCCACGAACCGGAACTGCTGCCAGGTCGAAAGCCCCAGGGCCGCCGCCGCCTCCCGCAGCCCGCGGGGGACCGCCTCAAGCCCTGCCCGAAACACCTCCGCGTTGTAGGCGCCCGTGTAGAGGGCGAGGGCCAGTAGCCCTGACTGGAAGGCGGAGAGCCGAATCCCCACCCGCGGGAGTCCGAAGAAGATGAAGAAAATCTGCACCAGCAGCGGCGTGTTCCGGAAGACCTCCACGTACGCCGCACCCAGCGCCCGGAGCCACCCGAACCGCGACCGCCTCGCCGCCGCGCCCGCGATCCCGAGCAGGGTGGCCAGTGCGATGGCATACACGGAGACCTCCACCGTTCGCACGGCCCCGCCCAGGAGCGTGGGGAGGACCCGCAGCGCGAACGCCGGATCCAGCGGCATCGCCCCTCAGGGCGCTACAGCCGCAGCTCCGGCGGGCACTTGCTGGGCGGGAGCAGGTCCTTGGCCGCCTCCCCGAACCACTTGGCGGTCAGGCGCTGGTGCAGCCCCTGGGCCCGGATCCGGGCCAGGGCCACGTTGATGGCCCCAAGGAGGTCGTCTTCCCCCTTCCGGACTCCGATCCCGTACGGGCCCGGCATCTGGGGTGGCCAGCCTACCACCTTCAGGGAAGGATCCTGCTTGGCGAAACTCAGCAACAGGACGTCATCCTGCACAAAGGCTTCCGCCCGTCCGTCCTTGAGGGCCAGCAGGGCCTCCGAGTTCTGGCCGAAGGTGATCCGCTGGGCCTGCGGGGCCAGCAGGGCCACCACTCGGTCGCCCGTGGAGCCCTGGACGGTGGCCACCCGTCGGCCGTTGAGGTCCGAGAACTTGGTGATGGCGGTGTTCTCCCGCCGGACCAGGATCAGGTGGCCGGAGCAGAAGTAGGGCACGCTGAAGTTGATGACCTCCTTGCGGGCCGTGGTGATGGTCATGGTAGCGATCACCACGTCGATCTGACCCGTCTGCAGCATGGGGATCCGGTTAGCCGAGGTAACGGTCACCAGTCGCACCCGGTCCGGGCTTCCCAGCAACAACCGGACGATCTCCCGGGCCAGATCCACATCAAACCCTGCGAGCTGGCCTCGGTCGTCCACGAACCCGAAGGGCGGGAAATCCGCCTTCACCCCCACCACGAGCACTCCCCGCTGCTTGATGGTGTCCAGGACCCCTGCGGCCACCGGGGAGACGAGCAGCGCGCAGACCAGGAGCCCAATTGTCAGACGCTTCATCCCTCCCACCTCCGTTCTTCTCTTCTTGTTCTGCTTTCCCCGTGTCGTTCCTGCCGAAGACTCGAGCCCATCGGCAGTCGCGTTGACGGCGGAACCGGGCCGCGTGGTAGAATTCGAGGCAAAGCGAGGAAGGGGAGGAGTAGGGCAGGACCCGGAGCGTCAGCGAGCCGCGGGCGGTGCGAGGCGGCGGCAGGGCCTGCATGAAGATCGCCCCGGAGCTGCCCGGCGAACGGTCCAGTAGTCGGGGCCGGATCCTCCCCCGTGATCGGGAGGACGGAATCGGGCCTGAGGGGCCCTGTTCCGGCAAAGGGCAGGTGCGGCATGCACCTGAAGGAGGGTGGTACCGCGGGTCAAGCCCGTCCCTACCGGACGGGCATTTTTGTTTGGGGAGGGAGCGGCAAATGGGGTTTCGGCCAGCTTCGCCGAAGGTGAACTTCCCGGAGTTGGAGGAGCGGATCCTTGCTTTCTGGCGGGAGCATGAGATTTTCCGGCGGAGCCTGCAGCTCCGGGAGGGCTGCCCGCAGTTCACCTTTTACGAGGGCCCGCCGACGGCCAACGGCGCCCCGGGCGTGCACCACGTGCTGGCGCGGGCCTACAAGGACGTGATCCCGCGCTACCGCACCATGCGGGGCTACTTCGTGCCCCGCAAGGCGGGGTGGGATACCCACGGGCTTCCCGTGGAGATCGAGGTCGAAAAGGAGCTGGGGTTCACGAGCAAGCGGGAGATCGAGGCGTACGGGATCGCCGCCTTCAACGAGCGGTGCAAGGCGTCCGTGTTCCGGTACGAGCAGGAGTGGGTGCGGCTCAGCGAGCGCATCGCCTTCTGGCTGGACTACGAGCACCCCTACATCACCTTCACGGACGAGTACATCGAGTCCGTGTGGTGGATCCTCCGGCAGCTCTGGGACCGGGGGCTCATGTACCAGGCCTACAAGGTGGTGCCCTACTGCCCCCGGTGCGGGACTCCGCTCAGCAGCCACGAGGTGGCGTTGGGCTACGAGGAGGTGGAGGATCCCTCGATCTACGTGCGGTTCCGGCTGCGGGACGACCCCCGCACCTCCCTCCTCGTGTGGACCACCACCCCCTGGACCCTGCCCGCCAACGCCGCCCTTGCGGTGCACCCGCACGTACCCTACGTGAAAGTCCGCCAGGGCGAGGAGGTCCTGGTGGTGGCCCGCGACCTCGCGGACCAGGCCCTGCAGGGCCCGTACGAGCTGGTGGAGGAGGTGAGGGGACAAGCACTCGTGGGACTCGCGTACGAACCGCCCTTCCGGTTCTACCAGGCCCAAGAGCCCACTTGGACCGTACTGCCTGCCGAGTTCGTCACCACGGAGGAGGGGACCGGGATCGTGCACATCGCCCCCGCGTACGGGGAGGAGGACCTGGAGCTGGGTCGGCAGTACGGGCTTGCCGTCTTCCACCCCGTAGGGCCCGATGGCCGGTACACCGAGGAGGTCCCGCCCTGGCAGGGCCTATTCGTGAAGGAGGCGGACCCCAAGATCACCGAGGATCTGCGACATCAGGGGTTGCTGTACCGGGCCAGCACCTACGTCCACACCTACCCCTTCTGCTGGCGGTGCGGCACACCGCTCCTCTACTACGCCCGCATGAGCTGGCACATCGCCACTAGCCGCCTGCGGGACCGGATGCTCCGGGCCAACGAGGAGATCCGGTGGGTCCCCGAACACATCAAGGAGGGCCGGTTCGGCAACTGGCTAGCAAACCTCACGGACTGGGCCCTCTCCCGGGAGCGGTACTGGGGAACCCCGCTCCCCGTGTGGATCTGCGAGCGATGCGACCACCGGCACTGCGTGGGCAGCATCCGGGAGCTGCGGGAGATGAGCGTGCGGCTGCCGGAGCGGCTGGAGCTGCACCGGCCCTATGTGGACGAGGTGGTGCTGCGCTGCCCCCGGTGCGGGGGAGAGATGCGGCGGGTGCCGGACGTCATCGACGTGTGGTTCGACTCCGGGGCCATGCCCGTGGCTCAGTGGCACTACCCCTTCGAGAACCAGGAGGTCTTCGCGCGGTCCTTCCCCGCGGACTACATCTGCGAGGGCATCGATCAGACCCGGGGGTGGTTCTACAGCCTGCACGCCATCGCGGTCATGCTCTACGACCGGCCGGCCTTCCGGAACTGCGTCTGCCTCGAGCTCGTGCTGGACGAGAAGGGCGAGAAGATGAGCAAGAGCCGGGGCAACGTCATCGACCCCTGGACCCTCATCCACCGCTCGGGCGCGGACGCCCTGCGCTGGTTCTTCTTCTCCGTGAGCCCTCCGGGGATCCCCAAGCGGCTGAGCGTGGCCGCGGTGGAGGACGTGGTGCGGCGGTTCTTCCTCACTCTGTGGAACACCCACGTCTTCTTCACCACCTACGCGAGCCTGGACGGGTTTGACCCCCTGCGCACCCCTGCCCCCCCGGTGCGGGACCGGCCCGCCCTCGACCGGTGGTTGCTGTCGCGGCTTGGGGCGCTCGTGCAGACCGTCACGGACGCCTTAGAGAACTACAACCCCACGGACGGTGCCCGGGTCATCGAGGCCTTCGTAGAGGACCTCTCCAACTGGTACGTGCGGCGGGGACGGCGCCGGTACTGGAAGTCCCAGGACGATGACGACAAGCGGGCCGCCTACCACACCCTCTATACCGCCCTCGTCACCGTGGCCAAACTCATGGCGCCGTTTACACCCTTCCTTGCGGAGGAGCTGTACCAGAGCCTCGTCCGTGCCATAGATCCGGAGGCGCCTCTTAGCGTGCACCTGTGCGACTGGCCGGAAGCGGACCCGGAGGCCTTTGATCCAGAGCTAGAGGCCGCGATGGAGGAGGCTCGGGAGCTCGTACGGCTTGGGCGGGCAGCCCGCAGCCGGGCCAGGATCCGGGTGCGCCAGCCCCTCCCCGCCCTCCTGGTGGTGGCTCCCCGCACGCGCCTCGGGGACTTCCCGGAGCTCGTCGGCCTCGTTGCGGAGGAGCTGAACGTGAAGGAGGTGCGGTTCGTGGAGGAGGCCGGTCAGTACGTCACCTATGAGGTGAAGCCCCGGTTTGACCGTCTCGGTCCCCGGTACGGACCGAAGGTACAGGCCATCGCTGCCGCCCTTTCCTCCCTCGGGCCGGAGAGTGCGGAGGGCGTGGCCCGGGAGGGCCGGGTGAGGGTCTTCCTGGACGGCGAGACCGTGGAGCTGGAGGCCGAGGACCTGGAGATCCGGGCCCGGGAGCGGGAGGGATTCGTGGCAGAAGCCGGACCCGGAGCCGTGGTGATCCTCGACACCCACCTGACCCCGGAGCTCATGCGGGAGGGGCTTGTGCGGGAACTCGTGCACCAGGTGCAGCAGCTGCGCCGGGACGCGCAGCTGACGGTGGACCAGCGGATCGAGCTCCAGGTGGAAGCCACCGGAGAGGTAGCGGAGGCGGTGCAGGCCCACCGGGAGGTCATCGCGTCAGAGGTTCTTGCGGTTTCCGTGGACTTGGGCCGGGCCGAAGGCGGGTTCGTTCGGGAGGTGAACCTAGAAGGGACCCCCGTGCGGATCGCCATCCGGCCGGTCGGATAGGCTGGATCGATCGGTGGGGGTTTGCTAAAATGGGGCGCCCGGGGCATACGGTTTCGGGCGTGCCCGGGTGTTCGGGAGGGAGGGATGCGGCTTACGGTCGGGGTTGTGGGAGGAATGGGTCCTCGGGCGACCGCGGACTTCTTCGCCAAGCTCATCGAACTCACTCCCGCGGCGCGCGACCAGGACCACCTCCGGGTCCTCATCGACAGTAACCCGCAGATCCCGGACCGCTCCGCGTTTATCCTGGGAGAGGGGGAGGACCCTACGCCCTGGCTGGTGGAGACCGCGCGGAGGCTCGAGGCGGCAGGCGCAGACTTCCTGGTGATCCCGTGCAACACGGCCCACTACTTCCTCGAGGCCATCCGCCGGAGCGTGCGGATCCCGGTCCTGGACATCACGGAGGCGGTGGCGGAGGAAGCCACCCGCACGGTCCCGGGACTGGAGGCAGTAGGGCTGCTCGCCACCACGGCTACGGCCCGGGCCCAGCTCTACCACAGGGCCTTCGGGCGTCGGGGAGTACGGGTGATCGCACCGGGGGGAGAAGACCAAAAAGCCGTGGATCGGGCCATCTACTCCGTGAAGGCCGGGGACCTCGGGCCCGAAGTTCGGAAGGCGGTCGCACGGGTGGGGGTGCGGCTCGTGGAGCAGGGTGCCGAAGCCATCGTGCTGGGGTGCACGGAGATCCCCTTGGTGGTGGACCCGCAGACGTGGCCGGTGCCCGTGCTGGACTCCACCCACATCCTGGCCCAGGTGACCGTGCGCACCGCCATCTTCGGACTCGGGAATGAACGTGAGGTGGTGGCGCGTCTTAAGGGAGGACCGTGATGCGAGAGGGATCAGCCGGGAGGGAACATGCCGAAGAAGGAAACGGCGAAGAAGGCCATGAAGCGAACGGCCAAGCGCCTCAAGGGAAAGAAGCTGATCTTGCGGCGCAAGCCAGCGCCTCTTGCGGGAAGTCGGCTTCAAGCAGCCACTCCGCCTGGGACCCCATCCCCTACCCCCCCTCCCCAGGAGGAGCCGGCTACCCCGACGACGGGGCCGCAGCCCATCACGGAGCGTGACTACCCGGAGTTCCGGGCTCTTCTGCTGGCGGAGCGGGAACGGCTCCTGAAGGAGCTTACTGCCATGGGGCAGCAGCTCCGGCAGGTGGAGGAGCTGGGGCTTGTGGAGCAGTCCTCGGAGGACGACTACGGAGATGTGGCCACGGAGGCCTTCGAGCGGGAGAAGGGATTCGCCCTCGAGACCTCCGTCCAGGGCATGCTCCGGATGGTAGAGGACGCCCTCCGCAAGCTGGAGACCGGCCGGTACGGGATCTGCGAGCGGTGCGGCCAGCCCATCGGCATCGAGCGCCTGCGGGCGCTCCCGTTTGCCACCCTGTGCATCCGGTGCAAGACCGAGGAGGAACGGGAGCGGCAGTACGCCCACCGGTCGTAAGGCCGAAGGTCCTCGGAGGACGGCGTGTCCGTGGTCGTGGTTGCCAGTCTCGCCCTCCTCGCTGACCAGCTGACCAAGGCCTGGGTGCTCCGGGCGCTCTCCTTCGGAGAAGGGATCCCGGTCCTCCCGCCCGTCCTGCACATCGTCCTCCACCGGAACACGGGGATCGCCTTCGGGCTTTTGAGCGGCGCCAACACGCTTGTCGGGCTCCTCGCCGCCCTCGTGGCGCTGCTGTTGCTCGCGCACCACCGGGATCGGTGGCGGGCGGACCGGCTCGTCCAGGTGGGGCTTGGGCTCGTGTTGGGTGGAGCGGCCGGGAACCTCCTGGACCGGGTGCGGTTCGGATACGTGGTGGACTTCCTCGCCCTTCCGTACTGGCCCGTCTTCAACGTGGCGGATGTCTCTGTCGTGGTGGGCGGGGCGCTTTTGGCCTTCCAAGCCCTGCGGCATGGGCACAGAAGCGGTTCCGGATCTTGAGCAACGGCACCGGTTCGTGGTAACCCCCGAGGCCCACGGTCTGCGGGTGGACGTCTACCTCAGCCGGCTGCTGCCCCTCAGCCGCTCCCGCATCCAGAGCCTCATCGAGGCCGGGGAGGTACGGGTGGAGGGACGGGCGGTCAAGCCCAGCTACCGGGTCCGGGCGGGCGAGGTGGTGGAGGTCCGGGTCCCCCCTCCTGAGCCCCTTCAGCTGATCCCGGAGCCCCTTCCCCTCCGCATCGTGTACGAGGACGAGGACCTGGCCGTGGTGGACAAACCCGCGGGAATCGCGGTGCACCCCGGCGCGGGCCGCATGCGCGGGACCCTGGTCCACGGCCTTCTGGCTCGGCTCGGCCAGCTCTCCACCGTGGGCGGAGAGCTGCGGCCGGGGATCGTGCACCGACTCGACAAGGACACCTCAGGGCTCCTGGTGGTGGCGAAGAACGACGCGGCCCATCTGGCCCTCTCCGCCCAATTCGCCCGGCATGCGGCCCGCCGCACCTACCTCGCCCTGCTCCGGGGGGAGGTACCCTGGATCGAGAGGACGGTGTCCGCCCCGATCGGGCGGCATCCCGTGCGGCGCAAGGAGATGGCCGTCGTACCGACCGGCCGGCCCGCCACCACCCACTTCACGGTGCTGGAGCGGTTTTCGGGCTACACCCTCGTGGCCTGCCGGCTCGAGACCGGACGCACGCACCAGGTCCGGGTGCACGCCAAGCACATGGGGTATCCTGTAGCCGGGGATCCCGTGTACGGATCGCGGGGAGAGCTGGGTCTTGGGCGGCAGTTCCTCCACGCACATCAGCTCGCCTTCGACCACCCGCGTACCGGGGAACGGCTCGTGTTCACCTCCGAGCTTCCCGAAGAGCTCGAGCAGGTGCTGGAGGCCCTCAGGAGGAAAGGAACGGCGGGATGCGGCAGAAAGCCCGGGTGATGGATGCGCAGGCGATCTCCCGTGCCCTGGTGCGGATCGCCCACGAGATCCTGGAGCGCAACCGAGGGACCGCGAACCTCGCCCTGGTGGGGATCCGCACGCGGGGAGATGTGCTGGCCCGCCGGCTCGCACAAGCCATCGAGCGCATCGAGGGCGTTCGGGTCCCGGTGGGGGTCCTAGACATCACCCTCTACCGGGACGACCGCGACCGCCACGCGGCGGCTCCCACGGTGCACGGCACCGACGTCCCCTTCTCCGTGGTGGGCCGCCACATCGTGCTGGTGGACGACGTGCTCTACACGGGGCGCACGGTGCGGGCAGCCCTGGACGCCCTCATGGACCTGGGGCGACCCGCCACCATCCAGCTGGCGGTGCTGGTGGACCGAGGGCACCGGGAGCTCCCCATTCGGCCGGACTATGTGGGCAAGAACCTGCCGACCTCCTCCCGGGAGCGGGTGACGGTGCGGCTGGTGGAGACGGACGGCGTGGATGAGGTGGTGATCGAGGAGCCGGTAGAAGCCGGAGGGACGGAACGATCGCCGTTGTGACCCCGTTTGGCCCCCTCCGCCACCGCGACTTCCGGCTCCTGTGGATCGGCCTCCTCATCTCCAATACCGGCTCCTGGATGCAGTTCGTGGCCACCGGCTACCTGGTGGACCGCCTCACCCTCTCGCCCATTTACCTGGGCCTCTTAGCCCTCGCCCAGGCCATCCCGCGGCTTCTGTTCGCCCCCATCGGCGGAGTGGTGGCGGATCGGGTGGACCGTCGGACGCTGCTCCTGTGGACCAATTTCCTCCTGGCCGCAACCGCTATGGTACTGGCGCTGTTGACGGCCACGGGCCACGCCACGGTGTGGCACGTCATCCTCCTAAGCGGCTTCAACTCCCTCCTGATGTCCTTCGACATGCCTGCCCGACACGCCATGGTCCCGGAGCTGGTGGATGAGGAAGAGGTCCTGCAGGCGGTGACCCTCAACTCCGTGGCCTTCAACGGCGCGGGCGTCGTCGGCCCCTCCCTCGGAGGCGTGGTGATCGCGTGGGCAGGCGAGGCCACGTGCTTCGCCCTGAACGCCCTCAGCTATGCCGCGGTGGTGGCCGCGGTCCTCCAGATGAACACCCTCGCCCACACCCCTGTTGCAGGCTCGGTGCGAGAGGATCTCCTCGATGCCGTCCGCGCCCTCCGGGAGGACCGGATGCTCCTCGTGGTCCTGGGGATCGTGGCATCCCTCAACTTCTTCGGCCGCCCCTACTTCCGCCTCATGCCCGCCTTTGCCCGTGAGGTGCTGCACGCAGACGCCCGGACACTGGGATTGCTGCAGGCGGCTCCGGGCATGGGCACGATCCTCTCCGCCTGGTACGTGGCTTGGTTTGGGAGCTGGCGGCCGCAGCGCCTGCTCGCCTTCTCCACAGCCCTGTTCGGCCTCAGCGTCGGCGGGTTCGCCCTCTCCCGAAGCCTCCTTCCGTGCCTCGGGTTCCTCGTGGCCTCCGGGCTATTCCAGTCCGCGGCCATGGCCGCGGCCAACGCCCTCCTGCAGACCACCGTGGATCCCCGGATGCGGGGCCGGGCCATGGGGCTATACTCCGTGACCGCCTTCGGCATGTTCACCCTGGGGACATTTCCCATGGGGCTACTGAGCGCGGCCATCGGTACGGCCCACGCCCTCACGGTCGGGGGCGGCCTCACGGTCCTGGCCGCCCTCCTCCTCGGACGCACCTTGCGCGCCTCGGCGCCGTGAGGGCATTCGGGGTAGAGGATCGGATCCTCGTCCGGCCGGCGTCCGTCGCGGATCGATGGGCGATTGGGGAGATCCTCACGAGCGGCTTTTTTGAGAAGTTCGCGCGGATCTTCGGCCCGGATCCCGAGCGGGTCAAGCGGATCCTTTCGGAGCTCCCGCCCTCCGGCCGCGTGTATGTAGCAGAGCTCGAAGGCAAGGTGGTGGGGACCCTTACCCTGGTGACGGGCGAGGAGAGGCCGACGGCGCTTTGGCCCGTGCTGCGCCGCCACCTTTCGTTCGTCCGGGCCCTGTGGGCCTTTTTCATCCTGCTCCTCTTGGGGACCGCGGCACCAGATCCGGATACCGCGGTGATCGAGGCGGTGGCGGTCTTACCGGAGGCCCGGGGCCGGGGCGTGGGAAGGGCCCTCATGTCGCAGGCCCTGGAGGAGGCCCGGCGGGCCGGCCGCCGTCGGGTTGCGCTCTATGTGGTGGAGGGGAACGAGCCCGCCGTTCGGCTCTATGCGTCCTTGGGATTCCGCAAGGAGCGGATCGTTCCCCTGCTCCTCGGGAGCCTGCTGTTCGGGGTGAGGCGCTTGGTGTACATGGTCCGGGAGCTTGGGGCTTAGCTCACTCCCCGGGCCCGGAAAGCGGCCTCCGCTCCAGGACTTGGACGATCTCGCCATCGGGGAGGGGGTGGTCTACGACCGCAAAGTCCTGATAGATGTGGGGTGCGAGGGGCCTTGCCACCTCCGTGAAGATCATCACCGCCACCTCCCGCATCTCCGCGTCCGCGTGGATGCTCCCCCGCTTCTCGAAGAACTCCCGCCAGGCGCGGTGGTTCCCGGTCATCACGATGTGGGTCTCCGTGAAGTTGGGCAACACGCACCGCGCCGCTTCCCGGGCCCTCTTCCGCCGCATCCGGCGGTCAGGCAGGTGTGCAAGCCGGTGCTGCGCGATCTCCACGAGACGCGCGTACGCCTCCTGGGTCACCCGGTAGACCTCCTCCAGGACGCTCAGGGCTTCGGGGTCGTCCCGGAGGAGCGGTGGGACCACCACCGCGCATCCGGCTTCGTCCACGAACCGCTGGCTGAGCTGGGAGAAGCTGAAGTGCCGGTGCCGCACCACCTCGTGCGTGAAGGCCCGGCTTACACCCGTGAGGACCACGGTGAAGCCCGCGTGCTCGAGGACGGAGTAGTGGGACGAGGCGAGGATGTTGCGGAGGTAATCCTCGTTCCGTGCGGTGGCGGGGTTTGGGCGGTGCCAGCTCTGGTAGCACAGCCGTCCCGCGAACTCCGCGAGAATCTCCGCGTCCCGCGCACTGGGGGTCTCCCACACCTGCCAGGGCACCCCATCTTCTGGGCGCAGCACAAACCGGGTCTCCGCCACCAGCCGAACCTGTGGCCGGACAATCCGCATGCGGGGCTGAGTCTGCATGGCTCCCCCTTCCGGTGTGTCTTCTCAGGCTATTCTAGGACGTTTGCCTTCCCTCCAGAACCGATCCTGGGTTGGTCTGGTATGATGTCGGCGGAGGTGATCCGGTGGCGCTCTTCTGGGTTGTCGTGGGGATCGTCCTCGTGCTGATCTATGCCATGGTGGTGGTGGCTGGGTTGTTTGACCTCTCCACCTCCCTGGCTCCGCACCACCCGCTCCGGCGCCTCACCGCGCTGGCCTCCATGCCCTTCCGGCGGGGAAGCCCGGATGAGGCGGTGGTGGATGAGATGGCCCGCCGCCTCCGAGGTGGACCCGGTGCCTGGCCCACCTCGCCCTCTGCGTAGAAGATCGATGACCTCCGGCCCTGCCTGCACAAGCCCGCCAGAGCCGACCCTGGAGCAGATTCGGCAGGCCCTGGCTAGGCACGTGCCCAGCACCGTCGACGACCTCGCCCTCCGGCTCGCCGCGGTCCTCGTCCCTCTATACGAGGAGGACGGCAGGCTGTGGGTGCTCCTCACCAGACGCACGGATCGGGTGGCGGTGCACAAAGGCCAAATTTCATTTCCAGGCGGGGCGGTGGAGCCGGAGGACGAGGATGCCCTACACGCGGCCCTGCGGGAGGCCCAAGAAGAGCTGGGCCTTCAGCCGGGGGACGTGGAGATCCTGGGGCAGCTCGATGAGGAGAGCACCGTGGTCTCGGCCTTCCGGATCCGACCCTTCGTGGCCCGGATCCCTCATCCCTACCCCCTCCGGCCTGCGGAGGAGGAGATCGCGGAAGTGGTGCGGATCCCCCTGGCCTTCTTTTTGGATCCCAAAAACCTACAGGTGGAGCGGGAGGCGTCCGGTCGAATCCTGTACTTCTACCGCTATGGGTCCCACGTGGTGTGGGGGGCCACCGCCCGGATCCTCAAAAACCTCGCCGCGCTCCTGGAGCCGTGGCGGTGACCCCTAGGCCTGACTACCACACCCACTTGGAGAACGTAGGGCTGAGCTGGGATGGGCTTGTGCGCCTGGTGGAGGCGGCCCTGCGGGCCGGCATTACGGAGGTCGGGATCACGGAGCACGCCCACAACTTCGTGCAGTGCCGCACCATCTACCCCCCGGACAACGCGTGGGTCCACGGCCGCGACGTACCGGAGCGCCGGAACTGGGACTTCGATGCATACGTGCGGCTGCTGGACCGGGCGCGATCCGAAGGGCTTCCCATCAAGGCGGGCATGGAGTGGGACTACTGCCCGGGATACGAACGGGAGTTAGAGCGGTGGATCCAGGCCTACGACTGGGACCTGACCCTGGGGGGCGTGCACTGGTTGCGGGGCCGAGACGGCGGGTGGTGGGGATTCGACCTCCCGGATCAGCGGGCGGAGTGGGAGGTCCGGTCCGTGGACGAGGTGTACGCGGAGTACTTCCGGCTGCTCGCGGAGGCCGCCCAGACGGGCCTGTTTGACGTGCTTGCCCACCCGGATGTGGTGAAGGTGTTCGGATACCGGCCCCGGCAGGACCCGCACCCCTGGTATGAACTGGCCGCTCAGGCGTTGGCCCAAGCCGGGACGTGCGCGGAGGTGAGCACCGCGGGGCTGCGAAAGCCCGTGGGCGAGCTCTATCCGGCGACGGGATTCCTGGCCGCGCTCCGTCGGTGGGGTGTTCCCATCGTCATCAGCTCCGACGCCCATTTCCCCGAGCACGTGGGCTACGCCTTCGACTTGGCCGAGGCGGCGGCCATCGCCGCGGGCTACCGGACCCGGTGCGTGTTTACCCGCCGGGACCGGAG
>FWWL01005517.1_pt1 | contig 19660 bp, 21 predicted proteins | sample 2228331 | NCBI WGS metagenome assembly FWWL01 (sample SAMEA103939775, study PRJEB20133) | metagenome | reverse complement strand
AATAATTAATATAAGATAAACTATAGTTTAATTTTGTGTTAATTAATTAAGTACGAATGACAAAAAAAAAGCCCTTACTGGGCTTTTAAGCTACTTTGTTCTGCATTCAATTTCTCCGAGTCTGTCTTCAAGTTCTTTGATTCTCTTTTCCAGTCCTTTGATTTCATCCTCAAGAGGATCCGGAATATCTGTATGATTCAAATCAATATAAGTATCATCAGTTCCTGCTGTTTTGACTATGTGAGCCGGGACACCCACTGCTGTGCTGTTTGATGGTATGCACCTTACCACAACTGCACCGGCTCCTATCTTTGCATTATGTCCAATGGTGATAGGGCCGAGTATCTTGGCCCCTGAGCCAATGGTCACATTATGACCTATGGTAGGGTGCCTCTTGCCCTTGTCTTTTCCCGTTCCACCCAGGGTAACACCCTGATATAAGGTTACATCATCACCAACCTCTGCGGTCTCACCAATGACAATTCCTGATCCATGGTCAATAAACATTCTTCTTCCTATGACTGCACCCGGATGTATCTCAATTCCTGTAAAAAACCTGCTGAGCTGCGAAAGCAGCCTTGCCAGCAGGAATACCCGCCTCCCGTGAAACCAGTGCGCAACCCTATGGCAAATAACTGCATGGAGACCGGGATAGCATAATATGACCTCAAAATAACTTTTAGCTGCCGGATCTCTCTCAAATATTGTTTTTATATCTTCCTTCAGCTGTTTTAGCATGATAACCACCCTTTTTATTCAAAATCTTTATACATGTCTGTGCTCAAATATCTTTCACCGGTATCATGAGCAAAGGTAAGCACAGTTTTTCCTTTTCCCAGCTCTTTAGCAGCCTCCAATGCCGCATAAACAGAAGCTCCTGTGGAAATGCCCGCCAGTATTCCTTCCAGCTTAGCAAGCCTTAATGCTGTCTTTATAGCATTTTCATTGGATACCTGAACTATCTTATCTATTATCTCTATATTCATAACCTTTGGCACAAACCCTGCGCCTATTCCCTGTATCTTGTGGGGACCAGGCTTTCCGCCTGATAGTACCGGCGAATCCTCAGGCTCTACAGCAATTACTTTGATACCCTTGTAGGCTTGTTTCAATATATTCCCGACTCCTGTAATTGTACCACCTGTGCCTACCCCGCTTACCACTGCATCCAGACTGTCTCCCATCTGCTCAATTATCTCTTTTGCCGTAGTATTCTCATGTGCTTGTGGATTTGCATAATTATCAAACTGCAGCGGCAGGAAGTAGTCAGGATTTGCTTCTGCAAGTTCCTTCGCCTTGTCAACTGCGCCCTTCATCCCCTGCTGTCCCGGTGTAAGTATTATCTCAGCACCATAAACCTTCATTAGCTTTCTTCTCTCAATGCTCATAGTCTCAGGCATTACAAGAATTATCTTATAACCCTTTGCTGCGGCTACCATTGCAAGTCCTATCCCCGTGTTTCCGCTAGTAGGTTCTATTATTACAGAGTCTTTCCCAAGGAGTCCCTCTTCTTCTGCCTTCTCAAGCATGGACAGCGCAATCCTGTCCTTTACACTTCCTCCAGGGTTGAAATATTCAAGTTTGACATAGACATCAGCCATTTCTTCATTAGTCATTCTATTAAGCTTTACTACCGGTGTTCCACCGATGAGTTCCATAATGTTTGCTGCCTTTTTCATTGTTATACCTCCATTTTTAATTTAGTCATCCACGGCTTAAAACAAAAAACCCCTTTATACATACTCACATATGTATAAAGAGGCATATACTGCGGTTCCACTCTTCAAAACTCATATAGGATACTAGCATATCCCTGCACTGTAACGGGTGCTCCCGTCTTACCCTACTTCAGCCCTGCAAAAGACTGGTTCAGTCAAAAGCTCCTGGATGCACTTTCGGTACATATCTCTGAAACTGTTTCAGCTGTTGGAATAATCCAACCCAGTTCCTCTCTGTAGAAATATTAGTGTACCTACACTTTCCACTCAAAGCCTTATCTTAATTCCTACTAATTTACTATGATTTAATAATAAAGTAAATCATTATTCATGTCAAGATATATTTTAATTAATTATTCAATTATCAGTACATTGCCAGGATCATAAGGCATTATACGATAATCCAGACTGTCGGCTTCCAGCCCCTCCATAAAGCCAATCAACTCTGCAAGCCCTTTAGGATATATATTCATCATTTCATTCCTCAGACTGTATATAATCTCATATGCCTTGCGGCTCTGGAATTCCTCCAATAGGTCAAGCCTGCCCGCCAGCTCATATATTTCATGCAGCAGGTTTATATTTCTTCTATCTATTGCGTAATCGGCAAAAAAACTGAAAGCCAAAGCGGCAATACTTTTTTCATCCTCATCGCTGCTTCTCCTCATAACATCCATGGTAATATCTATGTTATCCATAATATACGCACAACCACTTCTTTTTGCAACCTCTCTTAAACCATTTAGTGCCTCATCTATCATGTCCATTCTCCTCCCTCAAAATAATGCAAGTCATGGGTGGCATATGTATAAATTTATTAATCCATAACTACCCCATGTAAAAGGCTAGAAAAGTAAAAGAATCTACTGTTTTAAATCAAACTCAATCTCATGCTTTAATATTTCTTCTATCCTCTTCTGTATCTTATCCAAATCCAAATCCGCTTCTTTTCTTATGCTCTTCCTGAGCATAGGTCCAATCTGCTGCAGGCTGTCATGTATATCCTGCAACAGCTCATAGGCTGCAGTTGCCTCCATCATTTCCCGAGGCACCTCGGATATGTTCGCTATTATGGAATTCTCTGTCCTAGAAGCGATGATTGGACTTTCAAACTGATCGACATAAACCTTAGTCCTTCTTCTAGGACCCCTGTCATCCTCAATGGGCTCTAACGCTACAATCTTATCAGAGCGCACATACTTCCCATATCCGAGGGGAACTATGGAATTTTCCCTCACTATCATAATGGCACCTCTTTTTCATTCATTAGATATATTTTTTCTAAAACGGCAATTACTATTCTCTTTATCTCAATTTATATAAATATCACCTTAACAAATCCATGATATAACATGCTTAGTGTTTTATGGAATAATTATAAAAGCAGCTGCATGATTGGCTTTCAGTGCAGCTGCTTTTATAATTATAGATATATATCTGAGAATTCAGTAGCTAGGGCTTCCACAAGCCTGTGGTTAGTTATCTGTTGAATTTCCCGTTCTCCATTATTTTTCTTTGCTTTTTTTGATGGTATCAATAAAGTAAATATGCTACCCTGTCCCTCTTCACTCTCAAGTAGAACCTCCCCTTCAAAAGCATTTACCAGCAGTTTTACAAGGAACAAACCGATTCCAGTACCTTCTGCCTGTCTTGTAAGCAGGCTATCCACCTGACCAAACCGCTCAAATATTACACTCTGTTTGTCTTTTGGTATTCCAATTCCTTGGTCCTTTACCTTTATGCATACCACCCTATTCCCCTTATGAAGGATAGAAGTTAATTCCACAGCCACTTTCTTCCCCGATGGAGTAAACTTGATAGCATTGGAAAGTAGGTTGAGAAGTATCCTCTCAAATTTCTCATCATCAACCCCTATTACTCTATATTGAATCTTTGATTTAAAGGATATTTCTACCCCCTTTTGCTGTGCATAAATAGCTACTGACTCAGTTATAACCCTTGCTAAAAAGACAATATCCATATTCACTTTCTTGAGCTTAATCTGACCGGCATTTATCCTCGTTATATCCAATAGATTGTTTACCAGCCTAAGCTGGCGATAAGCATTCTGCTTTATCTTTTCAATCAGTGCCCTGGGCTTTTCAGGAATCTGACTTGCATAAATATGCTCCAAATTTTGTACTGCTGCGTTTATAACCGTCAATGGAGTCTTAAACTCATGGGAAATTAGATAAAGAAACTCGTCCTTTAGCTTTAATACATCCTCCATCTGCTGCCTTTTTTCTACCTCAGCAGTAACATCAATAGCTGCCACCAGCAGTTCGCTTATGTTTCCCTGTAAATTCAAGATTGGATGATAAGTTACGTTGTAATATGCTTTATGACCTTTTTTAATCACTTCCATTTTTTCGTGGCACAATGTTGTCCTTTTTTCATTCAGCTGTTCTAAAAATGTCTTATCATCATAGTCCTTAATCATTGGCAATATTCCCATTAGACTTCTCCCGATGATATCAGACTCATTGATCTTATCCCCAAGACCCGTCATCTCTTTTAATACTTCTAGTACCTTCTTATTCAGTTCAATAACCTTAAAATCCGGATAAGACAAATAGAGTATCGGCAGGTCAAGAGAGTTGAACAGCTTGTACAAGTAATCTCTCTGCTCTTCAAGTAACTGTTGATATTCTACACGTTCCGTAATCTCCCATCCACAGATAATTCCCATTAAAAGGTTGCCTTGGACGTCAAATATAGGTGTGCCGTTTACTACATAATGTCTTATTCCATCCTTATATTTAATTGTAAGCTTATAATCAGAAACCTTTTCACCCATTAGCACCCTGGATATTGGTAAATCCTCCTCTAAAATTTCATTCCCAGCCTCGTCAAAATATACTCCCGGCGCATAGGTTTCCCTTATGTTTTTACTGTTTTTAAAGGGCACGAAGCAGTTCTTAACAATGCTGCAATCCCCAACAAAATCTCCATACTTATCAATAATACAGAGGGCTAAACTTGCTGACAATGTCTCAAGGATTGACTTCAGACGGTTCTTCTGTTCTTCTATTACTTTATTCTTTTCAAATACCCCTTGCCTGTTTAATACCCTTTCAGTAACATCATTATGTATCAACGCTAGGTACTTTACCCTCCCTTCATCATATATAGGGGTAAGGGTAAATCTTGCATAATAATTGCCTATCTCAGGAAATTCCATATACTTTTCATTAAAGAAAACAGGTGTGCCTATCTTCGCTGCATTCAAACAAATATTGTAAATTTCAGTATTATTCCAGTTTGGTATCGATTCCTCAAATGGCAGTCCTATAATATCTTCCAAAGCAGAATATTGTTTGCCGAAAAATTTAAAGTAATTATTATTGGCTTTAAGGAGCACAAAATCAGGAATACTACATAATGCTACCACAGTATCATTCGCAGAGTTAGTAAGCTCCAGGAAAGGGTATTTTTCTTCAAATATGCTGTTTTTCTTTTGTTGAAAAGTATAAATATTTTGCCTAGACTCATGCATCTCAGAATATTTTATTGTCACTTCCTTTACTATACGGTTTTTGTCAAACATATAGCCATCAGACTCGAGGTTACTTTCCACCGTACTTTTATCTATATTGATTCTTAATAGATATCGCCATACTTCTTCTGCTTTCTTTCCCAAAATATCCTTTTCTGCATAACCCGTAAGATTTAGGAAAAGTGCATTTACCTCCTCTACTCTATTATCCACCGTGAGTATAAAAGGCAAATCCATAATAGTGATATCTTCAGTACTCTTAAACAAGATGCTCATCCCCCTAAGCTCATAATTGAATTTATTCTGCTTAAATAAATCAAAATATCTATCCATGGCATATATCGACAATTGTGGGAATTATTTGTCAATATATTAATTATCATATAAAAACAATAAAATTCCAATAATTATAATTATACAAATACTCTTACAGTTCGACATTATTCCACAAGAAATGGCACTGATGCCAACTTAGCACCAGTGCCATTCATAAAATCAGTTAATTTGTACTATTGAAGCTTGTTATTGGATTCTACCCTGCCGTCTCCGACTTTGTTGGATCCATCTACTAAATGTGTCATTCCTCTGAATAAAGAGTCATCCTCCAATACGCTGTAGAGGTGATATCCCAGGTCTTCCCGCTCTTTTAATATCTCTTCCAAGACTTCAACTGTACCAAAGTCCTTCAGCTGATGGGCACGCTCTATCTGCTGCCTCATCATCTGCTGCATCATAAGCTCATGTTCCAGGTCATTTCGCAGGAAATCCCTCATGCTATAACGCCCTTCAACCTCATGCTTAATATAAGAAAGCTCATGTTGAGTAACTGGATGTGCAGTCGGTACACCACCCAACCTTGATACTCTTTCACCAACTTCATCAATATGCTTTGTTGTAACCTCTATATGTTCATTTAATAGCTCATGCAAGCTTAAAAATGACTCAGTACCTTCACTCAGCCAATGATGCTTGTTGTACTGATGCAAGGCTACTGTAAGCGCACACTGGTGGTCATCAAGCATAAGTGCCATTTCATTTCGCACTTCATAGGGTAAGTTTATTCCTGCTCCCTCTTTCTTTACTGTCCTGGGCTCCTGACGAAGAATCATATTATGGTTTGTTACATGTCCGGGCATCTTGGGGTTGAACCCTGTCTTATCTAGGTTAAAAGTACCTTTGGAATTGTTAGCATTATTCGTTGCTGCCCTGAGGTCTTCAGGAGTAGTATATACAGCACCTGTCTTATCCACTATTATTCGCTCCTTTGCATATTCAAGAAATATTTTACAAGCATATTGTTTCCATCAGCAGCAATTATTTATGTATTCTCTACTATAAATTGCATGCTTAAATAATGCTGTACACATGTTCAAACAGCCATGTAATAGCTACGATATGCTATACCGTGCCCTACATGGCTGCTCAACTGCCTCTATTTGTTATTAGTCTCAAAAGTGCATTTATGCACTCTACTCATTCTTTTTGAAGTTTGTTGGATGTACACTATCCGCGTAAAGCTCAGTTACGTAATGAATTTCCTCCTTTTCATATTTTCTGGTCTGAAGCCTGCCTTCAGCTGCAACAAGCTCACCCTGCTTAAGATACTTTGCAATAAACTTTTCAGGAAGGTTCCAGGCTACAATTGGTATGAAGTCGGTATCCCTATTGCCTTCTTTGTCTCTATAGTCCCGATCTACTGCAATTGTAAAGTTGGACACCCTTTTCTTTTCGCCGAAGACCTTTGTTTCGGCATCAGCAGTGAGCCTGCCCATTAGTATTGATTTGTTTAGCATTGTACTACCCCTTTCATTATTTATTTGATATAGCTGTCTTAACCTACCTTCTTATCTCACTTCCACCTATTCCATAGGCAAAGAAACGTTCTTCCTTGAAAGGGTTTAGGGTCGGTATCGGTATCCCTTCACAGAATACTAGAAAGTTGACACCGTTTATTCCGCTTAGTTTATCATCAAGGGCGTCATCCAAGGAAAAAATCACTTTATACATATTTCCGCTTTCCTTATTGGCTCTATTATCCAGAAAGCTGTTAAGCTCACTTGTTATATATTGAATAAGCAGAGCCTGTCTATCCTTCGTATCAAGTCCAATATCATCGGCTGTAACCCATATCCCATTCTCAATGTCATAAAGCTGATCAGATAAGGTAAAATTATAATTCTTTCCTCTGTATTGAATCAAATATTCTTTTTCTCCAGCCGGATTATAGGAAAACCAGTTATCGTCAGTATCAGCTATCATAAGCCTGTCATAGCAGATAATAGCTTTCATTGGTATGTATTGCTTCAGCTCTCTCTGCTTTTCAGTACCGATTATACTTAGATTCCTAAAAAACAACCTGTAAAACCACTTAACAGCCTCGTCCCTATCGATTGATACATTGTTGCTGTCCTCATATCCAATACCATAGCCTGTCCCCTGACTATACAGCATATCTTCCGTATTATATGCCCTATAGCTTGATGCTGCATTAGCTCCAGCATCCAGAGCTCTCTTGTACCGTTCGGACATGATATCAATATTGTCTACACCCTTTCCAATAAAGAATAAGCTCCAGGTACAAAATATCAATATTAGGCTCCAGAAAAACGATTTCATAACACCACTTCCCCTTCGTTATGCTATTGAATATATACCGATGCTTTAGCAAAATACCTGATATCAGCCTCAGCTCCGGATCTTGTACCAAAGGGGGTGACTTCATAAAGCCTTCCCAGGGGATGCTCATTCTGGCTCTCAACATAGATGTTTATAATATCGTAGCCCGCAGAGCGCAAATCCTTGTTAATAACCTCCCTGTCTGCAATAACCTCTGGAGTATCACTTGTGCTTGTGAACTTCTCGGCTGAGACTACAATATCAAATACTCCAAAGCTTGAAAGCCTGTCTCCCATCTCATCATACACAGAATTATATAAAGCACCCTTTTTAGCAGCTACCTGTGTGTATTGATATACAATATTTTCGACTGACTGCTGTCTTATTTTGAAATCCCTATCCAAAACAGCATGAAACGAATACCACATTAAAATAGGGATTACCAAAAGAGATGCCCAGAATTTTTCCATATTAGAGTTCTCCTTCGTATCTTTTCTGTGGGATTTATCGGACTTGCTTCTATAATATCGCTAGTTTTCCAGTACTTCAAACCTGATACTTTCAAGTACTCCGTCTGCATCACATTTAGGAGTTCTTACAAATTTTTTTGTTACTCCTCCTACCAGCTCTTCTATACCATTTGCATTGTCATTAAATACATTATCACCTTGACCCACATTGACTGTAACTACTATTGACCTCTGCGGATTGCAGTAGAATTTCACTTGGCTTATTACGTCTTCAGGATCTACAAGTGTGGTTGTAGTGTCATTGTCCATTTCCATCTTTACCGCTGTAAGAGTCTGGTTTGCAGTGTCTGCCATTGCAACTTGCGCATCCTTCTGTGGTGCATATACCTGGTTCACATATAACAGCCCCCCTGCTGCAACTATTGCGAAAATCAATATTACTGCCCAAAACTTCTCCATACTCCATACTCCCTTTTATTTACTATTTTATGAGATTCATTGGATTTGATAGTGTCGACAGACTATATGAAAAGTACACCATTGCCATAAGCATTACCAATACTACCGGTATCATGGCAATTACCTGCTTGGACTTTCTTCTTTTTATACTCTTAATCTCGAGCCATTTAAGCTGGTTCAATGCCATTTCATCAATGTTGTCCACCATATTCAAAAGCCCTGTATTCATAGAAAGCCGCATAGACTCCAAGAGTTCATAAAGTTCCTGGTTCTCTACCCTTTGCAGCAGATTGTCGAAAGCTGCTTCCCCCTTACCGCTTTTTATATTGTTCAATACTTCATTAATAATTGGTTTATAGATATCTGATATTGCAAGAATATTAGAAAGCACGTTTTTTATATTGAAAGGGGGCATTCTACCAAATATTGAAAATATATAAATGTAATTTAATACCTCCCAATCCCGTTTATCTTCAATAAGCTTCAGCTTTATATGCCCTATTATATTCGGGATAAAATATAAGATTATAGCTGCCACTAAGGCTGTAAAATATCTGGCGTAATCTGTTTCAATTGTCCTGATCCTCACTAACTTCTTGTACATCCTTTTAGCAGTATCATAGGCATTCTCATTCAGGTCTGGCCACTTAGCACTTATTTGAGCCTCCAAATACTCTATATACATTTGGGAATTCTGTTTGTTTTTTAGTTCAGCAAAACTCACCTTATCTCTAGACAGGCAGGTCTCTGTATAGCCGAATATCTCATTTTCAAGCTTCATAAGCTCTGTACCCGGCTTAACTGATATATCCAGCAAGGTCTTTTCTATGTTTATATCGTTTATTATGCCTTCATATAAAATAAAGGTATTTGTAGTCTGTATGCTTATAAAAAAAGTAAAGCCTAATATAAACAGTGCTGTTTTAATCAAATAAAAGTTTTCCACCGATATCCTAAGTCCCGTGTCAACTATAAGTCCTACAATATTTCTATACCTCTTACTCTTACAATCCGGCATAAGGGGCAGCAGCCTGCTGATGCTCTTCAAATAGCTATCCTTTGCATAATCAGCCCTATACAGCCTCTTTATTTTATGATATCTATAATGTTGATGAGCAAACACAATAATTGCTATTATCAGTAAAGCGAGTGCAAAAGCTTGGACTAAAATGAAATATATTATTTTACTCAACTCCCCTTAGCTTATCTCTCAGTTTTGCAGCTTCCTCATCCAATAGATAAAAAGTGCTCCTAGGTCGCTGACAAAAAGCATGATAGCAGTTAGGCTTTGTGCTTGAATACTGCCATATATATCACCTATATTAAGGTCAATAAGCAGGCTGGTATTATACCACTTGGTCATTGGTATCACCAAAAATGGAGCAAAGAAGACAAAAACCTGCATTCCTAGCAGCTCAGCATCATTATATTCTTGTTCAATATTAAGAAAAGTTACTATGCTGGTCAGTCTCTTCAGATTGCCGGAAATAACATCGACCTTAAGAGTTTTACCATCACCCCCTGGAACTGCCCCTCCATTTTCCTTTGCAAATAAAATAAGACGACACAGCATCTTCAGCCAGATTGTAGGCATCCGTCGCTCCAGTTCTTCTATGTGACCCTCATAATTTGGCTTAAGCAGAGCTTCCTTGATTCTTAGAATATAAATCCTGTTGCTTTTGGGGCATCGGGAAATTGTTTCGTCTAGCGCAGGCATTATATTGCCTTTGTAGTGATTATAGTAATGTGTAAGCTTCTTTAGTGTGTTTGGAAAGTCTTTCTTAATCCTTTTTTCATAAATCTCAAAATATGATTGCTCACATAGATAGGTAAATATCAGTGTGGAGAGAATACACAAAACCTTATGATACCAGAGACCGTTGAAGGTGTTATAAGCGAATAGAAAGTATAAAACTCCCAGCATTGTTATCGTAGCAAGAAGCATCAGGCTTGTCCCGAAATTATGTGCAAGGGACTTCTGATTTATAAGGCTAAGCCGACTATTTAGCTTAAGAAGTATCCTGTTTGAAAGTCTTTTCCTATTATATCTGCTATAATTCGCTCTTCTTTGTGAATTCCAAATAATATGGGTCACCCCCTTGCATATTCAGGTATCTCCTTGCCAGTATCCATTTCTATCAAACTGATAAGATTCTTCACATATTTCCATGACTCTATGTTTTTTTTTGCCTTCACTATCATTCTCTCGGAGGGATAATTGATAAATCTTGCCTCTCCCTCTGACCTTTGCATAATCGTATTCAGTCTGAACATATTGTATGGATTACTTTGGACCTGCTGGATATAATACAACCTCTGCAAAAGCTCTTTATCCGATTTCATGTTATAATCAGCGTCACATGATGATGTTACCAAGGGCACAATTTCCACTACCTTAGTTATCAGTATCCTACCATCAATTATCTCGTGCTGAAAAATCATATTTACATAGTGAATAATATCCATTACCGCACTCTGCTCTGAAAAGTACCTGCCCGTTCCAATAAGCATGTTTTTTAGTCGAGGCACTGTGGTCTCGGGATTTGTAATATGGGTTGTGAACCAAGCAGCTACCGAAACAGACTGTACTAATTGTATGAACGCAAATAAAGCTTTTCCATCCCTGACCTCTCCGATATTTGCCACATCCACTGACATTCGGAGCAGAGTTTTAACCACATCGAGAAGATCCTTATCGTTTATGGCTTGTCCCTCCACGATTCTCTTTAATGGATATTTTTCCATGACATGCTGCTCAAAGTAGTCCTCTACAGTGCCAATATGCAGGGAATCATCCAGCAATTCATACATCACATTCATTGTTGTTGTCTTGCCTGTACCAAGTCCTCCCTGAAGGCATATGCTTTCTCCTGATTTAACCAGAGCGATAATCAGTTTTTTTAGTTTATCCATAGTTATCAAGTCTTTAAAATCTGTATTTCTTTGATTGAAAACCCGTATACAAAGGTTGCGTGCTGAAAAGTATGGTTTCTGAGTAACTGTTATCCTCGCCCCGTCCCCTCTATGACACAATATTTCAGGATGGCTTACATCCAGCTGAGGACAATGTTTCTCAAAGCTTATGGCTCTATCCTGTATTATTCTTGCTTCACTTTCACTTATCTGAAGGAAGCTTAGCCATATCTTGTTTCCACACCAGCAGTATATATAATTGCCATTATTGGAAAAGCCCACTTCGTTTATATCAGAATACGCTAAGATATCTATGTGTTTGAGTCCGAAAATCTCCTCATATAACCTCTGTGTGATGATTTCTATCTTATCTGTGAAAGTTAGTATATAGTTCTCACAATTGTATATGTACTCAATATCTTCTTTGCTATATTCATATCTCAGGCTTTCATATCCCTCAGATTCTCTTGTTTTAGAGTAGCATGGGTATTTAATCAGCAGGCTCTTAAATGCTCCGTCTCTATCATTGGCCACTGATCCACTATTCTTGTAAAGTATTATTTCGAATTTTTCTCTTGCTGTCAGGTTTATTGAATCATTAAAGGGTAAAATGCTGTCTATACGGTCATCGGTCTCTTCAATGCAGATTCCCTCGGATATGCATACATCCTCCAGCTCACCAGCTTGACTCTCCATATATATATCAAACCCTGTAAGTATGCAGTTCTTTATATGAGACTTTATGATATCCCTAGCCTCTGGCAGCCCAGAGGTTGACTTTTCCTTGTATTCTCTTAAAAGTGATACTATTTTTCGCTCCTGTTCGTCACTGGGATCTGAATTAATGAAGTTATTGATATACTTTTCGATATGCAGGTGTAGTGAGTCAATAATAAGCTGCTTCTTTAAATCCAACACTTCACCTCCAATTAGAATATGCTGCTTCTGAGGAGTCTTTTGAATATGCTTGCGTTGTTCGTTTTACTAATATAATCCTTTACGGGATACAGAGTATCGGCTAATAAGTCACAAATATCAGTTAATTGCTTCATATACTCATTCTTCTCCCTCTTTATCTCCTTCATAAGAAAGGAGTAAAAGTCTTTATCTGAACAACAGGAGTTTAATACGTCCCCATCATAGTTCAACCCAAAGATTTTGGGCAATGAATACTTACTCTTGAACTTTCCTACTACCTTGCTTGCATCCCAGCCATCATAAAGCTTATTAATTATGCTAATTGTCTTATCGTTAGCAAAGTAATGAAGTACTTCTTTCATTCCAGGTTGCTGATATAGTTCATCAATTATTATTTCATTGGGAGTAAAAACTGCAATGATATTATCAGCACTATCCAAGTAAAGCTTGTTCTCGTCCCTTATCCCTGTATCCATATCGCATATTACAATATCAAAGGCCTCCAAGCATCGGTCTATAAAGAGCCTGTCAAAATCATTATTTTCTCTGGTAATCTCCTTATTAAATATAGAACCAGCTATCATGTACAAGCCTGTATTTACCTGTGTGGCATAGGTAAGAATATGTTCAGCCCTGATCCCGGAATTGAATATTTTCAAGTTGTCCATTGAGTATTTTATCTCAATATCCATCTCCACATATTTTTCCATCTGACTCGTAGAGTTGCTCTTGTTTACAACAAGTACCTTCTTGCCCGAAAAATACTGCATGCCAAAACCAAGTGAGCAGGCTAAGGTTGAACATCCCTCCCCATGCAGCACCGGCGACCAGATGCATATAAGCTTACCTTTTGATCCACGCACATTATTCACTCCTTTAATTTTCCTTTATCATATAATGGAACATAGGTGACGTCACTAGCTAGCTGTGAGGTATCAATATACTGTACCGCCAAAAGTATCCCTTCTGCTGCCGCTTCCTTGAGGTATTCCTGTTCTGTTTGATTCATATAAAAAGATAGTAGATTAGCGCTTCTCGAAACCACCACAGCTTTAGATATTACCACACGATCCTCTTCTCCCTTTACAAAAAGCTTGATGTCTATAGCACTGCCAGCTATGGCCTCGGCGGGTATTGCCCCCTCCGCGAAGTTATGCTCTATAAGTCTGTCACCCTCCTGATAGGATGCGCTTTCAGTCATCAAATCCAAAGCATTCAAGAACTCTTTCTCTGCTATCTCTCGCTTAACTCGCATTTTATCAAGCTTTAAAAGACTTGAAATTGCACCCTTTGGAGCGAGTTCCGCTGGTACTTCTACCAGTTCAGCCTTACTTACATCTATTAACTCACCTTGTCTCATGCTTAGCTTTGCCCGGGCAATTACAACGGTACTGCTTGGGGTTGTACTTCTGCCGCTCAAAGAATCTGCAGCTTCCGACCGCATTATATTAATATAAAAAAAGTAACTTCCGAAAAGTATAAACACTACGCATAGTAAGCATATTGTTATAAATGCTCCTTTCTTTATAGCATAAGCCTTAATTTTCTTGTTATAAGCCACTTAACTCACCCTCTTATCTTCCGAAAATTCCAGTAGAAAACCCTCTCTTATTCTGCCTTGTGCTAAACTTATCCAAGAGGGCATCCATGTCCCTGGCAAACCCCCTGTACTCTTCTCCTGCGGCTTCGTATGGCACAATACCGGTATGCATCACTTCGTAACCCAGGTAACCACAATTGCTGATAGAAGCTATATCTTTAAAGGGTATGCCAGAGCTTATAAGCTCATTAAATATAAACTTATGGCTGGATGACTTTATATTTGTGTTATTAATAACTGCGATGGTCTTTTCCGGTATAAAATCATCCTTAAGCTCTTCCAGCATGTTCATATTCATATGGTAGTGCATTATATCACAGTCAAAAATCAGCAAATCATATGTGGAGCTTTTTATGGAGACTCTTGTCAGCGCTGATAAGCCTGTCCTCGTATCAATAATTGTGATGTCCGATTTTGTACGAATGTTATATAGAAGCTTGGTAAAATCATCTCCGCTAATTTCCTTTTCATCTCCAAGCTTTCCGGTTATAATATTCAGACTCTTCCTTTTGCAGCAATTATCTAATATATCCTTATGCATATTGTTTTGTAAGGTGAAATCAAGCAAATCATAATAAATGTCATCAATATCGAAAAAAAGATTTGCAGAGTAGCCCCGGTCAATATTAAAAAGACTTGTGGTATATCCGCCTTTGGAAAGGCAGTAGCTTAGATTCCAGGCTGTATGGGACTTACCCGTGGCTTGATTTGATATTATGGAAATGATAAGCTTATCAACGGGTGCTTTATTATATTTATTAGCCTTTATTAATGTCTTAAAGCCCGACTTGAAAAGTAAGCTTCTGTTAAAAAAAGAGCTGCTTTCTTTAACATTATGATCCTTATAGTTAAAATACCTTTCATTGTCAAAATGGCTCTGAAGATAACCAAGGGCTATTTCCTTGCTGGCAGGCTTAAATATTAGTTTTTCAATATCCTTGGAGGTAATTTCATCACCCACATAGAAATCATATATTCCATAGCTAATCAGCATCCTAATAAAATTGTCACAGGCAAGATCATACTCACCGTAAATAAATATAACCCTCTGGTCTTTGAATTCATCTGACGAAAGTATATCTACCATGTGCTCCATTTCTTCGCTCCCTGTAAGTTCTTTTGATAACAGAACTAATCCATATTGAGAAGAACCTACTGTATCAATAAGCGATTTTTTATCCTTAACTACATCTATTGCTTCTATCCCTGGTAAAAAGTTTAAATACTCTTCAATAGACTCATGGTTAATCGCTGATAGTAATCTCATAAATATCCCCCGCATAAGATTAATAAACGAAAATACTTTGTAAACTACTTATTTTTCCTTATATTGTAATTAATTCCTTATTTTGTTGGTATTTACACAAATTATACAAATATTGCTATTTTCTGTCAATCATTATTCGATAAACATGCAATTTTATCACTTGATTTGCAAATTACTGTTAATTCTGCTAATATAAATGTCGAAAATACTAGTGTATGAAAATAATACTATAATTTCAGGTGAATGCTATGAGAAGAAAAAGAAGAAGCGGATCCGGCGAGAGGATGTTTGAACAGATTGGCTTCGATGATATAAAGCTAAATATTGGTGATAAGCTGTATAAGAACGGCAAGCTTTATGCTGAGGTCACCGGAGAAAGTGAAGAGCTGTACTTCCTGCAAAAGTCCGGAAGTACTTGCGATTTGTCTAGCCCCTACTTCAAGGAAACAGTCATAGAGAGCATTTTATTCGGCAGATTGATTGTTGAGCGGATGAGTTTTCAATAAGCATTAAAAATCCCAAATCACATTAAGTGATTTGGGATTTATTATTCTTAATCATTATATTTGCATTATTCCATAATGCCTATTACTAATCTCAGCATGGGGCTACACTTACTGGTGCTTTTGAGTAGTCCGACTCGGCACGCTGCTTTATGCCCCTAAGCATCTGCGACTGTTGGATGCCTGCCCCACCGGGCTCAATAACAACAAGATTGAAAAGCTTCATTAACGGACTATCAGACAATTCACTGGACCAGCGCACATAAAGCCTGGTCTTATCCTTATCTATCTCTTTCAGCATATATGACCAGGCAACAATGTACTTTTCGCCCTCTTTTCCCGTTAAAAGCATACTTTCATTTTGCTTTAGCTCAGATACATCAAGACCTAGCTGGGGCACCAAATATATCTTGTCGCCTTGCTTCAGGTTCTGAAGCTCAGGTATTACACGGTCTGCTGATTTGTTGTTTTCATAGAAGTAATCCTTGATAAACGTCCCGTTGATGAAATCCCAATTATACCAGCCACCACGCTTATAGCCCACCTGAGTAAGATATGCCCAGACGTTTTCCTTTGGTGCATTTATCGTTATAGCCTGTGTATAGCCCATGCTGGAGGAATTGACCAGCCCATCACCGGGCATGGACAGCTTCAGTTCTTCATCTGTCACTCCCATCCTCAGTATCCAGGACCTTACAAATATAAAGTATATGGCAGCTATTATCAATGCAGCAATTAAACCTACAACCACAAGCTTTTTTATAATACCCCACAATCCCATTGAATCACCTCCATACTTGCTAATGCTTACCATTTATTTATACCTAATTATATCAGAATGTATCACAGTCTTCCATTCAAATTCTACTTATGCCTTTTTATATTGTTCATGCTCTAAACGCTGTTCTGGTTAATATAATAGATATAGCGTTTAAATAATTAGGAGGTCATGCAAATGCCAGAGTTGAAAAAGGATATAGTCTTCTGGTCCGATATTATGAGAGATCATGCCATGTTTCAGGCCAATGCCTTTACAGCACAGGAAATGAGTTATGTGCAGACATCAATGTATTACAAAAACTACTTTCAAAATGCTGCTAAAAAATTTGAAAATAGTAAAAATATCGAGGAAGAAATGCTTTCGGAGCTTTTATCTGTTTTGGAATCCTTTATAGAGTATAAGAAAGGACTTCTACGGGGTTTGCTGATGTGCAGGATTCAGATGAACTTTCCGCCAACCCTTATTAATCATCAGATTAATGAAGCAATGGAGTTCAGGCACATTCTAATGATGCCTGAAGAAAGTATTGCTGATGCTCCCGCTACGTTGGCAAGCCACATAAAAATATGGCTGGCAGACGGTTCAGGGCATGCTGCCGGACTCATGGCTTTTATTGATCCTGCTGAAACTCTGATAACCTCAGAGGTACAAATGTTCAAAGAAAAATTTGACAAGCTTTTTATAAAAGCCTCCGAGCTTGAAATGATGCTTGATCGAGTTGACCTATGTGATGGAGCATTGATGTTATTAGCTGATGAGACAGTGGAGTGGCTTGAGAACTTCACCATCTTTCTTGAAAAGTTCAAGGAACTTCGTGCTCAGTGCAAGGTATTGGGGAACGGTACATTATCACCCATTATCCCTGACCATTTCATGAGGGAGCACATGTACTTCGTTTCAAAGATCAAGGCTTACATGCAAACTGTAAAAGGAAGAACAAATAGATAATAGTAAATAAGCGGGATTAGCACTTTGACTAATCCCGCTTGCTTGATACTTAATTATATATTATCAGTTCTTTTCCATTAAGCTTGTTCTGGTCTACATTTTCCTTTTCACTTTCCGGTATTGCTACAGTGTCCGGGTTCCCATCGCTTATATAACGCTTTTCCGGTTTCTTTTCAAAGCTCAGGAGCCAATCATACATTCCGGTACCGGCTGTATTCATTTCACTGGCCCTTATTCTCGGCAGCCTTATGGGATCAAATTTTATACTTACAGGTGAGGGTGCAGGATTGCTGCCTACTTTAAGCACTGCCCTATGGTTGTATTTTACTCCCTCATACTCTCCTTGAGCTGCATATTTATAGTTATCCCCCTTGGGTCCGATACCATAAGGTAATGCAAGTCCATAAACATCATGTCCCGGTAAGTATTCCTGTGTGAGCTTAACATTCTTTGCCAAAGCCTTCTGAACACCTTCAACGCTGAGGCTTCCGAGGTTCTCATGTGTATAGGCATGGTTTCCTATATCATAGCCATTCTGTATGAGGAATTCATATTTTTCCTTAATAAGCTCCTTCTGTCTGAAGGGTAGCGGATAATATACGAAGAAGCTCCCGCCGCTTCCGAAGTCCGGATGCTCTTTTTTAAATTCTTCAATGATTCCTACTGCGCAGTTGGGATCAATTTTCTTCTCTCCGTTTTCTTCTATTATATTAAAGCTGTTTTGCAAGCCATCGTCGAAGGTCATAACAAATGGTGTGTACCCCGCTTCAACCTTAATATTATTCTCTACATAGTCTTTAAGGCTTATGAGCCTATATCCCTTGTCATACAGCGTCTTCAGATCTTTCCTGAAGTTATCCGCCGTTCTCACCCATTCAGCTTCTTTATCGCTAATGCCATGATACATAAGTATCATAACCTGGCCGTTTTCGTTGGCTTTAATTTTTTTCAAATCAATTTCATCGGCTTTGCTCTCATTGTTATTCTGAATCGGAGTGTTGTTCTGTGGCTCCTTAACCGGTTCCACCGGTGTAGGCTCAATTTGCTCTGGTTTTGGGAGATTCTCTCCCGCCTTCTGAGGTGTGCAGCCAATAAAATTGAGTGTTATAACAAGTGCGACAATAAGTACAAATATCTGCTTCAGTTGTTTCATCTTCTGCTCCTTTCGATTTGTCAGATATAAAATGCGAAAAAGTTTTTTGCACTTTTGTTTCTTTAGTGTATATCCACGAAACAAAATATAATCTTTGAAAACTTTTCCGCGCTTCCATATCTTGATTATATCAGATATTGTAAGTACTTTCGACAATATCCGATTTAATGAAAATATGTAAATTATTCATGTCATACCATAATTCAACTCATATACCACGCTTTTAAATCAGAATTCAGGGCAAACTAAATATATGAATCGCAAAAAAAGATTACATCCGATGGATGCGATTCATATTGCTTTCTGCAAAAGTATTGGAGGTGAAGTATATGTCGATGAGACGCAGCAGTTATACGAACATCCAAGGACATATGGTAGAATTCTCACGAGACTTAATAGTACCTCAAGAGAGACACTACCTCAGAGAAGCAAAATCACAGAAGGTACAGCAGGAAGGTGTTCATAGAAATGGCACCAATAAAGGACGAAAACTACCAATTAAAAAGAAGCTGACATAATTCAGAACAAAACTGAGGGCAAGTTATTTCTACTTGCCCTTTAAATTTTCATTTTTCTGCTCATGTGTTTTGCACCACAGCCATCAGTGCATTCAAAACATTTTCATTGATGTTATAAATCTCATCTATTCTATGAAATCTTCTAATTAGGATTTATATAACTGTATGCTTATTTTATTTCCTGAATCTATAATTATATGCACAATATAATTATATTATGCATATAAGCATAATGTTCTAACATATTTTATTCGCAAAAAGGTTAAATTAATAGTGCAGCAGGGAAATGCGACACTCTTC
>FWWL01003453.1_pt1 | contig 19669 bp, 17 predicted proteins | sample 2228331 | NCBI WGS metagenome assembly FWWL01 (sample SAMEA103939775, study PRJEB20133) | metagenome | reverse complement strand
ATGGCGGGATCGGCACCGGGCAGCGGGCGGAAGCGACCCCGGCCGGTCACCGTGAACGAGGCCCGGTCGTAGTCGCCGATCTCGCCGGCGCCGGCCGCGGCCAGGGCATCGCGCACCCGGTCGGCGTCGGCGACCGGCACCATCACCCCGAGCTTGTCGAGCGCAGGCGCGGGCGCGGGCACCAGCGGCCGCACGTCGGCCAGGCCCAGGGCGTGGGCCATCGCCTCGGAGACCCCGCCCAGCGCCTGGTCGGCGTTGGTGTGGGCGGAGAGCAGCGCGCAGCCGGCGCCCGCGAGCATCAGCGAGGTGCGGCCCTTGGGCGTCTGGCTCGTGAAGCCGTGGACCCCCTTGAGGTAGAGCGGGTGGTGGGTCACGAGCAGGTCGGCGCCCCACTCGGCGGCCTCGCGCGCCACCGACGGCGCTGGGTCGACCGCGAGCAGGATCCGACGGACGGGCTGGTCGAGGTCTCCGTGGACGAGGCCCACCCTGTCCCAGGAGTCGGCGGTGGAGGGCGGGTACCAGCCGTGGACCAGGTCGACCAGGGAGCCGAGTGACACGGGTGCGGTCGCGGACATGGCGGTGAGGCTAGCGGCCTAGGCTCGGAGCATGGCCCCCGAGAACACCGACTCCCCCGACGCCCGCCCCGATGCCGCCCCCGCAGGCGGCGTCGTGAAGATCAACGCGATCTCCGTGCCGCCCCCGGCGCGCGAGGAGCTGGAGCGGCGCTTCGCCGCCCGGGCCCACACCGTCGACGGCGCCGACGGGTTCCTGGGCTTCCAGCTGCTGCGCCCGGTCGCCGGCGACGACCGCTACTTCGTCGTCACCCGGTGGCGCGACGACGCGGCGTTCGAGGCGTGGCGCGACGGCGACGCGCGGGCCGCCCATGCGGGCGAGGGCACCCGCCCGGTCGCCAGCGGTGCGGACCTGCTGGAGTTCGAGGTCGTGCTGGACGTGCGTCCCTCCTGAGGCCCGGGGAGGGATCGGTCTAGTTGACCTGGCGGTCCCGCCCCTCCCAGTACGGGGCGCGCAGCTTGAACTTCTGCAGCTTGCCCGTGGCGGTGCGGGCCAGCTCGTCGCGGAACTCCACCGAGGTGGGGGCCTTGTAGCCCGCCGCCCTCTCCTTGCACCACGCGATCAGGTCGGCCTCGGTGACCTCCTCACCGGGAGCCAGGACGACCAGCGCCTTGATCGTCTCGCCCCACTTCTCGCTCGGGACGCCGATCACGGCGACCTCCGCGACCGCGGGATGGGAGAACAGCACGTCCTCGACCTCGATCGAGGAGACGTTCTCGCCGCCGGTGATGATGACGTCCTTCTTCCGGTCCTTGATCGTGAGGTAGCCGTCCTCGCCGATCTCCCCGCCGTCACCGGTGTGGAACCAGCCGTCGGCAAGCGCCCGGGCCGACTCCTCCGGCTGCTCCCAGTACCCCTCGAGCACCACGTTGGAGCGGGCCAGCACCTCGCCGCCTCCCTCGCCGTGCTCGTCGGCCTCGCTGACCGAGAGCCGTACGCCGAGCGCAGGCGCCCCGGCGCGGGTCAGCAGCCCCGCGCGCTCCTCGGCGGACAGGTGGTCCCACTCGGCGCGGGTGCGGTTGAAGGTCAGCAGCGGGGAGGTCTCGGTGAGGCCGTAGATCTGGATGAACTCCCACCCCAGCTCCTCCTGCACCCGCACGACGGTCCGGGTCGGCGGCGGCGCACCGGCCATGATGATCCGCACGCGGTCACGGCCGGGGATCGGGCCGTCCCAGTCCTGTGCGGCCTCGAGCACCGCGGCCGCCACCGCCGGCGCCGCGCACATGACCGTCACCCCGTGCTCCTCGACCCGACGCAGGATCTCCGCGCCGTCGATCTTGCGCAGCACGACGTGCTGCGCGCCGAGGCCGGTCATCGCGTAGGGCATGCCCCAGCCGTTGGCGTGGAACATCGGCAGCGTGTGGAGGTAGACGTCGCGGTCGCTGACCTGGGCGTGCATCGCGAACGTGACCGCGTTGACCCAGATGTTGCGGTGGGTGATCTGCACGCCCTTGGGCCGCGCGGTCGTGCCGGAGGTGTAGTTGATGCACGCCGTCGCGGACTCGTCGGGCTCCCACGGCTGCGGCACCGCGCCCTCGGGGGCGTAGAGGTGCTCGTCGTCGCCGAGGACGAAGCGGTGCTCGGCCGTCACGTCGGCCAGGGCCTCGTCGAGCTCGGGGTCCACCAGCAGCACCCGGGCCCCGGAGTGCTCCACGATGTAGCGCACCTCGTCGGGGCGCAGCCGGAAGTTCACCGGCACCAGCACCCGGCCCCAGCCCGAGACGCCGAAGAAGGAGGTCAGCAGGCGCGCGGAGTTGTGGCTGACGACCGCGACCCGCTCGCCCACGCCGATCCCGAGCTCGTCCAGGCGCGCCGCCTGCCGCGCGGCGAGACCGGCGAGCTCGGCGTACGTCAAGGTGCCGGGGGCGCCCCCGCCCCCCAGCGGCGTGGCCGGCTGGTCCGGCTCGTCCACGACGCCGGTCCGCTGCCCGTAGACCGTCCTCGCGCGGTCCAGGAAGTCGGAGACGCTGAAGGGCACGAACATGGGGAGTTCCTCCTGGATCGACCTCGGGAGCGTGACGCACGCCACCCTAGGGTCCCGGGGTTGGTGCGCGGCTGCCGCACGCCCGGCCCGGCGCCGAGCGGCCGCGCGAGCGCGACGAGCGGTCGGGCTCCACCGGTCCGCAGAGTGGTCGGAGCGCGTCCTTGCGGATGAGAGTCTTCTCATGCGCGCCTCACCTCGCTCCCACCGTGGTGCAGGATCCTGGGGTCATGACCGGGATCCCGAAGGTGCTGCTGGGGCTGGCACTCGGCCTGCCCATGGGGGCGTACGCCGTCGGCAGCATCGTCTCCTCGGCCGCCGACGACCCGGGGCAGCGGCCGCCGATCATCCTCGAGGACGCCCCCGCGCCCGCCCAGGGCACCGTGCCCGGCGCCACGCTGCGCCCCTCCGCTGACCCGACCCGCTCCGGCGACGACGACCCGGGCGGGGACGACGACGCGGGCGATGACGACGAGGCCCGCAACCGACCCGAGGTCGTGCTCCCCTCCTACGCCGACCGCGACGACGACCGCGACGACGACGACGATGACGACGACGACCGGGACGACACCACTGACGACCGGGACGACGACTGAGCACGCCGCCGACCTCCGCGCGGGGACCGCAGCGCACCGGGATCTCGGTCCGCACCCGGATCACCGCCGTCGTGGCCGCCCTCACCGCCGCGACCCTGGCCCTGGCCGGGCTGCTGGTCTACGCCATCGAACGTGACCGCCTCGAGGAGCAGACGCGCGCGGCGGTGGACCAGGAGCTGCAGGAGTTCGCGCGGATCCAGGCCGCAGGCCTGGACCCCACCACCTCCGAGCCGTTCCAGGACGTCGCCTCGATGCTGGAGCTGTTCTTCCAGCGCAACATCCCCGACGACGACGAGCTGCTCGTCGGCTGGATCGAGGGGCGGAGGGACCCGGTGCGCTTCCTCTCCCCCGCCGAGGACCCGATCGTCGACGACGCCGCCTTCCGCTCGGCCGCCTCCGACGTCGCCCGCACCGGGGGCAGCGCCCGCTTCGACGTGCCCGGCGAGGGCGAGGTCCTGCTGGTCGGGCAGCCCGTCCGCTTCCGCAGCGACAGCGAGGGCGGGGCCCTGCTCGTGGTCACCCGGCTCGACGTCGGCCGCGCCGCGCTCCGGGACACGATGCGCACCTACGCCATCGTCTCCGCGCTGGCGCTGCTGCTGGTCGCGGGCGCGGCCTTCCTGCTGACCGGGCGGCTCCTGTCGCCCCTGCGGCGCCTGCGCCGCACCGCCGAGGAGATCACCGAGACCGACCTCAGCCGCCGCATCCCTCTGACCGGCAACGACGACATCACCGCCCTGACCGGCACCGTCAACACCATGCTGGACCGGCTCGAGGCCGCCTTCACCGAGCAGCGCCGCTTCCTCGACGACGCCGGTCACGAGCTCAAGACCCCCCTGACCGTGCTCCGCGGCCACCTGGAGATCCTCGACCTCGGCAGCCCTGAGGAGGTCGCGGAGACCCGCGACCTGCTGCTGGACGAGGTCGACCGGATGGCGCGGCTGGTGGGTGACCTGATCCTGCTCGCCAAGTCCGACCGTCCCGACTTCGTGCGGGTGGCGCCGGTCGAGCTGCGCGACCTGACCGAGGACCTGCTGGCCAAGTGCTCCGGCCTGGGCGAGCGCACGTGGTCCATCGACGCCGCTGCCCGGGCCCGCGTCGAGGTCGACGCCCAGCGACTCACGCAGGCGGTGCTCCAGCTGGCCGACAACGCCGTGCGACACACCCGCCCCGGCGACCGGGTCGCCGTCGGGACGGCGTACGACGGCCACCGGCTGCGGCTCTGGGTCCGCGACACCGGACCCGGTCTGGCGCCCGAGGACCGCAGCCGGGTCTTCGCCCGGTTCGCGCGCGCCGACGATCGCGACCACGAGGGGTTCGGCCTGGGCCTGTCGATCGTCGGCGCCATCGCCGAGGCGCACGGCGGTCGCACGGGCTGGGAGGACCCGACCCTCGACGGCCACCCCCGCGGCTCCCGGTTCGTCGTCGACGTCCCCGCATCGCGGATCGCCAGCGACCCGTGGCAGGACGATGCGACCCGCGAGCTCACCCTCCCCGGCCGACCCGAACGCCCCGCCCGCACACCCCTCCAGGAGGACAGCACGTGGCCCGCATCCTGATCGTCGAGGACGAGGAGCGGATCAGCTCCTTCATCGCCAAGGGGCTGCGCGCCGACGGCCACGTCCCGACCGTGGTGGCCGACGGGCCGACCGGCCTGGACCTGGCGCTGTCCGGAGACCACGACCTCATGGTCCTCGACATCGGCCTGCCCGGCATGGACGGCTTCGAGGTCCTCGACCAGCTGCGCGCCCAGGGCTCCCGGATGCCCGTCGTCGTGCTCACCGCCCGCGACTCGTTCGGCGACACCGTCTCCGCCCTCGAGGGCGGCGCCGACGACTACATGAGCAAACCGTTCCGCTTCGCCGAGCTGCAGGCCCGCATCCGGCTGCGCCTGCGCCAGACCGGAGGTGCCGCGGCCGGTGGCGAGGACGAGCTCGAGGCTGGCGGCGTCCGCCTGGACCTGCGCACGCGCCGCGCCACCGTCGACGGTGCCGACGTGGAGCTCTCCGCGCGCGAGTTCACCCTCGCCGAGATCTTCATGCGCAACGCCGGGCAGGTCCTCTCCCGCGAGCAGCTGCTCGACCACGTGTGGGGCTTCGACTTCGACCCCGGCTCCAACGTCGTCGACGTCTACGTCGGGTACCTCCGCCGCAAGCTCGGCAGCGACACCATCCTCACCGTCCGGGGCATGGGATACCGCTTCGCCACCTGACCCGTCCCAGACGACGCGACCCCCGATGCACCAGACGGCGGTCGGGGGTCGTGTCGGTGGTGCGGGGCCGGTCGGTCAGGAGCGCCAGCCCGCCAGCCGCGGCGCAGGGAGCCCGTGCAGCACGGGCTCGAGCACCTCGGAGACCTCGTGCGGGAGCGGCCGGTCCGCGGGCTCCGGGGAGAGTCCGGCGAGGACGACCTCCCGCACCGGTGCGGGTACGTCGCCGGGCAGCGCGGCCGGGGCGTCGACGAGCTGAGGGTGTCGCTCGTGCGGGACCTCCGAGGACAGGTCGCCGTCGCGGAAGGGGCGCACGCCGCTGACGGCCTCGAAGAGGACCGCGGCCAGGCCCCAGACGTCGCTGGCCGGGCCAGGCACCCCGGCGCGGCCGGGGTCGGCCTGCTCGGGGGCGAGGTAGCGGTCGGTGCCGATGACGTGCTTGAGCCGGGCCGCGTCCTCGATGGTCCGGGCCACCGACAGGTCGATCAGCCGGGCCGGGGCGCCCATGATGATGTTGGAGGGCTTGACGTCGAGGTGGACCCAGCCCAGGCGCCGCAGGTAGTGCAGCGCGGAGGCGAGCTCGATGCCGAGCACGAGGTACTGCTGCGGCTGGAGCCGGCCGTGGCGACGCACCAGCGTCGAGAGCCGCGGCCCGTCGAGGTTCTCCAGCACCAGGTGCGGGCGCGGGCCAGAGTCGGTCCAGCGCAGCGCCCGCACCACGACGGGGTGGTTCACGGTCGTGAGGGCCTCCGCCTCGCGGCGCAGGCCGCGCAGGGAGGAGGCGTCCTCGACCAGGTCGGGGCGCACCAGCTTGGCGACGACGGGTCCCCAGGTCACCTCGTCGAAGGCGAGGTAGGCCTCGTAGGTCGCACCGCCCCCGAGCCGGCGTACGGCGACGAGGTCCTCGGTGATCGCGTCTCCCTCGCGGAGTCCCCAGCCGGTCATCAGCCGCGGGTGTCGTTGCGGGACTTGTCGTTGGTCGAGTTGCGGCTGGTGTCGCGGGTCTTGTCGCCGCCGTCGCGCGTGAAGTCACGGGTCCGGTCGCCCTGGCTGATGTCGCGGTCCCGGGAGACGGCGGAGACCCGGGAGTTGGTGTTGTCGTTGCTGTCGACCCCGGAGGTGTCGTCACCGGTGTTGTCGTCGGTGTTGTTGGTGTTGTTGGTGTTGTTGGTGTTGTCGTTCGTGTCGTCGTCATCGTCGTCGTCGACGGTCATCACGACGTCCGCGCGGTCGTCGTCGCGCTTCCAGAAGACGTCGGAGTCAGCGGCCTGGGCGGCGGGGAAGGCCAGCAGGCCGGCGCCGACGGCTCCGGCCACGGTCCCGAGCCCGATCTTCACGGTGGTGCGCATGAGGTGTCCTCTCGTCCGTGCGGTCGGTCGTTCCGACCGCGACAGGAGCAATAAGACCCCCCGGTGGTGAGGTCAGCGTGAGCCCTTGATGAGACGGTTCTCATCGGTCGGCCTACCCTCCGGCTCGCGGAGCGGTCGAGCGCCGAGGACGGCGCTCGGCTGGCCGCCGGCTCGCCGACGGGTCACCCGTGACCGGTGGCGGGGAGGCCGCACGACCACGACCTGGCCGCGCGCGGTCGGGTCCGCGGCCTTCGTCGTGCTGCCAGGCTTCGAGCAGGGCGACTGGCTGGGTCGGTCGCTGCTGACCTGACCGACCCAGGGTCGGCGGCGCCGGTTGGCTCGCTCAGAGCACCCCGGCGCCGTCCAGCACCAGGAGCAGGCCGAAGAGCGCGAAGAGCGTGGCGGCGCCGTACCTGATGACCTGCTCGGGCAGCCGGCGGCCCAGGACCGCGCCGACGCCGATGGCCAGCGCGTCGGCGGCGACCATGCCCACGGTGCTGCCGATCCAGGTGCCCAGCCACCCCTCCTGGGTGGCCAGGGTGATGGTGGCCAACATCGTCTTGTCGCCGAGCTCGGCGAGGAAGAAGGCGACGCCGACGGCGATGATCGCCGCGCCGGTGCTGCGGCGGGCCTTCTCGGCCTCGTCCTCGGTGAGCTCGTCGCCGCGCAGTGTCCAGGCCGCGAAGCCCAGGAAGGCGACGCCGGCCACGACCGAGATCGCGCCCTGCTGCTCGGCGAACGCGTCGCCGATCCAGTAGCCGATGCCGACCGAGGCCAGGTGCACGACCGCGGTGGCGACGGTGATGCCGATGAGCACGTCGCGGGCGCGGTAGCGCGCTGCGAAGGTCATCGCCATCAGCTGGGACTTGTCCCCGAGCTCGGCCACGAAGATCACGGCAGTGCTGAGAAGAAAGGCGTACATGAGTCTCCTGTCCGACCCGGTCGGTAGCGGCCGCAGGGGACACGCCTTCGACCGGGCGCATCTGTGTGCAACCGGTCGAAAGTCTCGTCCGCCACCACGGTGGCCCGCCGTACCGGGTGGTGCGCGGCCAGGGGCCGGGCGCCGCCAGTGTGTCGACACGGCTGTTGGGGACTACTCCCTCTCGTGCCGGACACGCTACCGCCCCGCTCCCGACGGTGCGGGAGCGGGGCGGTCGCGGTGCTGCTGGGTGCTGCTGCGGCTCAGGCGGACCAGGCCGTCTCGAGCACCCCGCCGTCGGGCACGTCCACGGTCATCGCGACCGCGGGGCTGCCCTTCTCGTGGAGGGTGTAGCGCCCCGCGGGCAGGGAGCCGAAGACCAGGCAGGCCACCTGTCCCCCGCCCGGGAGCGGACGCGGCACGACCGCGACGTGCGGTCGTGCGTGCCCCGAGCCGTGCTCGTGACCGTGCCCGTCGCCATGGGAGTGGTCGTCGCCGTGCTCGTGGGCGTAAAGGTGGGCGAGCTCCGCGGTGACCCGTGGGTCCTCGGACTCGATCTCCACCTCGTGGCCCAGCATCGCCTCGGGCATCCTGACGACCAGGGCGCCGACGCCATCACCGATGTCGAGCAGGACCGAGCCCTGGCCCGCGTGCGGGTTGTGCTCCCGCACGTGGGCCAGCGCATCGGTGGCCTGCTGGTCCGAGAGGGTCACGACGCGTCGTAGTTCCCCGGCTGGAACTGGTAGCCCCCACCGGGGTGGCCCAGGAACGGGAAGCCGTCGAGCAGCGGGGCGTTGGTGTTGGTCGTCCCGTCCTCGATGGCGCCGGCGGCACCGTCGGGGGTGAAGGACGGGTCCACCAGCGGGATGGTCAGGCCGGCGACGGCCCGCAGCTCGATGGTCACCACGTCGTCGCTGATCCGGCGCCCGTTCGGGAAGCCGGCTGCGTCACCGGCGACCAGGCCGAGGCTGTTCTCCTCGGCGCTCGGCGGGATGGCGACGTTGAGCCGCAGCATGTCGGCCGGGGTCGGCCCGGTGAAGTTGGCGAAGCCGGGGACCACGCCCTCCGGGATGCCGGTGAGCAGGATGGCGTGCAGGTCCGCACGGTCCTTGTCGTAGGCAGCCAGGTTGGGGAAGACACCCGGGTAGAGCACCGGCAGCAGGCCGGCGAGCTCGGGGCGGTACACCAGCTGCTGGAAGGCCTTGTCGCCCTGCGGCTTGCGGGAGTTCCACTTGTCCTTGCGCGCCATCGGGACGATGACCTCGTTGAACAGCGGGTTGCCGAGGCGCGAGACCTGCTTCCAGGGACCCATTCCCTGGAAGGTGCCGGTCTTGCGGTCGAAGATCCGCGACTTCTGGCGGCTGGCCGTGGCCCACACGCCGATCGTCGAGGCCGGGTCCAGCACGTCGGTCGGCTTGGAGCCGTCCGCGGTCAGCTGGTCGATCGGCACCTCGAGCGCGATGCTGTGCACGTTGTAGCCCTGGACGGCGTTGCGCCCGTCCATGGCCGGCATCGAGATGAGGTGCGCCTCGTTGAAGGGACGCAGCGCACCCAGGTCGAAGATGCTGCCCAGGTCCACGTGGAAGGCGTCCGCACGCTGGCCGGCGAAGACCCGCATGCCCCGCGGCAGCGCACGCACGGCGGCGTTCGCGAGCGCCGGGTAGTCCGGGGTGCTGCGCACACCGACGTTGACCGGCGGGCAGGGCACGCGCTCGGCGAGGATCCGCGATCGGCCGTCCTGCACCCGGGTCACCGAGTAGTACTGCGGCCGGTTCCAGTTGGGGTCGTCGAGCGAGCTGATCGGCCCCACGTTGTAGAGGAACGTGTTCGGGTTGCGGATCTCGGTGGTGAAGCGGAACTGGAAGGTCAGGTCCGCCTCCGAGGTGCCGCGGTTGGAGACGTGGATCTCGTACAGCACGTCGTCACCGAACTCGTGGAAGTTCGGGCCGGCGTCGGGCTTCTGCAGCGGGATGAAGTTGGCGATGAGCACGACCGAGTCGGGGTTCTCGGGGCTCACGAACGCATAGGTGTCGGTGCCGTCGGCGACCGGGTCCTTGGCGATCTCGGGTGCTTCGCGGTGGGAGCTCATGTCAGTTGCCTCCCGCCGCGTCGAGCAGGCGGACGACCAGGTCGCGGTCGTGCACGACGACCTCGCGCTCGCCGACCATCAGGGTCACGGTGTCGGAGGTGTGGTCCTCGACGTGGGCCACGACGGGCTCCTGGGCGCTGCGGGCGCTCCGCTTGCGGGTGGCCGCCTGCGCGACCTGGGCCGTCCCTGCCACCCCGACCACCGCGGCGGCGCCAGTGGCCCCCGCGATGATGACGTTCCTACGTGTGGTCTCGCTCATCCGCTCCATCTCCTCGAGCATGACGCCCTCCCCGTTGTGAGGCGGGCCACTTGTGCTTCGTGGCGACGGCGCAAGCGGATTGCCCGGCCAGACCGGGACCGAGGGAAAACGTCACGGGGGGCTGGTGCGGGGCGGGCCCGGACCCCGGACCCCGGACCGTGGTGGGCGCAGAGGGGATCGAACCCCCGACCACCTCGTTGTAAGCGAGGTGCTCTACCGCTGAGCTATACGCCCGTGATCAGGCGGGACCCTACCGACGCGGCGGGGCCGCGGTGAAACCGGGCGCGCGGCCACAGGTGCCGGAACGAAGAGGCCGAGCCGCTGGCGTCTCGGGTCACCAGCGGCTCGGCGTTGCCTACTGTAGGTCGTCGTCGTCCCATCCGTGAGGGTGAGCGACGAAAACCCTGTGCACACGGGGAAATCTGCCCCTCGTGGTCCAGACCAGGAGGCCCGTCGGTGCGGCTCGGAGGGCCGTTCAGAGCGCCGCTGCGGTGAGCTGGCGCAGGTGCTCGTCGAGGTCGCGGCCCTGCGGCATCGCGTTGTGCACGGCCCAGCGGATCGCGCCCTCGCGGTCGATGACGTAGGAGGATCGACGCGGGGCACCCGTCGCCTCGTCGAAGACCTCGAAGGAGCGCGAGACCTCGCCGTGCGGCCAGAAGTCCGAGAGCAGCGGGAAGTTCAGCCCGTCGGCGTCGGCGAAGGCGCGCAGGGAGAACATCGGGTCGCAGGAGATGGCCAGGACCTCGGTGTCGAAGGTCATGAACTCCGCCAGCCGGTCGCGCACCTGGCCCATCTCGCCGGTGCAGACCCCGGAGAACGCGTACGGGTAGAACAGCAGGGCCACGGCCTTGCTGCCGCGGTACGACGACAGGGTGACGTCCTGGCCGAACTGGTCGCGCAGCGTGAAGTCGGGGGCCGGGCCGCCGATCCGCAGGCCCTGCGGCTCCCCCGCCCGCTGCTCGGAGGTCGAGGGGGTTCCAGGACTCACGCGTCGTCCCGGTCGGACAGCTCGCGCTTGAGCACCTTGCCGGTGGCGTTGCGCGGCAGCTCGTCGAGGAAGACCACGTCGCGCGGCACCTTGTAGCGCGCGAGGTTCTCCTTGACCCAGGCCTTGACGCCCGCCTCGTCCAGGCCCGACCCGGGGGTGCGCACCACGAAGGCGCGCAGGCGCTTGCCGTACTCGTCGTCCTCGACGCCGACGGCCGCCACCTCGGCGACCTCCTCGTGCTTGGCGATGCAGTCCTCGACCTCCTTGGGGAAGACGTTCTCGCCGCCGGAGACGATCATCTCGTCGTCGCGCCCCTCGACGTAGAGCCGCCCGTCGTCCTTGAACCGCCCGACGTCGCCGGTCGACATCAGCCCGTCGACGACCTCCTTGCTGCCGCCGCCGGTGTAGCCCTCGAAGAGCAGCCCGTTGCCGACGAAGATCCGCCCGGACTCCCCGCGCGGCACCTCCTTGCCCTGCTCGTCGAGGATCTTCACGACCGTCGCGTACGGCGGGTGGCCGGCGGTCGACGGCGACTCGCGCAGGTCGCGCGGCCCCGCGATGGCGGCGTAGGCGACCTCGGTGGAGCCGTAGGTGGAGTAGAGGTTGTCCCCGAAGCGGTCCATCCAGTGCAGGGCCAGCTCGCCGGGCAGCGCCGAGCCCGAGGAGGCGACGACCTCGACGCGGGACAGGTCGTAGCGGTCGAGGGTCTCGGCCGGCAGAGCGAGGATCCGCTGGAGCATCACCGGGATGACCACGATCGACTCGCACTTCTCGTCGACGACCGCCTGCAGGCAGCCCTCGGGGTCGAACCTGCGGCGCAGCACCAGGGTGGAGCCCAGCAGCATCCCGAGCGCCATGTGCCCGAAGCCCCAGGTGTGGAAGAGCGGAGCCGCCACGTGGGTGCGCCAGCCGTGCCGCAGCGGCATGCCCGACAGCAGCGAGACCGCGGCGTCGATGCCGGCCTCCGAGCGGGGAGCTCCCTTCGGCGTGCCCGTCGTCCCGGAGGTGAGGATGATGATCCGCCCGTGCCGCTCGGGGGCGGAGAGGTCGCCGTCGTCGTGCTGGTCGACGAGGCCGTCGATCGTGGGGTGGTCCAGGGACCCGGCGTCGGAGTCGCACCAGCCGATGACGGTGGCCGGCACGTCGGCGCCGCCCACGAGGCCGGTGAACTCCTCGTCCAGCACCAGGGCCTGTGGGCGGTCGCGCTCGAGCAGCTCGACCAGCTGCGGCCCGGAGAAGGCGGTGTTGAGGTAGAGCACGTCGGCGCCGAGCTTGGCGACCGCGATGCTCGCCTCGACGAAGCCACGGTGGTTGCGGCACATGATCGCCACCGCGTCGCCCTCGCCGACGCCCTGGGCGACCAGGCCGCGGGCCAGCGCGTTGGTACGCCGGTGCAGCTCGCCCCAGGTCAGCTGGCCGCGCTCGTCGATGATGCCGACCGCGTCCGGGGTGCGGATCGCCAACGAGGCGTAGCCGCCCGCAGGTCCGGTCCCCCACTGGCGCAGCGCGCGCAGCAGGCGGGCGAGGACCACCGGTGAGTAGGGCCGGATGACCCCGGCGCGGCCGAGGACCTTCAGGCTGGTGCCGGCGGCACCGGCACCCTGACCGATCCGGGACTGGGCGACCTTGGTGAGCACGCCCCGGAGACTAGCGTCAGGCCGGTGTCTTGGGAGCGACCAGGCGGGTGGCTGCCCACTCCTTGGAGACCGAGGCGGTGGTGGTCTGCGAGAGGCCGGCGATGGGGGCCGCCTCGGCGATCTCGGAGGCGTCGACGCTGTTGGGCCGCCCGACCTTCGGCGTGAGCAGCCAGATCGAGCCGCCCCCGACCAGGTCGGTGAGCGAGTCGACCAGACCGTCGACCAGGTCGCCGTCCTCCTTGCGCCACCACAGCAGCACGGCGTCGACCACGTTGCCGTAGTCACCGTCCACCAGGTCGCCGTCGATGACGTCCTCGACGGCCACGCGGAGCTCGTCGTCGGTGTCGGAGTCCCAGCCCAGCTCCTGCACGACCATGCCGGAGCTCAACCCGAGCCGGCCTCCGACGTCGCTCGCAGTGCCTGTCTGGGTGGACCCGCCACCCGCGGTCGAGCTCACCAGCGCCTCCTCGTCGCGCGACCGTCCGGTGGTCGCGCAGGTCTGTGTACGGGCCGTAGTCCATCGGACTCGCGCACCGAGCGCAACCCGTTCTACCCAACAGGTGGGCGCGGATGCCTCCCCCACCCGCTCCGTGGGACCGCTCAGGGACCGTGCTCCCAGCCCTCCCGCACCGCTCAGCGGACGCCCGCGCACCGCCTGCGGAGCCTACTCGGCGGTAGATACCCTCACCCCCTCCTGCGTGCCACGATGGCGGGGTGACAGACGACTCATCCACCGTTCCTGGCACCCGTACCGGCACCACCCCGTCGGTCATCCACGAGGGCCTGCCCACCCAGCTCCCGGACATCGACCCCGAGGAGACCGCCGACTGGATCGCGTCATTCGACGCGATGCTCGACGAGCGCGGCCGCGACCGCGCCCGCTACGTCATGCTGCGGCTGCTCGAGCGGGCCCGCGAGACCCAGGTCGGGGTGCCTGCCCTGCGCAGCACCGACTACATCAACACCATCCCGCCCGAGCGCGAGCCGTGGTTCCCCGGCGACTACGAGGTCGAGCAGCGCATCCGCGCCTTCCTGCGCTGGAACGCCGCGGTGATGGTCTCCAGCGCCAACCGCAAGGGCCTGGAGGTCGGCGGCCACATCGCGACGTACCAGTCCTCGGCCAGCCTCTACGAGGTCGGCTTCAACCACTTCTTCCGCGGCAAGGACCACGAGGGCGGTGGCGACCAGGTCTTCATCCAGGGCCATGCCTCCCCCGGCATCTACGCCCGTGCCTTCCTCGAGGGCCGGCTCACCGAGCAGCAGCTCTACCGCTTCCGCCAGGAGGTCCAGCACGGCCCCGGCGCCGGGCTGTCGTCCTACCCCCACCCCCGGCTGATGCCGGAGTTCTGGGAGTTCCCGACCGTCTCGATGGGCCTCACGGCGATCAACTCGATCTACCAGGCCCGGTTCAACCGCTACCTGCACAACCGCGGCATCAAGGACACCTCGCAGCAGAACGTCTACGCCTTCCTCGGCGACGGCGAGATGGCCGAGCCGGAGTCGCTGGGTGCGATCCGCGTGGCCGCGCGCGAGGAGCTGGACAACCTCACCTGGGTCGTCAACTGCAACCTCCAGCAGCTCGACGGGCCGGTCACGGGCAACGGCAAGATCATCCAGGAGCTGGAGTCGAACTTCCGCGGCGCCGGCTGGAACGTCATCAAGGTCATCTGGGGCCAGGGCTGGGACGACCTGCTGGCCCGCGACGTCGACGGCGTGCTGGTGAACAAGATGAACTCCACCCCCGACGGCGCCTTCCAGACCTACTCGGTCGAGGACGGCGCCTACGTCCGGGAGAACTTCTTCGGCCCCGACCCGCGCCTGCGCAAGATGGTCGAGCACATGAGCGACACGCAGATCCAGAAGCTGCCGCGCGGCGGCCACGACTACCGCAAGGTGTACGCCGCCTTCGACGCCGCGGCCAAGCACACCGGGCAGCCGACCGTGATCCTGGCCAAGACCGTCAAGGGCTGGACGATCGACGCCCTCGAGGGCCGCAACGCCACCCACCAGATGAAGAAGCTGACCCCGGACGACCTGAAGAAGTTCCGGGACCGGCTCTACCTCCCGATCTCCGACCGCGACCTCGAGCGGTCCTACGAGGAGACCGGCGCGGCACCGTTCTTCCACCCGGGCGAGAACAGCCCCGAGATGGAGTACATGCGCCACCGACGCGAGGTGCTCGGCGGCTCCCTGCCCAAGCGGGTCGTGCGCTCCACGCCGCTCACGCTGCCCGAGGGCAAGGTCTACGACGAGCTCAAGAAGGGCTCGGGCAAGAACTCCGTCGCCACGACCATGGCCGTCGTCCGGCTGCTCAAGGACTGGATGCGCGACCCCGGCATCGGCCAGCGGATCGTGCCGATCGCCCCCGACGAGTACCGCACCTTCGGCATGGACTCGATGTTCCCGAGCGCGAAGGTCTACAACCCGCAGGGCCAGCGCTACGAGTCCGTGGACCGCAAGCTGCTGCTGAAGTACACCGAGTCCGAGCAGGGCCAGCTGCTGCACGAGGGCATCTCCGAGGCGGGCGCGATGGCCTCGGCCACGGCCGCCGGGTCGGCGTACTCCACCCACGGCGAGCCGATGATCCCGTTCTACATCTTCTACTCGATGTTCGGCTTCCAGCGCACCGGCGACTCGATCTGGGCGATGGCCGACCAGCTGGCCCGCGGCTTCCTCGTCGGGGCCACCGCCGGCCGCACGACGCTGACCGGCGAGGGCCTCCAGCACGCCGACGGCCACAGCCCGCTGCTGGCCGCCAGCAACCCGGCCGTCGTGCACTACGACCCGGCGTTCGCCTACGAGGTCGGCCACATCATGAGGAGCGGCCTGGAGCGGATGTACGGCACGTCCGAGGAGCACCCGCAGGGCGAGGACGTCATCTTCTACCTCACCGTCTACAACGAGCCGGTCCCCCAGCCGGCCGAGCCCGAGGGCGTCGACGTCGAGGGCATCCTCAAGGGCATCCACCGGGTCGCCACCGCCGACGGCGACGGCCCCCGGGTGCAGCTGATGGCCTCCGGCGTCGGGTTCCCCTGGGTCGACAAGGCCGCCCGGCTGCTCGAGGAGGACTGGGGTGTCAAGGCCGACACCTGGTCGGTCACCTCGTGGAACGAGCTGGCCCGCGACGCCGTCGCCGCCGAGGAGTGGAACCTCCTGCACCCGAGCGAGGCCCCGCGCACGGCGTACGTCGCCGACAAGCTGGCCGGGGCCGGCGGCCCGTTCGTCGCGGTCTCGGACTACATGACCGCGGTGCCGATGCAGATCGCGCGCTGGGTGCCGGGTGACTACTGCGTCCTGGGGGCCGACGGCTTCGGGTTCGCCGACACCCGCCCCGCGGCGCGCCGGTTCTTCCACATCGACGCCGAGTCCGTGGTCGTGCGGAGCCTGCAGGCGCTCGCCGACGCCGGCGAGATCGACCCGGCGCTGGTGCAGAAGGCCTTCGACACCTACAAGATCGACGACCCGACCGCCACGCGCGGGGTCAAGCAGGAGGGCGGGGACGCCTAGGGGCTAGGCCCCCGGCGTCGCCTCCGCCAGTGCGGGGACCGCGGCGACGTCGGGGACGTGACCCGTGCGCAGCAGCTGGCGCCACCTGGCCCGCGAGTACGTCGCGGGCTGGGTGCTGCGCACGAAGTCGGTGACGATCTTGGCGAAGCGCTGCGGGTGGTCCTTGTGCGGGAAGTGCCCGCTGTTGGGGATGATCTCGACCCGCGCGTCGGGCGCCAGTGCCGCGGCGTTGCCCGCGTGGCTGACCGGGATCACCCGGTCCTCGCGGCCCCACACCACGCACATCGGCATGGCCTGGGTGAGGTAGGCACGGTCGGCCATCGTGACGATCTGGCCCTTCCAGTCCACCACCGCGCGGACGACGTGGCGGATGGCGGCGCGCGCGTCGGGGTCCTTGAAGGAGTGGTAGATCTCCGCGACCCCGGCCAGGTCCCGGGTCTCGCGCAGCGGCAGCCCGGACAGCGCCCGCATGCCGGCGACGGTGGCGTGCCGGATGCCGGGCAGGGTGGCGACGCCCATCGCCTGGTGGAACCCGGGGGTCGTGATGGCGCGGATGGCGGGGGTGACCTCGGGGCCGAGGCCGCCGGAGGCGACCAGCACGAGCCGCTCGGTGCGCTCGGGGAACTGGTAGGCGAACTGCATCGCCACTCCCCCGCCGAAGCTGTGGCCCACGACGGTGACCTTGTCGATGCCCAGCACGGTCAGCAGGTCGCGCACGCCGTTGGCGTAGCCGCCGACGCTGTAGTCGGCGCGCGGCTTGTCCGAGAGGCCGTGGCCGAGGAGGTCCGGGGCGATGACCGTGAACCGCTTGGCGAGGTCGTCGATGACCGGCTCCCACGTGGTGTGGTTGCAGCCCAGGCCGTGCAGGAGCAGCAGGGCCGGGCCCGTCCCCACCTTCACGAAGGCGCGCCGGTGGCTGTGGATCGTGAGGTACTGGACCTCGTGGCGGGTGCTGCGCACCGCATCCTCCTCGCGTCGCACGGTCCGTCACCAGCCGGCTCACGCCGGTCGGCCACGGTTGCGTGGGGCAACTGTTGCCTAGATTTCCCTTGTACGTAAGGGCTTTCGCCCAATCTTGACCTTGCGTCACCCGTCGGTGACGTGCCCGTCCTGCGCCCGCGCCTACCTCGGGCGGGCCCGGCTCCCAGCACCTGACGGTTCCGGGCCGGGCATGGCCTACCGTGGCGAGGTGCCGCGCGCCCCCCAGTCCCCCCGCGCCTCGGCGGCCCGCCGGTTGCGCCGCTCCGCGGGCGCCCTCAGCACGCTGGCGACCGCCGGCATGGACGAGCAGCTCCCCTGGTTCCGCGAGCTGAGCGCCCAGGACCGGTCGTGGGTGGGCCTGATCGTCCAGGCCGGCGTCCAGGGCTTCGTGGAGTGGTACGCCGCCGGCGCGGACGCCTCCAGCGCGTCCGAGGGCTCGGAGGGCGGCACCGAGCTGGCGGCCTCGGTCTTCGGCGCGGCGCCGCGGGCCCTGACCGGGGTCATCACCCTGCAGCAGACCGTGGACCTGGTCCGGCTCACGATCGACGTGGTCGAGGCCTCGGTCGACGAGGTGCTCGAGGGGGAGGACGCCGACGCCGTGCACGCCGCGATCCTGCGCTACGCCCGCGAGGTGGCCTTCGCGACCGCGGAGGTCTACGCCCGGGCCGCGGAGTCCCGGGGCGCCTGGGACGCCCGCCTGGAGGCCCTCGTGGTCGACGCCGTGCTGCGTTCGGAGACCGACGAGACCCTGCTCTCGCGCGCCAGCGCGCTCGGCTGGCAGGCGCGGGGCGACGTCGCCGTGGTGATCGGGCACCTGCCGGCCCGTCGCTCGGAGGCCGATGTCTTCGAGCAGGCCCGGCACCTGGCCCGGGTCGAGGGCCTGGAGGCGCTCTGCGCCGCCCAGGGCGACCGGCTCGTGCTGCTGCTCGGTGGGGTGACCGACCCTCGCGCCGCCGGCACGGCCCTGCTCGCCGCCTTCGACGACGCCGCGCCCGTCGTGGTCGGGCCGGCGGTCTCCGACCTCGCGGAGGCCCAGCACTCCGCCCGGGCCGCCCAGACCGCCCTGCGCACCTCCCCCGGCTGGCCGGACGCACCGCGACCGGTGCTCGCCGACGAGCTGCTCCCCGAGCGGGTCCTCGGCGGGGACGGTCATGCACGGCGGCACCTGGTGGAGGAGGTCTACCTGCCACTGCTGGGCGCCGGCGGCGCGGTGGAGACCCTGCACGCCTACCTCGAGGGCGCCCGCTCGATCGAGGCGGCCGCCCGCGCCCTGTTCGTCCACGCCAACACCGTGCGCTACCGCCTGCGACGCATCACCGAGCTGACCGGGCACGACCCCACGACCCCCCGCGGCGGGCTGGTGCTCCAGCTGGCGCTGGTGCTCGGCCGTCAGTCCGGCCGGGGGCGCCCCGACCCCCCTGCCGACGGCCCCGCTGCCTGACCGCTGCGTGACCGCCGCGTGACCGAGAGTTGTAGGTTCCCCACAACTCCGACCCCCGGAAGTTCGTGCACGTCCCGCGCGATTGTGGACCTCCCACCAGGCAGAGTGGTGCTCGTGCTCGTCATCGTCGCCCCCGGCCAGGGGGCCCAGACCCCCGGCATGCTCGTGCCCTGGCTGGAGGATCCCGCCTTCGAGGCGCGCTTCCGCTGGCTCTCCACCGTCGCCGACCTCGACCTGGTCGAGCACGGCACGACCTCCGACGCCGAGACGATCCGCGCCACCGAGGTGGCCCAGCCGCTCCTGGTCGCGACCGGCCTGGTCGCCGCCCTCCAGCTCTTCCCGCACCCGGCGGACGCCTTCGACCGGATCGGGGCCGTCGCCGGCCACAGCGTCGGCGAGATCGCGGCCGCGACCGGCGCCCGCGTCATCACCGCCGAGCAGGCGATGGTGCTGGTGCGCGAGCGCGGGCTGGCGATGGCCCGTGCCGCCGCGGAGACCCCGACAGGCATGACCGCCCTGCTCGGCGGCGACCGCGACGAGGTCCTGGCCTCGCTGGAGCGCCACGGCCTCACCGCCGCCAACGACAACGGCCCCGGCCAGGTCGTGGCCGCGGGCACCCTGGAGCAGCTCGCAGCGCTCAAGTCGGACCCTCCCGCGAAGGCGCGGCTGATGCCGCTCCCCGTCGCCGGCGCCTTCCACACCCACCACATGGCCCCGGCCGTGGACCACCTCGGCGCCCTGGCGCGCTCGGTGTCGATCCACGACCCCCGCACCCGGGTCATCTCCAACCGCGACGGCCGGGTCGTCCACGACGGCCGCGACGTGCTGCGCCGCCTCGTCGGGCAGATCGCCTCCCCGGTCCGCTGGGACCTGTGCATGGAGACGATGGCCGACCTCGGCGTCACCGGGGTGCTGGAGATGCCGCCCGCCGGGACCCTGACCGGCATCCTCAAGCGCCAGCTCCCGGGCGTGGAGACCTTCGCCCTCAAGCACCCCGACCAGCTCGACGACGCCCGCGCCTTCTGCGAGCGCCACGGCGAGTCGGCCGGCATGGAAACCTCGCCGACCTGGCGGATGGTCGTCTCCCCCGCCAAGGGCACCTTCCACCTCGACTCGGCCGCCGCCGACCTCGACGTCCTGGCC